>Ga0310691_10000080_pt1 | contig 183669 bp, 174 predicted proteins | sample 176DNAGHGlowgp2_FD_203887 | JGI IMG/M metagenome (GOLD analysis project Ga0310691, IMG submission 203887) | Sheep rumen microbial communities from Palmerston North, Manawatu-Wanganui, New Zealand - 1766 DNA GHGlow gp2 (v2) (version 2) | ecosystem: Host-associated > Mammals > Digestive system...
TCCTCACAAGCTCCGTATCGTCTCGCTTCCTCACAAGCTCGAAAGCTCGCTCACTTCGCTGCTCGTCCTCTCCATTTCAAAGCCTTGCGCTTTGAAATGGATAAGGAAAACGGAAGGAGAGAATATGCAGCTTTCGCCACGCTTGGCGGAAGCGGAATGGAGCGAGTTTCGTTTGACGTGCGAGTGCATGCAGCAGGGCGAAGCCCCTCAACGGGAAGCCCAGCGCAGCGGGTTCCCGTTGATAATCATTTGCTTCGCACGATGTCCTTCCAGAAGCGGTTGAGCGCCTCTTTGGTCGGGACTGTGGCCAGGAAGGCCCGGTTGCCCATCGCGCCGGAAAGCGCGTCCGGCATGCGCTCGACCATGCACAGATTGTTGCGGTATTTCTCCTCGATCTCCTCGTCGCTGAGCGCGAATTCCTTGCCGTCGCGGCGGCCGGCAAAGACGCAGTAATTGTGGTCGCCGGAAGTCATGTCCGTGCGGTCGTAGGCCACCATATCGGCCCAGATCTTGTAGACGTTGGTGCTGTGGGCAAAGTTGATCATATCGGGCGAATAGCCGCCGCTCGGCCGCATGTTGACCTCCAGCGCCACGATCTGGCCCTTCTTGCCGATGTGCTGATCCTCCAGCAGACGGAAGAACTCAAAGTGGATGAAGCGGCTGCGCACGCCGAAGCTCTTGGCCGTGGCCCGGCCGGCGGCGCGGGTGTCGTCCGGCAGGTCGCGCAGGATATAGAAGATGCAGTTGTCGTTGTTGTTGACGATGTCCATGACCGGGATCGGCGAGACGTTGCCGGTCTCAAAGATCGGCTCGCCCTTGGAGTCGTAGATCGCGTCGTAGGAGATGATCTCGCCGCGGATGAACTCCTCCATGATGTAGGGACTGCCGTCCCACTCCAGCAGGAAGCGCTGCAGATCCTCGTCGTTTTTGATCTTCCAGGTGCCGTTGGCGCCGACGCCGTTGTCGGGCTTGGCGATCACCGGATAGCCGACCTCGTCGATGAAGGCGCGGCAGCCTTCGAGGTTGTCCGCCATGTGGAAGCGCGCCGTGGGCACGCCCGCCCGGCGGTAGTACTCCTTCATGCCGGATTTGAACTTGATGCGCTCCATATCCTCATTGTGGAAGCCGGGAATGTTGAAGTCCGTGCGCAGCGCCGCGTCCTGCTCCAGCCAGTACTCGTTGTTGGATTCCAGGAAGTCGATGCGGCCGTATTTGAAGGCAAAGAAGGCCACGGCGCGGTAGACCTCGTCGTAGTTTTCCATGCTGTCGACCCGGTAGTATTCGGTCAGGCAGTCCCGCAGCTCCGGCAGGAGCCGGTCATAGGCCTCGTCGCCGATGCCGAGGACGTTGATGCCGTTGTGGTGCAGCTCATGGCAGAAATGCCAGTAGTTTTCGGGGAAGTTCGGGGACATGAAGATCGCGTTTTTCATTGGGATTCCTTCTTTCGGGAGGGATTAGTTTTCCAGCAGTTTGGGGACGAAATAGGCCACCTGCTTGAACCACCAGGACCAGTCGTGCTGGACGTCGTAGCCCCAGTAATCGACCGTCGCAGGGATGCCTTTTTCCTTCAGGATCCGGTCGAGCTCGCGGGTGGATTCCGGGATTTCCCAGGGACCCTGTCCCACGCAGATGACCGCCTTGTTGCGGCGGTATTTTTCCATGTAGGGGTGGTCGAGCGTCATGTTGGGCAGATAGTGCAGGGGCGAATTGAGATAGACCTTGTCGTCCATATAGCCGTCAAAGCCGTAGGACGCGTCGTAAATGCCGCTGAGGGCCAGCAGCTCGTCGAACATATCGGGGAAGCGGAAATAGAGGTTGGCGGCGTGGGTCGCGCCGAGGCTGGCGCCGAAGGCCATCACGCCGGGGTTGGTCCTCCAGCCGTAATCGCGGCAGATCATGCGGATGAAGGGCACCACCTCGTCCGTCAGGTAGCGCATCCAGTCCTCGTGGCGGCGGATCCGCCAGTAGGGATTGCCGTTTTTATAGGACCAGGTCTCGGTGTCGAGCGTGTCCACCGAAAAAACCGTCACCTGCCCCGCGTCCAAAAAAGGACGCCAAGCGTCGAGCATGCCGAAGTTTTCAAAGTCATAAAAACGCCCGTCCTGGCAGGGGATGTACAGCACCGGCTTGCCGCCGCGGCCGTAGGTCTTGATCTCCATATCCCGCCCCAGGGCAGGACTGTACCATTTGTCATAGCGGATCTCCATCGTTCAATCCTCCAATCCGTACAGTAAGGTCGATATAAAGAAGGGGTTCTGCTTTTCCCAGCTGGCCTCGTTGTGCTCGCCGCCGGGCACCACGCGCGCCGTCAGCAGCACGTTTTTCTGCAGCAGGAGCCGGCACACGCTGCGCCATCGGCTCTGCGCGTTCCGGCTGCGCAGCTCCGTCTCGCCCATGTCCATGTACAGCACCGTATCCGGCGCAAAGGCCGCGTTTTTCAGCAGCTCGTCGAGCTTTTGCGGGCCGAACTCGATTGAAGGTGAGAGCGCGGCCGCGCGGGAAAACACCTGATTATACTCCGCCAGCGCATACAGGCTCATCAGCCCGCCCATGGAGCTGCCGGCAATAAAAGTATGCTCCCGGTCCGGCAGGGTGGGAAAGCGCGCGTCGATCATGGGCTTGAATTCGTTCACGAACCAGTCCATGGTCTCCCGCCCGTGCCCGTCAAAGGTCCCGTAGCGGGCCGAGGTAACGTCGTAGGGCAGGTACTCGTGGATGCGGGCGTGATCCGGCCCGTGGTTGCACTCGACCGCCGCCACGATCAGCGGCACGTCGCAGTAATCGAGGTACTCCTTCAGCCCCCAGCTCTTGCCGTAGGTCGCGTCCTCGTCAAAAAAGACATTGTGCCCGTCGAACATATAGAGCACGGGGAAGCGGCGCTTCGGATCGCGCCTTGCCTCCGTCGGGAGATAGACGTAGGCCCAGCGCCGGTCATAGCCCTTTTGCGCGGGAAACTTCACTCGCCACTTTTTGATCATCTTTTCCGTCTCCGACCATACATTTTGCTATGGTACAGTTTAGCACGCGCCCTGCCAAATTGCAACACAAAGCCGTGCACGCCCTGACGGCGGGATTTTCATATTGAGCCGGGCGAAAATTTGTGATAATATAGTTTTATTCTGATTATTGTCCGAAAAGAGTGGTTTTTCCTTGAGACAGAGAGTAACATCCGCGATCGTCCTGCTGGTCGTCACCTTCGGCTGCATCCTCGCCTCCGAGATCAGCCGCGTGCTGTTTTTTGCCGCGGCGGGCGTGATCTGCTGCTACGAGCTCAGCCGAAACCTCGAGAAGCTGGACATCGCCTGCTGCGCCTGGGTCATGTACAGCCACATGGCGATCCAGGCGATCCTGACGCTGCTGCACGCGCCGCTGGAATACTGCGTCGCCGCGCTGACGCTGGCCATCTTCCTGGCCATGTTCTCCGGCATCCTGCATCCGCGCGTGTCCGGCCCCGGCGCCTTTTATACCGAGGCGGGCGTCTCCTATCCGGGCTTCCTGTTCGTGCTGCTGATGCGCATCAGCATCTCCGACATCTGGGCCGAGACCCTGATCCTCGCGGCCGCGGCCTCCATGATCTGCGACGCCTTCGCCCTCTTCGGCGGCATGCGCTTCGGCAAGCACAAGCTCGCCCCGCTGGTCTCCCCGCACAAGACCTGGGAGGGCAGCATCTCCGGCGCGCTTGCCTCTATCGTCGCCGGCGCCGCGCTCTATTTCCTGCTGCCGCTGATTCCCGGCCTCGTCTACCGGAACATCCCGCTCTGGGTCTGCGTGGCGACCGCCTTCCTGTCCTCCAGTATGGGGCAGATCGGCGACCTGGCCGAATCGCTCGTCAAGCGCATGATCGGCGTCAAGGACTTCTCCAACCTGATCCCCGGGCACGGCGGCCTGATGGACCGCGCCGACAGCCTGCTCTTCGCCATTCCGACCGCCTATCTCTGCCTGCTGCTGGCCCAGCGCTTCGTCGCCTGAGATGGACGCTTCCGCTGAACACAGCCTGCTGCGCCGCTGCGCTTCGCTCCTGGTCCCCTGGTACCGGCAAGTGCGGCGCGAGCTGCCCTGGCGGGATCGTCCGACGCCCTACCAGGTCTGGATCTCGGAGATCATGCTGCAGCAGACGCGCATCGAGGCCGTCATCCCCTATTATGCCCGCTTTCTGGCGGAGCTGCCCGACGTCGCCGCCCTGGCCGCCGTGCCGGAGGACCGGCTTCTGAAGCTCTGGGAGGGCCTGGGCTATTACAGCCGCGCGCGCAATCTGAAAAAGGCCGCGCAGCTCGTGATGGACGAATACAGCGGGGAGCTTCCCCGCACGGCCGCCGAACTGCGCAAACTCCCCGGCATCGGAGACTACACCGCCGGCGCCGTCGCCTCCATCGCCTGCGGCGAGCCGGAGCCGGCCGTGGACGGCAACGTCCTGCGCGTCATCATGCGCGTGACGGCCTGCGAAGACGACGTTTTGAGCCAGAAGACCAAAAGCCGCGTGGCCGACGCGCTGCGCGCCGTCTATCCCGCCGGAGAGGAGGCGGGGCTGCTGACCGAGGGGCTGATGGAGCTCGGCGAGACGCTCTGTCTGCCAAACGGCGAGCCGCGCTGCGATGGCTGCCCGCTGCGGGAGCTGTGCCAGGCACGGGAACAGGGCCTGACCGCGGAGCTTCCCCGCCGCAGGGCGAAGAAGGAGCGGCGCATCGAGGAAAAAACCGTGCTGCTGCTGCGCTGCGGCGGCTGCTATGCCCTGCGGCGCCGGGTGGAAGCCGGTCTTCTCGCCGGGATGTGGGAATTCCCCTCCCTCCCCGGAAAGCGCAGCGCCGAAGACGTCCGTGCCGCGCTGGAAGAGGCGGGGCTTTCACCCGGCGAAATCCGTCCATGTGGGGAAGCGAAGCATATTTTTACCCATGTCGAGTGGCATATGAGCGGATATTTCGTCGATTTATCCAGGCAAAGTGGGGAATATATGTGGAAGAGGCCGGATGAGATTCGTGCGGACTTCGCCGTTCCGACCGCCTTCAAGGCCTATCTCAAGCTGCTGAAATGAAGAAACTCCCGGCGCAAAACGCGCCGGGAGTTTCTTCATTCATAGGAATTACGCCTTTTTCAGGTCTTCGCCGTGGATGAAGCGCTTGAGCGGATTGTAGATCGCCATGGCGACGATGACCGTCAGCACGATCTCGGCCAGCATGTACCAGCCGTTATACAGGATCGAGTAGATCCAGGGGCTGGTCATGGCCATGTTCATGAATTCCTCGGGCATCCATTCGCCCCAGATCCACGCGCCGGTCACGATGTGGCAGACAAGGCGCAGAACAAAGGAGACGACGATGCCGAGGACAAGCGCCTTGCGGGTGTTGGTGGGCTTGCCGCCGAAGAGGGAGGCAAAGCCGATCACGGTGTAGGGCAGGATATAGTCGAGCAGGACGATGCCGGCGGCCATCACGGCGGAGCTGGCGTACTGGACGTTGTCCAGGCCGAGCATCAGCTGGATCACGCTGTAGACGAAGCCGGCCAGGCCGCCCCACTTCCAGCCGTAGCGGAAGCTGATGATGACCAGGGGCAGCATGCTGCAGATCGTCACGCCGCCGCCGAAGGGCAGGTCGATCTTGAACAGGCTCAGCACGGTGCCGAGCGCGATCAGGATGGCGGTATCAGTCAGTCTTCTGGTGTTGGTTTTCATGAGAGTTCCTCCTTTTCCGATTCGGAAATGAAAATAAAATACCGCGGGTCCACAAACATGAACCCGCGGAAATGCACGAATCTGGTTTCCTACGCCGGCATTACCCGGATCAGGTTCATGGGTTTAGGCGCTCTGTTACGCCTTCTCAGCCGGGACGTACCCAGCTCCCCTCTTTGCGATTGTGATTGTAGTCCTTCCGCGCGCTTTTGTCAAGCCTCGAAAGATTTTGCCTTGTCGATGATGAACTGGCGCAGCCAGTCCCCGGCCTCTTTGTTCTTGAGCGCGAAGTCGATGATGGCCTCGAGATAGCCCTTGAGGTTGCCGGTGTCGTAGCGGCGGCCCTCAAAGTCCACGGCGCACATGGGCTCGCGATGGCAGAGCGTTTTCATGCCGTCGGTGAGCTGGATCTCGTTGTTGCGGCCGGGCGCGGTGTGCTCCAGGATGTCGAAGATGCCGGGCGTCAGCACATAGCGGCCGAGGATCGCGTAGTCCGAGAGCTTCTCGGCCAGGGTCGGCTTCTCGTTCATGTCGCTGATGCGGTAGACCCGCTCCGAGAGCTGCTCCTCGAATTTGACGGAGGAGTACTTCACGATCAGCTCGTCCGGCACCTGGCGCACCGCGATGGCGCTGCAGTCGTTGGCCTCGGCAGCTTCCACCAGCTGCTTGAGCACGGGCTTTTCGCTGAGCATGATGTCGTCGCCCAGCAGCACGCCGAAGGGTTCGTTGCCCACGAAGCTGCGGGCACGCCAGATCGCGTGGCCCAGGCCCTTGGTCTCCTTCTGGCGCACGAAATACACGTCCGCCATGTCGGCCACCTCGCGCACGATGCGGGCTTCGTCGGCCTTGCCGTCGGCAATCAGACGTTCCTCCAGGTCGGGCGCATAGTCAAAGTAATCCTCGATGGGGCTCTTGCCGCGGTTGGTGATGATCAGGATCTCCTCCACGCCGGCGGCGACCGCCTCCTCGACAATGTACTGGATGACGGGCTTGTCCACCAGGGGCAGCATCTCCTTGGGGATGCTCTTGGTGTTGGGCAGCAGGCGCGTGCCGAGGCCGGCTGCCGGGATGACCGCTTTTCTGACTTTCATGCAAAGCTCCTTTCGCCCCGGAGAAGCGGGGACTTACGAATGGTTGACTTTATCGAAAAACTCGCGGAAACTGTTGATTTTCGGAAGCTGGCACAGCAGCGTGTAGCCGATCAGAAGCAGCACGGCCGCCTCGCCCAGACCGACGGTCAGCGCGTTGAAGCCGTAGGAGGCCGGCGCATTGTCCGGAAACTCCAGGAAGCCGTAGCCCCAGGTGAGCACCGCCCCGACGATGACGGCGTTGAACACGACCGGCATCAGGCAGGCAAGCAGGCGGTTTTTCACGGTGTTGCCCCGTTTGCCGAACCAGGCGGTGCAGAGCCCGGCCAGCAGTGTGGCCAGCGACCCGAACACGATGTCGAGAACGCTGCCGGTGTAGAGGTTGGCGAGGATGCAGCCGGCGAAAATGCCCCAGACGGTGCCGGGCATCAGGAAGGGCAGCGCGGTGAGCGCCTCGCTCACGCGAAACTGCACGGGGCCGTAGCTGATGGGCGCGAGGGCGATCGTCAGCGCCGCATACACGGCGGCGATGACGGCCGAGGCGGCAAGCTTGAGGAGTTTGCTGTGATTTTGCTTGTTCATTTTTGGGAAACCTCCATTTTTTATCTGCGGCCGCATGGAGGATCCCCGAAAGCCGCACGACACCGCGGCTCCATTTTTTGATCCGGCATACAGCCCAAGCAGGGTGTGGAAACCTGCTTTTTGATGAAATCAGTCCGCTGCGTGTTCTTCCCGCTTGCGCAGGGAATACTCGCAGCCGCAGTAGAGCTGGCGGTAAAGGCCGTATGCTTCGGCCAGCTCCGTCGAGCGCATCTCGCGCCCCTGCTTTTTAAAGTCCGAGGGAAGCCAGGTCACGCCCGCCTCCCGGCCGAGTTCCTCGCCGAGCGCGTTGATGCGCCTGGCGTCCTTATGGCGCGAGAGCGTCAGCGTGGTGCAGAAATAATCAAAGCCCCGCTCCGCAGCGATGCGTGCTGTTTCCTTCAGGCGCAGGCGGAAGCACTCCGTGCAGCGCGCGCCGCCCTCGGGCTCGGCCTCAAGTCCGGCGGCAGCGGCGCGGTAGTCCTCCGGCCGCCAGGGCTCCGTCAGAACCGCGACGCGCTCCCGCAGGCCCATTTTCTCCAGCAGCTCGAGCAGCGTGCGGTAGCGGCGCTCGAATTCCTCCTGCGGATAGAGATTGGGGTTATACCAGAGGATCGTGAGCTCGAAAAACTGCGTCAGGTACTCCAGCACAGCGCTGGAGCAGACGCCGCAGCAGGCGTGCAGCAGCACGCGCGGGCGCTTTTCTCCCTGTTTTTCGATGATCCGGTCCAGTTCTTTCTGATAATTCCTGTTCATGTCCTGTATTTTATCACGCCGCGCCGAAAAAAGCTACTCATTCTTGAAATATTCGCTGAAATAGGATATGATAAGATAAATCATGTCACGGAGGTGCCCCATGGACAACCGTACCAGCAAGCAGAACTATTATCTGGACATTGCCGATTCCGTGCTCGAGCGCTCCACCTGCCTCAGGCGCAAATACGGCGCCATCATCGTGCGCAACGACGAGATCATCTCCACCGGCTACAACGGCGCGCCGCGCGGCCGCCGCAACTGCTCCGACCTGGGCGGCTGCACCCGTGAAAAGCTGCATATCCCCTCCGGCGAGCGCTATGAGCTCTGCCGCAGCGTGCATGCCGAGGCCAACGCCATCATCTCCGCCTCCCGCCGGGATATGATCGGCTCGACGCTCTATCTCGTCGGGCGCGACGCGCGCTCGAACGAGCTGCTGCCCGACGCGATGTGCTGCTCGATGTGCAAGCGCCAGATCATCAACGCCGGCATCGACCGAGTGGTGATCCGCGTGGACGAGAAGCTCTACCGCACCGTCCCCGTCAGCGACTGGATCGAAAACGACGACAGCATCTTCGATCTCTGACCCCGTCTCTCCCGCCCGGCGGCCGATCTGGCCGCCGGGCTTTTTCCATTTTGCCCCAGGAAGCGCAAGTGCGCATGACAGAGGGTTTTTCCGCGTTTTTATTTGACTTTATGCATGCTATCATGTAAAATAGTAAGTGCTTTGACAAGCAATTATCAAATTCAGAAAACAAGGTCGAGGTGTAAAGATGTACAAAGTTGTAACCAAGCGTTTCCTGAACGAGGCGAAAACGATCTGCCTGTTTGAAATCGAAGCGCCTCTGATTGCCCGCCACGCGCAGGCGGGCCAGTTTGTCGTATTCCGCCTGGACGAGCAGGGCGAGCGCGTGCCCGTTTCCGTTGCCGGCTATGACCGGGAGAAGGGCACCGTCACCGTGATGGTGCAGGCCGCCGGCCGCACCACGAAGATGCTCCACACCGTGGAGCAGGGCGACGTCATCAGCGACATCGTCGGTCCGCTGGGCAAGGCCACCGAAATGGACGGCCTGAAAAAGGTCTGCGTCGTCGGCGGCGGCGTCGGCTGCGCGATCGCCTACCCCATCGCCAAGGAGATGCACGAAAAGGGCATCGAGGTCACCTTTATCGCCGGCTTTCGCAGCGCGGACATCGTCATCCTGAAGGATGAGCTGAAGGCCGCCTCCGACAAGCTCATCATCTGCACCGATGACGGCTCTTACGGCGAAAAGGGATTTACCACCGAGTACCTCAAGCGGGAGATCGAGACGAATGTGGCCTGGAACAAGCCCCAGTTTGACCGGGTCATCGCCATTGGCCCGGACATCATGATGAAGTTCCTGGCCGAGGTCACCCGCCCCTACGGCATCAAGACCATCATTTCGCTCGACCCCATCATGGTCGACGGCACCGGCATGTGCGGCTGCTGCCGCGTCATCGTCGGCGGCGAGACCAAGTTTGCCTGCGTGGACGGCCCTGACTTCGACGCCCACCAGGTCGACTTCGATTCCCTGATCAAGCGCGCCGCCTTCTACAAGGACGAGCAGGACGAGGCCGCCAAGCACATCTGCAGAATCACGGGAGGAAAGAGAAATGCCTGATAAAGTAATCATCGTCGAATACGACAAAAAAGGCAAACCTCATGTAACCACTTACGAAGTTCCCAACAAGGAAGACGACGCCAAGACGCTGGGCAGCATCCTCTCCTCTTCCGAGAAGGGCGGTCTGAGCGACCTGTCGGCCAGGATCCCGAATTTTGAGGAGTTCATTGCCAATACCGTCGCCTCCCAGAAGCTGCTCAAGCACACCATGCCCGAGCAGGATCCCCAGGTCCGCGCCACGAACTTTGACGAGGTCGCCCTGGGCTACACGCCGGAGCTTGCCATCGCCGAAGCGCGCCGCTGCCTCAACTGCAAAAACCCCATGTGCCGCAACGGCTGCCCGGTGTCCGTGCGCATCCCCGAGTTCATCGCCAAGGTCGCCGCGGGCGAGTTTGAAGCTGCCTATGAGATCATCACCTCCACCAACGCCCTGCCCGCCGTCTGCGGCCGCGTCTGCCCGCAGGAGCGGCAGTGCGAATCCCGCTGCGTGCGCGGCATCAAAGGCGAGGCCGTCGGCATCGGCCGTCTGGAGCGCTTCGTGGCCGACTGGCACATGGCCCAGCAGAACAAGCCCGCTCCCGTCGCGCCTCCCAGCAACGGCCACCGCATCGCGGTCATCGGCTCCGGCCCTGCGGGCCTCACCTGCGCGGGCGATCTGCGCAAGATGGGCTACGACGTGACCGTCTTCGAGGCCTTCCACAAGCCCGGCGGCGTGCTGGTCTACGGCATCCCGCAGTTCCGTCTGCCGAAGGAGATCGTGGCCGCCGAGATCGAGAACCTCAAGGCCATGGGCGTCAAGATCGTCACGAACGCCATCATCGGCAAGTCCATCACCATTGACGAGCTGTTTGCCGACGGCTACCAGGCCGTGTTTATCGGCTCCGGCGCCGGACTCCCGCAGTTCCTGCATATCCCCGGCGAGAACCTGCTGGGCGTTTACTCCGCCAACGAGCTGCTGACCCGCGTGAACCTCATGAAGGCCTACCGCGACGACTATGACACGCCCATCAAGCGCTTCAACAAGGTCGCCGTCGTCGGCGCCGGCAACGTCGCCATGGACGCGGCCCGCGTGGCCAAGCGTCTGGGCGCAAGCGAGGTGCACATCGTGTACCGCCGCAGCCGCAGCGAAATGCCCGCCCGCCTGGAGGAAGTGGAGCACGCCGAGGCCGAGGGCATCACCTTCGACATGCTCAACAATCCCACAGCCATCCTCGGCGATGAAAACGGCCATGTCGTCGGCCTCCAGTGCGTCCGCCAGGAGCTCGGCGAGCCTGACGAGCGCGGCCGCCGCTCCCCCAAGCCGGTGGAAGGCTCCGCCTGGGTCATGGACGTGGACACCGTCATCATCGCCATCGGCACCAGCCCCAACCCGCTGATCCGTTCCACGACGCCCGGCCTGACCACCACCCGCAAGGGCGGCATCGACGCGGACGAGATGGCGCACACCGAGAAGGTCGCCGTCTTTGCCGGCGGCGACGCGGTCACCGGCTCCGCCACGGTCATCATGGCCATGGGCGCGGGCAAGAACGCCGCCTACTGGATCGACGAATATATCCGCCGCACCTATCCCGACTGAATCGGCCGCCGCCCCCGGCAACAGGCCCGGGGGCGGCGCTTTGTCCGAAGAAGGAGCATCCTTTGAAAAAGAAACTGATCCTATGGATCCTGCTTGTCCTGGCAGGGCTGGTGGCCTACAAGGTCTGGCTCGCGCCGGAGCGCGACGGAGTTGCAGCCCGCTACCGGGAGCAGGAGGTGACCTGGAAGCAGGTCGAGCAGCTCCGTTCGGTGCTGACGCTGCTGGGCGAAAGGGGTGAGGCCGACGACCGCACCCTGGTCGACCGGATCCTGGAGGGCTACATCCTCGCCGACGAAGCGAAGGAGCTTGGCATCACGGTCAGCGAAAGCGAGCTGGCCCAAAAGCTGACCGAGCTTCCGCTGCCGGACGGCAAAAGCACGCTGGAGGAGTATCTGCACACGCTCGGCGGCAGTCTGGGCAGCTATCTGGACCTTGTCAAGCAGCAGGCGCTCCGCTCCCTGACCCAGGACCGGCTCCGGGAGGCCGTGGCCCGGGACTATGCCCGGGAGCACGGGCTGGACTTAGACCTCGACCATCTGCCGGAAGAGGTCAGCCGTGCCGTCAGCGAAAAGATCGACGAGCTGATCGAGAGCCACCGCAGCGAGATCGAATACTATTTCTAGCAAAAAGATGCGAAGCTGTAAAACCAGCTCCGCATCTTTTCTCTTGTGTACGCGCGGCAAATGTGCTATCTTTATCGGGTATGAAAGGAAGTGGTTGCCATGAAGATCGTTGTTTTGGGCGGCGGCGTCAGCACCGAGCGCGCCGTGTCCCTGGTCACCGCGACTTCTGTGTGCCGGGCGCTGCGCGAGCGCGGGCACCGGGCAGTGTTTGTTGATCTGTATTTCGGGCTGGAAAACTACGACAGCCCGCTGGAAAAAGCCTTTGACGAGCCCGACGGGCTCTGTGGGGCGGCGAATATCGGCCACAGCGCGCCGGATCTGGAGGCAGTGAAGGCCTCCCGCCGCTGGAAGAGCCCCAGCCGCATCGGAAAGGGCGTGCTGGAGATCTGCCAGATGGCCGACTGCGTGTTTCTCGGCCTGCACGGGGCCGACGGCGAGGACGGCAAGATCCAGGCCGCGCTCGATCTGCTGGGCGTGCCCTACACCGGCTCCGACCACCTCTCGAGCGCCATGGCCATGGACAAATCCGTCACCAAGCGCATCATGGACGCAAACGGCATCCGCACCCCGCGCTGGCAGGATCTGCACTTTACCGCGGCGGAGATCCCCCGCCTGAGCGAGACGCTGCCGGTGCCCTGCGCGGTCAAGATCGTCAACGGCGGCTCCTCGATCGGCGTGGCGCTGCCCGATACCCGTGAAGAGCTGGCGCAGGCGCTCGAAGAGCTGCTGCCCTACGGCGATCACGCCGTGGTGGAGGAGAAGATCGCCGGCCGCGAGCTGACGGTGCCGGTGCTGGACGGGCGCTGCCTCTGCCCGATCGAGATCGTCCCGCCCGAGGGGAACAGCTTCGACTACGTCGCCAAGTACCAGTCCGGCAGCGAGGGCGCGCGCGAGCTCTGCCCCGCGCCGATCACCGAAGCCGAACGGGAGCTGCTGAGCGAAGCCGCGCTGAAGCTGCACCGCGCGCTGGGCCTGTGCGTTTACTCCCGCAGCGATTTTATCCTCGACTCCGAGGGCCGCGCCTGGTGTCTGGAGGTCAACACCCTGCCCGGCATGACGCCCGCAAGCCTGATCCCCAAGGCCGCCGCCGAGGCCGGCATCGGCTACGGGGAGCTGTGCGAGCAGATCGTCCGGCTGTCGATCGCGGAAAGGTCAAAGAATCACTGAAGAATATTAACAATTATTTGATGTTTTCCGGCCGGAACCTGTTACAATACAGTCATTAAGATTCTTAACAGGTGAGATTATGAGACAACGCATGGCAAGATTCATGATCGGGCGCAACGGCACGGATCAGCTGAACGTCTTTCTGCTGGTGCTGTGCCTGGTGCTGATGGTTTTGGGCGCCATCTTCCGCGGCGGCGTCGGCAGCTTCCTCAACGGAGTCGCTCTGGCGCTGCTGATCCTGTCCTGGTTCCGGATGCTTTCCAAGAACCTTTCGCGCCGCCGGGCGGAAAACGCGCAGTATCTGCGCCGCCAGTACCAGGTGACGGGCTGGTTCCGCAAGCAGAAGACCCGCTGGGATCAGCGCCGGGACTACCGCTTCTTCACCTGCCCCTCCTGCCACACCACGCTGCGCGTGCCGAAGGGACGCGGCAAGATCCGCATCGTCTGCCGCAAATGCGGCAGCTCCTTCACCCGCAAAAGCTGATGTTCGGCTATCTGACCGCGCAGACCGAGCTGCTCACGCCTGAGCAGCTCGCGCGCTATCGGGCCTGCTACTGCGGCCTCTGCCGCAGTCTGAAGGACCGGCACGGGCAGCTCGGGCGCCTGACGCTCAACTACGATATGTGCTTTCTGGTGCTGCTGCTCGATTCGCTCGACGAGCCGGAGCTGCGGCAGGGCGAGGAGCCCTGCATCGCGCATCCGCGCACGGCGCGCGCCTGGCAGCGCACGGAAAACAGCGACTACGCCGCCGATCTGACCGTGGCCCTGGCCTATAACAAGTGTCTGGACGACTGGCACGACGACGCCTCTCCCCTCGCCCTGGCGGAAACGGCCGCGCTCAGGCGCTCGTACCGGAAGGTGCAGGCGCTCTGGCCGCGCCAGTGCGAGGCCATCGAGCAGGGCCTGCGGGCGTTGGGCGAACTGGAAAAAAACGGCGAAGCCGACCCGGACGCCGCGGCCGCCTGCTTCGGCGCGCTGATGGCGGAGCTTTTTGTCCGGCGGGAGGACCGCTGGGCGCCGCAGCTTCGGGCGCTGGGCGGCGCGCTCGGCCGCTTCATCTATATTCTGGACGCCTGCATGGACCTGGACAAGGACGCGCTGCTGGGCCGCTACAATCCCCTGCGCCGCCGCTACGGCATGAAGAATGCCGCAGCCTTCCGGGACATCCTGAAGATGCTGCTGGGTGATGCGGTGCGCGCCTTTGACGCGCTGCCCCTGGTGCAGGACGCGGGCCTGATGCAGAACATTCTCTGCGCGGGCCTCTGGGCCGCCTTTGATAAAAAATTTGGATCTGAGGAAGGGACCGCACATGGTTCAGGATCCCTATAAGGTGCTCGGCGTATCGCCGGAGGCGAGCGACGAGGAGATCAAAAAAGCATATCGGGACCTGGCCAAGAAGTACCACCCGGACCGCAACCCGGGCAACGAAGAAGCCGCCCGGAAAATGAACGACATCAACGCCGCCTACGACCAGATCAAGAGCGGCGCGGCGCAGCCCGGCTATGCCGACTATACCGGCCAGCAGAGCGCGGCCTGGCAGCAGCAGTATTCCTCCCAGCAGTACAACTACTGGGATCCCTGGGAGGCCTGGAACGCCTATGCCAACCAGGCCCGCCAGCAGCAGCCGCAGGAGCGCAGCGAGTACACCGCCGCGCGCAGCTACATCCGCAACGGCATGTACCGCGAGGCGCTGACCGCGCTCGCCAATGTCGATCCCGCGGAGCGCGACGGGCGCTGGTATTACCTGTCGGCGGTCGCGCATATGTACCAGGGCAGCAAGATCGCCGCGCTGGAGGATGCGAAAAAGGCCGTTTCGATGGAGCCGAACAATGCCGAATATCAGCAGCTCCTGCAGCAGCTGCAGTCCGGCGGCGACTTTTACACGAATTACAGCACACAGTACCGCAGCGGCCTGCCGATGGACAGGCTCTGCACGACTCTTTGTCTGGCCAATCTCTGCCTCGGTCCGCTCTGCGGCGGGCGGGTCTTTTGCTGCTGAAAACATCTGTATACAAAAAAAGGAGACGATTTTCATCGTCTCCTTTTTTTACAGAAAGAGCGCGCGGACCGTCTGTTCGGTGAATTCCGTCAGGGCGGAGAAGTCCATATAAGGCCGGTAGACGGCCTCCAGCTCGTCGTGCCGCGCCTTGGCCAGGCGCAGCTGTTCCATGGCTGCCTCCAGGGCGCTGCGCTGCAGCTGGGATGCCCTCCGCCGCGCGAGCTTTTCCTCCCTCTCCGGCGGCGGCAGCAGCGCATCCAGATGGATGCTGCGCTCGGTCTCCGCGCGGCGTTCCCCCGTCAGGAAGGCGATCCCCGCCTCCGGCAGCAGCAGGCCCTCGAGCTCCGTCGGGCAGAGCGGCGAGGGACAGAGGATGCGCCCGAGCCCGCGTGCGGCGGCTTCCTCCGCCGCGATGCGCAGCGCCTTCGGCGCAAGGCCCCGCCCCTCGTCCAGGCGGTACACCGTCGCATAGCGCTCCGGCAAGTCGAGCTTCAGCTCTCCCCGGCAGCTGATGGCCGAGAGAAAACGCGCTTTCTCCGCGCCGCCCGCGCCGCGCGGCGCCAGACGCTGCAAAATGCCCCGGATCCGCCGCCGCAGCTTCTTTTCCGCCTCCTCCGGCAGGGCGGCCGTCGGCGCAGCGTCATAAGCCGCGCCCGCCGCGGCCAGCCAGCGGTAGGCGGCGGCATAACGGGCCTGGTATGCTCTGTAGCGTTCAAGCGCCCGCGCCCGGTCGGCGTCCTTCAGCGGCAGACGGCAGAAGCGCCCCAGCTCCGCATAGTCCCCGTCCGCGCCGAAATGCGCGGGGTCGAGCGTGTGCGGCGCGGTGCCGTCCACCCAGCCCTGCCGCAGCGCCGGGATGTACACGCCGTCGAGCGAATCCGGGTCTCCCGAGCAGAGCACGGTCTCCACGTCAAAGCTCCGCTCCTTCGCGGCGGCCGCGATGGATCGCATCAAGCCGGATTTCCCGGTACCCGGGCCGCCCTTGATCACATGCAGCGTATCGCCCGGCGCGGCGGCAAAATGCCGGTAGAGCGAGGCAAAGCCCGCGCGGCTGTTGGCGCCGAGAAAAAAGCTCTCTTCCATGATCCCACCTCCCGACCATTCTATGCTGTCAGGAACAGGGTGTGAAAAAACGGCCGGAGTATTCGCACTCCGGCCGTTTCCTGTGAGATTCAGCGGAAGTATTCCGTTTTCGAGCGCCGCTGCGCCTGCGTCTGCGGCGCATCCGTCAGCGCGCGCAGCGCCTCCTCCGGCGTGCCGCACAGCGAGACGAGCGCCGGGACCTCCCGTCCGGCGAAGCCCTGCTCCGTCATGCCCTGCAAAAAGGTGGCCAGGCCGTCATAAAAGCCCGCGGTGTTCAGCAGAGCGATCGGCTTTGCGTGCAGGCCGAGCTGCCGCAGCGTCAGCACCTCAAAGAATTCCTCCATCGTGCCGATCCCGCCCGGGAGGACGAGAAAGGCCTCCGCCGCCTTTTCCATGGCGGTCTTGCGCTCGGCCATGGTCTCGGTCCAGACAAAGCGGCTGCAGCGCTCGTACAGAACGCCCGGCTCGTCGAAAAAGCGCGGCGCGATGCCGATGATCTCCGCGCCGTGTTCGGCTGCGCCGCGGGCGCAGGCGCCCATCAGTCCGGTCCGGCCGCCGCCGAAGATCAGCGTGTGGCCGCCCTGCCCGAGCACGCGGCCGAGCTCCTCCGCCGCCTCCGTGAAGCAGGGCGCCAGATGATCGCTGGAGGCCGCAAAAACGCAGATTTTCATATGTTTCTCCTCCTGTTTCCTCGTTTTGTCCATTATACCACGCAGGCTCAGAAAAAGAAACGCGGACTTCTCATTCCGTCAGGGGAAATCCGGCTTGTATTGTGTCACGAAAAATGATATAATAACTTAAATTTCTCTGTGAGGTGGTCACGTTGAACAACGAACAATCGGAAATCTCCATCCGGATCTCTGATCTGTGCGCTGCTATTTTGAAGAAAATCAAGCCGGTCATTGCGCTGGTGCTTGTTTTCACCCTCTTGGGAGGCCTGTTTGGCTTTTACAAAGCCACTCACGCCGGTGCAGGCGTCAGCGAGGAAGCGCTGCGAGAAGCCGAAACAGCGTTGGTCGACGCGAAAAACAGCGTTGCGGAAGCCGAAGCTGCGCTGAGAAAACTGCTTGGGCTTGAGATCCCGCAGGCGGAAGCCCGCGTAGAGCGTGCCAGGGTTCTGCTGCAGAGGCGTCAGGATTATCTGGACAACAGTCTGTACTATGCCATGAATCCGTTCCACCGCGGCGTTTCCCGTGTGACGCTGTATGTGGAGCAGGAGACAACGGACGAGCCCGAGACGCCATGGCTTTCGGCCAATCCTCAGAACAGCATTGCCATGGCCTATGCCAAGCTGTATCCCTTTGATTCTGAGCTGCTGGAAAACATCCGGCAGATCATGAATACGGATGCGGATCTGACCTATATCAATGAAGTGCTGCTGGTCACGAACAATGCCGATCAGTTCGTTGAGATCTGTGCGTTCCACGATGACGCCGAGGTTGCGAAAGAAGTCACCGACTACCTGCTCACAGCTCTGCAGGAGCGTCTGTCCCAAACACTTGGAGAGTACAAGGCCCATGTGATCAGTGATTTTGTCGGGTATGAGATCGACTGGGCCATGAGTGACAGTCACGATAAGGAAGCAGACAAGTTTTATACCGCTCAGGCCGCGCTGTTCGACGCTGAACAGACTCTGCAGACGCTGAAGGATAATAATAAGGCCAGCGCAGAGCAGCTGATCGAGGACAACAAGGCTGTTGCCGCCGAAGCCGAAGCCGAGCTGAATAACATGCAGGATCGGTTTGCCAACGCAAAGCCCACGCCGAAAAACATCCTGAAAAAGGTTGTGAAATACGCCGTGGTCTTCTTTGCCGCCGGTCTCTTGATTGCCTGCTTCCTGGCCTGTCTGTCCACCGTGCTCAGCGGGAAGCTGCAGACCATTTACGACCTGCTGATGCGCTATTCCTTCCCTGTCATCGGCGTTTTGCCGACGAAAAAGAAACGGCTCTTTGAAAAGACCATCCGCAAGCTGGAGGGAGAGCCGGATCTCGATTATGAGACCGCCGGCAAGGCGACCGCGCAGAGCCTGCTTTCCATGGCAAGCGGCCGGAAGATCGCGCTCGTTTCCTCCGCCGGCCCGGAAACCGTCCAGGAATTTCTCCCCTTTGTGGGCGAGCGTATCCCGGTCTGCGGAGATCTGCTGAAGGACGCGAATGCCGTGAAGGCCGCCGAGAGCTATGACGGCTTCGTTCTGATCGAAAAGCGCGGCTTGTCCCGCTTTGATATGATCGACGCCGAGGCACGGCGCATTAAGTCGCTCGGCAAGCAGACGGAGGGCATCATCCTCCTGTAAAGCCGAAACAAAAAAGCATCCACCGTCGGTGGATGCTTTTTTTATGTTCTGAAAGGGATCAGGTCGCCATGGCGGCTTCCCTGTCGGTTCTTTCGGTCGGTTTTTCTTCCTCGATCAGGACCGGATCCGGGATGACCTTCTGGCTGTTATAGGTGGGATGATAGGTGGGAACGATGCGCTCCACATAGCTGCGGATGTTCTCGTCATTGCGGTAGGCGATCTCGTTGAGTTCGTCCAGATTGTCCAGGAAGGTCTCTGTATCGAAGGGGATCGGGCAGCCGATATGGATCAGCTTGTTTTCCGTCCGCCGCAGGCCCTCCTCGGCCATCAGCTTCTCCTCGTACAGCTTCTCGCCGGGGCGCAGGCCGGTATACTCGATCTTGATGTCCACGTCGGGCTTCAGGCCGGACAGACGGATGAGGTTGCGCGCGAGCGTGTCGATCTTGACGGGGCTGCCCATATCGAGGACGAAAATCTCGCCGCCGTGGGCATAGGTGCCCGCCAGCAGGACCAGGCTCACCGCCTCGGGGACGGTCATGAAGTAGCGGATGATGTCCGGATGCGTGACCGTGACCGGGCCGCCGCGTTCGATCTGGCGCTTGAAGACCGGGACCACAGAGCCGTTGGAGCCGAGCACATTGCCGAAGCGGACGGCGACAAACTCCGTTTTGACCTGGCTGAAGAGATCATCGGCGCTGTTTTTCTCGATGGCGTGCTCGCCCCGGTGCATGTAGAACTGGGGGATCTCATTGGCTTTTCCCGCCTTGATCTTGGCGTCGAAGCACTGGATGATCATCTCGCACAGGCGCTTGCTGGCGCCCATGATGTTGGTCGGGTTGACGGCCTTGTCGGTACTGATGAGGACAAAGCGCTCGCAGCCGTGCAGCATGGCGGCATAGGCGGTCTTGTAGGTGCCGATGGGATTGTTCTTGATGGCTTCGCAGGGGCTGTCCTCCATGAGGGGAACATGCTTGTGCGCCGCCGCGTGGTAGATGATCTGGGGGCGGTAATCGCGGCAAACCTGGAAGATACGGCGGCTGTCACGCACCGAGCCGATCAGCACGACGATGTCCAGCTTCGGGTATTTATCCTTCAGCTCCAGCTGGATGTCATAGGCGTTGTTTTCGTAGATATCGAAGATGATCAGGCGCTTCGGGCTGTGCCCGGCGATCTGCCGGCAGAGCTCCGAGCCGATGCTGCCTCCGCCGCCGGTGACCATGACGGTCTTGCCGCGGATGAATTCAAAGACCTCCGTCAGATCCGGCTTGATCGGATCGCGGCCGAGCAGGTCCTCGATCGAAACGTCTTTCAGCGCGCTGGCCGTCAGCTGTCCGGTGACGAACTGGTACATGCCGGGCAGGTTCTTGATCTCGCAGTCCGTTTCGTTGCAGATGTTCAGCACGTCGCGCCGCTCGGCCATGGACGCGCTGGGGATGGCGAGGTAGATCTTGTTCACCTGGTATTTTTCAACATTTTCCAGGATGGATTCCCGCCCGCCGACGACGCGGACATTGTCGACGTAGCGTCCCCATTTGTTGGCGTTGTCGTCGATGATGCAGACGACCTTGCCCTTGCCGGGTTCGTCGTTCAGGTCGCGCAGGATCATCTGGCCGGCAGAGCCGGCGCCGATCAGCATGATGCGGTCTTTGGTGTTCTTCCCGATGATGCTGCTCAAGGCGAGGAATACGCGGTAGGAAAAGCGGATGCCCAGCACAAAGGCAAACTGCAAAATCGCTCCGATCAAATAGTAGGAGATCGGCATTCTGGCATAGAAGGCCAGCGTGATGCCCACATGGAGCGCGGAGGCCAGCGTGGAGGCCATAAGCGTTTTGCCGAATTCATTGAAGCTGGCAAAGCGCCAGATGCTGCGGTACAGACCCAGCAGCATGAATATCAGGATGCACAGCAGCGCATAGATCGGCGCAAACTTTTCCCAGGTCTCGATATAGATCTGGTCGATCGCCGTATAGCGGAAGTCATGCCGGACCAGCAGCGCCAAAAAATAGGCCACGTTGACCATCAGCGCATCGTATAGCATCAGGAGCAGGGCGATCTTCTGCCAGTGCTGGACCCGAAACGTATTTTTCATTTTCTGATTTCTATCCATATTCACAAACCTTCTGCAGCAGCTTGATATCGGAAGAATCGCCGCGGACGCCGCCGGTATGACAGGCCCTGTCCACAACTTTTCATGGTATTTTACCATGTTCCGCCCCATTTTGCAACCGTTAACAGACCGATCCGGCGTTACGGCGGGATTTGGCAGCGGAGCGGACGCAAAGCGGCGCAGCGGGCCATTCTGGCTATTGTCTTTCCTCAACCTATTTGTTATAATAAGATATTAAAAAGGAAATGAATGGAACAGATATGAGAGAAAAGATATGGAAAATACCCTACGAGCGCCCGGAGGCGCCGGAGGAACTGCTGCGCATCGGCTGCCCGCCGCTGCTGGCGGCGGTGCTGAAGCTGCGCGGGGTCACAAGGGCCGGACAGGCGGAGCGCCTCTTTCACGCCGGGCCGGACTCGCTGCTTGATCCGCTGCTCCTGCAGGACATGGATCGCGCCGCGGCGCGGCTTCACCAGGCCATTGCCGCCGGCGAGACCGTGGCGGTCTACGGCGACTACGATGTGGACGGCATCACCTCCACCTGTCTGCTGACCGATTATCTGCGCAGCAAGGGCCTGCGCTGCCTCCCCTATATCCCCAGCCGGGACAACGAGGGCTACGGTCTCAACACCGCCGCCATCGACACGCTGCACGGCCAGGGCGTCAGCCTGATGGTCACTGTGGACTGCGGCATCACCGCCCGCGAGGAAGCGGCCTACGCCCGAACGCTCGGCATGGATCTGGTCATCACCGATCACCACGAATGCGGCGGCGGTCCCCTGCCGGAGGCCTGCGCCGTCGTCGATCCGAAGCGCGAGGACGACCATTGCCCGAATCCCTATCTGGCCGGTGTGGGCGTCGCGATGAAGCTGGCCTGCGCCTGCGAGGGAGAGAGTGAGAGCATCCTCGCGCGCTATGCCGATCTGGTGGCCGTGGGCACTGTGGCCGACGTGATGCCGCTGATCGGCGAAAACCGCGCGCTGGTGCAGCTTGGCCTGGAGATGCTGCGCGAGCGCCCGCGTCTGGGCCTGGCCGCCATGCTGCGGGAGTCCGGGCTGGACGAAAAAAAGCTCAGCGCCTCTTCCATTGGCTTCGGTCTCGCGCCGCGGCTGAACGCGGCCGGGCGGCTCGGACAGACGGATATCGCGCTGCAGCTGCTGTTGACGGACGACCCGGACGAGGCTGCGCGCCTGGCCGCCTCGCTCTGTGAGCTCAACCGCAAACGCCAGAGCATCGAGACCGAGATCTGGCAGGAGGCCAACGCCATGCTCGAGGGCCGGGAGCCGGACGGCCCCATCGTCCTGTGCAGCGACCGCTGGCACCAGGGCGTGATCGGCATCGCCGCCTCGCGTCTGGCCGAGCAGTATTCCCTGCCCGCCATCATGATCTGCTTCCACGGCGAAAAAGGCAAGGGCTCCTGCCGCAGCTACGGCGGCTTCAACCTGTTCGACGCGCTCTCGGCCTGCGCCGAGCATCTGACCGGCTTCGGCGGGCACGCGCTGGCGGCCGGGCTGAACCTGCGCCAGGATCAGCTGCCCGCTTTCCGCCGGGCCCTGGCGGACTATTACCGCTCTCACCGGCCCGCGCCGCAGCCGGAGGTCCTCTGCGACCTGCTGATCACCGACCCCGCGCTTCTGAGTCTGGACAACGTCAGTTCCCTGGAGCGGCTCGAGCCCTACGGCAGCGAGAATCCCCGCCCGGTGTTCTGCCTGAGCGGCGTCACGGTCGAATCTATGACGAGCGTGGGCGGCGGCAGGCATCTGCGCCTGCGCGTCGACCTGCGCGGCGAGAGTCTGGAGGGTATCTTCTTCTCCCACACGGCCCGGGATCTCGGGTTCCGGGAGGGCGATCGCGCCGACCTGGCCTTCACCCCGCAGGTCAACGAATTCCGCGGCAGCCGCAGCGTACAGCTGCTGGTCACCGCCGCGCGTCCCCACCGGCCGGAGGCGCTGTGCGAAGCGATCCTGGAAGGCCGGAAAGAGGCGCTGTGGGCCGCCGCGCCCTGGTGTCCGCAGCGGGCCGATTTTGTCCGCGTCTGGCGGCTGCTGGAGCGCCCGGGCTTCCGTCTGGGCGGCAGCTGCTCATCCGTCCTGCGCCAGCGCCCGGAGGGCATGGAGCCGGAGCGCTTCTGCCTGTGCCTGGCCGTTCTGCGTGAGGCCGGGCTGCTGCAGGCGGAGTCCCCCTCGCTTTACGGCGCGGCCATCGAGCCGCGGACCGAAAAGGCCGATCTGGAGGCCACCGAACTGCTGCGCCTGCTGCACAGCTGCTGAGCCCTGCGCCCTGTGAGCGGCGCAGTCTGAAGAGAAATTGAGGATCGAACGATGGAAGAAAAGATGGAACAGCAAAGCACACAGGACCGTCTCCCGGATCCGGACGAGATGTACGTCCACCTGGAAAACCGCCTGCGCGCGCTCGGGCATTCGCTCGATCTCGACCGCATCCGCGCGGCCTACGAGATGGCCAAACGGGGCCACGAGGGACAAAAGCGCAAGGACGGCTCGCCCTATCTGACGCACTGCGTCGCGACGGCGGAGATCGCCGTGGACTTCGGCCTGGATGAGGATTCGATCGTGGCGGCGCTGCTGCACGACACCATCGAGGACACGGGCATCACCCACGAGGAGATCGAGCACCGCTTCGGCTCCGCCGTGGCCGATATCGTGGACGGCGTCACCAAGCTGACGCGCGTGCAGTACACCAGCAAGGAAGACGAGCAGATGGAGAACCTGCGCAAGATGCTCATGGCCATGGCCAAGGACATCCGCGTCATCCTCATCAAGATCGCCGACCGCCTGCACAACATGCGCACCATGGCCTACCAGTCCCCGGAAAAGCAGCGCAGCAAGTCGCTGGAGACGATGGAGATCTACGCGCCGCTGGCCCACCGCCTGGGCATGCAGCGCGCCAAGTGGGAGCTGGAGGACCTGGCGCTGCAGTACCTGGATCCCGAAGGCTACAAAGAGATCACCGGCTCGCTGGAGCAGAAGATGCCGCAGCTGGAGTCCTTTATGGATCTGGTCAAGAAAAAGATCCAGCAGCGCCTTGACGAGGAGGGCATCCACGCCTCCATCTTCAGCCGCATCAAGCACGTCTACAGCATCTACCGCAAGATGTATTCTCAGAAGCTGAATCTGGACGGGATCTTCGACCTGTGCGCCTTCCGCGTGATCGTCGACACGATCCCCGACTGCTATAACGTGCTGGGCGTCATCCATGATATGTTCAAGCCCGTGCCCGGGCGCTTCAAGGACTATATCTCCACGCCCAAGCCGAACCTCTACCAGAGCGTGCACACCACCGTCATCGGCTCGGAGGGCATCCCCTTTGAGGTGCAGATCCGCACCTGGGACATGCACCACACCGCCGAGTACGGCATCGCCGCCCACTGGAAATACAAGATGAACGACAGCGGCGCCTCCCTGCGCCTGGGCGACGAGGACAAGTTTGCCTGGGTGCGCCGCCTGCTGGAGAGCCAGCAGGAATCCGACGCGCAGGACTTCTTCCACAACCTGAAAATCGACATGTTCGCCGACGAGGTCTTCGTCTTCTCCCCCAAGGGCGACGTCATCAACCTCCCCGCCGGCGCGACGCCGATCGACTTTGCCTATATGATCCACTCGGACGTCGGCAACCACATGGTCGGCGCCAGTGTCAACGGCCGCATCGTCACCTTTGACTATGTGCTGCAAAACGGCGACATTGTGGAGATCCGCACCTCCAAATCCGCGCCCGGGCCCAGCCGCGACTGGCTGAACGTGGCGCAGAGCGGCTCGGCCCGCACCAAGATCAAGCAGTGGTTCAAAAAAGAGCGCCGGGATGAAAACATCCAGCGCGGCCGCGATATGCTTTCCGACGAGCTGCGCCATAACGGCATCGGGCTCGACGAGGTGATGGACGAGGAGCTGATGGCGCCGGTGCTCAAGCGCCTGTGCTTCAACAGCCCCGACGACCTCTTCGCCGCCATCGGCTACGGCGGCCTCACGGCGGCGCGGGCCGCCAACCGCCTCAAGGACGAGCTGGCCCGCAGCGCCAAGGACGAAAAGAAAACCGCCCTCGACAAGGTGTCGCAGGCGGCGGAGCGGCGCGAACAGCAGGCAACGAAACGCGAAAGCAAGCCCATCCAGGGCATTCTGGTGCAGGGGCTGGACAACTGCCTGGTCAAATTCTCCCGCTGCTGCACCCCGGTGCCGGGCGACCCGGTCGTCGGCTTCATCACGCGAGGCCAGGGCGTGTCCATCCACCGGCTGGACTGCGAGAACTTCATCAACCGCAGCCGCGACCCCGCCGAGGACGGCCGATGGATCAAGGTCTCCTGGGCTGACGAGATCACCGAGCGCTACAACACCTCCCTGATGATCTACGCCAAGGACCGCACCGGTCTGGTCATGGACATCGCCACCGTGCTCAACACGCTCAACGCCAAGGTGCGCACGCTCAACGCGCGCGACAATTCCGGCCTGGCGCAGATCTACGTCACGCTGGAGGTCAAGGACGTGCAGGAGCTGCACTTTATCGTCAACAAGCTCAGTCAGATCGGCGGCGTGACCGATATCACAAGAAACGGCAAGTAGTTTTTAGTTTTTAGGAGAGTGCGAAATGCGCGCTGTTGTTACCAGAGTCAACCAGGCCTCCGTCGTCATCGACGGCGAGGAAGTCAGCCGCATCGGCAAGGGCTTTCTGATCCTGCTCGGCGTCCACAAGGACGATACCGAGCGCGAGGCGGAGAAGATCGCCGACAAGATCTGCGGCCTGCGGGTCTTTGAGGACGAGGCCGGTAAAATGAACGTCAATCCCGCCGACGCGGGCGCCGAGCTGCTGATCGTCAGCCAGTTCACCCTTTTTGCCGACTGCCGCTCCCGCCGCCCCGGCTTTTCGCTGGCCGCCCGGCCGGAGACCGCGATCCCGCTCTACGAAAAGGTGATCGAGCTCTGCCGCGCGCGCGGCTTTCATGTCGGCACCGGCCGTTTTGCGGCGGAGATGCAGGTCTTTTCGCAAAACGACGGGCCCATCACCATTCTTTTGGACACCAAGGAGCTGTAAGCCATGCTGATCAAAACCATTCCTGTCGGCCAGCTGGAGACCAACTGCTATGTGGTCACCGACGAAGAGAGCCTCCGCTGCGCCGTGATCGATCCCGGCGACGAGAGCAACACGATCCTCGACTACCTCGAGGAGAATCATCTGCGCTGCGAGGCCATCCTGCTGACCCACGGCCACTTTGACCATGTGGGCGCGGTGGAGGCCGTGGCGGAGGAGACCGGCGCGAAGGTTTATCTCAACCGCCGCGACGATACCGGCGGCAGCGACCCGCACCGGCCCTTCACGCTGCCCGAGGGCGGCGCATACTACGACGAGGGCGACGTTATCACCGTCGGCGCGCTGCGCTTTACCGTGATCGCCACGCCCGGCCACACGCCCGGCGGCGTCTGCCTGCGCTGCGGCGAGGCGCTTTTCACCGGCGACACGCTCTTTCGCGGCAGCTGCGGACGCACCGACCTGCCCGGCGGAGACATGGACGAGGAGCTTCGCAGCCTGAAAAAGCTCTGCGAGCTGCCCGGCGACTACGAGGTCTATCCCGGCCACATGGATCCGAGCAGCCTCGACCGCGAGCGCGCGCTCAACTACTACTGCCGCCAGGCCATGCGGATGTGAGGCGATCCCATGTTCAAACGCTTCAAAAACATCAAGCCCTCGACGCTGCTGATCCATCTGCTGGTCACGCTCGCCTATCCGGCCGCGAAGGCCGCCCTTGCCCCCGTCAACAAGCTGCAGGTCTTTATCGACGTCATGACCATCATCGCCCTGATGCTGCTGTTCATCGGCGTGTTCTACTCCCTGTTCATCCGCGGGGATTACGATATCTCCGGCTTCTTCCTGCGGCGGGGCATGAAGCAGGGTGAAAAAAACTTTGACGCCTATGAGTCCGACATGAAAGAGAAAAGAGAGGCAGTTTTCAACTATCCTCTCTTTCTCGGTCTCTTGTATTTGATTGTTGCGGCGGTCGTCGCCTACACAGTCCTTTAGGCGCGTTCCTTCTCCAACTGCGCGATTTTCGCTTCGTAGCCTTCCATCTCTTTGCTCGTGGCAAAGATGAAGTGGCCGGGGCGGATCTCGCGCATTTCGCGTTTTTCACCCGACTGATCCAGCACCGAGGGATCGTAGTCGATGTGCTTTCTGGTCCTCTCGACGATGGGATCCGGCATCGGGACCGTGGACAGCAGCGAAACGGTGTAGGGATGCAGCGGATACTGGAACAGGGTCTCCGACTCGGCGATCTCAACGATCTCGCCGTGGTGGATGACCGCGATCCGGTCCGCGATGAAGCGGACGACCGACAGGTCGTGCGCGATGAACAGGTAGGTCAGGTTTCTCTCGGCCTTGAGCTTGTTCATCAGGTTCAGGACCTGCGCACGGATGGAAACGTCAAGCGCGGAGATCGGCTCGTCCGCCACGATGAACTTGGGGTCCATGATCATGGCGCGGGCAATGCCGACGCGCTGGCGCTGGCCGCCGGAGAACTCGTGCGGATAACGGGATTTGTGCTCGGGCAGCAGGCCGACGTCCTCCAGGGCCTTGTCCACCTTCGCCACGCGCTCCGCCTCATCCTTGTACAGATGGAAGTTGTACAGGCCTTCGGACACGCAGTACTCGATGGTCGCGCGCTCGTTGAGCGAGGCGGCGGGATCCTGGAAGATCATCTGGATGTTGCGGACGACGTTGCGGTCCTCCGCCTTGGGGATCTTGCCGGAAATGCGCTTGCCCTCAAAGAGGATCTCGCCTGCGCTGCAGGGATTGATCCTCAGGATCGCACGGCCGAGCGTCGTTTTGCCGGAGCCGGATTCACCGACCAGCGCAAAGGTCTCACCCTTATAGATGTCGAAATTCGCGTCTTTTACGGCGACGAATTTCTTTTTATGCCCGACGTCGAAGGACACGTCCACATGCTTGATGGAAAGGATGACCTCTCTGTCCGCGTTATTGCTCGACATGGAATGCGCCTCCCTTATCCGTCATTTTTTTGATCTTCTCATGCAGGTTCTGGATGACCTCCGGCTTCTCCAGCTTCGGAGCGCGGGGATCGAGCAGCCAGGTCTTGGCATAGTGGGTATCGCTGACCTTGAAGAACGGCGGCTCCTCGACAAAGTCGATCTTGAGCGCGTGCTCGTTGCGCGGTGCAAAGGCGTCGCCGACGATCTTGTTGTACAGGGAGGGCGGCGTGCCGGTGATGTAGAACAGGTCCTTGCCCTTCTCGCCGAGCTGCGGCAGGCTGGACAGCAGCGCCCAGGTGTAGGGATGGCGGGGATCGAAGAAGATCTCCTCCACCGTGCCGTACTCGATGATCTGGCCGCCGTACATGACGCCCACGCGGTCGGCCACGTTGGCCACAACGCCGAGGTCGTGCGTGATGTAGAGCGTGGTGAACTTCAGTTCCTTCTGCAGGTCGCGGATCAGGGTGATGATCTGGGCCTGGATGGTGACGTCCAGCGCGGTGGTCGGCTCGTCGCAGATCAGGATCTCGGGATGGCAGGACAGGGCGATCGCGATGACGATGCGCTGGCGCATGCCGCCGGAATACTGGAAGGGATATTCGTCGAAGCGGTTCGCCGCATCGGGGATGCCGACGCGGGTCATCATCTCGATGGCCTGCGCCTTCGCCTCCGCGCGGGAAACGCCCTGGTGCTTCTCAATGACCTCGGTGATCTGGGAGCCGATGGTGCGGATCGGGTTGAGCGAGGTCATCGGGTCCTGGAAGATCGTGGAGATCTTCGCGCCGCGGATGCCTTCCCAGTCCTTGTCCTTCTTCAGCTTGGTCAGATCCTGGCCGTGGAACATGACGGAGCCGTTGGTGATGCTGCCGTTGGATTCCAGCATGCCGGTGAAGGTCTTGGTAAAGACCGATTTGCCGGAGCCGCTTTCGCCAACGATGGCGAAGGTCTCGCCCTCGTACAGGTCCAGGGAGACGCCGCGGATCGCGGTCAGGTAATTGTCACGTACTCTGAATTTTACTTCTACGTCCTTGGCGGACAAAATGATTTTTTTCTCTTCCATTCTCTTCACCTCTTACATATGCGTCCGCGGATCGGTCGCGTCGGCGAGCTTCTGTCCCACGATGTACAGGGAGATGGAGATGATCGCCACAACGCTGACGGGGATCCAGAACAGATGCGGATAACCCTGCATGTACGAGGTGTACATGGAGATCATGCGGCCGAGCGAGGCGTTGGTCGTGCCGAGGCCGAGGCCCAGGTAGCTCAGGAAGACCTCGTAGGAGATGATCGACGGGATCTCACGGGATATATAGGTCATGATGACCGAGACGAGGTAGGGAAGAACGTTCTTGGTGATGATCGTCCAGGTCCCGGTACCGAGGCACTTGGAGGCCAGGTTGTACTCGCGGTCACGGATGATCATGACCTGGGTACGGATGAAGTAGGCGACGTAGATCCAGTTCGTACAGGTCATCGTGATGATCAGCGAGCGCATGCCGGCGCCCAGCACGTAGGACAGGATCATGGCCATCAGCAGGAAGGGGACGTTGGCGACGACGTTGTAGACCTCGATCATCCACTTGTCCATCTTCTTGGAGAAGCCCCAGATCGCGCCGACGAGAACGCCGACGAGCATGTTGATGCCGGTGCAGACGAAGCTGACGATGATGGAGTTGCGCGCGCCGGCCCAGACCGCGTCAAAGACCTCGTTGCCGATATTGTCCGTGCCGAAGGGGTGCGCGGCGCTGGGCTTGAGGAATTTCAGGTCGGGGTTGTTGATGTTGGGGGCGATGGTCGGGCTGTAGCCGGAATGCAGCGGCTGGATCAGCGCAAAGGCGACGAGCGCGATCATCAGGATCGACACGGCGACCGTGAATTTGCTCCGGAAGAAGGTCCTCCACACGGATTTCCAGTAGGAGTAGCGCGGGGCGGCGATGTGCTCGGATTCGAGCTCGTCAAAGGCCGCAAATTCAAACAGGTTCTCGTTATCCATCTTTACGTCCTCCCTGCTTTCTCACTGAGCGAAATACGCGGGTCGATCTTCGTGATCAGAATGTCGCCGCACAGGACCGAGAGAATGAAGATGGTCGAGAACATGAAGGCAAGGGCGATGACCATCACGTTGTTGTACTGGCGGATCGCGTTGGGCAGCATCTTGCCCATGCCGCCGACGGAGTAGATCGACTCGGTGATCAGCGCGCCGGTGATGCAGCCCGCCAGAGAGGTCGGGATGCCGTGCGCGATGGGGATGCTGGCGTTCTTGAAGATGTGCTTGTTGAAGATCTCGCTCTGGTTCAGGCCCTTGGCCTTGGCGAATTTGACATAGTCGGAGTTCATCTGGTCGACGACGTAACGTCTGGTCCAGAGCATGAGGCTGGCGATGGAAGGCATGGCCAGCGAAATGATCGGCAGGACCCAGGAGCGCCAGTCGCCCGGGCCGTAGGTGGTGAACACCGACGGCAGGCTGGTCATCGACGTGGCCAGGTAGCGGAACAGATAGATATAAGCCAGCGAGGGCACGGCGATAATGAAGATGATGTACGCCATGCCGAGCTTATCGGCCAGCTTGTCCTTCCGGCGCGCCATCAGCACGCCGATCGGCAGGCCCAGACCATAGGCGAGCACCATGGCGATGATGCCCATGGAGAACGAGGTGCCGACCATGGAGGGCTGATCCTTGAAGGTCTCAAAGTTGGCGTAGTTGTCTACGAATTTCTTTTTGTCCATTCTGTCGACGATGGACTTATATTGCAGCGTGCCGAAATTGATGGCGGAATCCGACTCGTATCCGGTTTCGAAGGTGACGTGTCTCTTCACCTCCGTGCCCTGCGGCTGGAACAGCACGCGCAGCACCTCGATGCCCTGATAGGTGGGGTAAGACGTGCCGAGATTCAGCTTGATGAAGTTCTGGTGGAGCCAGGGGAAATGACTGTCGGTATACAGCAGGTATTTGTGCACGCTGCCGCTGCCGATCAGAGCGAGGCCGCCGGTGGGCGTTTTGCCGAGTTTGAGGCTGCGCTCGAGATCGGGATTGTTCGCGTCTTTGACGGAGTGAATGGTGTCGATAACGACCATCTTGGACAGCCACTTGGCCATCTGCTTGATGACCGGGATGTCCTTATAGGCGTAATAACGTCCGCTGATCTCATACTGGGCTACCGTATAGCCCTTTTCCGTGTAGATCCGGACAAAGTCCTGGCTCTCCGGGGAATCCGGCTCGACCGCCTGGCCCATCTCGGGGCTGCCGGCCTCATAGAGCGTCAGGCAATAATCGTTGATCCTTACATAGTCCAGGTAGCCGAGCTTCTGCCAGGTGGAGTAGACGTACTCTGTCTTGTCGTCGGACTTGCTGGCGAGCTTACGGTATGTACTGTCTTCAAAGAAGATATTTTCGCGCGGAACCAGGGTATAGACCATGGTGAACACGATGAGCATGATGATCAAGATAGAGATGAGCGATCTTAACAGACGTCTCCATATATACCCTTTTTTCATAGAAGATACCGTCCCTTATGAAGATAAGAGAGAGCCAGAAAGCGATGCCACCTGGCTCTCCCTTTTTAGTTGATCAGTGCTTATCTATTGGGTTGAGGTTTGCGGAAGGATTATTCGCCGGCAAGCCAGGCTTCCTTCGCGGCATAGTAGTCGTCGGCGAGAACGGGCTCGTCGAGGAGCTTCATGTACTTGAAGTAAGGCACCTGGTTGTAGGCAGCCTGACCGTACAGACCGTAGGCAGCGGTGAAGGGCTGGACCTTGCTGACAGTCAGGGACGCGCCGCTGGTGCTGTAAGGACGGAGGATACCGCCGGTCAGCAGCATGGCCTCGGCCTTGGCAAAGAGCTCGATGCGCTCGTCGCCGGTGGCGGCAGTGGCTTCTTCAACAACAGCCTGGATGTCTTCCAGACCCAGCGTCTTCAGAACGGCCTTCTGCTCGTCGTCCTGGCCCTGGCTCTCGTAGTTGATGCCGGAGTAGTTGAGCATGTCGCCGTCGTGGATGTCAAAGCAGTGCAGGTAGGTCAGAGGATCGCCGTAGTCCGGGCCCCAGCCGGCGCCGAAGACGAGGTCGATGGAGTTGGACACGCCGTCGGGCTGGTTGTAGAACGCGGAGTAGTAGACGGAGGAGTTGCCTTCGAGGTAGATGAGGTCGATGACGACGTACTCGCCGATCGCATCTTCGATGGACTGCTTCATGGCCAGCTGCATGTTCTTCTGGTTCTCAGAAGCGGCATACACGGGAACGTCGAGGTGGATGGGCCACGCGGAGATCTGGTCGCCCAGCTCTTCCTTGGCCTTCTCGGCGAAGGTCTTGGCGAGTTCGGGGTTGTACCAGGCATCCTGGCCGTCGTTGAGGTTGATGCCCTTGAATTCGGGAACCAGCTCCTCAGCGTACTTGGTCACGATGGAGCCGTAGGAACGGCCGTCCGAGGTGGTTGCGAAGGTGTAGGGAACGAGGGTGTTGCGGATGACGTCGTCAGCCAGTTCCTCGCCGCGGGTGATGGCCTCAACGGCATGGGCGGAGTAAGCGGCATAGACGGCGCGGCGGAAGTCGGCGTTCAGGATGGCCAGCTTGGTGTCAGCCTTCTGCTCGTCGGTCTCCTTGACCGTGGTGGCGATGGAGGGATCGTTGTACAGGTTGTACATGCGGCGGTCCCAGTTGAAGGCGCCCCAGAAGGAGGTGGCGGTGGTCATGCCCTTGTACTGGTTGTCGGGATAGAGCTCATCGGCCTTGGCCTTGACTTCGGGCAGAGACTGGTTGATGGCGGTGGAGGTAACCTCGCCGTTGACGAACATATTGAAGTTCTGGGCGGGATCCTGGCCGTCGGAGTAGGTCACGACGACGTGCTGGACGTAAACGTGGTCAGCATCGTAGTAGTTGGGGTTGGCATCGAAGCGGACTTCCTGAGCGGGAACCAGGGAGCTGAGGATGTAGCAGCCGTTGTAGAGGATGGAGTCGGGCTGGACAGCACCGAAGTCCTCACCCTTGGACTCGAGGAACTCGGCGTTGATGGGCCACAGGATGGAGTAGGTGGTCATGCCGTCGAAGTAGCCGCAGGGGCCGGTCAGGGTGTAGGTCAGGGTGTCGCCTTCAGCCTTGACGCCGACGTCTTCCCAGGCGCCGGTGCCTTCGGAGTAGGCGCGCAGACCGACGATCAGGTCAGCGACCAGGCCGAGGGTCTCGGACTTGGAGTCGGCAGCGTGCTTCAGGCCGGTGACGAAGTCTTCAGCCGTGACGTAGTCGTACTCCTCGCCGCTGCTGGTGGACCAGACAGCGTCATCGCGGATCTTGAAGGTCCAGACGGAAGCGTCCTCGTTGGGGGCCCATTCGGTCGCCATGCCGGGGACCAGGGTGCCGTGGGAGTCCTGCGTGATCAGGCCTTCGATGAAGTTCGAGGTGTAGTCACCGTTAGAGGACTTGTTGTTGTAAACATAGTCCAGGGTGGTGATGTCGAAGTTCGCGATCATGGAGAAGGTGTCCGGTCCGTCGTAGGGTTCTTCGACCGGAGCGGGCTCCTCGGCAGGAGCTTCGGCAGGAGCTTCGGCAGGGGCTTCGGCAGGGGCTTCAGCAGGAGCTTCAGCCGGCTGCTCCGCCGGCGCTTCTGCCGGCGCGTTGGTGGCAGGTGCAGGCTGATTGCCGCAGGCGACAAGCGTAGCTACCATCATGATCGCCAAAAGCAATGCAACAAGCTTCTTCATTTTGTGTCCTCCTTAATGGAATGATATTTTGAACAGGCCCCCTTGGGGGCGAAGTTCACGGAAGGAAGGCGCGTCTGTCCGCGCTGCCAGACAGGGTGTTGAAAAATGGATATAGTTCCCTATCATTGTTTTACACTAAAGGATTCTACCATAACATGAAGTAAAGTGCAAGCATTTTAAATCATGAAAGCAACTTATTGATAAAAACGCGACAAAAACAGCCGCCGTATTTGTATAATTTTGTCATTCTGCAGTAAAAGGCGTCACGTATTGTGTATTTCATGCCTGACGGCAGCATTTCCCTGCCGCCGTCAGGCATATTTCTTTTTCAAACGGAGATACTGCTTTCAGAGGGATCGTTCCAGCGATCCTCATTGGAAAGGAGAAGCAAATGACGACCAAAGAACTACTGTATGTAGACGACGCTCTCTCGCATTCCCAGCTGCTGGCCACGCAGTTTGAAAACGCGGCCAGTCAGCTTCAGGACGCTTCGCTGCGCGTGCAGGTGCAGCAGATGGCCAACCGGCACCGCGAGATCTATCGGCAGTTTTACAATCTTGTGTGAGGTGAATGACAATGGATGATAAAAGCATTATGGAAGGACTGCTCCTGGACGCCAAGGGGCTGTGCGACCTGTATATGCACGGCGCCATCGAATCCAGCACGGCCAATGTGAAGCAGGTGTTCTCGTCCGCCTTTGACAACGCCCTGTCGATGGGTGACACGATCTATCAGCAGATGACCGCGAAGGGCTGGTACCAGACCGATACCGCTCCGCAGCAGCAGATCCAGCAGATCCGGCAGAAGTTTCCTTCCGCCTGCTGCTGAACGCGGCAAAAAAGGCGCCGGGGTGTCCAAAAGCCCCGGCGTCTTGCTTTTTTTGCGCGGGGAGACGCGTCGGAACGCCGCGGGAGCGGCAGGTCTCATGGATTCCTTCTGTTTTTCTGTTGCAAAACAGGCTCTCTTGGTGTACAATATAATTTGTATGATTGGGTAGATATGTCAATTTGTCGAGATGATGATTCTCTTCCGAGAGGAGAAGTGAGTTATGAATCATAGAGTCATTCCGTTCAGTCCCCCGGATATCAGCGACCTGGAGATCGCCGAGGTCACACAGGCGCTGCGCTCCGGCTGGATCACCACCGGCCCGCGCACGAAGCTTCTGGAGCGGCGTCTGGCCGCCTACATAGAGACCGGGCGTACGGATATCGACTGCGCGTGTGACGAAGGGGTCGCCCGCTGGGGCAACCGCGTGGTCTGCCTCAATTCCGCCACCGCGGCGGAGGAGCTGAACCTGCGCATCCTCGGCATTAGCGAAGGCGACGAGGTCCTCGTTCCCGCCTACACCTACACGGCCAGCGCCTCGGCCGCCATCCACTGCGGCGCGAAGGTGCGCTTTATCGACATCCAGAAGGACGGCGATCCGCACACCCACATGCCGGAGATGGACTACGACGCGCTGGAGGCCGCCATCACGGAGAAGACCAGGGCGATCGTCACCGTCGACCTCTGCGGCATCGTCTGCGACTACGACCGGGTCTTCGACATCGTGGAGCGCAAGCGCGCCCTCTTTACGCCGAAGGAGAGCGACGGAACGCCGCTGGGCGATCTGAACAGCCGCATCCAGAAGGCGCTCGGCCGCGTTGCGGTCGTCGCCGACTGCGCGCACAGCCTGGGCGCATCCCGCCTGTTCCGGGGCGAGAAGAAATATTGCGGCGCCATCGCGGATTTTTCGGACTTCTCGTTCCACGCGGTGAAGAATTTCACCACCGCTGAAGGAGGCGCCTCCACCTGGCTGCCGCTGGACGGGATCAGCAACGAAGAGATCTACAAAATGTACCAGCTCCTGTCTCTGCACGGGCAGAGCAAGGACGCGCTGGCCAAGAGCACGATCGGCGCCTGGGAGTACGACATCATCGGGCCCTGGTACAAGTGCAACATGACCGACATCATGGCGGCCATCGGCCTGCGCCAGCTGGACCGCTATCCCTCGCTGCTGGCACGGCGCGTGGAGATCATCCGGAAATACGACGCGGCCTGCGACGCGCTGGGCATCTCCCACCTGCAGCACCATACACCCGGCATGGACAGCTCCAACCACCTCTACCTGATCCGTATCCCCGGAATCGGCGCGGAAGAGCGCAACGCGATCATCGGAAAGATGGCCGAGTGCGGCGTGGCGACGAACGTCCACTACAAGCCCCTGCCGATGATGACGGCCTACGGCGCTGACTGCACGGCCTGGCCGAACGCCTACGACTATTATCACAACCTCATCACCCTCCCGCTGCACACGCTGCTGTCGGACGAGGACGTGGAAGCCGTCTGCGAGGCGCTGAAGGAATCCGTGAAAGATTACCTGTGAAAGTGACAAGGACTGCATGCTGAAACCCTGGGAAGAACTGCCGGACTATATGCGCGTTCCCGAAGTCCGGCCCTATTACGATATATTAAAAGGAAGAAAACTGTCGCTGCTTGTCAAGCGGGTGTTTGATTTTGTGGCGGCAGTGATTTTGCTGCTGATTCTCGCCATTCCGATGGCGGTCATCGCCGTCTGCGTCAAGGCCGACAGCGAAGGCCCCGTCTTTTACCGTCAGGAGCGCGTGACCACTTACGGCAAGCACTTTCGCATCCACAAATTCCGCACGATGGTCAGCAATGCCGACCGCATCGGCAGCACCGTGACCGTCAGCAACGACAGCCGGATCACCCGCGTCGGCAGCAAGCTGCGCCGCCTGCGCCTGGACGAGCTGCCCCAGGTCTTCGACGTGCTGGAGGGAAACATGTCCTTCGTGGGCACCCGGCCGGAGGCGGTCAAGTATGTGGAGCAGTACCGGCCGGAGTATTACGCCACGCTCCTGCTGCCCGCCGGCATCACCAGCGAGGCGAGCATCCGCTATAAGGACGAGGACCGCCTGCTCAACGCCGCCGACGACGTGGACCGCGTCTATGTCGAGCAGGTGCTGCCGGAGAAAATGAAATGGAACCTGGAGAGCATCCGGCGCTTCCGCTTCCTGCGGGACATCCTGACCATGTTCCGTACGGTGGCCGCCGTACTGGGGAAGGATTACTCCTGATGAGCTGCAAAACAGTGCCGCAGGATCAATGGACCGGGCGGTGATCTGCCGGCGAAGTCCACGCTTGGCGAGAAAAAGAATCAATAAGCATAGGAGTACAGCTTATGGGTGAAAAGGTTCAAACCGTGACAGTCGGCGTTATCGCTTATAATGAGCACCGTTATCTGCCGGATCTGATCGTCGATCTGTTGAACCAGACCTATCCCAAAAACCTCACAGAGATCATTCTTGTCGACGGAAACTCCACCGACGACACCTGGAGCATCATGAAATCTTTCCAGGAAGAACATCTGGGAGAGTACAGAGGGATCCAGGTGCTCGGCAATCCGAAGAGGATCCAGCCCGCCGGATGGAATGTGGTCATCAGCAATTTCACTTCCGACGTCCTGCTGCGCATCGATGCTCACGCAAGGCTCCCGGAAGACTTTATTGAAAAGAATATGATCTGCATCAACTCCGGGGAAGCTGTTTGCGGAGGACCGAGAGAAAACATCATAGACGAAGACACTCCCTGGAAGAAAATGCTTCTGACGGCGGAGCAGTCTATGTTTGGGTCCGGATTTGCCTCCTATCGGCAGGAGACCGGCACGAAAAAGGAAGTAAAATCCTTATTCCACGGGGCGTATCGAAAAGACGTCCTCGACAGCGTGGGGCTGTTCAATGAAAAGCTGATCCGCACGGAGGATAATGAGTTCCATTACAGGATCCGCAAAGCCGGTTACCGGATCTGCTATGATCCGTCCATTCATTCGTATTATCAAACCAGAAACAGCTTAAAAGGAATGTTGAAGCAGAAGTACTCCAACGGGCTGTGGATAGGAAAGACCTTATTCATTTGTCCCGGCTGTCTTTCTCTGTTTCATCTGGTTCCTTTTGCATTCGTGATCGCGATCATCATAACGACGGTCCTCGCGCTGTGCGGTATCACATGGCTGGCAAAGGCTTTGTGGATCGCCTACGGCGCAGCCAACATCGCCATGACGCTGATGTCCGTTGCCGACGCAAAAAAGCCGAGCCCGGCATTTCTGGCCTTGCCGGTCGTTTTCTTCCTGCTTCACGTCTGCTACGGGGTGGGTACGATCGTCGGAATTCTTCGCAGGGGATAACATGGGAGATTTAGTATCAATTGTCGTTCCGGTATATAAGACCGAGCGGTATCTTCGCCGCTGCGTCGACAGTATCCGGAGGCAGGATCATCCGGAACTGGAGATCATTCTCGTGGACGACGGGTCTCCGGACAACAGCGGAGCATTATGCGAAGAGCTGTCCCGGGAAGACGGCAGGATCCGGGTCATTCACAAAACGAACGGCGGTCTCTCCAGCGCAAGGAACGCCGGCATCGAAGCGGCGCGCGGAGACTATATCTGCTTTGTCGATTCGGACGATTATGTTGAAACGGACTATGTTTCCACCTTGTTCCGCCTGATATGCGAACATGATGCAGATCTTGCAAAGATCAACTATATCGAGATAAGCTCAGACGACTATTCCGAGAAGCCGGCGAAGGTTCCGGAGCGGATATACCTGGGCAGGGACGTTGAGAAAGCTTATCTTGAATTGAGAGTGGACAGCGCCTGTGTGTTTATGTACAGGAAGTCGCTGATCGGTTCCACCCGGTTCCCGGAGGGCAAGACCAGCGAAGATATCCCCTTTAATTTTGCGCTGTTCCAGAGGGCCGGACGTTTTGTTTATCTGCCGCAGAACAAATACTATTACTGGCATAACCCGGACTCGATCAGCAACGGACCGCTGAACAAAAACTACTTTAATTATTTATATTTCAGAAGAGACATCTACGAGCATTATCTCGAAGGCACGGACGACGAGCTCATCAGATTGTCCGAAGTGCTTTACGCTCGGGCAGCAATGGGTATGATGGCAAGGATGGCATTGTACGGGATCGCTGCAGACGTAAAGGAAGTCGAAGCGAAAAAGCTGTTGTCGGCCGAGTTTGCCGGGCACGCCAGGGTGTTCTACCGGGATAAAGGGACGGCCGTCAGCAGAAAGATACTGGCCATCCTGGTATTTCACTTTTATCCCGCCGCCAAATGGATCGGAAGGTTTTTGAAATGAGGATACTTGTCGACGGCATGCCGCGCACAAAGGGCGGAATCGGATCATTGATACTGAACATAGCGGAATACGCCCGGAACTATTGTAAAAACGACGATCTCACCTTTGACTTTATCATAGCCGGAAGGACCGGGTATCTGCCGTTTCTTGAAGAAAACGGATACCGGTATTATATGGCTCCTCCGGTCAGCGAAGTCAAAAAGTATCAGCAGTTCCTGCGCAGCCTGTTTGCGGGCAGCAAATACGATTTCCTCTGGTTTAACAATACAAGCAAAGTCAACCTCATGCTCCCGACATATGCGAAGAAGCAGGGGGTAAAACTGATCACGCATCCGCACGGCGTCGACATGGAAGAAAAAGGAATGAAGCGGATCGTCTTCAAGGCGCTTGACCGGCTGAACGAAGGGAAAATGTTTTCCCTGATCGACGTGCCTTTTGCGTGTTCGGAGGAGGCGGCAGACGTCTATTACCGGGGCAGCGCAAGCCTCAGGGAAAAAACCGTGATCATTCGCAACGGGATTAATACCGACGCCTTTTCCTTTGATCCGGTCAGGAGAAAAAGGGTCCGGGACGAGCTGGGGGTAAAAGACGGCGAAATCCTTCTGGGCGCCGTCGGCCGTCTGACTGCGGTAAAGAATTACCCGTTTCTGATCGAGCTCCTGCGCCGGCTGGACGAGAAGTATAAGATGATCATTCTCGGAGAAGGCGAGGATAAAACGCTCCTGGAGGAATTGATCCGGGAAAACGGGCTGTCGGACAGATGCTTCCTGCTCGGCTCGAAAGAAAACGTCCGGGATTATCTTTCCGCCATGGACGTATTCCTTATGCCTTCCTTACACGAGGGGATGCCATACTCGATCATTGAAGCGCAGTGCGCCGGGCTGCCCTGTGTGGTATCCGATACCCTGTCGCCGAACATGAAGATCACCGATCTGGTTACGTTCGTATCCCTTGACGATCCGCAGGCGTGGATCACATCCATTGTCGAAGGAAGCAGGAGCGCCGACAGAAAACAGTATAAGGAAAAGGTCATCGCTTCAGGCTATGGAATAGAACAGACGTATTCTGCGTTTAAACGGGCAATCGGAGTTGAAGATTAATATGATCAGAATAAACGGCAAATCCGGTCTGTCTGGGTTGTTCCTTTTGTTGGCGGTATTATTGCAGTCAATCCTTATTCTTTTTAATCTCGCCGAGACCACTGACAGTGTAAACTATATAATGTACATCAATAACTACATTATTGGTTTCCTGATCATCCTGACCCTGGTATTAAAGGGCGGAAGCAAGCACTTTTTGGCCATCGCTTTCTTCGCCTGTTATCTTGTTTTTCTTATGGGGCAGAAGCCCTTTGAGCCGGAATACGACGTCTATCTGACCTTTGTCAGATTAAAGCTGGATACGAACCAGTATTTTGTCTTTTCGTGCATTCTGTTTCTGGGACTTGCCGTAACCTATTATTCCTACTCGCTATTCAGTCAGAGGCGTTCCGGCAATGAGCAGGAAACGCTCGCCGACAAGGGGATCAACAACCAGGCAATCAAGCCGCTGTTAACCGTGATGCTGGCCGTTACCCTTCCCTGCGCGCTTTATATGCAGGCGAAGATCGTCATCGTCCGCAGCAGCATGGCCTATACCTCCGGTTACCTGATCAACGTGGATGTCCCTGCCGTTATCAAGGTCGGCTATTATATCTACTCTACCGTTGTGCTTTTGTACCTGGCTCTGAAGCCGACAAAAAGGCAATTGCTGTTCGTCCTGGGTACGTACATTTTGATCGAAGGCGGTTTTCAGCTTTTTCAGGGGCGGCGGGCGCTCTTCGCATCTACCGTACTTTTTTGCATTTGGTATTTGTTCAAGTACCATAATATCGGTAAAATCAAAGGAAAATACAGCGTCCGGGTCGGCGTCGTCATCGCCGGGCTGGTCATCCTGTTATTTATCGTGGAACAGGCAAGAGATGCCAAAAGCACAGCCCTGACGTTCAGGTTCATCCGAAAGCTGCTGGTATCCACCGGCGGCTCAGACTCGGTCATTGCCAATACGATATACCGAAAAGATCAGTTCCCTGCCAGCGGCATCGCCTATCTTCTGGATCCTCTGATCAACAATCCCCTTGGAAATCTTCTTTTCGGCAGGACCAGTTCAGCCCAGGGACTGATGTACCTGCAGCAGCACAACTCGTTTTCGCACTGGATCTCGTACATGACGGAATCGTCTCTGTATTTGTCCGGTCATGGTATGGGTTCGAGCTATCTGGCTGAAGTGTATCTGGCCTTTGGAATGGCGGGGATCCCTCTGGTCTCCGTTCTGGTGGGATGGCTCCTTGACAAGCTGAACCGGATCAAGTTTAATGATGATCTTCTCCGGACAGGATTGGTGTTCTTTATCGTACGCCGCATCTTTACCCTGCCGAGAGACGGATTGTTCTCCTGGGCCAGCAATTTGATTTACCTGATCTTCACCTATATCATCATTTATCCTTTCTATTATCGCTACTGCAGAAAAACGCCGGAAATATAAGAAGAAGGCAAGAGAAGAAAGCTTATGAGTCGTGATTCGGAAAAATACAAAGCATTATTCAAGGATACCGTTATTTTCGCGCTTGGAAACATTGGCTCAAAGGTCATTATCTTCTTCCTTGTCCCCTTTTACACGTATTATCTTACGCCGGATGAGTACGGCGTTTCCGACCTGGTCTTCACGGTTTCTCAGCTGGCGATCCCGTTTTTCTCATTAGTCATTTTTGATGCGGTGATCCGCTTTGCGCTTTTGAGAAAAGAGCGGCCTCAGGACACGCTCCTCGTGGGGATCTTCATTTGGGTCATCGGCTCCGCGCTGGCTTTCCTGCTGACGCCCCTGTTTGGGTTGTATAAGGCCATTGCCGAATGGAAATGGTTCGTGACCTCGTACATATCGGTCAGCATGCTGGTTTCCATTGAATTAAACTACTTGAAAGCGACCAACCGGAATCTTTTATACTCTATCATCTGCATCGCCCAGACCTTGTGCCTGGCTTGCCTGAACATTCTTCTGGTCGCGCATTTCCGTCTCGGCATCCGGGGCTATCTGATCTCCTCTGTCGGTGCGAGCCTCATCGCTGCGATTCTTGCGCTGCTTTTCGGCGGCGTCATCAACGAGCTGAAAAAGGCCAGATACGAAAAAGAACTGGCCCGGCAGATGGTCGCTTATTCGACCCCGCTGATTCTGAACAACCTGTCCTGGTGGGTCATTCAGTCCTCGGACAAAATCATGCTTGAACTCTTGATCGATAAAGCCGCTCTGGGCATCTATACGGTAGCGTCAAGAATCCCTTCCCTGATCACCGTTTTTGTGACGATCTTTCAGCAGGCCTGGGGGATTTCCTCCATCAAGGAAATGGACTCCAGCAATGACAAGGGGTTTTATACCAGCGTTTTTACTTTCTATTCATTCATCGCCTTTTTCGGCGGGATCGCGCTCTGTACGATCATCAAGCCGTTCATGGACATTTATGTTCAGTCCGATCTGTACGGAGACGTATGGCGGTATGTTCCCCTGCTCCTTGCCAGCGCCGTTTTTTCTGCTCTTGCGGCCTATAACGGCAGCATGTACGGTGCGCTGAAGAAATCGATGAACAATATGTTATCCACGCTGACGGCTGCGATCATCAATCTCATCGTCAATTACATCACCATTCTTCTCTTTGGTATCTGGGGTGCCATGATCGGTACCGTCACCGCGTATCTGGTTTTAGCCTTTATCCGGATCATTGATGTCAAGCGTTTCGTTGATATCGGGATCAACTGGAAAAAGCTGATCGGAAATACGATCATCATCATGCTGCAGGTCATCATCACATCTGTCGGAAGCGTGGGGCTTGGCATTTCGGCATCGGTACTGCTGATGGGCGTATTTCTCATATTGAACAAAGAAGAACTTGTTATGGCAGTAAACTTTGCACTAAGAAGGGGTCAACATCATGTATGATTTAAAAGCACTGCAGGCGAAGGAAATAGAAATCCTGCAAGCGATTCATGACGCTTGCGAAAAAATGGGGATCGAATACGTCATTATGCACGGCACGCTTCTCGGTGCCGTGAGGCATAAAGGTTTCATTCCCTGGGACGATGATATCGATATCTGTATGGTCAGGGACAGCTACGATACCTTTATCCGGGAAGGGCACAAATATCTTCCGGAAAACCTGAAGATCCAGCACGTATCTCATGAGAAAGCGTGCCCCAACATTTTTGCAAAGGTTCGAGACTGCAACACGACCTTCCTGCATGCCGAGCATGTGGACCTGGGCATCAATCAGGGCGTCTTCATCGACATCTTCCCGATGGACCGGATCAAATCCTCCCGCTTCGGGATCACTTCCGAATATTACCGGAAGCGGTTTTTCAATGTGATCAACGAATGCTTTGATCTCGCCTATGTCAAAACGATCCAACGTCCCATGAGCAAGGCGATCGGCTATTTTGTCCACTATGTGATCAACCGGGGCATCATGCGGGGTGTAGACCGCTCCAGGTTTATCCTTCGGGAAGAGGACCGGAGAAGAAGGCTGCACAACAGGGGCGACGACTGTACATTCATTTCGATTTACAAGAAGATCACCGGTAAGTATTCCCTGTTCACCGAAAGAGCGCTCTATGATTTTGACGGGCACAAGTTTTACGGACCGAAGAATTACGACGAGGTTCTCTCCATTCTTTACGGCGATTATATGAAAGTCCCGCCTAAAGAGCAGCAGATCACGCACAAGCCTTTGTTTGTTGATCTGGAAAGAGGTTATTCAAAAGAAGAGATCGATAAAATGATCGCAGAAGGAGTTATAAAATGAAAATCATCACTTTCCAAGACATTGCAGACCTTAAGATCCAGCCCTCCCTGTGCTTTGACTGGGCAGAAACCATGATCAAAAATAAGAAAAAAGCACTTCTGCCCCCCAAAATCAGCCTGAAACCCTTTGACGGTGTGTTTTGCAACGTCATGCCCTGCATCATTCCGGGGGCAGCCGATGCCAACTGGGGCGGCGTAAAGGTGGTAACGCGTTATCCTAACCGTGTTCCAAGCCTTGAGAGCCGGATTCTGCTGATGGATGCAAATACCGGGGAATTTCTTGCGCTGATGGACGGCACCTGGATCACCACGATGAGAACCGGTTCTGTTGCCGCACATTCTATCATGCTTCTGGGAAAGAAAGACTTTTCAACCATTGGCATGATGGGTCTCGGCAATGTGGTGCGTTCTACGCTCGTCGTTCTGGCAGACAAGCTGCCGGACAGGGAACTGCACATCAAGCTGCTTAAATACAAAGGCCAGGAAAAGGATCTGGCAAAGAGATTTGAGTGCTGCAAAAACCTTCATTTTACTTTTGTGGATACGCCGGAGGAGATGGTGAAGGGATCGGACGTCGTGGTTTCCGGTGCAACATACCTTCCCAACGATGTATGTGCAGACGAATATTTCGACAAAGGCGTCCTCGTTGAGCCGATCCACACGCTTGGCTTTACAAACTGCGATCTGTTCTTTGACAAGGTGTTTGCGGACGATCTGGGGCATGTCCACCACTTCAAGAATTTCGATAAGTTCAGACAATTCGCCGAGGTCTGCGACGTCGTAAACGGAGACAATCCCGGCCGTGAAAATGACGAGGAGCGTATTCTCGCTTACAACATCGGTGTGTCCATTCATGATATCAACTTTGCTGCTTCCATCTATCAGATGATGGCAGAAAAGGGCATCCTCGAGCGCCTTCCTGACATTGACATGAAAGATCCTACCGAGAAATTCTGGGTCTGAGTACGGCATCCATACGCTGGAGGATATTTACGCGCTGTATTGACCTTCGGCTCCGGTGATCAGCAAGCTGTTCACCGGGGGCGGCAACAATGATTATTTGGCAAAAAAGCCGAAAGGCTTTTTGCCATCATATCATCATAATAGGCCCGTTAAAATGAACGCGGGCCTATTATTACCCAAAAAAGCTCAAAAAAACGGCTGTATTTGTTCGAGCCTGACAGCTGACATCCCGCGCCTGAACGAAAGGCACGCATGATTGAACAGAAAGAGGAGAAAACCAATGGAACTGAGCAGAAAACAGTTTGACGTACTGGAGGCGTTCGCCACCGCGAAGGATAGCCTTACCCAGCGGCAGCTGGAAGAGATCACCGGGCACAGCCTCGGCACGATCAACCGCGTTGTGAAGGAGCTGACCGAGCTCGGGTATGTGGTGGACGGCAACATCACGAACAGCGGCGTGAACGCCCTGGAACCGTACCGCGCCAAGCGGGCCATCTTTATCGCCGCCGGATTCGGCACCCGGCTTGTACCCATTACCTTTAATACGCCCAAGCCGCTCGTTCGCGTTCACGGCGTTCGGATCATCGACCGCCTGATCGACGCCTGCCTTGAGGCCGGCATCAACGAGATCATAATCGTCCGCGGCTATCTGAGCGAGCTGTTCGATCAGCTCCTGTACAAATACCCGATGATCAAGTTTCTGGAAAACCCCGTCTATAACGAAGCGAATAATATCAGCTCGGCCCTGGTGGCTCGCTATATGCTCTCCAATTCCTATGTTTTTGAGGCCGACCTGCTGATCAGCAATCCGAAAATCATCAAAAAATACCACTATACCTCGGATTTTCTCGCCATCAGGAAAGATCGCTCCGATGACTGGTGCTTCAAAGTAAAAGACGGTGTGATCGTTGAGGAAAAGGTCGGCGGCCAGGGCGACGATATCTGGCAGATGGTCGGGATCTCCTACTGGAACGACGCGGACGGCCACAAGCTCTCGCAGGATATCCAGGCAGTCTATCAGTCTCCCGGCGGAAAAGAGAGATACTGGGAGCAGGTTCCGCTGGTATACAAGAAAGAACACTATGCCGTGGAAGTCCGTGAATGCCGCGATGAAGACATCGTGGAGATCGACACCTTCAAAGAGCTGAAGGCGATTGACAAGACTTACGACGTCTGATCTGACCGGCGGGTCCGGATAGTATCATATCTACAAACATAAAGGGAATTTTAACACGAGGTGGAAAAATGAGCGACAAACAGAAAGAAAAGGCCGGCTCTTCGGCAAGCCTGCAGCGTTCCCTCTCCCCCATGCACGTCTGGGCGATCGCCTTCGGCTGCGTGATCGGCTGGGGCAGCTTCATCAATCCCGGCAAGAAATTCCTGCCGACCTCCGGCGTTGCCGGAACGGCCATCGCCATGGTGCTCGGCGCCCTGGTCATGATCATCATCGCCTTCAGCTATGCCTATATGGTCCCCAAGTATCCGAAGGCCGGCGGCGAATTCACCTTTACCAAGATGTGCTTCGGCAAGACCATGGCCTTTATCTGCGGCTGGTTCCTGGTCGTGGCCTATCTGACCAATGTGCCGATGAACAGCACGGCGATCGGTCTGATCGTGGACGGTCTGGACGGCTCCGCGGATATCCTGAAGTTCGGCTTCCATTATTCGATCGCCGGATTCGATATCTACCTGGGCGAAATGCTGCTTGCCTCCGCGATCCTGCTTTTGTTCGGCTACCTGAACATCATCGGCGTAAAGAAGGCCGGCTTTGTGCAGACGGTGCTTTCCACGCTGCTGGTCGTCTGTGTTTTCACGCTTTTTGTCGCCGCGCTGGTGAGCAGCAAGGCCAAGGGCATCAACATGCAGCCCGTCTGGGGCTTTGATAAATCCGCGGCCATGGCCGCCGGCGCAACGACCGCCGGGATCGGCAAATACGCGCACGTCGGGACCCGCGGCGTCATGGGCGCCATCCTCGCCACCTTCGCCATCGCCCCCTGGGCTTATGTCGGTTTCGACGCGATCCCCCAGGCCGCGGAGGAATTCAACTTCAGCTTTAAGAAGGTCTCCTTCATCATGATGATCGCCATCGTGTTCGGCTGCTTCGTGTATGTGAGCAACAACACCGTGGCGGCTGCCGCCCTCGAAAACTGGCCGGATCGTGTGATGGCGGGCGAGTGGGTCGTGCTGGTTGCGGCGACCGAGCTGCTCGGCACCTTCGGCAAGATCCTGGTTGGTCTCGGCGTGAGCTGCGCGGTGCTCTCCGGTATCATGGGCTTCTATCTCGCTTCTTCCCGCCTGATGTACTCCATGAGCCGGGACGGTTATCTGCCCGAGTGGTTCGGCCGCGTCGATCCGAAGTACGGTACGCCGAAGAACGCCATGATCTTTTGCATCATCGTCAGCCTCTCCGGCCCGATCCTCGGGCGCGAAGCGCTCGGCTGGTTCGTGGACATGAGCGCCATCGGCGCCTCGATCGGCTATTTCTTCACCTCCGCCTCCACGCTGGTGACCGCCCGCCGCAACGGCGACGGAACGCCTTTCCTCAAGACCATGGCGATCGCCGGCGTTGTGTTCAGTGCGATCTTCATGATCCTCCAGCTGATCCCGATCCCCGGCCTGAACGGCGTTCACTTCGGGAAAGAAAGCTACATCATGCTGGTGATCTGGGTCCTGCTCGGCCTTGTTTTCTATATCAAGCAGAGAAGCTCTTTTTCGGCGGAAGAATAAACAGTCTCATCCCTTGCGCAGCATCATATCGTTTCGTTGAACAAACCGGGGGGAGGCAGCAAAGCGCTGTTCTCTCCCTGGTTTGTTCATTTTATATCTATTTCCGGCCGGATTCGAACGAGCAGGGCTTGACAAACCCGGGATCTCCCGCTATAATCATGTTCAGTTCCGGCACTTTTGATTTATTATTTGAACTATAATCGCTCGTGTGGAACAGATCCGCAGCTGATCGCGGTCAGGCGCCTGTCCGGGCGCCACCGGTCCGATCCGCGCGAAAAGATGATTGCGAAGGAGATATTCTGATGAAAAAGTATTGGATCCCCATGCTGCTGGTGATTTGCTGCCTCGCTTCCCTGCTGGCCGGCTGCGGCAGCCAGAACAGTGCGGAGTCCCCGTCCGCGAAATCCGGCGACCGCGTCGTCATTTATACCGCGGCCGAGGACGAGCGCATCGCTTACCTGCAGGCAGAGCTCGACAAGAGATTCCCCGACACGGAGATCGTCATCCAGTCCCTCGGCACCGGTCAGCTCCTCTCCAAGCTTCAGGCGGAGGGGGCGAACGGCGATTGCGACATCTTCTATGATCTGGAGGTCGTCAACGCGGAGATCATTCTGAACGCCAGTCCCGATCTGTTTGTTGACCTGTCCGATTATGATTTCTCCGTGTATGATTCCTCTGTGACCGGCTATACGGACCGGCACCACAAATATGCCGTCAACGGCAAGACGGCCGGCGCTTTCCTGGTCAACGCCGGGATGCTGGAGGAAAAGGGGCTGCCCATTCCCGGCTCTTATGAGGACATGCTGAAGCCGGAATACGCCGGCCTCATCTCCATGCCCTCTCCGAAGAGCTCCGGCACCGGTTACAGCTACTACAACGGCATGATCACCATGCTGGGCGAAGAGGCCGGCATGAAGTATTTTGAAGCGCTGAACCCCAACATCAAGGAGTACACCACCTCCGGCTCTGCGCCCGCAAAGGCTGCTGTCCGCGGGGACGTGGCCATTGCTTACGGTTTGCTCTGGCAGTGCGTGAATTACGCCAACGAGAACGAGGGCATGAGCGTTGTGGTTCCCGATCAGGGACTCGCCTTTGATCTCTTTACCATGGGCATGATCTCCGGCCACGAGACGAGGGGCAGCGTAAAGGCTGTGTTTGACTGCCTGTACTATGAACTGAACAAGCCTCAGTGCGCTCTGTTCAATCCGGATAAGATCTACGCCGATATGCCCGCTTCAGAGATCGCAAACTATCCGGCCAGCTATACCGAGATCACCATGAAGGGTCTGTTTGATTTCCAGTACAAGCAGGATCTGCTTGATCGGTGGCCGTATTGATCGCTGCAGGCCAGGGAAAAGGAGAGCTGAAGGGCTCTCCCTTTTTCCTGTTCATTCGAAGCATCCGGTCCCTTTGATCCGATAACTGCGGAGGTGCATTTTATGGCAGAAGAAAAGTCGGCGGAGATCATCCGCTGTGAGCATATCAACAAGAAATTCAAATCAAAAACTGTTTTGGAGGATATTTCCTTTACCGTCAATCGCGGAGAGTTCCTTTCCCTGCTCGGTCCCTCCGGCTGCGGAAAGACCACGATCCTGCGTATGCTGATCGGTATCGAAAAGCCGAGTTCCGGACGGATCATCAAGGACGGCGCGGATATCACCGACACGGCGCCGAAGGATCGGAATATCGGGATCGTTTTCCAGAACTATTCCCTGTTTCCCAACATGGACGTCTATCACAACATCTCCTATGCGCTTTCGAGCCGGAAGCTGAGCAGGGAAGACATAGACCGGAAAGTCAAGGAGATCGTTGAAACCGTCGGTCTGGAGGAGCACATTTACAAGAAGCCGAAGCAGCTCTCCGGCGGTCAGCAGCAGCGCGTCGCCATTGCGCGTACTCTCGTTCTGAATCCCGACATCATTCTTTTTGACGAGCCCATGTCCGCCCTGGACGCGGACATCAAGGTAGTCCTCCGGGCGCAGCTCAAGGAGATCCAGAAAAAGCTCCGGATTACGATGATCTATGTGACGCATGATCAGGAAGAGGCTTTTGCCCTGTCTGACCGTATCATGGTTTTAAACGACCTCCGGATCGCGCAGCTGGACACGCCCTACGAGCTTTACCATCACCCGGCCGATCCCTTCGTCAAGCGTTTTATCGTCGACCACCTGAACATGAAAGTGAAGTCTATCGAAGATTGCATCAAAGAGGTTCATCCATGAAGAAAACGATGCTTCAAGCCGGACGGATCCTGAGGCACGAGTATCTGCGTCTGATCTCGGTCGGATGTATTCTCCTCTTTGCCGTTCTGCCGCTTCTGACGCTGGCCTTCCATGTTACGGGAAGCGACCTGCAGTACATCCTGAAAGACAGGAACTTTGCGGAAGCCATCAGGAACTCCCTGCTTTACACCACGGCCTCCGCCGTGATCACGACGGTACTGGCGCTTGTTTCCGCGTATCTTCTCAATACCGCAAATCTGAAGCGAAAGAACGCTTTTGTTGTTCTGCTCACCCTCGGCATGCTGGTCCCCACGATCTCTGTCGGTCTTGGCCTGCGGATCCTGTTCGGAACGAACGGCTTTCTCGATCTGCTGTTTGGATGGGAGATTGAAGTCCGCGGCTTTCCCGGATTGATCATGGGCTCCGTCATGACCTCGTTCCCGGCTACCTTTCTGATCCTGTATGATGCGCTGCATTACGAGGACAAAGGTCCCTATGACGCGGCGAGCATCATGGGGATCAGCCGGATCAGTACGTTTTTCAGGCTGACGGTCCCATATCTGCGAATTGCGCTGATTTCGGCGTTCTTTGCCTGCTTTACCCTGATCTTCTCCGACTACGGAATGCCGATGGAGATCGCCGGCAAGGTAAAGACCCTGCCGATGTACCTCTACGACCAGTTCATGTCCTCGTTCCAGTACGGACGCGGGAGCATTGCCGGCTTCGTCCTGCTGATCCCGGCCGTCGTCTCTTTCGTTTTTGATGTGATCTTCCGGGATCAGAGCGTCAGCGAGAAGCAGAAGCGCCTGATCGATGCGCAACGCGGTTTCAGCAGGATAGCGGCGGCGCTGATCGTCGTCCTCTGCGTGCTGCTGTTTCTGCCGCAGCTTGCCTTTATCAGCCTTTCCTTTACCAAATCATTCCCCAACGATCTGAGCTTTTCCCTGGAACATATCGCCAACATTTTTTCCAATACCCACGGCGTCGGCCTGACCGCCTACATCCGCAATTCCCTGCTGCTGGCGGTGCTGACGGCGGTCGTCGGAACCTGTTTTGCCTATCTGCTCGGCTACCTGTCCGTCAGAAAGACCGGCCGTCTGGGAAAAGCCATCGATCTTCTGGCACTTTCAACGATCGCTATTCCCGGCCTTGTTCTCGGCATCGGCTACATTTTTTTATTCAAAAGCACAAACGGCCGCTTTTACGGCACGGTCCTGATCCTGATCGTCGTCAACGTCTTCCACTTTCTGGGCTCGCCTTATCTGCTTGCCAAGAACTGTCTGAACAAGATCAACAGCGAATACGAGGTCATTGGCGAGACGCTGGGGATCTCCAGGGGGAAGATCGTCGCCCACGTGCTGATCCCGAGCTCCGTATCCACGCTGGTGGAAATGTTCTCGTATTTCTTCCTGAACAGCATGATCACGATCTCCGCGGTCGCCTTTCTCTGCACTTACGATAATCAGCCGCTGTCCATTCTCATCACCACCTACGAGAAAAACAGCAACTATGAGATGCAGAGCGTAATCTCTCTCATCATCCTTTTCCTGAACGTCCTGGCGAGGTCGGTGTTTTTCGCCGTGACCTCCGTGCTTGACCGGAAGCAGAGCAAAGAGGTGGAGGGCGGGATCGGCCTTTCCCGCTACGAATTTGACTTCCTGGCTTATCTGGAGAAAAACGGGAAGGGGATCTACAGCCAGAGAAAACTGGCCGACGATCTGACGATCACCCTCAGCAACGCGGCCCGGCTGCTTCATGAGCTCGCCGACCGGGACTTCATCAATCTTCTTGCCGACGGCAGCATGGAGATCAGCGAAAAGGGCCTGCGCGCCCTCGAGCCATACAAGGTCCGCAAGGCGATCATCCTCGCCGCCGGATTTGGCCAGAGGCTCGCGCCGGTCACGCTGGACACGCCAAAACCGCTGGTGAAGGTCAACGGTGTTCGCATCCTCGACACGCTGCTGGACGCCCTCTATGCCAAAGAGATCAAAAACATAACCATCGTCCGCGGATATCGGAAGGAGCAGTTCGACCAGCTTCTGGAAAAGTATCCGACGATCCAGTTCATCGACAATCCGGAGTTCAACCTGGCCAACAATATCAGCTCTGCCGTCCATGCCATCGACCGGATCGACCGCTGCTATATCTGCGAGGCGGATCTGTATATCACCAATCCGGATATTATCAACAAGTACGAATACTGCTCGAACTATCTCGGCGCCAAGGTCGCGGAAACCGACGACTGGTGCTTCAAAAAGCACCAGGGCTACGCCAGCGACTATCAGATGGGCGGCACAGACTGCTACCAGGCCTTCGGTATTTCCTATTGGGACGGAGAAGACTCTGAAAAGCTGAAAGCAGATCTTCGAAAAGTCTACGCCAGCAGAGGCGGCAAAGAAAACCTCTGGGAGCAGGTCCCTCTGAAAATCGCCAGGAAAAACTACAAGCTGGAGATCCGCAAATGCCACAAATCAGACATCATCGAGATCGACAATTTTATTGAGCTGATCGCCGCCGATCCCAGCTACGCAAGCTATCCCGGTTATGAAGAATACAGCGGAAAATAGCAAGCCAAACCGCAGGCAGGAGCGGCGGGACGAAAGTCCCGCCGCTCTTTTTCGCCCCAAAAACTGTTGGCTTTTTTTATTTTTTATTTTATAATGGAACAAACTTTTGAAATGGGGCATTGACATGAGCATTGCACTCGCCGTTCTCGCCGGTCTCGTCTGGGGCGCGCTGGCGGCGCTGCTGGGCGGCGTCATCACGCGGCGTTCGCTGGCGAAAAACAGCACCTCCGCCGTGCTGATCGGCAATCTTCTGCGCACGCTGACAGATCTGGCGGCGCTGGGCATCGTCTTCCTGCTGCGGAAGCTCCTGCCCTTCGACTATACCTGGATGCTGATCGCCACGGCCGTGGCGCTGTCCATCGGCACCATCGTCATCAGCTACCGCATCGCAGGCAAAAAGTGAGGCTTTTCCCATGGGTGAACACAAAATCCTGAAAAACAAGTGGTTCCTCTATCTGACGGAGTTTTTCGCGGGCGTGTCCGTGATGGCGGTGGAGCTCGGCGCGAGCAGGCTTCTCGCGCCCTATTTCAGCTCCTCGCAGATCGTCTGGACCATCATCATCGGCACCATCATGATCGCCATGGCGCTCGGCAACCTCTACGGCGGCCGTGCCGCGGACAAGAATCCCGATCCCGCGCGGCTCTACCGCCGCATCCTGATCGCCGCGGTCTGGATCGCCGCGATCCCGGTGCTGGGCAAGTACCTGATCATGGGCATCACGGGGCTGCTGATCGTGACGATCAGCACCAACTTCCTCGTGATCGCGGCCTTCGTGTCCTGCATGCTGATCTTCGTGTTCCCGCTCTTCCTGCTGGGCACCGTCACGCCCTCACTGGTGAAGGTCACGGTGGACAGCCTCGACGACAGCGGCCGTACCGTCGGTCGGCTCGGCGCCTGCAACACGATCGGCAGCATCCTCGGCACCTTCCTGCCCACCTTCGTCACGATCCCGGCCGTGGGCACCGCCGTCACCTTCCTGATCTTCTCCGGCGTGCTGCTGGCGATCGCGCTCGTCTATTTCCTCAGCGAGAAGACGAAGCTGCGCGCCGTGATCCTCGCCGTGATCCTCTTCCTCCTCTGCCTGATCTTCGGCCGCAGCACGGCCTTCGCCTTCTGGGAGGACGATCTGAGCTACGAGGGCGAATCGGTCTACAACTACCTGCAGGTCAAGGAGGACGACCGGCAGGTCACTCTCTCGACCAACGTCCTCTTCGGCGTGCAGAGCGTGATGATGAAGGAGGGCGGCCTGACCGGCATGTACTACGACTACGCGCTGGCGGGGCCCGTCATGGCCGGAAAGGACGCGCCGAAGGTCCTCGTGCTCGGCAACGGCAGCGGCACCTTCGCCTCGCAGTGCCTGGACTACTTCCCCGGCTGCACGGCCGAGGGCGTGGAGATCGACGGCAAGATCACGCAGCTTGCCTGGGATTACTTCGCCATGCCCGAGGCGGTGCAGGTGACGGAATACGACGGCCGCGCCTATCTGCAGGCGATCGACGACCGCTACGACGTGATCCTCGTCGACGCCTATCAGGACATCACGATCCCCTTCCAGATGTCCTCCGTCGAATTCTTCACGCTGGTGCGCGGGCACCTGGCCGAGGGCGGCGTGATGGTGGTCAACATCAACATGCGCTCGGACGGCGAGGGCAGCATCAACCAGTACCTCTGCGACACGATCGCCTCGGTCTTTGACGCTGTCGCCACCGTGGACGTGCCCTACACCACCAACCGCGAGCTCTTTGCCTGCGTCGGCGAAACGCCCGCCGAGCGCCTCGCCGCCGGGACGGAGCGCGTGGCCGATCCCGCGCTGCGCAGCCTGATGGCGCGCATTTCCGCCGATCTGGTCCCCTATGCGGGCGGCGAGCGCATCTTCACCGACGATCAGGCGCCGGTGGAGCTGCTGGGCATGCGCATGATCGACGGCATCATCGGGCAGGAGCTGGCCTACTACAAGGAGATCTACGAGCGCGACGGCCTGCAGGGCATCCTCGACGACTTCCGCTGAAAGAAAGATAAAACAGCAAAGCACAGGGCATCCGCCCTGTGCTTTGCCGTTTTCCTGGTTGAATTCCTGTGTTTGTGCTATGATGAAAGCAAGCCGCAGGGCAGTTCCTGCAAGAAAAAGGTGCGTGTGATATGGACCTGCCGAAACGAAAGACAATTCGTTTGCCGAACTATGATTATTCTTCCCCTGGCGCATACTTTGTTACCGTCTGCACGCGGGACAGGCGCTGCCTGCTGTCGGAGATCAGCGTAGGGGCCGACGCCCTCGGCGGCCCGTGTCTGAGCCTTACGGCGACCGGTAAAATCGTAGAAAAAACCATCCTTTCAACGGATCGAATCTCCGGCGTGTCGATTGACAAATACGTCATCATGCCGAACCATATTCATCTGATCCTTTGTATCGGCGCAGAGCCGCAGAACGGGCCGCCGAGGGCGTCGGCCCCTACGGTTTCTGATGCGATTGGCGCAATGAAGCGGCTCATCAACAAAGAAGTCGGAGCTAATATCTGGCAGCGATCGTTCCACGAGCACGTGATCCGCGGCGCGGAGGACTACGCCATGATCTGGGACTACATAGAAAAGAATCCGGCAAAGTGGGCCGAGGACCGCTTCTATGCAGAATGAAAAACGCACAGGGCAAATGCCCTGTGCGTTTTTATTCTGCAACATATTCCATGATGTCCTCTACGCGGCAGGAAAGAATTTTGCAAAACATTTCGATCGTATGCGTGCTGACGCTTTCGTTGCGCTTCATGCGGGTGATCTGCCCGGGACTCACGCCATAGCGTTTGATCAGTGCATATTGTGTGATTCCTTTTTCCTCCATTGTTTTCCATAATTTTGCATAGGACATCATAAAAATCACCGCTTTCTTCTTGCATGTTAATCGAAAATGTTGTATCCTAACATTAACCAATATTGGTTAATGTTAGAAAAAGAGAGGTATCTGGAATGAAAAGCAAAACCACGGCGCTGATTTTATCTGTTCTCGTAGGAGGTCTTGGGGTAGACCGGTTTTATCTGGGTTACACGGGCATGGGAGTCCTAAAGCTTCTCACTGCCGGATGTTTTGGCATCCTCTGGCTGATTGACGTCATCAACATTGCCACCGGGAAATTGCTTCCGGCGGATGGCTCTCCTTATGACGACGACACCCGCGCCGTCCCCATGCAGGCTCCGTCCGATCCTCTGGCGGAGCTGGAAAAGATCAGCACGCTGCATGAGCAGGGTATTCTGAGCGATGAGGAATACGCAAAGATGAAAGCCGACTGCCTTGCCAAGATCAAGTAAGGAGAGGCCGTCGTGAACAAAAAAGGAAATAATATTAAAGGGATCATCGCCGGGGCGCTCTTTGTCGTTTTTGTCATAGTACAGTTAATCTCTGCAATTAAAAGCTATAACACTATCGATTACAGCTACTCTAAGGCCTCGTTCTTCACCGTCTATTTGAGCTCCTTGATTATTTGGCTTCTATGGCTCCTCTTTGCGATTTCCCTGTTCATCGACAATCTCAGCTTTGCCCGGGTGATCCGAATAGTGACGCTTGTATACGCTGCTTTTACAACCGTGGTCACGCTGGTTACGGGCACCTCGGGCTGGGTAATCAGTCTGCTCGTTTCTCTGCTGATGCAGGTCATGCTGCTGCTCGCCTTCATAAAGCCCGGAAAGCAGGGGCAGATTTTCGGATTCATATCTGCCGGTCTGTTTATTCTCTCTAATCTTCTTTCATGCATTCGGCTGATAAAAAATTATGACTTAGAATTCGGATTTGCTCTGCGCGTCTACCTTCTCGCCCCTGGGACGCTGCTCCTCCTTGCCGCCCTTGTCATGACAGCGTTTTATGTGGCAGATAAGGACCTCGAGGAAAAGCAGGCGGCGCCAAAGGCCGCCGCATATGTCGACCCAAAAAGCAGTCTGGAAAAGCTGACGGCTTTGAAAGCATTGCTGGACAAAGGCGCCATTACCAGTGAAGAATTTGAAGAGAAGAAAAAACAATTGCTTGGTATGTGAAGAAAGACCTGGAGCACTTTGCTCCAGGTCTTTTTATTTGTTCTTATCCCCCGGTTTGAAGACGAGCGCGACGAGGTAGCCGAAGAACATGGCCGCGCAGATGCCGCCCGCCGCCGCGGTAAAGCCGCCCGTGAAGGCGCCGAGCAGCCCCTTCTCCTCCACGGCCTTTTTGACGCCCTTCGCCAGGGCGTTGCCGAAGCCGGTCAGCGGCACGGTCGCGCCCGCGCCCGCCCAGTCGGCCAGCGGCTGATAGACGCCGAGCGCCCCGAGCAGCACGCCCGTGACCACAAAAATGGTCAGAATGCGCGCGGGCGTGAGCTTCGTATAGTCGATCAGCAGCTGCCCGACGACGCACAGCAGCCCGCCCACGGCAAAGGCCTTTCCATATTCAATCAGCAGTTCCATTGCCCCATTCTCCATTCTCGATGGCCACCGCGTGGCAGATCCCCGGGATGCTGTTGCCCTGCTGCGAGCTCAGCGGGCTCATCAGCGCGCCGGTGGCGGCGAAAAGCACACGGTTCCACACGCCCTTTTCCATGCCGCGCAGGATATGCCCGCCCAGCACCGAGGCGCTGCAGCCGCAGCCGGAGCCGCCGGCGTTCACGTCCTGCGTGTTCAGGTCAAAGAGCAGCACGCCGCAGTCCATATAGCTGCAGTCGAGCTCCACGCCGTCGCGGCGGAAGAGCTCCTGCAGGATGTCGTGCCCGAGCGCACCGAGGTCTCCGGTGAAGATGGCGTCGTAATCTTTGGGACTGCGTCCGGTGTCGGCAAAATGCGCCTTGAGCGTCTCGTAGGCCGCCGGCGCCATCGCCGAGCCCATCGCGTTTGCGTCCTTGATGCCCGCGTCCACGATGCTGCCGAAGGTCACGGCCGTCACGCGCGGCCCTTTTCCCTCTTTGCCGAGCAGCACCGCGCCGGCGCCGGTGACGGTCCACTGCGCCGTGGGCGGGCGCTGACCGCCGTACTCCAGCGGGAAGCGGTACTGCCGCTCGGCCGAGCAGAAATGCGAGCCGGTGACCGCGGCGGCGGTCCCGGCATAGCCGCCGTCGATCAGCAGCGCCGCGAGGCCCAGGCTCTCGGCCATCGTCGAGCAGGCGCCGTAAAGCCCCAGGTAGGGCAGATTCGAGTCCTTCATGGCAAAGGCCGAGCTGATGCACTGGTTCAGCAGATCCCCGGAGAAGACCGCGTCGAGCGCGGAGGGCGGCAGCTGCGCCTTGGAGCATGCCAGCTCGAAGCACTGGCGGAGCATGTGGCTCTCCGCCTTCTCCCAGGTCTGTTCGCCGAAATAGGAGTCCTCGGAGATCAGGTCGAAGCAGTCCTTCAGCGGCCCCTCGCCCTCCTTCTGCCCGACCACGCTGGCGTAGCCGACGATCGACGGCGCGGACGGGAGCAGCAGCGTCTGCTTTCCGATGCGTTTATTCACAGCAATCCCCCATTTTTATTGATGGACTTAGTTTGCCCGTCTGCGGACAAAATCCGCGGCCCCGCGGCGCTCCAATTTTTCCCATGGTTTTTCCCGCGTTCGTACTTGACATAACACCGTCAACAAGTTAAAATAGATCGGATAGAATTTTGACCGGCATCAGGGGAGATGCCTGCCACGGTTCTATGTTTACAATGCCACGGACGGATGCGTTTTATGGTCCGTCTTTGCTTAGAATCGAATACCCGATCCCGCAGTAACCACCGCAAAATTCTAAAAGAATGGAGGTGTGTTTACTACCTATGCACTGGTTAATAGGCATTTTGATCGGTCTGGTTGTGGGCGCAGGCATCACAGCCGCCGTTTTTGTCACCCGTGAAAAGAACGCCGAACGCAGTATCGCCAACGCCGAAGAACAGGCCAGGCAGATCGTCAACGATGCTATTAAGAGCGGCGAGAGCAAGAAAAGAGAGTCTCTCGTCGAAGCAAAGGAAGAAATACACAGACGCCGCTCCGAGTATGAGCGGGAAGAAAAGGCACGCCGTGCCGAGCTGCAGAAGCAGGAACGCCGCCTGCAGCAGAAGGAAGAAAATCTGGACCGCAAGATCGATTCTGTCGAGAAGAAGAGCGACACCCTCAACAGCAAGATCGCTGCCGCCGAAGCTCAGCAGAAGGAGATCGCCCAGGTCAAGAAGAGCCAGCTGGAAATGCTGGAACGGATCTCCGGCTTCTCCACCGAAGACGCCAAGACCTACCTGATCAACGCCGTCCGTGACGACGCGACCCACGAAATGGCGATGAAGGTGAAGGAGGTCGAGGCCCAGTTCAAGGATGAGGCCGACGACCGCGCCCGCGAGATCATCGCCACCGCCATCCAGCGCTGCGCCGCCGACCACGCCAGCGAGATCACCGTCTCCGTCGTCCCCCTCCCCAACGACGAGATGAAGGGCCGCATCATCGGCCGCGAGGGCCGCAACATCCGCAGCATCGAAACGCTGACGGGCTGCGACCTGATTATCGACGACACCCCCGAGGCCATCACCGTCTCCAGCTTCGACCCCGTCCGCCGCGAGGTGGCGCGCCTGGCGCTGGAGAAGCTGATCCAGGATGGCCGCATCCACCCCGCCCGCATCGAGGAAATGATCGCCAAGGCCCAGAAGGAGGTCAACGCCACCATCAAGGCCGAGGGCGAGCGCGCCGTGTTCGAAACGAACATCCACGGCCTGCACCCCGAGATCATCAAGCTGCTGGGCCGCATGAAGTACCGCACCAGCTACGGCCAGAACGTGCTGAACCACTCCATCGAGGTCTCTCACATCGCAGGCCTCATGGCCGCCGAGCTCGGCGTGGACGTGAACATCGCCAAGCGCGCCGGTCTCCTGCACGACATCGGCAAGAGCATCGACCACGAGGTCGAGGGCAGCCACGTCACCATCGGCGTGGACATCTGCCGCAAGTACAAGGAGTCCGAGGCCGTCATCCACTGCATTGAGGCGCACCACGGCGACGTGGAGCCGCACACGATCGAGGCCTGCCTCGTCCAGGCGGCCGACGCGATCTCTGCCTCCCGCCCCGGCGCCCGCCGCGAGAACATCGAGAACTACGTCAAGCGTCTGGAAAAGCTCGAAGAAGTCTCCAAGAGCTTCCCCGGCATTGCCAGTTCCTATGCGATCCAGGCCGGCCGCGAGATCCGCGTGATGGTCAAGCCCGAAGAGGTCAGCGAGGACCAGATGGTGCTGCTGGCCCGCGACATCGCCAAGAAGATCGAGGAGGAGCTGACCTACCCCGGTCAGATCAAAGTCCATCTCCTGCGCGAGACCAAAGCCGTCGATTACGCCAAGTAAACAGAAAAGCACCTGTGGAAGCCTTTGCTTTCACAGGTGCTTTTTTATTGCCCGTAATACTCCGCGCCGCGCAGCTCGCCGCTCGTGGCATGGTAGCCGCTTGCGTCGTGATAGACCAGATCCAGGTTCTCCCGCGTGATCGGCGCAGTGTAGGGATTCAGGCAGTCGTTGATCATCAGCAGCCACTTCTCCGGCTCCGGCAGCGTATAGCTCAATCCCGCGACCGTGGCGGGCACGTTGGGCATGGTGTGGAAGCGGATATCCTCCCGCCGGCACTGCAGCGCCTGGCGCAGGAGCCAGGCGATATTGGCCGCCGTCAGGTCGGTGTCGGTGTGCGAGGCGATCAGCTCCGCCAGCTCCGGCAGCCGCGGCACGCTGCCGAGCGACAGCAGCTGGCCGAGGGCCGCGTCCATGAAGCGCTGCTGCACGGCCACGCGGTCCAGGTCGCCGTTGAGATAGCTTGCGCGGTAGCGCACAAGGCCCATGGCCTCCTCCCCGCTCAGGTGCCGGAGTCCGGCGTCCAGATGAATATGCAGATCCTGGGCCGCGTCGTCGTAGTGCATCGCCTCCGGCAGCTCGAAATCGATCCCGCCGACGAGGTCGACCGCCTCGACAAAGACCCCCAGATCCACCACCGCGCAGCAGTCCGGCGTAAAGCCGCAGAGCTTCCGGATCTCCCGCCGCAGGCCCTCGCCGGGCGCGTCGCCGCTGTTGGCTGTGCCGGCATAGACGGCGTTGATCTTGCGCACCGGCCAGTTGAGATTCACCAGCGTGTCGCGCGGGATGCTGACCAGGTCAAGCCCGTGCCGCAGCGTGTCGAGCCGCCCGAGCAGGATGGTGTCGGTATTGCCGCTGGCGTCGTCCCGTCCGGCTAGCAGGATGGTATAGACGCCCTGTTTGCGGCCGGAGATCCCGGCCTCCGCCGCGATCCGCGCCTCTGTCTGCCCGGTTTTTGCCGTTTCACGCAGCACGGCCTGCGTTTCCTCCGGAAAAGCCTCCGAAAGCGCCGGCGGCTGCTCCCAGCGCAAATACAGCAGCCAGGTGAGTACAAACAGGAGCATAGCAAACACGGTCGTGGCCAGCAGCCGCCATATTCCGCGATGATTATTCATAGTCATCCGTTCATTCCTCCTCATCTCCTCCTATTATGTCCTTATCCTTCCGGATTCAGACGCTGTTTTGCGCCTGTATATTTTCCATTCCTGTGTGAGAAAATAAAAGCAGTCCTACATATACTGTATTGGACCACAAGCTATCCGGAGTGAGAAATATGAGTACGGTCAAACGAGGAGAAATCTATTACGCGGACCTGAGTCCCGTGGTGGGCAGCGAGCAGGGCGGCGTGCGCCCGGTGCTGATCGTTCAGAACGACACCGGCAACCGCCACAGTCCCACGGTGATCGCCGCGGCCATCACCAGCCAGCTGGGCAAAGCCAAGCTGCCCACCCATATCCACCTGTCCCGTCAGACGACCGGTCTGAACCGCGACAGCATCATCCTGCTCGAGCAGATCCGCACGCTGGACAAATCCCGCCTGCGCGAGCGTATGGGGCGGCTGGACGAGAGCACGATGAGCGCCGTGGACAACGCCCTGTCCGTCAGCTTCGGGCTGCACGGATGAGACAATTCGGAATCCGGAGTTCAGAATTCGGAATGAAACGGAATACGAAAGCCTCCCTGCGCATACCATGCGCAGAGAGGCTTTTTCATCAGGGGGATCGTCGATGGAGTATCCGATCTATATTGAAGGCCGGGAGAGCGGCACGCTGAGCGAGACGACCGAAGGGCTGTACACGGTTTTCCGGGCCGACTGTCCCAAGCGAAACGGGATGATCCGCCTCTGGCTGCACGGCGGCGGGCAGAGCGCCTGTCTCGGCCTGCTCGCCCCGCGCGGCGAGCGCCTGGTGCTGACGCGGCGCCTGTCCCGTCAGGCGCGGGCGGCCTTTCCACGGACGATCGAGCGTGTGTCCGATCAGCCGCGGGCCGCTGCCGCGCCGCGGACGGCGCCCGCTCCCCCGCCGCCAACGCCCTCTCCCGCCCGGCAGGAGCCGGATTCCGAGGGCTGGCGGGCGCTCGGCGACGGCACGCTGCTGGCTTCCGACGGACGGCGCGCCATTCCGGCCGCTCTGCCGCCGGATTCTCCGCTCGCGCCGCATCTCCGGCGCATCGGCGGCCGGGTCTATCTTGTATTTCGCCTGTAGATGCGATATAATAAGATATTACAATACATAGAAAGAGGCGAATATGATGCAGATGACCGATCTGATCGCCAAAAAGAGGGACGGCGGCACGCTGAGCACCGAGGAGATCGAATTTATCATCCGCGGCTATACCGAGGGCAGCATTCCGGACTATCAGATGTCCGCTCTGTGCATGGCCATTCTCTTCCGCGGCATGGACGACCGGGAGACCCTGGATCTGACGATGGCGATGATGCACTCCGGCGAGACGCTGGATCTGAGTCCGATCCGCGGCATCAAGGCCGACAAGCACTCCACCGGCGGCGTCGGCGACAAGACGAGTCTGATCCTCTGCCCGATGGTGGCGGCCTGCGGCGTGAAGATCGCCAAGATGTCCGGCCGCGGCCTGGGCCACACCGGCGGCACCATCGACAAGCTGGAGAGCTTCAAGGGCTTCGTCACCGGCATCAGCGAGCAGACCTTCTTCGATAACGTCAACCGCATCGGCATCGCGATCGCCGGCCAGACCGCCGATCTGGACCCGGCGGACAAGAAGCTCTACGCCCTGCGCGACGTGACCGGCACCGTGCCCTCCATCCCGCTGATCGTCAGCTCCATCATGTCCAAGAAGCTGGCCTCCGGCGCGGACGTGATCGTGCTGGACGTCAAATGCGGCAGCGGCGCCTTTATGAAAACCCCGGAGCAGGCCGAAGAGCTGGCCCGCGGGCTGACGAGGGTCGGGCGGCTGGCCGGGCGGAAGGTCGCGGCGGTCATCACCGACATGGACGAGCCGCTCGGCAACGCCGTCGGCAACGCGATCGAGGTCAAGGAGGCCATTTCGGTGCTGCGCGGCGAGACGAAGGGCGAGCTGCTGGAGCTCTGCCTGACGCTGGGCAGCTGCATCCTCACCGAGGCGGGCTTCGCCGCCGACGACAAGGAAGCGCGCGCGAAGCTGCAGGCCGTCATCGACGACGGCAGCGCCCTGCACAAGCTCTATGAGCTGGTCGAGGGCCAGTTCGGCGAGGCGGCGGCCGTGTACGACACCTCCCTCCTGCCCGATGCGAAGGTGAAGCTCGAGGCGCTCAGCGAGGAGGCGGGCTATGTCGCCCACATTCAGGCCGAACAGGTGGGCCTTGTGTCGATGCACCTCGGCGGCGGCCGCGTGACCAAGGACAGCGAGATCGACCTGTCGGTGGGCGTCTATCTGCACAAGAAGGTCGGCGACCGGGTCGAACAGGGCGAGAGCCTCGGCACGATCCACGCGTCTTCTCCGGAAAAGGCCGAACAGGCAGCCCAGCTCCTGCGCCGCTGCTACACGCTCAGCCCCGATCCCGTGGAGAAGCCGCCCTTTATCAAGGGCATCGTCCGCTGACGAAATATTGCAAAAAAAGGATGTGAACCGAAGTTCACATCCTTTTTTGTTTTATCCCTGGAAGTTCCGGTAGAACAGCGCGAGGAAGATCAGCGCGAGGGCGAAGTAGCCCAGGCCCACGTGGAGCAGAAAGCCGTAGCCCTTGACGCGGCCCTTCTCCGTCTTGCGCTCGAGGTACTCGGCGTAGGTCTCCTGGCGGCTGCCCATGCCGGGGATCAGGAAGCGCAGCGCGTAGCTCGTCACATAGCCGATGCCGGCGAAGGCGCCCTCGTTGGACAAGGCCACCAGCGCGGCCGTCAGGATCAGCAGCACGCCCGGAAAGGTGAAGGCATCGCAGAGGATGCGGTACTTTTCCGCCGCCTCCTCCGCGCCGGTATAGCCGCGCAGGCGGAGCGCCCCGAGAGCCAGCAGCGCGCCGAACAGGACGGCGCCGCCGTACTTGATGAGATTGGCAGCTGATTTCTTGCTCACAGGTTGAACTCTTTCCGGTAGGCCTGCTCCTCGGCGTCGTTGCAGTGCACGAAGTGGCCGGGGATGATCTCGCGCAGCGTCGGCTTATCCACGCTGTAATCGTGGGCGGCCAGCGCGTTGTAGGTGATTCTCTTGCGGCGCTTCTCGGCCCGCGGGTCCGGCAGAGGGATGGCGGACAGCAGCGACCGGGTGTAGGGGTGCATCGGGTGAGCGAAGAGCTCCTCGGAGGGCGCAAGCTCGACCATGTTGCCGTAGTACATGACGCCGATGCGGTCGGAGAAGTACTTGACGACGGACAGGTCGTGCGCGATGAAGAGGATCGTCAGACCGAGCTGGTCGCGCAGGTCGTTGAGCAGGTTGATGACCTGGGCCTGGATGGACACGTCCAGCGCGGAGATCGGCTCGTCGGCGATCAGCAGGTCAGGCTTCATGATGACGCTGCGGGCGATGCCGATACGCTGCCGCTGGCCGCCGGAGAACTCGTGGGGATAGCGGCCGGCGTGCTCGCGCACGAGGCCTACCATCTCCAGGATCTCGTAGACCTTCTCGTCGATGTAGGCCTGGTCGCGGATGCCGTTGATGACCAGTCCCTCGGAGATGATCTCCTTGACGGTCATGCGCGGGTTCAGCGAGGCGATCGGGTCCTGGAAGATCATCTGGATCTGGGTGATGAGCTTGGTGTTCTTCGCCACGCGCAGCTCGTCCTTGTACTTCTTCTTCAGCTCGGCCAGCTTCACGGGATCGCCCTCGGCGGCCTTGAGCTGGGGCTCATAGCGCTCCCTGACCTCTTTGACCAGCTTTTCGGCATAGACCCTGTCGGAATTTTTGTGGTCGAACTTGGCCTTGCGGATCTCGTCGCGGTTGAAGGAGATGCTCTCCTCCAGCTCCCTGCGGCGCTGCTCGCTCATCGGATCGCCCGGCTTGAGCGCCTTGAGCTCCTTGCGGGCGGCCTTGATGGCGTCCTTGTAGCTGCGCGTGCCGGCGCAGATGCGCTGGCCCTTGAAGTAGATGCTGCCGGAGGTGATATCGTAGATGCGGATGATCGAACGGCCGGTGGTGGTTTTGCCGCAGCCGGACTCGCCGACGAGGCCGAAGACCTCGCCCTTCTTGATATCGAAGCTGACGTCGTTGACGGCCTTGTTCTCATAATTGCCAGACTTGAAGTACTGGCAGAGGTGTTCCACCCGCAGCAGGGGTTCCTGATTGTCGATGTTGCTCATCCAAGCTCACCTCCTGCCCTTTTCTTCATTCTTTCGATGCGGTCGATGATGATCTTCGGCGGCTCCACCTTCGGCGCGTCGGGGTGCAGCAGCCAGGTGGCGGCCCAGTGCGTGGGCGAGACCTGGAAGGGAGGCGGCTGCATCTCAAAGTCGATCTGCATCGCGTACTTGTTGCGCGCGGCAAAGGCGTCGCCCTCGGGCGGGTAGATCATGTTCGGCGGGGTGCCGGGGATGGCGTCCAGCTTCTCCTTGGTGTCCAGGTCGGGCATGGAGCTCAGCAGCGCCCAGGTGTAGGGATGGCGGGGATCGTAGAAGATCTCGTCCGCCGTGCCGTATTCGACGATCTTGCCGGCGTACATGACCGCGATATCGTCGGCCATGTTGGCCACGACGCCGAGGTCGTGCGTGATGAAGATGACCGACAGGTTGCGCTCGGCCTTCAGCTTGTTGATCAGCTCCAGGATCTGGGCCTGGATGGTCACGTCCAGCGCGGTGGTCGGCTCGTCGCAGATCAGGATGTCGGGGTTGGCGGCCAGGGCGATGGCGATGACGATGCGCTGGCGCATGCCGCCGGAGAACTCGAAGGGGTACTGGTTGTAGCGGATGCGGGGCTCGGGGATGCCGACCTCCTCCATCAGCTGGATCGCCTTCTCGCGGGCCATGCTGCGGGTGACGCGGTGCACCATCTCGGAGCCGCGGTCCTTCAGATAGTCCACGATCTGCACGCTGCGCGCGGCGCAGTCCACGCCGGGCGCCGCTTCGATGTATTCCTCGTAGTGGCTGACCATGTTGGCGACGGACTTTTCGACGTTGGCCTCCAGCTCGTCCAGGTCATAGACGACCTTCGGCACGACCTTCCAGTCGACCGTGCGGCCCTTGGCGATCAGCGCGTCGCGGCGGCGGGACTGGCGGGCAAAGCGGGCCTCCTCCTTGGGATTGCGCTTGACGGCGTTGAAGTAGCGGTCGATCGCGTCGTTGATGGCGTAGCGGAAGGTATAGGCGCTGGAGTCCTTGACGATCTCCATGCGGTCGATGGAGTCTTCCACCTGCTGGGCCAGGTCATTGGCCCACTTGTGGGCGGCGCTGCGGCTGTTCTTGAGCCCGGCAAACTGCCCGCGGGCGGCCTTGAGCGTCTCGACGACCTGCTTTTTCTTTTCCAGGGCGTTCTCGAAGGAATAGCGCACGCCCTGCTCTTCCATACCGAGGAAGTCAATCATGAAATTCCGGTCGAGGTATTCGCGCGTCATGGCGTTGAGCTCCTCGACGGGCATGCCGTGGAGATCGGCCTGGGGATTCTGCATCTTGTAGAAGCCGATGCGGAAGAATTCCGGCACGGTGCGGCCGTCCAGCTCGCGCAGCAGATCCTCGGTGCGCTTGACCGCCTCGGTGATCCTGTCAGGGACGGACTGGTCCTTGGCGGGCTTGAAGCCGCGCACCGCCTCGCCCAGCTCCTGGGCGGCGGCGTCGAGCTTTGCGTCGGTATCATGGCTGAAGAACTCGTTTTTCACGGTTTTCAGCTTGTCGGCGATGGTCTTGACCGAGCCCTTGACGTCGACCTTCTGCTTTTTGGAGGTCAGGAAGAGGAAGTCCTCGGTCTTGGCGATCAGATCCTCGGCGGCGTTTTTGGCCGTGTTGTAGGCGTTCTCCATGCGGATCGCCTCGGCGTTGAAGTTCTCGAAGGTCTTGATGCGCTCTTCCACCTGGGCGCGGCTGCCTTCGCCGAGGGCGGCGATGGAATTCTGCTTGACCAGGCCGAGCACCTCGTTGAACTCTCTCTTGGCCTCGCGGCGGTTGCCCTTGTCCTTGAGCAGCATGGCCTCGGTGATCTGGCGGCCGATCTTGACGATCGGGTTCAGGGAGGACAGCGGGTCCTGGAAGATCATGGAGATCCGGTTGCCGCGGATGTCGCACATCTCTTCCTCGGAGATCTTCAGCAGGTCCTTGCCGTCGTAGAGGATCTCACCGCTTTCGATGATGGAGTTGCCGGCGAGGATGCCGAGGATGGCCTTGGAGGTGACGGATTTGCCCGAGCCGGACTCGCCGACGATGGCGAGCGTCTTGCCGCGCTCCAGCTCGAAGGAGATGTCGCGCACCGCCTTGACGGTGCCGCCGGAGGTGCGGAAGGAAACTCTCAGATTTTTAACATCAAGTATCTTATCCATGCTTACTCCTCCACGCCGCGCAGAGACGGGTTAAAGGCGTCTCTCAAGCCGTTGCCGAACAGGTTGAAGCAGATCATCAGCAGGGAAAGCGCGATGGCGGGATAGCCCAGCAGGTGCGGATAGTTGGTCCAGATGTTGGCCGCGTCGGACAGCAGGGTGCCGAGGCTGGTCTGGGTGGCGCTGCCGAGCTTGACGATGCCGAGGTAGCTGAGCATGCTTTCGCTGTTGATGGTGCCGGGGATGATCAGCACGCTGCCGGTGATGATCGTGCCGAGGGCGTTCGGGAAGATGTGCTTCCAGATGATGCGGCTGTCCTTGGCGCCCAGGGTGCGGGCCGCGAGCACGTACTCCTGGCCCTTGAAGCGGTAGAACTGCGTCCTCGTGCGGGAGGCCATGCCGATCCAGCCGGTCAGCACGAAGGCGAAGATCAGACTTGGGATCACGCCCACCTTGGCCGACAGGTGCAGCTGGAACAGCGTCGCCACGACGATAAAGGGCACGTCGACCAGGATATCGGAGATGCGCTCGAGGATCAGGTCGACCCAGCCGCCGTAGTAGCCCTCGACCGCGCCGTACATGGCGCCGATCGTGAGGTTGACGGCGGAGACGATGATTGCCAGCAGCAGGCTCAGCCGCAGGCCGCCCGCCAGGCGCACCGCCATGTCGTAGCCCTGGCTGTCGGTGCCGAAGATGTACTCCGGCTCGAAGCCGTTGAGGTAGCGGTAGTAGTTGTAGTACAGGATACGCACCTTGTACTGTGCGGTCGCGTGGTCGCCGCCGCCGATGTACTCGAAGTAGATCGGATTGCCCTGGGCGTCACGCTTGTAGTTGTCCTCCAGGACCAGGTCGTCGCTCAGCTCCACGGTCTTGGCCTTGCCGGAGGCGGTGCTGACGGGCGTGCCCTTCTTGGTCTTGTACCAGTAGTTGGCGTCCAGCGGATCGAGGTTATACTCGTTGTTCTCCACCAGCGGATAGAGGATCTGCAGGCCGGTCTCGTTCTGCCAGTCTACGATGCGCTTGTACTCGGCCTGCTCGAGGCTCTTGTACAGGAAGCCGACTTCCAGATAGGTCTCGATCGTGCAGTTGGAGTAGATCGATTTGGGCTTGGCGCCCTTGATCTCGGTGATCATCGTCAGCGGGCCGACCTTTTTGATCGGCTGGAAGTAGCTGCGCAGGCCCTCGCCGACCGTCACCTGGCCGCTGCCGTCGCGGTCCTCGGCGGCGACGCCGATGCCGATGGCGCGGATGAGGCCGGGGCCGGAGAAGGTGCGGGTCACTGTGCCCTCGGACATGCCGATCTTCTGCAGCGTCAGGTCGCGGGAGGGCTTCTTGGCGTAGTACACGTCCATGAAGGTGTTGGGATGGTTGGAGATGATCATCGGCGCGAAGATGGAGAACAGGATGATGATCAGGATGATGATCGCGGCGACGATGGAGCCCTTGTTCTTGCGGAAACGGATCCAGGCGTCCTTGAAGTAGCCGACCGGCTTGTCGTCGAACTTTTTATCGCTCAGCCGCTGCCCTTCATTGACCAGCTTGAATTTTTCCTTGGGGATGTTGTTCATATTCATCGTATTATTCATCATTTCTTCGACCCCATTCTGATCCGCGGGTCAATGAACCCGTAGCTGATATCGACGAGGATACCGGCCAGAAGTCCGATGAACGTGTAGAAGATGGAGTCCACCATAAACACGTCGTAGTCGAACAGATTGATCGATTTGATGTAGAGCTGACCGACGCCGGGGATGGCGAAGATCTGCTCGATGATCATGGAGCCGCCCAGGATGCCGATGAAGGTACCGATGATCATCGGCAGGATCGGCACCATCGCGTTTTTCAGCGCGTGGCGGGAGGTCGCCTGCGCGCGGGTCAGGCCCTTGGTGCGCGCCAGCAGCATGTAGTCCGAGGTCAGCGTCTCGGTCAGCTCGGCACGGGTGAAACGCGTCAGGCCGGCGATCTGGCTGAAGGACAGGGCGAGGATCGGCAGGATCATGCTGATGAACATCTTCTTCGTCCACCAGCTGCCGCCCGCGTCCGCCAGGGAGTAGACGGTCAGAGGCAGCCAGTTGAGCTTGAAATAGAAGATGTACTGCACCAGGAAGGCGTACACATAGCTCGGTACGGATACGAACACCATGACCGAGGTGCTGATCACCTGGTCCTGCCATTTGTTCTTTTTGATGGCGGCATAAATGCCGAAGAGGATGCCGAGAGGAACCGAAAGGATAAAGGAATACAGATTGACCAGGACTGTCGGCAGCAGGCGGCTGGTCAGCACCTCAAAGGCGGGCGCGCGGAACTGGATATACCAGCTCGTGCCGAAATCCCCCTTCGTGAAGATGTTTTTCAGATAGATCCAGTACTGCACCAGCAGCGGCTTGTTGTATCCCAGCGCCTCAAAGCGGGCCGTGATGACCGCCTGCAGGTTCTTGTCCTGCGGCAGCTCCCTCGGGAGCAGTCGGATGAGCAGGAAGCACATCGTCATGATCACGAAAAACGTGAAGATCATCAAGAGCAGTCTCTTGATTATGTACTTGGTCATGGCCTCGTCTCCTTATGCTTCTTTTAATCCCTTGCGAAATTCCGTTTCGCAAGGGAGGATCTGTTGCGATTGCGCATTTTCTGCGCCTGCCCCGGTCTAAGCCTTGATGCCATCCGCCGGCTGGCGGCGGATTGCATCAAGGCTTATCAGGGGCTACAGATGCATACAGCGGGGGAAGTTTGTATGCCTCCCCCGCCATATATGTGCTTAAGTCTTCTGAAAAATCCGACCGAGAATTACTCGTAGTGGAGCTCGCCGCCCTGAGAGGCAACGAAGTCAGCCCACTCGGCGTCGTTGTAGTTGTACTTCATCAGGCGCAGCTCGCCGAAACCGTACATGATGTTGTACTCATCGGTGTAGTAGCTGTTCTTGAAGCTCAGCAGCTCGCAGGCCGTGGAGCTGGCCAGCGGGATGCGGTAGTACTTGCCGAGGTAGAGCTCTTCCATCTCAGACAGGACGTCCAGCTTGGTGTCGAAATCAGCGGAGGCATAGGGGCCGGAGCCGACCAGAGCGCCGGACCAGGCCTGCCAGCTCATCGCGACGGGCTGGCCGTCGATCTCGATGGTCAGCTGCTCGGTGGTCGGATCCCAGTCAGCCGCTTCGTTGATGTCGTACTGGTCGGGATCGCAGTAGACCTGCAGGTTGCGGAACGGATAGAAGGCCGCGCCGCCCCAGGCGCCGTAGCCGATGGCGAACTCGCCGGCGGGAACAGCGGCATAGCGGTTGTCGATGTTGCCGACAGCCTCGAGGGTGACGGTGCCGAAGCCGGAGCCTTCCACTGCGGCGTTGATGAACTCGTTCATCAGAGCCATCTGGTTGTTGTCAGCGGAATCCAGGGCGCCCTTCTTGTAGCCGACGCGGATGACGATGGGATCGCCCTCTTTGTAGAGGCCGGCCTCAACGAGCTCGCCGCAGGCGGTCTTCATCAGGTTCTTGGCCTCGGTGAGGTTGTAGCCGTTGATGGAGTCGTGGGCTTCCTTCAGCGTGGCATAGGCCTTGCCTTCGCCGTACTCAACGCCGTACAGGTTGACGATGGCCTGCATCGCCTGGTCGGAGTTGCGGTAGGAGGAAGTGGGATCGTTGTAGATGTCGTAGAAGTAGAGGCTGTTGAGCAGGGAGAACGCGGGCTTGTAGCCGGAGGTCGCGGTGACCCACTTGGCGCGGTCGATGCTCAGGGAGAAGGCCTTGCGGAAGTTGGTGTTGGACAGGACCACGGAGTTGGTGTTGCCCTTGGACTCATCCATCGCCTTGAGCATATCAACGTTGGTGTTGAAGAAGAAGGACATGGTGTAGGTCTCGTCGACCTTGTAGAGCTGATCGGAGGCAGCGTAGGTGACGAGCTCTTCGGCGTTGGGGCTCCAGGTGGACAGCTCGCCCTTCAGGAAGGCCTGCTTGGCGGCGTTGTCGTCCATGACGTCGATCACGACGCGGGTGGTCTGATACTGCTGCTGCTTCTCGCCGTCGACCTCGAAGTTGGTGTAGGAGACGAGGTTGCCGTTGCCGTCATCTTCCCAGCCGTACCAGTTGGGGTTCTGCACGAAGACCATCTGCTTGTCGGCCTGCATGGACTCGAGCATGTAGGGACCGTAGGCCATGGTGGTCTCGGGAGAGGTGCCGTAGTTGGTGGTCACGAGCTCGCCGGAGGTGTCCTTGCCGGCCTCGTAGAGATCCTCGTACACCAGCCAGGTGCTGGTCAGGGAGGTCAGGAAGTAGTTGTAGTCGATGTGGGTCTGGTTGACATAGACGATGGTGTAGTCGTCGACCTTGTAGCAGCCGACCGTGTCGAAGGGCACGCCGTCTTCATAGGTCTTCGCGACAAAGAGGTAATCGGGAGCGTAGCTCTCGTACGGGCCGCCGGGGGCGAAGTACTCGTACAGGGAAGCACCGGTGAACTCGTCGTCGCCGGCGCCGTCAGCGCTGTAAGCGACCTCGTCCAGGACGGAGACGTACTGCGGGACTTCGTTGCCTTCGGCGTCGACGTAGCCCTCAGCGCCCCAGAAGCCCCAGGTATCGACATAGAGGTCTTCCACTGCGCCGTTTTCCAGATAAGCGCTGGTCTCGACACCGATGGGCAGGTAGGCCGTGGAGCCCTGGTAGTAGTAGGCGGCGCCGCCGGCAACGGCGGACTCACCGGCCACGTAGAGGTTGGCACGGTAGTTGTGCATCTCGGGAGCGAGCAGCTGCTGCATGGAGTAGATGTAGTCGTCGGCGGTGATGGCTTCGCCGTTCTGCCACTTGGCGTCCGGGTTCAGCTTGATCTCGAAGACGTAGCCGTCGGTCACGTCGGCAGCCTCGACACCCTCAGGCAGAACGACCGCATACTTGGTCAGGTCTTCCTGGTGAGTGGCCGTCACGTCGTTGACCTCGGTAGCCATCTCATAGACCCACTGGTACACGCCGTTCTCGGAGTCGAGAATGGACATGGTGACGAAGGGGCTGGTGATGTAGCTGTTCACAGCGTCATCGGCGTTGGTCTCCCAGGTGTGGGGGTTCCAGTTGTTGCCCAGGGAGCTGCTGTAGGTGTTATAGGTATAGCTCGCGGGCTCTGCGGGCGCCTCGGCAGGAGCCTCGGCGGGCGCTTCTGCGGGAGCCTCAGCGGGCTGCTCGGCGGGCGGGTTCACGGTCGCCGGGGCGTCGGAGCCGCAGGCAGCCAGAGCGAACACCATGGCCAGAGCCAGCACGAGGGCCAGAAGCTTGGACAGATTCTTGCTCATTTTTTCATTTCCTCCTATTAAAATTTTATTAAGCGCACGTCATGTACGGATAATAAACAAAGGGGTTTTCCCTGTCGGCAAAGGGAAAAAATATACGTTCAACCTGTCATCAATCTGTTAAAGATTTTACCATATTATGAATTCAATATCAAGCAAGAATTGCCCCTTTTCATTTTATACAGCCCGATATTATGCAAGCTGCCCGGATGAACCGGGCAGGATTTTGTTGATTCTTGTTAAAACTATACGGCTCAAACTATGCAAAACACCGAAAGAGCCGGCGGGATATTCAGAATAATTTTTATATATTCATTTTTCGACTGGAAAATTTTCCGTTTTTTGGGCATTATCCGATAAAAAATCCGCCGTCGCACTGCAGGACCTGGCCGGTGGTATAGCTGGCGTCCTCCGCCAGATACAGCACCGCCCGCGCGATCTCCTCGGGCCTGCCGAGCCTGCCCATCGGGATCGTCTCCCGCGCCAGGGCGTCGAGGGTCTCGCGGCCGAGCACCTGCACCATATCGGTGTCGATGACGCCGGGCGCCACGCAGTTGACGCGGATGCCGCTGGGCGCCAGCTCCGCGGCCAGCGAGCGGCTCAGGCCGATGATGGCGTGCTTGGTGGCGGCGTAGGCCGTCTCGCAGGAGGCGCCGTGCGAGCCCCAGATGGAGCTGACGAAGATCATGCAGCCGCTGTGCTCGTGCAGCATGTGCGGGAGCACGGCCTGGGCGCAGTGGAAGGCGCCGTTGAGGTTCACGTCGAAGATGCGCTTCCACCAGTCCGGACTGATGTCCTGGAACAGATGCTGCTCGGCCACGCCCGCGTTCGAGACCAGCAGCGTCACCGGCCCGAGCTCCCGCTCGATGCGCGCGACCATGGCCATCACCGCCTCGCGGTCGGCCACGTCCGCCTGCTGGCTGATGACGCGGCAGCCCTCGGAAGTGAGTTTTTCTGCCAGAGCTTCCGCCGCGTCCTCGCGTTCGATATAATTGATGCACACGGCGTAGCCCGCCCGGGCGAGGGCCGCGGCCGTCGCCGCGCCGATGCCCCGGGAGGAGCCGGTGACCAGAGCAACTTTCCCGTTCATTCCTAACTCCTAACTTCTAACTGCGTTCCGTCTCGTCGAGCCGCGCCTGGATCAGGCGCTTGGCCTCCCCGGCCAGGTCGTTCGTGCTCATGGCCTTGACGCGATCGGCGTCGATGACCTCCAGAATGTCCAGATACACCGGGGTTTTCCAGAAAAAGAAGCACTTTTTGACCTTTTCCGTGCCGCGCGAGCAGGCCACGACCACCGGCACGCCCGCCTTCTGCGCGATCTTGAAGGAGCCGGCGTGGAAGGGCAGCAGCTCGCGCGTCTTACTGCGGGTACCCTCGGGATAGATGCCGATATTGCACACGCCGCGCTTGAGGTAGTCGGCGGCCATCAGGATGGTCTTGAGCGCCTCGCGGTTGTTCTCCCGGTCGAGCGACAGGAAGCCCGCGCGCCGCCCCGTGATGCCGATGACGGGCAGGGCGAGGTTGGAGGGTTTGGAGACGAAGCTGATGTTATACTTGTCGAGATAGCCCATCACGACCGCCGGGTCGAACATCGAGCGGTGGTTGCAGACGAAGAGGAAGGGCCCCTCCGGCATCTGCTCCAGGCCGGACAGATGCACGCGCACGCCCGCGTAGCCGCACAGCCAGCGCGCAGCGGACGCGCAGATCCAGCGGGAGAAGCTGTGCTGCTTTTCGATGCCCTCGCCGGGCGCGAGCTTCGGCAGCAGCATGCTGTTGACCGTGAAGGTCAGCACGAAGAGAAGATTGGCGGCCAGAAAGCTCAGCGCAAGGACGCCCAGCAGGCTCCACACGCTCAGCGAGCTTGCCAACGCAGCCCAGACCCCCGTCGCCGCCAGGGCGAGCAGCCATAAATACAGAAAAATCAAGGAGAAGTCCTCCCTCCCTGTGGTTTCCGCTCTATCATACCGCATCCCGCCGCTTTTTCCAAGTGCTTTTTGGGCAAGTCCGCCCAAATCCTCCCGGACGAATTGTGCGGAGTTGCCCTTGAATTTTCCGCCGCTTGATGATAGAGTATTTTGTATAATAGGAAACTATGCGTATCAAAAATAAAGGAGTATGGAACATGAAGTACATTATGGCTCTGGACCAGGGGACCACCAGTTCCCGCTGCATCCTCTTCGACCACTCCGGCAATATCTGCGCCGTGGTCAACAAGGAATTCAAGCAGTACTACCCCCAGCCCGGCTGGGTCGAGCACGACGCGATGGAGATCTGGAACACCACGCTCGAGGTGGCGCGCGCGGCGATGGCGAAGCTGAACGTCACCGCGGAGGACGTGGCCGCCATCGGCATCACCAACCAGCGCGAGACCACCGTGGTCTGGGACAGGGAGACCGGCGAGCCCATCGGAAAGGCCATCGTCTGGCAGTGCCGCCGCACCTCGGAGATCATCGACGGTCTGGTGCATGACGGCTGGGGCGACAAGATCCGGGAAAAGACCGGCCTGGTGCCCGACGCCTACTTCTCCGGCTCCAAGATCAAGTGGCTGCTGGACAACACGCCCGGCGCGCGCCGCCGCGCCGCCGCGGGCAAGCTCCTCTTCGGCACGATCGACACCTGGCTGATCTGGAAGCTGACCGGCGGGCGCGTCCACGTCACCGACTACACCAACGCCAGCCGCACCATGCTCTACAACATCCGCGAGCTCAGATGGGACGAGGAGCTCCTGAACCTCCTGGACGTGCCCGCGAGCATGCTGCCCGAAGTGAAACCCTCCTCCTGCGTCTACGGCAGCACGGACTTCGAGCTGCTGGGCGGCGAGATCCCCATCGCCGGCGCCGCGGGCGACCAGCAGTGCGCCCTGTTCGGGCAGTGCTGCTTTGAGCCCGGCCAGATGAAAAACACCTACGGCACCGGCTGCTTCCTGCTGATGAACACCGGCCACGACATCGTCAAGAGCGAAAACGGCCTCGTCACCACGATCGCCGCCAGCGCCGACGGCACCGTCCAGTACGCGCTGGAGGGCTCCATCTTCATCGCCGGCGCCGCCGTGCAGTGGCTGCGCGACGAGCTGCAGGTGCTCACCTCCGCCAAGGAGAGCCTGGACTACGCCCTGTCCGTGGCCGACACGGCGGGCGGCTACGTCGTGCCCGCCTTCACCGGTCTCGGCGCGCCCTACTGGAGCCAGCGCGCCCGCGGCTGCGTGGTGGGCATCACCCGCGGCTTCAGCCGCGCCCACCTGGTGCGCGCCACGCTCGAGAGTCTGGCCTATCAGACCTATGACATCGTGCGCGCGATGGAGCGCGACTCCGGCATCCCCATCGCCGACCTGAAAGTGGACGGCGGCGCCTGCGCCAACGATTTCCTGATGCAGTTCCAGTCCGACCTGATCGCCGCCGACGTGTACCGCCCGCGCTGCATCGAGACCACCGCGCTGGGCGCGGCCTATCTCGCGGGTCTGGCCGTGGGCTACTGGACCGGTCTGGACGACGTGCGCAACAACTGGGCCGTCGACCGCATCTTCACCCCCGAGCTGGACGAAGCGAAGCGCCGCGGCCTGCTGCACGGCTGGCACAAGGCCGTCAAGTGCGCGCTGCTGTGGGGAGAAGAATAATAATTCGGAATTCGGAATGCGGAATTCGGAATTGAAGGAGAAAGAGAATGGATTATACCAAACTGAAAGACTGCGAGCTGTTCCTCTTTGACATGGACGGCACGCTTTATCTGGGCGACGAGGTCTATGACGGCGCGATCGCGCTGATGGAGGACCTGCCCCGCCTGGGCAAGAAATACATCTACCTGACCAACAACTCCTCCCGCGCCGGCGAGGACTACATCACCCGCCTGCGCCGTCTGGGCTTCCCCTGCGAGGCGGAGAACGTCTTCACCTCCGGCATGGCCACCGGCCTCTACCTCAACCAGCGCTATCCCGGCGCGAGCGTCTATCTCGCCGGCACGAAGGCCTTCTACCGCGAGCTCGTCAGCTACGGCGTGAAGCTCGTCAACGACGACCTGGGCCATACCGAGGCTGAGGACGTGGACGTGGTGGTGCAGGGCTTCGACACGGAGCTGGTGTACGAAAAGCTCGACCGCGCCGTGCATTACCTGCGCCGCGGCTCCGTCTTCATCGCCGCCAACCCCGACTGGGTCTGCCCGATGCCGCGCGGCGAGGTGCTGCCCGACTGCGGCAGCATCTGCGCGCTGCTGACCGCCTCCTCCGGCGTCAAGCCCGAGTTCATCGGCAAGCCCAACCGCAACATGATCGACGTGATCTCTGCCATGACCGGCATCCCCAACGAGAAGATCTGCGCCGTGGGCGACCGGCTCTATACCGATATCGCCGTGGCCCAGAACGCGGGGAGCGTCTCGGTGCTGGTGCTCTCGGGCGAGACGAGCCAGGAGATGGTCGACGCTGCCGAGCGGCAGCCGGACTACATCCTCCCCAGCGTCAAGGAGCTGCACGAATTTTTGAAATAATGCAAAAACGGCGGGAGCGCACAGCTCCCGCCGAGATTGGATCTGCCTATGAAAGCCACTTATCTGCTGCCCATCGCGCTGACGGTGCTGATCGTGATCTTCTTTGCGGGCCTGCCCGCGCTGCAGGTCTGCCCGCCGCCGAAAAGAATCGCAGACGACAGGCGCGGCTGGCGCAGCCACTGGTTCATCCTGGCGCTGACGCTGGTGTACACTCTCGTCGCCTTCGTCAATCTGGGCGATACCCGCGCCCCGCAGAGCTTCCGCCAGCTCGACAACGAATACGCGGACATCGAGCTGGCCGAGCCTGCCCCGATCGGCCGCGTGATGCTCTATACCGGCATCGTGCAGGGCAGCTATACGCTGCAGTTCTCCCCGGACGGAGAGACCTGGATCCCCGCCGCCAACTACGAGCAGGGCCACGCGTCGCTGCTCAAATGGGAGGAGCCGGAGCTTTTCGCCGTGCCGGAGGGCGACGTGCGCACGGTGCGCGTCATCGGCTATGACGGCGCGGAGCTGGGCGAGGTCGCGCTCTTCTCCCCTTCCGGCGAGCGGCTGGAGATCAGCTGCGGCGTGACGGAATTTTGCGACGAGCAGGCGCTCGTGCCGGAGACGCCCTATTTCCTCAACTCCAGCTATTTTGACGAGATCTACCACGCCCGCACCGCCTGGGAGCATCTGCGGGGCATGTGGCCCTATGAGATCAGCCATCCGCCGCTCGGCAAGGAGATCCTCTCGCTGGGCATCCTGCTGTTCGGCATGACGCCCTTCGGCTGGCGCTTCATGGGCACGCTCTTCGGCGCGGCGATGCTGCCGCTCGTGTACTGGTTTGCCCGCAAGCTCTACGGCGGCAAGACGGTGCCCGCCTGCTGCGCGGCGCTGCTGGCGACCGACTTCATGCACTTTGCGCAGACGCGCATCGCCACCATCGACACCTACGGCGTGTTCTTCATCCTGCTGATGTATGGCTTTATGTACGACTATCTGCAGACGCGCAGCCGGAAGGCCCTGGCGCTCAGCGGCGTATTCTTCGGCCTGGGCGCTGCGAGCAAGTGGACCTGCCTCTACGCGGGCGCCGGGCTCGGCGTGCTGTGGCTGGCCGACTGGATCCGCCAGGCGCGCGCCGCCGCCCCGGAAGGAAAAGCCCTGGGCGAGAAGCCGGCCGACGCGCAGCCCGGCCGCGCCTTCCTGCAAAATGTCGGCTGGTGCCTGATCTTCTTCGTGGCCGTGCCCGCGCTGATCTATTACCTGTCTTATATTCCCTACGGCGCCGCCCGCGGCGCCTTCCCCTTCAGCCTGGATTACACGAAGATCGTCTGGGACAACCAGGTCTTCATGTTTACCTATCACAAGGGCGTCAACGCTACGCACCCCTATTCCTCCCGCTGGTACCAGTGGATGCTGGACATCCGTCCGATCCTCTACTATCTCAAGCGCTTTGACGACGGGCGGCGCTCCAGCTTTGGCGCCTGGCTCAACCCGCTGCTGTGCTGGGCGGGCCTGCTGAGCCTGTTTGTGCTGCTCTATATGGCGCTCGTCCGGCGCGACCGCAAGGCGGGCTTCCTGCTCTGGGGCTATCTGGCGCAGCTGCTGCCCTGGGTGCTCATCACCCGCACCACCTTCGAGTACCACTACTTCCCCAGCTCCGTGTTCCTGGTGCTGGCGCTGGGCTATGTGTTTGCGCTGATGCGCGACTGCGAAAAGGACTGGAAATGGCGGGTCTGCGGCCTGTGCGGGCTGAGCGCGGCGCTGTTCGTGCTGTTCTATCCCGCGATCTCCGGCCTGCCGGTCAACAGTGAAATTGCCACCAAGCTGCTCAAATGGCTGCCCACCTGGCCGTTTTAACTTCAACAGAGGCCCGATCCGGTGGATCGGGCCTCTGTTGATTTGCTCGCGCTCCATCGCCCTCGGCTTGCGGTGGGAAGCCGGTTTTGCATGGCGGAGGACGCCTCGGTTGGTCGGCGCGAGGACTCGCCTTGCTCGTCTCAGGGTGTTTTTGCCCCGGCAAAGCTGGGGCAAAAACGATATAAAAGGAACGCCCCGCTGCATCAGAGGATGCGGCGGGGCGTTGGTTTTCGTTGAAGATTATCCGATCTTCAGGGTCTCCCACAGGGTGGTGATGTAGCCCAGGGTATCGGCGTCGAGGTTGTAGAAGGCGTACTGGTTGAGGTACTCGTTGAACTTGTCGGTAAAACGGTACAGGACGTCCACGGTCTCCTCGCCCAGCTCCTCCAGATAGTCGGCGTTGTTGTAGACCAGGGAGTTCGGGGAGGCATAGTAGATATACTCGGCGTTGGCGATGGCCGGCTCCTCGGAGAGCATGTAGTTGATGAAGATCTCGGCCAGCTCCTGGTTGCGGCAGCAGCTGGGGATGCACATCGCGTCGACGAAGAAGTTGGTGCGCTCGGGGTAGTAGAAGCGCAGATCCACGCCCTCGGCCTGGGCGTCGAGCATCGTGAAGTAGTCGCCGGCGTAGTAGGCGCCGATGGCGGCCTCGCCGGACTCCATCATGTTGTAGATCTCGTCCATCACGTAGCTCTTGACGAGCGGAGACTGGGCCTTCAGCTCACTGAGCGCCTGGTCCCAGACCGCGTGATCGGTGCTGTTGACGTCCAGGCCCAGCTTGTACTGCGCGGTGGCGAAGGCGTCGCGGGGGTTGTTGAACTGCAGGATCTGGCCGGCATACTTGTCGTTCCACATCAGATCCCAGTCGCCCACGTCGGCTTCGTCGACGACGGCGGCGTTGTAGATCACGCCGACCACGCCGTAGGTGTAGGGCACGGAGTAGGTGTTCTGCGGGTCATAGTAGAGGCCGCGGAAGCTCTCGTCGATATACTGGTAATTCGGGATGTTGTCGAAGTTGAGCGGCAGGAGCATGTTCTCGGCCGCCATGCGCGCGATCATATAGTCGGAGGGGATGATCACGTCATAGCTCACGGCGCCGCTGGAGAGCTTGGCGTACATGTCCTCGTTGCTGGCATAGGTGGTGTAGTTGACCTTGACCTTCTGGCCGTAGGTCTCGGCGTACCACTGCTCGAAGGCCTTGATCGTGTCGAGCGAGCCCTCGGAGCCGTCGGAGATGTATTCGCCCCAGTTGTAGACGTTCAGGGTGAGCGTGTCCTTGGAGCCGCAGCCGGCCAGAGCCAGCACGGAGAGCAGCATCGCACCGATCAGAAGCACGGAAAGAATCTTTTTCATGGTTTGTCCTCCTGTTATTTCTAAAAACTCAAAACTAAGCACTACGCACTACGCACTAAGCACTATTTACGCGCCTTTTTCTTCTCCCTGGCCTCTTTCACGGTCTGGGCCGTGTTGGCGTCGAGGAGATTCGACAGCAGCAGCATCGCCAGGATCACGAAGAAGATGATCGTCGCCAGCGCGTACATTTTCGGGGTGACGGTCTTTTTCGTCATGTTGTAGATGCGGATCGGCAGGGTCTGGAAGCCGTTGCCGGAGGTAAAGTAGCTGATGACGAAGTCGTCGAGCGAGAGGGTGAAGGCCATGATGAGGCCCGTCAGCACGCCGGGGAAGATCTCGGGGATCTCGACCTTCAGAAAGGCGCGCAGCGGCGTGCAGCCGAGATCCATCGCGGCCTCGGGCAGCGCCTGGTCCATCTGCTGCAGCTTCGGCAGCACCTGCAAAATGACGTAGGGCAGGCAGAAGGTGACGTGGGCGATCAGCATCGTGCCGAAGTTCAGGCTCGTGGCGGCGCCGAAGAGCCGGCCGACGAAGACGAACATCAGCATCAGGGAGATGCCGGTGATGATGTCGGGGTTGATCATCGGGATATTGGTCGCGGTGTCCAGCGCCAGGCGCAGATAGCGATTGCGCAGGCGGTGGATGCCGACGGCGGCGGCCGTGCCCATCACGGTGGAGAGGAGCGCCGCGCTCACGGCGAGGATCAGCGTGTTCTTCACCGCGCCGAGGGTCTCGGAGTCGCGGAAAAGCTCCTCGTACCAGTGCAGCGAGAAGCCGGAGAAGACCGACAGGCTCTTGGCCTCGTTGAAGGAGAAGACCAGCAAAATCGCGATCGGCGCGAAGAGGAAGAGCATGACGAGTCCGGTGTAGATTTTCGAGGCTGTTTTCATCTCTCTCCCCTCCTTTACGCCATGGCGCGCTTGTTGGCCGCGCGCTGCAGCAGCGCCATGCCGACGAGCAGCACCAGCATCAGGATAAAGGCGATGGCGGCGGCGAAGTGCAGGTTGTTGGCCACGTACTGGCTCTCGATCGCGTCGCCGATCAGGTAGAACTTGCCGTTGCCGAGCTTCTGGGAGATATAGAAGGTGGAGATCGAGGGGATCAGCACCATCTCCACGCCGGAAATGACGCCCGGCAGGCTCAGCGGCCAGATCACGCGGCGCAGCACGCCCGCGCCGCTGCAGCCGAGGTCGCGCGCGGCCTCGATGAGCTTGACGTCCATCTTGGCCATCACGGAGTAGATCGGCAGGATCATATAGGGGAAGTAGTCGTAGACCATGCCGATGACGACGGCGCCCTCGGTGCCGATGATGTGGATCTTTCCGAGGTGCAGCGCGCCGAGCAGCCCGTTGAGGATGCCGGTGTCCTGCAGGATGGTCATCCAGGCGTAGGTGCGGATCAGGAAGTTCATCCACATCGGGATCATGATGAGCGTGATGAGGATACCCTGGGTCCTGGCGCTCGCGCGGGAGATGAGCAGCGCGAAGGGATAGCCCATCAGCAGGCAGATCGCCGTGGAGATCACGGCCAGCTTCAGCGAGCGGACGAAGATCAGCAGGTAGGTGCGCACCTCCCGGGTCGCCTCCCCGTCGCTGACCTGGGAGGTGGCGGTGAAGAAGCGGCTGAGGTTTTCGGTGGTGAACTGGTAGTTGTTGTCGGTGAAGGCGTAGTAGGCCACGAAGATGAGCGGCACCACGATGAACAGCACGGCCCAGACCGAGTACGGCGCCAGCGCCAGGCTCCGGATCAGGCCGAGGCCGGATTTGTTGGTATCCTTCTTCATACCTCCGGCTCGCTTTCCGCCGCGGCTTCCTCGGCCAGCTCCTCGATCTGCTCCAGCTCGCCGATCTCGTCCAGCTCCATCGAGAAGGAGGAATAGTCGCCGAACATGCCGGAGTACTCGCTCTTTTTCATAATATGGATCGCTTCCGGCTCGATATACAGGCCGATGTGCTCGTCCACGTCCACGAAGTCCGTGGTCTGGATCATCCACTTGAAGCCGTTGATGTCCACGATGATCTCATAGTGTACGCCCAGGAAGGTGACGGAGGTGACGACGCCCTTGAGCATGCCCTTGTCCTCGGGCACGATGTCCACGTCCTCGGGACGGACGACCACGTCCACCGGCTCCTTCGGGCCGAAGCCGCTGTCCACGCAGTCGAACACATGGCCGGAGAAGCTGACCTTGCGGTCGCGCAGCATGACGCCGTCGACGATGTTGCTCTCGCCGATGAAATCGGCGACGAAGGCGTTGACCGGCTCGTTGTAGATGTCGATCGGGGTGCCGATCTGCTGGATGCGGCCGTTGGACATGACGACGACGGTGTCGGACATGCTCAGGGCCTCCTCCTGGTCGTGGGTAACGAAGATGAAGGTGATGCCGGTGGCCTTCTGGATGTTTTTCAGCTCCTGCTGCATGTCCTTGCGCAGCTTCAGGTCCAGCGCGGCCAGCGGCTCGTCCAGCAGCAGCACCTTGGGGCGGTTCACCAGGGCGCGGGCGATGGCCACGCGCTGCTGCTGGCCGCCGGAGAGGCTGGTGACGCTGCGCTTTTCAAAGCCGGAGAGCGCCACGAGCTTGATCATCTCGGTCACGCGCTCGTGGATCTCGTCCTTCGGCACTTTTTTCTCCCGCAGGGAGAAGGCGACGTTTTCGTACACGTTCAGGTGCGGGAAGAGCGCGTAGCGCTGGAAGACGGTGTTGACGTTGCGCTTGTGCGGCGGCACGTCGTTGATGCGCTCGCCCATGAAGATCACGTCGCCCTCGTCGGCGCTCTCGAAGCCGCCGATGATGCGCAGCGTCGTGGTCTTGCCGCAGCCGGAGGGGCCCAGCAGCGTCAGAAACTCGTTGTCGTAGATATCCAGGTTGATATGATCGAGCACCAGCTCCCCGTCAAAGGATTTGCTGACGTTTTTCAGCTCGACGATCTTTTTCATGGCTGACCCTCCCGCGCAAAATAAAAAAGGTGACGCATGCCGAAAGCACACGTCACCTGTTTCAGACAGTTTCGCGCCGCCCTTTCAATGGGTGCGGCGTTTCCCGTCTCTCTGGTATCAGAGTTTTTCGAGCAAAAAAGCTTACCTTACTCTTATTGACCATTTCACAAGTTAGTGTGCCCTGCGGCACCGGTTATAAAGTAACCAACTTACATGAAACTGAGCTTTTAACTCAATCAATAAGGCAACGAAGTTGCCGCCGCATTCCGCGGATCATCGGCATTCGACCCGGCTGTCCGTGTGGCCTCGGCCGCATCGCTGCGGCGGTCGCTATCTTGCTTTGGAAACTCTACTTGTATCCAATTGAGACAACTTATTCTAACAGGCTTGCCCCTGCCCTGTCAACTGTTATTTGGGCCCCGTTTCGCCAAAAAACGCAGGGATAAACCCTGCGTTTTTGGCATTTTTATTCTTTTTTGTCCGGATCGGCGCTCTCGCCGCTCTCAGCGGGCGGCTCGGGCTTGTCCCCGGGAGGCTCTGGCTTGTCCCCGGACGTCTCCGGCAGGGGCTGGGGCTCCTCGTCGTCGAAGCGGGCGATCTTGCGCGCCGGGCGCTCGATGGTCGCGTCGCTGCGGGCCTTCTTCGCGTCCTTCGCGGACTCGGGCGGGAATTCGCCGTGCTCAAAGAAGTAGTCGAAGTCCTCGCCCTCCATGGTCTCGTGCGCCAGGAGGTACTCGGCCACGGCGATCAGCTGCTCGCGGTGCTCGGTGAGGATGCGCTCGCACTCGGCGGCGGCCTTGTCGAAGATCTTCTTCACTTCCTCGTCGATCGCGGCGGCGGTCTCCTCGGAATAGCTCTTGGTGGTGCCGAAGTCGCGGCCGATGAAGATGGAGTGGTCGGCGCTGTCGTAGAGGATGGGGCCGAGGCGCTCGCTCATGCCGTAGCGGGTGACCATGCTGCGGGCCAGGTTCGTGGCCTGCTGGATGTCGCCGGAGGCGCCGGTGGAGATATCGTCCAGGAAGAGCTTCTCGGCCATGCGGCCGCCGAGGCTCATCACGATGGTCTCGAACATCTCGCTGCGGGAGGTGAAGTTCTCCAGGTCCTCGTTCGGGCGCATCAGCGTGAAGCCGCCGGCCTGTCCGCGCGGGATGATGGTGATATAGTGCACGGGATCGACGTGGGGCAGGAACTTTGCGGCCACCGCGTGGCCGGATTCGTGGTAGGCCGTGAGGCGGCGCGCCTTGTCGCTGACCTTGCGGCTCTTTTTCTCCGGGCCCATCTCGACCTTGAGGATGGCCTCCTCCACGTCCTCCATCGTGATGAAGCGGTGCTTGCGGCGCACGGCCAGCAGGGCCGCCTCGTTCATCAGGTTCTCCAGGTCCGCGCCCGAGAAGCCCGGGGTGCCGCGGGCGATGGAGTTGAGGTCGACGTCGTCGGCCAGCTGCTTGTCGCGGGAGTGGATCTTCAAAATCTCCTCGCGGCCGCGGATATCGGGCAGGCCGACATAGACCTGGCGGTCGAAGCGGCCGGGACGCAGCAGCGCGTTATCCAGGATGTCGGCGCGGTTCGTGGCCGCCATGACGATGACGCCCTCGTTGCTGCCGAAGCCGTCCATCTCCACCAGCAGCTGGTTGAGCGTCTGCTCGCGCTCGTCGTGTCCGCCGCCGAGGCCGCTGCCTCTCTGGCGGCCGACCGCGTCGATCTCGTCGATGAAGACGATGGCGGGGGCGAGCTTCTTGGCCTGCTCGAACAGGTCGCGCACGCGCCCGGCGCCGACGCCGACATAGAGCTCGACAAAGTCAGAGCCGGAAATCGACAGGAACTGGACGTTCGCCTCGCCCGCGACGGCCTTGGCCAGCAGCGTCTTGCCGGTGCCCGGAGGGCCGACCAGCAGCACGCCCTTGGGGATGCGCGCGCCCATGGCGGTATAGGCCTTCGGGTCCTTCAGGAAGTCGACGATCTCGGCCAGTTCTTCCTTTTCCTCATCGCAGCCGGCCACGTCGGCAAAGGTCTTCTTGTTCTTCTCCTCGCTGCCGAGGCGGGTGCGCGCCCTGCTGAAGCGGGCCACGCCCCCGGCGCCGCCCTGATTGTTCATCATCGAATACCAGAGCCAGATCATCACGCCGAACAGCAGCAGATAGGGGATGATCCCCAGCCACCAGGGCGCGGTGAAGCCCGGCTTGTAGTCGTATTCCTCGATGATGCCCTTGTCGCGCTGCTCGGCGATCAGCTCGTGGAAGTCCTCATAGAAGACGGAGAAGCTGATGAGGCTGTATTCCTTCGTCTCCAGCTTTTCCTCGCCGGTGACCTCGTCGGTCTCACCGGTGTGGAGCTTGAGGACGATGTCGTTGCCCTCGGTGACGAAGGACTGCACCTTCTCCTTCTGGAACAGATCGACCAGATCGGAATAGATCATCGGATCCTGCGCGGGCGTGCGCAGCAGGAGAAAGAGCGTGGAAGCCAGGATCACCAGCAGCAGAACATAAAAGCCGATGTCCCGGGAACGGTTGCGTTGAGGTTTCAAAAAGCGGTCACTTCCTTAAATCTTCGCGTGTGAAACAGGTTTCACACGCGAGAAACTCGCATTTATCGCGCGAGCCACACGGGAGACGTGGCTCGCTTGGTCGATGCGAGGGCTCGCTTTGCTCGCCTCAGGGTGTTTTTGAGCCGGCAAAGCTGCCTCAAAAACGATGGAAAAACCTTCGCGAGAACGGAGTCCTTACGCAGTCGACGCTTGCGTTTCCCAAAAGTATTATTCGTATATTTCGCGTTTTAACACGCCGATGTAGGGCAGGTTGCGGTAGCGCTCGTTGTAGTCGAGGCCGTAGCCCACGACAAAGGCGTCGGGGATCTCAAAGCAGGAGTAGTCAGCAAAGACCGGCGCTTTCCGGCGGGCGGGCTTGTCCATGAGCGTGGCGATGTGGATCGAGGCCGGGCCGCGCTGCTGCAGGAAACTTTTGAGATAATTGAGCGTCACGCCGGAGTCGAGGATGTCCTCGACGATGATGATGTGACGCCCGGCGATATCCTCGCTCAGGTCCTTGTTGATGCGCACCGTGCCCGTGGACTTGACGCCACTGTAGGACGAGACGGCCATGAAGTCCATGGAGCAGTGGATGTCCACGCAGCGCAGCAGGTCCGCCATAAAGATGAAGCAGCCCTTCAGCACGCCGACGAACAGCGGATCCATGCCCTCAAAATCGCGGGAGATCTGCGCGCCCATCGCGGCGACCTTTGCGTGCAGCTCCTCTTCGCTGATCAAAACTCTTTCGATATCTTCTTTCATGCCTCGATACTCCTATTTTTATTCCATCTTTTCCACGGTGAGAAGCAGGATCTCCTCATCGGGCGCGGGGACGGCGCGCTCGTCGAGCGCCAGAGGATACACCGCGAGGATGCCCCCGCCGTCACGAAAGACCAGAGCGCGGCTGCGCTGGATGCTTGTCATGCCGGATTCGAGAAACAGGGCTTTCAGGCTCTTGCCGACGCCGCGGCCCGCGGGATGCATCCGATCCCCCGGCCGGCGGCCCGTGCCGACGATATCGCCCTTGATTTTCTCATACCCGAAACAAAAAGAGTTGAACGGACTGTTAATTTCTTTGCCGCCCGCCGGCGCTTTTTCCGCGCGCACGCGCAGGCCCAGCTCCGGGAATTCGGTCGTTTTTCCGATCTCGATGCGCCGCGGGACGATCACCGGCGGCTGCTCAGTTTGCAGATACAGTCTCCCCTGCTCGCGGCGCAGGCGCAGCCCGGGCAGGTCGAGATATCCAAGCTCCGTGCCCTCCGCGAAGCGCAGCACGCTCTCGGTCTGCGCGGCGCTGAGGCTTCGCGGACAGAGCTTCTTCACCGCGCGCGAGGCGACGGCGGGGTGCAGCTTCCGCAGCTTGGAGAGCGGCAGGCTCTCCCCGTCGAAGGTTTTTTCCAGCCATTCTTCCGCCAGGCCGCGCAAAAAAGAATCATCCCTTCGCAGCAGCGCGGCCGTGCGGCCGAGCGCGTCGTTCAGGGCGGGGTTCATCTCCCGCAGCAGCGGCAGGATCTCTCTGCGCAGGCGGTTGCGGCTGAAGTCAAGGCTTTCGTTGCTGCTGTCCTCCACATGGGGCACGCCCTGCGCCTTCAGATACGCCTCGATCTCCGCCCGATCGGTCTCCAGCAGCGGCCGGACGATGTTTCCTCTGCGGGGCGGGATGCCGCCAAGGCCCTTCGTCCCGCTGCCGCGGACAAGGTTCAGCAGCACTGTCTCGGCATTGTCGTCGGCGGTGTGGGCCGTGGCGATGCGGTCGCAGCCGAAGTGATCGGCCGCCCGTTCCAGAAAGGCATAGCGCAGCTTCCGCGCCGCCTCCTCCAGGCCCAGATGTTCTTTCTCCGCCAGAGCGCGGGTATCGCCGCGCTCGGCGAGGCAGGGGATGTCATGCGCCCGGCACCAGTTCTCGACGAAGGCCATGTCCCGCAGGGATTCCTCCCCGCGCAGGCCGTGCTCGAAGTGGGCGGCAAAGACGCGGATGCCCCGCTCCTCCTCCAGGCCCTTGAGCAGCTGCAGCAGGCACATGGAGTCCGCGCCGCCGGAGACGGCGCACAGCACGCGCGCGCCGGAAGGCAGCATGTCCCAGCGGTCCCAGAACGCGGGATCGCCCGGGCGGTCCCGGAACTCAGTATTCGTCATCCCGCCGTCTTTCCACGGAGCCGAAGGAGGTGTACTCCGGCAGCCAGGTCAGCTCCACCGTACCGGTGGCGCCCTTGCGGTTTTTCAGCACGATGGCCTCGGCCAGCGTGGGATTTTCACTTTCTTTGTTGTAATAGCCGTCGCGGTAGATGCCGATGACCACGTCCGCGTCCTGCTCGATGGCGCCGGACTCGCGCAGGTCGGAGAGCATCGGGCGCTTGTCCTGGCGGTTTTCGTTGGCGCGCGAGAGCTGCGAGGCCGTGACCACGGGGACGTTGAGCTCCTTGGCCATGATCTTCATCATGCGGCTGATGTCGCTGACGGCCTGGGTGCGGCTTTCGTTCGACCAGCCGTAGCCGCTGCCGGAAGACTGCAGCAGCTGCAGATAGTCCACCACCACGAGGCCGAGATTGGGCACGCGGCGGCACTGGGCGTTCATATCCGACACGGTCAGCGTCGGGTTGTCGTCGATGCGGATATCGGTGGCGCTGAGGGCCTGGGCGGCCTCGGCGATGCTGGCCCACTGGCGCTCGTTGAGCTGGCCGGTGAGGAGGTTCTGCAGCGGCACCAGCGCCGCGCGCGACAGCAGGCGCGTGACCAGCTGCTCGCGGCTCATCTCCAGCGAGAAGATGACGACGGCCTGTTTGTTGTTCATCGCCACGTGCAGCGCCATGTTCAGCGCGATGCTCGTCTTGCCCATGCCCGGGCGCGCCGCGATCAGGACAAGGTCGGATTTGTTCAGGCCGAGGATCATCCGGTCGAGATCGGCAAAGCCGGTCTCCAGGCCCGGGATCCTTTTCCCGGACTCGGCCGCCGCGCTCAGCTCGTCGATGGTGCTCTGCACCACCGTGGCGATGGGCAGCAATCCGCCCACGTTGCGGCCCTGGCGCAGGGCGTAGATCTTGCGTTCGGCGGCCTCGAGCATGCTGTCGGCCTCGCCTGCGCCCTCATAGACCATGTTGTTGATCTCGTCGGCCGTCTCGGCCAGATGGCGCAGCAGCGCGCGGTCGCGCACGATGGCGGCGTACTCCATGACGTTGGCGGCCGTGGGCGTGACGCGCATGAGCTCGGCCATATAGGCGTCGCAGCTGTCGTCGTACACGCCGCGCACCTTCATCTGGTCGAGCACCGTGACCGGGTCGATCGTCATGCCGTAGGAGAACATGGCGAACATCGTCTCATAGATGTCCCGGTTGAGCTTGATATAAAATTCTTCCGCCTTGAGCTTGTCGATCACCTCAGGAATGCACCTGGGGTCGATGAGCATGGAGCCGATCACCGCCTGCTCCGCCGGCGCGGAATGCGGCACCCGTCTGCCGAGCAGTTCATCCATAGGTCTTCACCTCTCTAAAATCCGGAATTCCCAATTCCGAATTCCGAATTCCGAATTGGATTTATCCCTCCACGACGAGGACGTTGATGTTGCCGCTGACCTCAAAGCCGAGCTTGGCCTTGACCGTGTAGGCGCCGAAGCTCTTGATGGGCGTGTCCTGGACGATCTTGTTTTTCTCGATGTCCATGTCGAACTGCTCCTTGAGCGCCTTGCTGATGGCCTCCGAGGTCACCGCGCCGAAGAGCTTGCCCGCGCCGCCGGCCTTGGCCCGCACGACGACCTGCACCGCGCCGAGCTTCTTGGCGTATTCCTCGGCCTTCGCCTTGTCCTTGGCGATCTGCGCGGCCTTGGCCTTTTCCTTCAGCTTGAGGGCGTTGATGTTGTCGGCGGTCGCCTCGGTGGCGAGCTTGCGGGGCAGGAGGTAATTGCGCGCGTAGCCGTCGGAAACCTCCTTCAGCTCGCCCTTCTTGGCCTGTCCTCTCACGTCCACGTTGAATATCACTTTCATGCTATGTTCCTCCGATTCCGAATTTCGAATTCCGAACTCCGAATTTCTAATTGTCGATGTATTCGTCGATGGCCTTGCGCACGCGCTGCGCCGCCTCCGCCACGCCGATCTCGCCGAACTGCGCGGCCGCCGCGCTGCGGTTGCCGCCGCCGCCCAGCTTTTCCATCAAAATCTGCACGTTCATTTCGCCGATGGAGCGCGCCGAGGCGAACACCGTGCCGCTCTCGTCCTGCGCGACCACCACCGAGGCGTCCACGCCGGAGATGTTGAGCAGCTCGTCGGCCGCCGTGGCGACCACGACGCGGTTCTGCGGCTCCTCGGGCGCGGCCAGGGCCACGCCGCGGTAGAGCTCCGTGCCCTGCATGATGCGGTATTTGGCCACGGCGTCGCTCATGTCGCGCTGCAGCAGGCGCTTGACGTCCGCCGTATCGGCGCCGCAGCGGCGCAGGTAGGCCGCCGCGTCGAAGGTGCGCTCGCCGGTGCGGATGGTGAAGCTCTTGGTGTCCAGCACGATGCCGGCCAGCACCGCCTCCGCCTCGCAGCGCAGGATGTCGGCGGGCTCGGCCACCTCCTGCAGGATCTCGGTCAGCAGCTCGCAGGCCGAGGAGGCGTAGGGCTCGATGAAGCTGAGCACGGCGTTCTGGATGTAGTTGGCGCCGACGCGGTGGTGGTCGATGACCGCCACGCGGTTGCAGCTTTCGAGCAGGTTGGGATCCTCCACCTGGGCGGGGCGGTTGATGTCCACCACCACCAGCAGGGTGTGTCCGTCGGAGCGCAGCAGCGCCTCCTCCGGCGCGATGAAGCAGTCCTTGTATTCCGGCTCCTGCAGCAGCCGGTCGAGCAGCGCGTGGGAGGCGTTTTTCTCCAGGTCGATGACGATGTTGGCCTTCACGCCGCACTTTCTCGCCAGGCAGCACACGCCGACGGCGGCGCCCACGCTGTCGAGGTCGGCGAAGCGGTGGCCCATGACCAGCACGCGCGAGGAATCCCGCACGAGCTCCGCCAGAGTCGTCGCCACGACGCGGCTTTTCACCTTGGTGCGCTTTTCCACCTCGTTGCCGCGGCCGCCGTAGAATTCAAAGCTCAGGCGGTTTTTCACCACGGTCTGGTCGCCGCCGCGCGAGAGCGCCAGCTCCACGCCCATATTGGCAAACTGCAGCGCCTCGCCGAGCGTGCCCGCGTCCACGCCGAGGCCGATGCTGATCGTGGCGTTGACCCCGTTGGGGCTGCTCACCTCATGCATCTGCTCCACGATGCGGAACTTGTCGGCCTTCATGGCCTCCAGCGAGCGCTTCTCGAACAGCAGCAGATAGCGGTCATGGTCAAAGCGCTTGAGGATGCCGTGGCAGTCCTCGCACCACTGGTTCAGCCGGTCCTCCACCGAGTCGCGGATGACGTTGCGCACGCGCTCGGTCTGGTTCTTGGTCATCTCGTCGAGGTTGTCGATCACGATCACCGCCGCCACGGGGCGCGAGGCCTCGTACTCCAGGCGGATGTTGTCGTAGTCCGTCACGTCCACCCAGTAGGTGATGCCCATGAAGGCGCTGTTCTCGTCGGCGCGCTCGGAGCGGATGATGTTGCCGTGGATCTGGTACTTGCGCCCGTCCACCTGCATCAGGCTCGGATAGCGGTTCTTGCCCTCCAGCAGCCACTTGCCGGAAAATTCCGGCACCATGTCGGAAATGCGCGCGTCCACGCGCGAGCCCTTCTCTTTGGCGAGGTTGAAGAACATCTCGTTGCCCCAGACGATGCGGCTGTCGTCCAGGCGGAAAACCGCGATCGGCAGCGGAAAATTCATCAGGGTGTTGTTTTTCGCGCTCTCGGTGTCGTAGGTGACCTCCTCGATCAGCGCGGCCAGCTGCTTTTTCCGGCGGCGGCGGGCAAAATGAGTATAGATCAGCAGTCCGAGGATCAGCGCGGCCTCAGCCGCGGCCAGGATGTATTGCTTGAAAAACAGCGACGCCGCGGCAAAGGCGACCAGAAAGATCAGATACAGTCTGCCGTCCGGCTCCGCAAGCCTCTGCAGTTTGTTGTTCACGGACGCGCCTCCTTCCTCTGCAAAAAATCGGGTCAAATTTCAGGCCAAAAGGATGGATAGTATATTATACCAAATTCATTTCTTCATTACAACAAATAATTTGCCGGAATCAAGGGATAATAGCGATATAAAAACAGAGAAACGGGGCGATCGCATGAAAGCTGTCATCATGGCCGGCGGCGAGGGGCGGCGGCTGCGCCCGGTCACCGGCGAGATGCCGAAGCCGCTGGCGCCGCTGCTGGGCAGGCCCGTGATGGAGCACATCCTGCGCCTGCTGGCCAAACAGGGCTTTACCGAGGTCTGCGCCGCGGTCAAATACCGCGCCGGGGAGATCATGGCGCGCTTCGGCGACGGATCGGCGCTGGGTCTTTCGCTGACTTACCGCGTCGAAAAAGAGGCCCTCGGCACCGCCGGGGGCGTGAAAAACTGCGCGGATTTCTATGGGGACGGGGATTTCCTCGTCATCAGCGGCGACGCCGCCTGCGACTACGACCTCGCCGCGCTTGTGCGCGCGCATCGGGACGCGGGCGCCGCGGCGACGCTGGCCCTCGCCCGCTCGCCCGAGCCGCTGCCCTACGGCCTCGCCGTCACCGATGGGGAGGGTATGGTGCGCGCGTTTGTGGAAAAGCCCGGCTGGTCGCGGGTCGTCACCGACCTCGTCAACACCGGCATCTACGTCCTTTCGCCGCGCGCGATGGCGCTCGTGCCGGAGGGAAAGCCCTTTGACTTTGCCAAGGACCTCTTTCCGCTGCTGCTGCGGCGCGGCGAAAAGCTGCTGGGCGTGGCGATGGAGGGCTACTGGTGCGATATCGGAAGCCCGCTGGCCTACTACCGCTGCTGCGTCGACGCGCTGGAGGGAAAGCTGAAGCTCGAGCCGGGGGAATCCTTTGCCGCGCCCGCCAAGGCGGGCGAAGCAAAACCGGAAGCCGAGCCCGAGGGGCTGGACTGCCCCTGCCATGACCGGGCACAGCTGATGGGCACGCTCTCGGAGCTGTTTTTGCCGCTGGGCGCGGACTACTCCGACGGCCTCACCCTCTCCGCGCCGAACTACCGGCTGCAGATCCGGCCCTCTCCCTCCCGCTCGGCCGTGCGCATCGCCGTGCACGCGGAAAACGAAGAGTTTGCCCGCAGCCTGGCGCTCTCGGCCCGCGAGGTCGCGCAGGCACTCAACCTTTGACGAAAACGGGAGGCCATCGCCTCCCGTTTTCGTCAGTATCGTAGGGGCCGGCGCCCTCGACGGCCCGCTGTTTTCTTCACTCCGCATTCCTCAGCGTCACTTCGCCGAAGCGGATATCCTCCGTGCCGCCGTCCGGCAGGCGGACGCGCAGGGAGTAATCTTCGTTCACGCCGAGGGCGAAGGCCTCCCGGCTTTCTCCGTCACGCAGGAGCAGCACCTCCCGCCCGACGGTCACGCAGCGCGCGCGATATTCTTCCAGCAGCGCTTTATCGCCGCTTCGCGCCGCTGCCACGGCCGCGTCCAGCTCCTCCGTGAGCGTTTCCGCCAGCGCGGGCAGCGGCGTCAGCTTCCCCGTGAGCTGCCGGACGGAGACCGCGATCTCCCGCAGCTCGGGCGGAAAGTCCGCCGTGTTGACGTTCAGCCCGATGCCGATGACCACAAAGCGCCCGGCCTGCGCAATGAAACTCTCGCAGAGGATGCCGCAGAGCTTTCTGCCGCCGCAGACCAGGTCGTTCGGCCACTTGATCCCACAGCTTACGGCGCATGCGCGCTCCAGCGCCCGCGCCGCCGCCACGGCGGCCGCCGGGGTCAGCTGCAGGTCGCGCGCGGGATCCTCGCTCTGCCGCAGCAGCATCGAAAAATACAGCCCGCCCTCCGGCGAGGAAAAGCTGCGGCCGAGCCTTCCGCGCCCGGCCGTCTGCCGGGCGGCCCAGAGGACGCTGCCGTCCTGAGCGCCCTGCTCCGCCAGGCGGCGGATCGCCAGATTGGTGGAGTCTGTCTCCTCCAGAAACAGGATCGGCGCTTTTCTCCGTTTTTCCACATGACCCCTCCCTTTCCTGATCTGACAGTATACCACCCTTCGCCTTTGGGCGCAATCTTTGCTTGAATCGAGGTCTTTCCTGTGTTATATATTAAGTTAAGGCCATTCAAGGGCCATCGGATGAAAACCTTGACGAAAGGACGTGTTCTCATGAAGTTTTCCTCCCGGATCGAAAGCTGCGGCCTGTCCCCGATGCGCAAATTCGCCTCCGTCGCCGCGGAAGCGGAGCAGCGCGGCGTCCATATCTACCACCTGAACATCGGCCAGCCGGACATCGCCACGCCGGAGATCTATTACCAGACGCTCAAGAGCTTCTCGAGCCCCGTGCTCTCCTACGCGCCGTCCAACGGCCTACCGGAGATGCTCGACGCCGTGCGGCGCTACTACGCGGGCTTCGGCGTGCAGCTGGAGCAGGGCGACATCCTGATCGGCAACGGCGGCAGCGAGGCGCTGCAGATGCTGCTTGCCTGCATCCTGGAAAACGGCGACGAGATCGTGATCCCCGAGCCCTTCTATCCCAACTATGCCACCATGGTCAAGCTGACCGGCGCGAAGGTGCACCCGCTGACGACTTCTCCCGAGGAGGGCTACCGCTACGCCGTCCGCGAGCGCGTGGAGGCCTGCATCAACCGCCGCACCCGCGCCATCATGATCACCAACCCCGGCAACCCCACCGGCGCCGTGCTGACGCCCCAGGAGCTGAAGCTGATGCTGGACATTGCCAAAAAGCACAAGCTCTTCCTCATTTGCGACGAGGTCTACCGCGAATTCACCTACAACGGCGAGCCGCTGATGAGCGCCCTGCAATACCCGGGCTACGAGGACAACGTCGTCGTCATCGACTCGGTCTCCAAGCGCTTTTCCGCCTGCGGCGCGCGCATCGGCATGCTGATCTCCCGCAACCGCACCCTGATGGGCCATGCGCTCAAATGGTGCCAGACCCGCCTGAGCTCCACGATGGCCGATCAGCTGGCCTCCGCCGCGCTCTACTCGGTGGGCTCGGAATATTTCGTCGCGATGCGCAAGCTCTACCGCGAGCGGCGCGACACGATGCTCCGGAAGCTGCGCGAGATCCCGGGCGTCGTCTGCGCCGAGCCGAAGGGCGCCTTCTATGTGATGGCCGCGCTGCCGGTGGACGACGCGGAGAAGTTCCAGCAGTGGCTGCTGACGGAATTTGAGGATCGGGGCGAGACGCTGATGTTCGCCTTCGGCGCGCCCTTCTACGCCACGCCCGGCAAGGGTGTCAACGAGGTGCGCATGGCCTATGTGCTGGACGTGCCGCAGCTCGAGCGCGCGATGGACATCCTCGCCAAAGCGATCAAACAATACAACGAACAGAAATAAGGGGCAGCAAAAAGCCGCCGGTCACAGATGACCGGCGGCGTTTTTGCCGTTATCGGTTTACTCCTCGACAGGTTCGGCGGGCTCTTTGTGCTTCTTCCCGCGGATCAGCTTTCCGAGGACGGCCAGCACCAGGCCGACGCCCAGGATGATCAGGCTGATGAGGATGTTGTGGGTCAGCACGCCGCCCGACATGGCCGCGGCCAGCTCCTGTCCGCCGCAGATCTTCCGCCACAGGCCGGGCAGGATCTTGGCAAGGCCGGCGGCGAGGGTCAGGATCAGGCCGACGGCGAGCGCCGTGCCGCCGATATCGCCGAAGCTCAGGCCGATCCGGCCGCGGTTGACGATGAAGATCAGCACGATCATGGCCAGCGAGAGCACCAGCAGCGCGATGATCAGCACCCAGCTCAATCCGATGTTCATGGCCCGGTTGACAGCGGGCATGTCGTCCTTGACCGTGTCGCGGCTGAGCGCGTCGACGATGCCGTAGCCGGTCAGCAGGTCCACGACCTTATCGGCCTCGGCCGCCGTCAGCTCCACCTTTTCCTTCTGCAACACGCGGGCGGTCTTGCCCTCCTGCAGCTCGACCCGCAGCGTATCCGGATCGAACTCATAGTTCGTGCGGCCGCGGTAGATATCCGCGCACAGCAGCGCGAGCTGGCCGGACAGGTAGTTCTTCATGCCGCTGCTGTTGAGGATCTTGGCCACGGACGATTCCCCGATCTTCAGGCCCACGCCGGAGAGGTCCTCGCTCAGCAGTTCGCTCAGCGTCAGCTCCTCGGTCACGTCGTCGAAGAAGGGCGCGGCCTGCATCCCGGCGATGTTCACGTCCTCGAGGATCGCGCTCAGGCCCTGCTCGGTCGTCGCGCGGCGGACGGCGTAGCCCAGCGTGCCGGTCGTCAGGAAGACGAACAGCAGCAGGCACAGCAGCACCGCCAGGATCCGCCGGCCGACGCCGACCTTCTTTTTCTCATGCGGCTTTTTTTCTTTCTTTTTGTTCTTCTCTTCCGGCTCGGCCGGGGTCTCGGGCAGCGGCTCCTCCTCGACGGCGGGCGCGGGCTCCTCGACGGCGGGCTCTTCGGCGGGCGCGGGCGTTTCTTTGACGGGCGCGGGCGTTTCCGGCTCTGCCGGGGTCTCCGGCACGGCGGGCTTCTCCTCGCTCACCGCGTTGAGAAGCGTGCCGCAGTTGCTGCAGAATTTATGCATGTCGTCAAAGCTTGCGCCGCAGTTCGGACATACTTTCATTGTTACACACCCTTTCTGTATTTCGGCTGCGTTCTTTCTTTTAGCATAGCACAGTTGCCCGCCGGGTGCAAGAGATTTACCCGGCCACCAGATTATTGACCCACTTCCGGCTGCGCACGAGGAAGAAGCCCACGGCGCACTTGATGAGGTCAAGGGCGCTGACGATGATGACCATCGGCAGGATGGGCACGCTCGTCAGGCGCGAAAGCACGAAGGCCACCGGCATGTTGATCACCCAGACGAAGGCGCTGTCGAAGAGGAAGGTGATGAGCGTCTTGCCGCCGCAGCGCAGCGTGAAATAGCAGGCGTTGGTGTAGCCGTGGACCGGCATCATCGCCGCGCTCACCCACAGCAGGCGCACGGCCAGCGCCTTGACGGCGGGCGTTGTGTTGTAAAGCTCCGGCAGCAGCGGCGCGACGAAGAACATCAGCACGCCCACGGCCGTGCACAGCGCCACGGCGAAGGCGATCAGCTTGCGGTCCTCGTCCACGGCGCGCTCCAGCTCGCCCGCGCCGAGCAGCTGGCCGATCATGATCGACACCGTGCTGCCCATCGAAAAGAAGGCGCAGAAGAAGAGGTTGGAGGCCGTGGAGGAGATGTTCATCGCGGAGACCACCTCCAGCCCGCGCAGGGAGTAGCTCTGGTTGAGGGCGGTCATGCCCGCCGACCACAGCAGCTCGTTCAAAAGCAGCGGCGCGCCGGTCACGGCGATCTGCCGCAGCAGCGCCCCGGGCACGCGGAGACTGCGCAGCGCGCCCTGCAGGAAGGGCACGCGCTCGCGGTGCCGCAGCGTAAAGCCCAGGATGACGCCGAGCTCCACCAGGCGGGAGATGAGCGTCGCGACGGCCGCGCCCGTCACGCCCATGGCCGGGGCGCCGAGCTTGCCGAAAATGAGGATGTAGTTAAAGACCAGATTGACGAACACGGCGAGGATGCCCGCCTTCATCGGCAGCAGGGTCTCGCCGGTCTCGCGCAGGGTGCTGGCATAGATCTGCTGCAGCATGAACACCGGCATCTGCAGCATCATCACGTGCAGGTAGCCGAGGCCGCTTTCGAGCGTCTGAGCGAGATCGAGCGCCTCGCCGCCCTCGTGCAGGAACAGGCCGATCAGCTCCCTGCCGCCGAACAGGAAGGCCAGCGAGAACACGATCCAGGAGCCGAGGCCCACCAGGAGCTTGGCGCGCACGGTGTGGCGGATGCCGTCCCGGTCGCCGCGGCCGAAGAACTGGGCGGTGAAGATGCCGGGCCCGGCCATGCCGCCGAAGAGGCAGAGGTTGTAGACGAAGAGCAGCTGGTTGACGATGGCCACGCCCGACATCTGCTCCGTGCCCACCTGGCCGACCATCAGGTTATCGAGCAGGGAGACGAAATTCGTAATGACGTTCTGGATCAGGATCGGCGTCATCACCGCCAGCACCCGGCGGTAAAAGCTGCGGTCGCCGATCAGGGAAGAATGTTTCATAGCGCACCTCGCATGGATTTCGCGCTTATCTTATGCGAAAGGCCGGTCAAATGCAATCTTTATTTTCCTTTTTCGATATGATATGATAGAGAAAAAGCCTCGCAGAGTTTTTTCGCCGCAGCGAAAAAAGAAATCCAATCGTGTTTTCCGGGGACATGCGCCTCGGAAAACACACTTTGCGCCCCGCCAGTGTGCGAGCGTCTCCCGCAAGCGAGTGCGCGCAGCGGGGTGAATCCCCTCGACGGAAAGCCCAGCGGAGCGGGTTTCCGTCGAAGCCGTCAGGCTTTCACCCCAATATCAGCGCTCCCAGCACGATCAGCCAGTCGCTGTCGCCGCTCTCGCGGTATAACAGCCAGCACAGCAGCAGGAGGATGAAGTCCTCGGTCTCGAGCTCGCCAAGCAGCTTCGGCAGCAGCTGCAGTCCCAGCGCCCCGGAGGGCGCTGCATGCTCCCCGCCCTGCGCGTGCACGGGCGGCGGAGGCGGCGCATGATGCTCCGGCGGCGGCTCAAACGGCTGCTGCGGAGGCGGGGGCCCGCGTCCGGGCGGCGGCCCCAGCCAGTCATAGCGTCCGCTGTTGCCCTGATAGCGTTTCGGCATGCTCCGATCCCCCCAGTCCCTCCATGGCCAGCTTCGCCAGGTGCGCCATGCGCGTGATCTGAATCGCGCGGTCGATCTTCCGCTGCCGCTTTTCGGACAGATAGGGCCGCAGCGCCTGCAGCAGCGCCTGCTGACTGCCGCCGCCGGAAGGCTTTCCCATCAGCGAACCCAGCTTCCCCAGCAGCCCGCCGTCTGACGGCGCCGGCGGCGGGGACTCCTGCGGCTTCTCGCTTCCGCCCCCGCCCATCAGCGACTGCGCCATGCCCATGATCTGCGCCATCTGCGCCGGATCGTTCAGCACCTGCCGGATCTGGCCCTCCAGATCATCCATGGCCCTGCCCCTGCAGCATTTTCTGCACCTCGGCGCTCAGGCGCTGCCCCTCGGCGGTGGAAAGCAGCCGGGCCATGACGCTCTTGAGCGCATTCGCGTCGCCTTTTTGCAGCGCCTCGGCCAGCGCCGCCCGATCGACCATCCCGCCAAGCCGCTGCCCGTCGGCGGAGGCGGCCAAATGCTTCAGCTGCCCCGCCTGACCGCTGCGCTGCAGCTCCTGCGCCAGCTTTTCCAGATCCTGCATCTTACACCACGCTCCTTTAGTCCATTCTATTCGCCCGCCCGGGCGATGATACCGCGATTTTCGACAGGAGGTGCGCCATGAGAGCCGCCGTCTTTTCCGATACCCACCACAACACCGCCCCGATGCTCGAGGCCCTGCGCCGCTGCCGCCCCGATCTGATCATCCATCTGGGCGACCATGACCGCGACACGCTCTGCATCGAGGAGGAATTTCCCGATATCCCGCTGTACCGCGTCTGCGGCAACTGCGACTTCGCGCCCATCGCGCCGCTGGCCGACATCGTGCCGCTCGGCCCGGTGAAGGCGCTCATCTGCCACGGGCACAGCTACGGCGTGGACTGGGGGCTTGACCGCCTGGCATACGCTGCCGAGGAGCGCGGCTGCGCGCTTGCCCTCTTCGGCCACACGCACCATGCCGAGCAGCAGCAGATCGGCGGCGTGCAGCTGGTCAATCCCGGCACCGCTGGGAAGGGCCGCCGCCTGACTTGGGCGCTCGTGGAGGTGCTCGATAACGGCGGCATCGCCGTGAGCATCAACGAAATGGAAGAATAAAAAAGCGAACGCCTCCCTTTCGCAAAAGGGAGGTGGCCGAGCGAAGCGAGGTCGGAGGGTTCCTTCTTTTCATCCGTTTCGCAGAGAAACCCTCAGTCGGCTTCGCCGACAGCTCCCTTCTGCGGAAGGGAGCCATGCTTTTCATTTTTCACATAGCAAACTGAAGGAGGTCTGCCCGATGAAAAAACATCTGCGCATGATCGCGCTGCTGCTGTGCCTCGCGCTGCTGCTGTCCGCCTGCGGCGGCAAGCCCGCCGAGGACGCTTCCTCGCCCGCTGAGCGCCACCGCACGGAGCGCGCCGAGACCACTGCGCCGGAAACGCCCGCCGTCACCGAAGAGCCGCAGCCCTATACCGAGCCGCCGGTCACCCCTTCGCCCGCGCCCGCCGTGCGGGTCGTCATGGAGCGGCAGGACAGCGGCGAGATCGAAAAAGTGCTCATCTCCGGCCTGACGGAAAGCGGTGAAACGGTCTGGCAGAAGGAATACGCCACCGAATACCGCACCGAGCTGACGCTGATCCAGCCGATCGGCGCCTGGCAGGACCGCTATTACCTCAACCATAACGGCACCGTCGTCTGCCTGCGCCTGTCGGACGGCGAGACCCTGTGGGAAAACGCGGACTTCGGCGGTGCGAGCATCTCGGGCCTGATCGACGAGCGAAACGGCAATGTCTACCTCTGCGGCTGGTACGGGCCGGACTTCTTCGCCTGCGACAGCGAGGGCAAGACCCTCAGCCATTTCGAAAGCGCGACCGAGAGCTGCTGGTGGCCCTCGGACATGGCCTGGAACGGCCCGGACGAGCTGGTGATTTACTACCACAGCGAAGAGCCCGCGCTGCCCTACTACGTCGACCTGAGGGATTTCTCGATCTCCTGGACCTTCGACGTCCGGGAACTTCGCGGCGCGAGCCTCTACTGGGCCAACATCTTCGTCAGCGACTTTGTCGAGCAGGGGATGACGACTTTCCCGCGCGACGGGGGCTCGGATTTCGAGCTGGCGCACTTTGTGCGGCTGTTCTGCAAGATCAACCGCCGCGACGCCATCCGCTATATCGACGGCTATGAGACCGTCGGCCTCGACACGGTCAATGAGCTGTGCCGCCATTTCTTCGGCCGCGAGATCTACCCCGCCGACAGCGCGCAGACGAGCGAGCTGTGGCACATGGAGTGGCGGCCCGAGACCGGGCGCTTCTATGCCCCGGCGGCCGACGGCGAGGCCTGGAACGCCTTTGCCGTGGTGCGCGACTGCCTGCAGCTGCCGGGCGGCAACGTGCGCCTGCGCTATGACGTCTATACGCTGAACCTGGACGAATACTGGCAAAGCGGCATGGACGGCGCGCTCTATTATATGAACGCCTCGGAGGCCGAGGCCATGGCCAAGACCGGCCGCATCACGAAAACATCCAGCGGCTGGGCCGAGGCCACACCCGTCCAGCAGGAGGGCCGCGACGGCTATTATCTGATCCGGATGGAGCCCGACCCGGCTTGACATTCCGCGCAGCTTCCTTTAAACTGGAAGCTGCGCTGATTTCTTTTTGAAAATAACGGAAAGGATCGTAAATCGGATGAAAAAGATCACCAACAAGCTCCTGTGGATCTTCGCGGTCGGTCAGTTCGGCTGGAGCCTGCTGTCCGGCATCGTGACCAACTGGATGGTGTACTACTACACCGGCACTCCCGACGCGCAAAACCCCAACACCGGCATCTTCGCCTCCGGCATCACGCAGAATCCCATCCTCTTCAAGCTGACGCTCTTCGGCCTCGTGATGGCCGTCGGCCGCATCTTCGACGCGATCACCGACCCGCTGATCGCCGGCTGGTCCGACCGCAGCAGCTACAAGGGCGGCCGCCGCATCCCCTTCATGCGCGCCATCGCCATCCCCTTCGCGCTGATCACCATCGCGCTCTTCACCGTGCCCCAGACCGCGAACAACGCCCTCAACGACGTGCTGCTGTTCGTGATCCTGATGTGCTTCTACCTGTTCATGACCATCTTCTGCACGCCGTATAACGCGCTGATCGCGGAGCTGGGCGATACGCAGGAGCACCGCATCAATGTCTCCACCTACATCTCCTTTACCTTCATCGCCGGCCAGAGCATCTCCTTCATGCTCCCCAACCTCGCCGGCATGCTCGAGGGCTCCTTCGGCCAGGCGGGCTCCATCCGCATGGCGGTCGCCATCATGTCGGCCATCGCCTGCATCGCGATGCTGGTGCCCTCCTTCTACATCAAGGAGCGCGAATATATCGACTCCCGCCCGAGCGAGACCCCGGCCTTCAGCTCCCTGCTGAAAACCTTCAAAAACGGGCAGTTCCGCCGCTTCGTGTACTCGGACGTGATCTATTTCTTCGCCCTGACCCTGTTCCAGACCGGCCTTGCCTTCTATGAGACCAAGCTCATGGGCATTGAGGACACCTGGACCTTCCCGCTGACCGCCACGATGACCTTCATCAGCGTGCTGCTCTACCCGGTGGTCAACAAGCTGGCCCCGAAGATCGGCAAGAAAAAGCTGATCGTCACCGGCTTCTTCACCTATTCGCTGGTCTTCCTCATCACCTCGATCTGCGGCCAGGGCCTCTACTGGGGCTTCATCGTCGCCGTCTGCGCCGCCGTGCCGATGGCCATCCTCGGCATCCTGCCGCAGGCCTGCGTGGCCGACGTGGCGGAGCTGAGCCGCCTCGAGACCGGCGAGGACCGCAGCGGCATGTTCTTCGCCGCGCGCACCTTCGCCTTCAAGATGGGCCAGGCCATCGCCATGGTCGTGTTCACCTCGATGACCGTCGCCCAGGTCGTGGGCGGCGAATCCGTCGTCCTGCCCGGCCAGTACCGCGCCACCGCCGTCGTCGCCACCGTGACCTGCCTGATCGGCGCGCTGCTGTTCCTTCTGTATAACGAGAAGATGATCCTCAGCCGCATCCGCGAGCTGCGCGGCACGGACGAGATCTAAGGATCTTCAACGAAAACCCGCTACGTTAAGAAAAGAGACGGCTGAAGCCGTCTCTTTTCTTTTTCCCATGACAAAAGAATTGCCTTTTTGCCGCCGGTGTTTTATGATAAGACTATCTTCAATACAGAAAAGAGAGTGAACCATGGAAGACAAACGCATCACCAGGCGAAACCTCATCCTCTTCCCGCTCGGCACCGTCGGGCGCGACATGATGTACACCCTTGTCACCAGCTACCTCTATTCCTTCGTGCTCTTCACCCGCCAGCTCACGCCGGCGCAGCTGTCCGCCATCGCGGGCATCATGGTCGCCGCGCGCGTGTTCGACGCGCTCAACGACCCCGTCATGGGCAACATCATCGAGCGCACCCGCAGCAAGTGGGGCAAGTTCAAGCCCTGGCTCGCCATCGGCATCGTGACGACCTCGCTGGTCATCTACGCCGCCTTCAACACCAAACTGCAGGGCTGGCCCTTCGTGTGGTTCTTCGGGCTGATCTATTTTCTCTATTCCATCACCTATACGATGCATGACATCGCCTTCTGGGGCATGGTGCCCGCGCTCAGCTCCGACGCCAACACCCGCAACCAGTTCACCTCCCGCGCCACGCTCTTCGCCGGCATCGGCGGCATGACGGCCGCGGCCTTCATCCCGATGCTCACCGCCGGCGACCAGGCCATCGGCGGCAACGCCGTCACGGCCTACGGCATCGTCGCCCTGGTGATCGCGATCCTCGGCCCAGCTTTCCTCGCCATCACGATCTTCGGCACCAAGGAGCAGCGCGACTACAACGCCGACCCCGTCCCGCCCGTCAGCTTCAAGAAGATCTGGACCACCATCACCGGCAACGATCAGCTGCTGTGGATCGCGCTGATCTTCCTGATCCAGCAGATCGGCAACGGCATCGTCATGGCCGGCGTCGGCTCGACCTACATCTACGTCGACTTCGGCTACCAGGGCGGCTTCTTCACGATGTTCCAGATGCTGGGCATGTTCGTGACGGGCTTTCTGATGATCTTCTACCCCGCCATCTCCCGCCATATGCGCCGCAAAAAGCTGATGGACCTGCTGATGCTCGTGTCCGCCGTCGGCTACGCGCTGATGCTGCTGGCGGGCCTGTTCATGCCGAAGGGCCTGGCCGCCGTCGCGGGCTTTGACCTCAAGTTCATCGCCGTCACCCTCGGCTACATGCTGGCCAATTTCGGCCAGTACGGCTTCTACCTCATCATGATGATCTCCATCATGAACACCGTCGAATACAACGAGCTGCGCTGCGGCACGCGCGACGAGGGCATCATCTCCTCGCTGCGCCCCTTCTTCACGAAGCTCGCCTCGGCGCTGACCATCGCCATCGCCAGCGGCACCTACATCGTCTTCGGCCTGCTGAAGTACACCAACGGCATCGCCGAGCAGGAGCAGCTGGCCAACCAGGGCCTCATCTCCGGCGAGCAGAAGGCCGAGGCCATCGACGCCCTGCTCCGGGGCGTGCAGCCGGGCCAGACCAACGGGCTGATGCTCGTGATGACCGTGCTGCCCTGCCTGCTGATGTTCCTGTCCTACATCCTCTATAAAAAGCACTACACCCTTGACGAGGACGAGTACGACGAGATCTGCCGCCAGCTCGCCGCGCGCAAAGCCAAATAAATTTCCCTTTCCGGGCATCCGAAGCGGACGGTCAATGATCGTCCGCTTTTTGTTGCCGTTTTTCATTATTTTTGCGGAAAGAGAGAACATTTCGGCGCTGATTCTACGATTGGTAGAGCACAATGCAGCCGCTTCTACCGGGCGGGAAGCGGGAGTAGCTTGCCTTTTTCGGGCGAAATGTTTATGATAAGCTTGTGGCCGAAGGCGGCCGCAGCAACAGCCAAGGAGGAATGAACCCCATGTCTTTTGCCGTATTGACCGACACCTCGGGCAACCTGCCCAAAAGACTCACCGACGAGCACAACATCGGCGTGATCCCCTTCACCTATACCGTCAACGGGGAGGACCGCGTCTGCCTGGATATCGAAAATTTCAACGGCGCGGACTTTTACCGCGATATGAAGGCGGGACAGATCGTCACCACCACCCAGATCAGCCCCCAGCAGTACGCCGACTTCTTTGAGCCCTGGCTGCGCGAGGGGAAGGACGTGATCTTCATCAGCATGTCCTCCGGCATCAGCGGCAGCTACAACTCCGCAAACATCGCCGCCGACATGCTGCGCGAGACTTACCCCGACCGCCGTGTCCGCCCGATCGACACCCGCGGCGCCGCGCTGGGCGAGGGTTTGGTTGCCCTGCAGGCGGCCGCCTGCCGCGACCGCGGCATGAGCTTCGAGGAGACCGTGGCGGCCATGGAGCGCCTGAGCACGCGCATGTGCAACGTCTTCACCGTGGACGACCTGATGTTCCTGCGCCGCGGCGGAAGGCTGAGCAATCTCTCGGCTATCGTCGGCACCGTGCTGAACATCAAGCCCCTGCTCAAGGGCGACGTGGACGGCAAGATCGTTGCCTTCGCCAAGCTGCGCGGGCGCAAACGCTCGATCGAAGCGCTGGCCGAAAAGTATGAGATGCTGGCCGTCGCGCCCGAGACGCAGACGATCGGCGTGGTCAACGCCGCCTGCCGCGCGGACGCCGACCGGCTGATCGAGCTTCTCAAGCGCAAATGCCCGCCGAAGGAGATCATCGACGTCGACTACGAGCCCGTCACCGGCTGCCATGTCGGCCCGGGCGCGCTGGCGCTGTTCTTCGAGGGTCCGGACAACGTGCGCACCGCCGTGGACGGTGAGAAAGTCACCGAGCGCATCGGCGATCTGATCCAGAGCGTGCGCGAGCGCGTGCAGGGCAGGGAATGAGCCGTGCCTTTTCGGATTTTGTTTTGAACAGAGGGAGGGATCGTGAGCTGCGGTCCCTCCCCTTTTTTCCACAGCCTTTTCCACAATTCCGGCGCTTTTCCATAGGGATCCGGCACTTTCGGCACGTCTTCCTCTGATATTAAGACTACCATTCTTTTTGTTTTTGTTTTTTCTTTTGTGATTGTGTTTCGTTGGTTAGTCCCGTCTAAGCGCGTTCCCCTCCGCTGAGGCGCAGCAGGGTCTTTGTCGCGCTCAGGCTGCCCTGCTCGCTCGTCTCGTACCAGGTCTCGTAGTCCGGCACGTTCTCCCGGGGCAGAACCCGCCGGGCTTCGCGCAGGAAACGGCTGTATTTGTTCGTCAGGCAGGTCTGGGCATAGCTCTCCCGGTCGTGGTCCAGCCGCTCGCGCATCGCCGCCCAGGCCAGCCGCAGCAGCGGCTCCTCCGTGTCCGGGCCGTTCGTGCCGTCATAGTCGAGCATCGCCAGCAGCAGCGCCTTGACGCTCTCCGGCGGAAGCTGCGCGATCAGCTCCCGGCTGCCGCGGTAGATCATCACGCCCGGCGGCGCAGTATGTTCTTTCATCCGATCCACCTCCTTGACCCGACCTTAGCGTCGTCCGGCGGAGAAAACAATGACATTCTCGCCCGGCTTGATTTCCCATAAAAAACATGCTATGATTTGCTTAATCAGACCGCATATCGGTCACGATCGGAGGCATATTTATGGATCAGAATATCGTCAAAAGAAACGAACTGCTTGCGCAGAAGGTCATCAAGGGTCTCGAGTCGCGCAACATGAGCGGCTACTACGCCTCCGACCGCGAAGAGGCGAAGAAGATCGCGCTCTCGCTGATCCCGGAGGGGAGCCTAATTACGATGGGCGGCGGCCAGAGCGTCTGGGACATCGGCCTGCCGCAGGCGCTGAAGGAAGGCAACTACAATTTTCTGGACCGCAACCTCGTCGAGGACAAGCGCGCCGCCATGCTCGCCGCCTACGACGCGGACGTGTTCCTCGCCAGCGCCAACGCCATCACCGAGGACGGCATCATGGTCAACATCGACGGCAACGCCAACCGCGTCTCCGCCCTGGCCTTCGGGCCGAAAAAGCTGGTGCTGATCGTCGGCATGAACAAGGTCTGCCCCGACGTGGACGCCGCCATGAAGCGCGCGAGAAATGTCGCCGCGCCCATCAACGCCCAGCGCTTCGGCCTGTCCACGCCCTGCGCCAAGACCGGCTCCTGCATGAACTGCAAGTCCCCGGACACGATCTGCTGCCAGTTCCTCGTCACGCGCTTTTCCCGCCACACCGGCCGCATCCACGTGATCCTCGTCAACGATACTCTCGGCTTTTAAGCCTTCAACGGCGAAACTCGTTTCGCCGTTGAGTTACTCGCGCTCATCGCACTCGGCTTGCGGGGGACCGCCTCGTTTGGTCGGCGCGAGGGCTCGCATTGCTCGCCTTAGTGAGTTTTTGCCGTGGCAAAGCTACGGCAAAAACGATCGCATGAATTCTGTGACAGCATAATCTTTCTTCGATCAATCAAATTTTATACGACATAAGGAGACTTCGACTATGGCTTTCGCGCTGAGAACTTACACCGCACCCGATTTTTCCGAGCCGCGCTTTGTCAACGCGCCGGACGTGACGCTGATGCCCTGCCCCTGCGACCACGCCGCGCCCGAGCATTTCCACGCGATGAGTATTTTCCCGGAGTACTTCAAGGTAAACGGCCAGTGGCTGATGGCCGAGGAGAGCCGCATGGACTGCGTGGCGGTCTATGAAAACGGGCGCTTCGCGGTGAAGGAATTTCGCCATCTGAAGAAGGGCGACCTCGTCGTCGTCAACCGCACCGAAGACGCGAGCGAGGGCATCTACGTGCACGCCGACGGCTTCAACGAGACGGCGAACGGCCGGGAGCTCTTCGCCTTCCGCCAGAACCGCTCCCGCGAGACGGGCTTTTCCCGCGACTACAGCGAGATCAGCGAGCTGCTGCGCTATGAGCGCGACCACGGCAAGATCGTCTGGGTCGCCGGCCCCGCGCTCAGCTTTGACGCCGGCGCCAGAGAGGCCTTCGGAAAGCTCGTCGAAGCGGGCTATGTGCACTGCCTGATGGCCGGCAACGCCCTGGCCACCCACGATCTGGAGGGCGCCTGGCTGCACACCGCGCTCGGCCAGGACATCAGCACGCTCGAGAACATGCCCGGCGGCCACCACAACCATCTCGACACCATCAACCGCGTGCGCCAGTGCGGCAGCATCCCGGCCTTCATCGAGCAGGAGAAGCTCGAGGGCGGCATCATCTGCAGCTGCGTGAAAAAGGGCGTGCCCTTCGTGCTCTGCGGCTCCATCCGCGATGACGGCCCGCTGCCCGAGGTCATCGGCAACGTCTACGAGGGCCAGGACGCCATGCGCGCCCAGGTCCGCAGCGCAACGACCGTCATCTGCCTTGCCACGATGCTGCACTCCATCGCCGTCGGCAACATGACCCCCTCCTTCCGCGTCCTGCCGGACGGCACCGTGCGCCAGGTCTATTTCTACTGCGTGGACGTGGCGGAATTCACCGTCAACAAGCTCTCGGACCGCGGCAGCCTCGCCGCCAAGGGCATCGTCACCAACGTCCAGGACTTCGTCACCGGCGTTGCCCGCAATCTGGGCCTGTAAGGCCGATCTCCGCATCCAGAAGAGCCTGCTTCCGCAGGCTCTTTTTTGTTTTTTTATTGACAGGAAGGCGTGCGGCAAGGTATTCTAAAAAGTGGCCGAAGGCCGCATATTTCATATCAAAAAGGAGGAGACGTCATGGACGGTGGAAGTAGTACCGGCAGTTTGCCGGGCCGATGTCGCGCGGAGCTCCACGTTCCGTCCGTGTCCGCCTTCGCTGATTGATCCGGGCGATCGGCCCGCCTGTCGGACTTCCGAATCTGGACGCGATCCAAGAGAGAGGAGGAAATCCCGATGGCACTCAATCCCCTGACCCTGGAAAAAACCTTCCGCTCGCTGCTGGAGGACAAGAAGTATCAAAGCCTGAAGGACATTCTGGTCACGATGGAGCCGGCGGACATCGCCGGGATCTTCGAGGAGCTGGACGACGAGCGCGTGCCGCTGCTGTTCCGCCTGCTGCCGAAGGAAACGGCGGCCGAGACCTTCGCCGAGCTCGAGCCCGAGCGGCAGGAGCTGCTGATCCGCGGTTTTTCCGACCGCGAGCTGCACGAGCTGGTCAACGAGCTCTACGTCGACGACGCGGCGGATCTGGTGGAGGAGATGCCGGCCAATGTGGTCAAGCGCATCCTCGCCCAGACCGACCCCCAGATGCGCCGGGAGATCAACGAGATCCTGCGCTACCCCGAAAACTCCGCCGGCTCGATCATGACGACGGAGTACGTCTCCCTGAGGCCCTCCATGACCGTGGCCGAGGCCATTGCCCGCATCCGCACGACGGGCGTGGACAAGGAGACGATCTACACCTGCTACGTCACCGAGGTTCGCAAGCTCCTGGGCACCGTGTCCGTCAAGGACCTGCTGCTGTGCGCGGACGACGCAAAGCCCGTCTCCGAGATCATGGACGAAAACGTGATCTCCGTCAGCACCCTGACCGACCAGGAAGAGGTCGCGCAGATGCTCTCGAAGTACAACTTCCTGGCGCTGCCCGTCGTGGACACGGACGCGCGCATGGTCGGTATCGTCACCTTCGACGACGCGATGGACGTCCTTGTGGAAGAGACCACGGAGGACATCGAGAAGATGGCCGGTATGCTCCCCTCGGAGAAGACCTATCTGCGCTCGAGCGCCTGGGATCTGTTCAAGCACCGCATCCCCTGGCTGATGCTGCTGATGATCTCGGCCACCTTTACCGGCATGATCATCACCGGCTTCGAGGACGCGCTGGCCGCGCAGGTCGTGCTGACGGCCTTCATCCCGATGCTGATGGACACCGGCGGCAATTCCGGCTCGCAGGCCTCCGTCACCATCATCCGCGCCCTGAGCCTGGGCGAGCTGGAGCTCGGCGACCTGCCGCGCGTCGTCTGGAAGGAGATCCGGACGGCGGTGCTGTGCGGCCTGGCCCTCGCGCTGATCTGCTTCGGCAAGATCCTGCTGGTGGACCGGCTGCTGCTCGGCAATTCCGACATCACGCTCCTGACCGCCTTCGTCGTCTGCTTCACGATGGCCGTCACGGTGCTGATCGCCAAGATCGTCGGCTGCACGCTGCCGATGGCCGCCAAAAAGATCGGCTTCGACCCGGCCGTCATGGCCAGCCCCTTCATCACCACGATCGTCGACGCGCTGAGCCTGCTGGTCTATTTCGGCATCGCCCGCGCCCTGCTGCCGATCTGAGCAGATGAAAAGCAAAAAGAGCTGTGGCTTTCCACAGCTCTTTTTTATTCCTGGCAGGCTTTTTTCAGCCGCAGCGCGTATGACAGCAGGCCCGCAAGACACAGCGCAAAGCCGGCCGCCCAGTAGACCGCGCCGAAGCGGCTTGTCGTGCCGTAGATCTCCAGCACGCCGCGAAACAGACTGCCCGCCGTCAGCACCGTGAGGCCCGCGCCCCAGAGCCAGCGGCTCGGCCCGCCGGGCCTTTGCCGCGCCGGAAGCCGCTCCAGCAGCAGAGCGGGCAGGGCCCCGCCCAGCAGCGGGATCAGAAAGGCGCCGACCATAAAGGCGGAAATGACGCCGTGGCTGAAGCACTCATAGACCGCCGCGAACAGCAGCAGCGCGGCCGCGGCGATCAGGCTGCGCCTGACGAATGGATGGTTCATGCGCTCGCCTCCTTACGCGATATAGATGATGTCCGTGACCGCCCGCTCTTTGCCGCCGCTCGGCTGATTGACGAGCTCGCCCTGATACACCATCGTACTCGAGCCGCCGCCGTCCAGATTATAGGCCGTCTGCACGCCGAGGCCCTGCAGAAATTCCGCCAGCTCATAGAGGCTCAGGCCCTCGCTCTCTTCGCTTCGGCCGTCGGAGACGACAAGCACATAGTGTCCTTCTTCGAGGATGCCGATGGCCGTGCGGGGATTGCTGGCCTTGGCCCGGCCCACCTCGTCCGACACGCCGACCGTGATCTCCCCCTCCTCCAGCAGCCCCGGGCCGAAGGAAAAGACCTGCACCGCGCCCTGCTCCAGCAGCTCCTGCGCCGTAATCTCGTCCTCGCAGATGATCGTGAAGCTGCCGTCGGCCCAGATCACCAGATCCTCCCGGCCCTTCGCCGCCGTGTCGCGGTAGAGAACGCCGTTTCGGATCACATAGCCCTTCTCCTGCGCGCCGTAATTGTCGCCGTTGATCGCCAGCACGGCCCCGACGGCCTCTGCGGTCTCGGAGGTCGCCGCCGTCACATGGCGGCCGTAGCTGCTGGCGGAAAAGGCCGTCTGCAGGCTCTGCGATTCGCCCAGCCGGATGTCCGCCACGTAGACCGTGGTGTCATGGACGCGGCAGGTGTCGATCCGGATCTCCGCCGCCTCCGCCGTGTCCTCCGCCGTGCGCCGGCAGGAGAGCGTCTGCGCCCGGGCGGCCTCCGTCTGCGCGGCGCTTTCCGTTTCCACGACGGCATACACGCGGCTGATGGCCAGCGCGTCGAGCAGCGCATAGACTGAAAAGCCCAGCAATATCATCACGCAGGCAAAGGTGCCGATTGCTTTCCAATGTTTCATGGGATCACTCCTTTTCGTTTCTGCGCCCATGATAAACGCCCTGCCTTAAATCAAGCTAAAAAACGAGGAGTGAAAGATGGTTCACTCCTCGTTTTATAATTCCGAATTCCGCATTCCGAATTGAATTACACCGCCGCGAGGACATGCATGTTCCGCAGTTCCGGCTCTCTGACGCGGTCGTTGACCGCGTAGGCGAGGCGTTCGAGGTCCCCGCTCTCCGTCTCCGCCAGGCCCTGCCGCCACACTTCGGCGGCCACAGCGGCGCAGACCGCTTCGATCGTCCGCAGCTTTTCGCCGTCACAGGGCGTCGTCAGGATCTGCACGAGCGGCTCCTCCAGCGCCGAAAGCACCGGCAGCTCCCGCAGCGCGCGAAAGCGCCACTTGTAGTAGGGCCGGTAGCGCCGCGAGAGCAAAAAGGCCGCGGCCATGGCGCTGTCGGCAAATTCGATCGCCGCCAGCTGCGCCGCGCCGCTCTCCCCGTGCCCCAGGCACCGGCCGACATTATACTGCCCGGCCTGCCCCATCAGCAGCAGCCGCCCGGCCAGCTTCTTCAGGCGCACATCCTCCGGGAAAAAGGCGAGCTGCTCGCGGATGCGGCTGACCTCTCCCCAGTTGTCCAGGAAAAGCGCGCCGTTCGTGGCCTCGGCCAGCGCCTGCTCTGGCAGCGTCAGCCACTGCTCCGTCGTCAGCGCGCCGCTCGGCGAGCCGAGGGTTTTGGTGAAAAACTCCGCCGTGCGCCGCACGCCGTGCCGCGCGCCGCCCACCGGCTGCAGCAGGGCGCGCTTTACGCCCTCAAATTCCTTGGGGAGTTTCGCGTAGGCGCGCTCGAGCAGAAATTCCTGCCGCCTGTCGACGAGCTCCTCCTCCGGCAGGAAGATGCAGAAGCCCGGCTCAAAATCGTGGTCGCGGGACAGCTCGTCGTCCCAGCCGAAGCACTCCGAGCCGCTGCCGAAGAGCCCGACCGCGAGATAGGGCAGCAGATCGGGGAACTGTTCAGAGAGCATCGGCCGGCCGAACTGCTCAAAATAGGCCCGCGACAGCTCAAGACCTTTCATAGATGCGCGCCGCCTCCTTTTTCAGCTCGTCGGCCGCGAGGAAATAGCCGTAATAGGCAAAGCTGGGCGCGCATTTCTCGCAGACGAAGGCGTAATAGCCGTTGCGCGGCGCGGCCTCGTCCTGCAGCAGATCCCAGGCTCGGTCGAGCAGGGCAAAGATGCGCGTCTCCCCCGCCTCGAGTCCCTCCTGCGCGGCGACGGCGTCGGCCATGTTCAGACAGGTGATCGCCTGCTCCAGCGCGCCGCCGGGGAGCTTGCCCATCTGCTCCATCGCCCTGTCGTAGAGCGCGAAGGCCTCGTCATAGCGGCCGAGCGCCTGATTGGCCAGCGCCATGTTGTTGTACAGCCCGCCCAGCAGCTCCGGCCGCACGTTTTCGCAGGCTTCATAGGCCGCCCGCGCCTTCTCAAACAGGGAAAGCGCCCGCTCGTTGTCGCCGAAGGCGCTGCAGGCCGTGGCAGCGTTGACATAGGTCGTGCCCGCGCTGACCGAGCCCTCGAAATCCAGCTCTCCCAGCAGGCGCAGCGCCTCGTCCACGAAGTGCAGGGCCCTGTCCCGGTCGCCGGTCTTGCGGTAGTGGCCGATCAGCTCGTTCGAGAGCATCAGCTGCCCGCGCAGATCGCGCCCGAGCCGCGCCTCCTCCATCCAGTACAGCAGGTGGCGCTCCGCCCCGGCGTAGTCCCGGCGGCTCATATATTCGTCCAGCTTCTCGACGATCCGCTGCTGCGGCACCGCGCGCAGCGCGGGCTCGGCGCCGTATGGCTCGCCGCACAGCAGGCAGGCGGGCTCCGCGTAATCCTCGGGGCCCAGGGGCTTGTTGACATCGTTCATCGCTGCGTCCTTTCCGCGGTCTGCCGCTTGTTTTTTTATTATTCTATCATCCCCGCGGAAAAAACTCAACCGGAATCCCCGTCCCGTCAAAGTTTCCAAACGGCGGCGCGGCCGCGGCTCAAAAATTGTATCAAATGCTTGAAATAAACACGCTAAAGTGCTATAGTATGATCATCATCGTCGGCCGCATCCCGCGGCCGCCGTGAAAAGCCGAAAGCCGGGCCGACCCCGTCGGCCGGACTTTCCGATTGAAAGAAGGAGGAAATTATGAAAAAGACACTTGCATTGATCCTTGCGCTGCTGATGGTGTTCGCGCTCGCCGCCTGCGGCGGCCAGAAAGCGCCTGAAGCTCCCGCTCCGGAAGCGGCTGGTGATCTCGTCTCCGCCGCCAAGGCCGATGGCGAGCTGGTCGTCTACGGCTCCTGCGAGGAAGATTACCTTGCCGCCGCCTGCAACAAGTTCCAGGAGATGTACGGCATCAAGACCACCTATCAGCGTCTGTCCACCGGCGAAGTCCCCGCCAAGATCGCCGAGGAAAACGGCAAGCCCTCCGCCGACATCTGGTTCGGCGGCACGAACAACCCCTACGATACCGCTGCGGCTGACGGCCTGCTGGACAACAGCTACGTCCCCGCAAACGCCTCCCACCTGACCAAGGACATCTATAAGGATCCCAACGGTTACTGGTACGGCATCTACACGGGCCTGCTCGGCTTCATGGTCAACACCGACGAGCTGACCCGCCTGGGTCTCGAAGCCCCCAAGAGCTGGGACGACCTGCTCAAGCCCGAATACAAGGGCCTGATCTGGCTGTCCAACTACAACACCGCCGGCACGCCGAAGCTGGTCGCCAACCTCATGATCCAGCTCAAGGGCCATGACGAAGGCATCCAGTACCTCGTCGACCTGGACAAGAACGTGCAGATCTACACCAAGTCCGGCTCCGGCCCGAGCAAGAACGTCGGCACCGGTGAGTGCGTCATCGGCATCGGCTTCCTGCATGACGGCATCACCCAGATCGTGGACAACGGCTATGAAAACGTCCAGCTGATCGTTCCCTCCGACGGCACCGCCTGCGAGATCGGCCCCGTGGCCATCTTCAAGGGCGCCGCTCACATGAACGCAGCGAAGCTCTTCATGGAGTTTGCCCTGAGCCCCGACTGCGTGGAGCTTGCCGCTCAGAACGGCTCCTACCAGTTCCTGGTCATCGACAACGCCAAGCAGCCCGAGGCTGCCGCGAAGTTCGGCCTCGATCCCAGCCTCGTGTGGGACGGCTATGACTTTGCCAAGGCCGCTGCCGACACCAAGCAGAACGTTGAAGACGTGATGGCCGCTCTCAACGGCGGCGACGACCGCTTCAAGACCGAGTAAGTTCACATACTCTGCCGCAAGGATGGCGGGTCTCCCGCCATCCTTGTTTTATCATAGTTCCGAAAGAAAGGAGCGGATCCTATGGCAAGAGGCCAGGGCGCGGCGCTGGACCGGAAAAAACTGATGGCCGACCCCATCATGGTCACCACCATCGTCGTGCTGATCACCTTTTTGACCCTGTTTATCCTCTATCCGCTGGCGATATTGCTGGTGGACAGCTTCGTGGGCGACGGCGGCTTCAGCTTCGGCATCTTCCAGCGCATCTTCGCCATGCCCACCTTCACCCGCGCCATCACGAATACCCTCAAGGTCGGCTTCGTGGTCGGCATCCTGTCCTCCCTGATCGGCCTGCTGTTTGCGTATGTGGAGGTCTATGTGCGGCTCAACAAGTTCGCGGGCGGCCTGTTTAAGGTCGTGTCGATGCTGCCGGTCGTGTCGCCTCCCTTCGTGCTCTCGCTGTCGATGATCATGCTCTTCGGCAAGGCGGGCCTCATTACGCGCTTTCTGCTGAAAATCTACGACAACAACGTCTACGGCTACTGGGGCATCGTCATCGTCCAGACCCTGACCTTCTTCCCGGTCTGCTACATGATGCTCAAGGGCCTGCTGAAAAATATCGATCCCTCCCTGGAGGAGGCCGCGCGCGACATGGGCGCCAGCCGCTGGAAGGTCTTTACCAGCGTCACGCTGCCGCTGATGCTGCCCGGTCTCGGCAACGCCTTTCTCGTGACCTTCATCGAGTCGATCGCAGACTTTGCCAACCCCATGATCATCGGCGGCTCCTACGATACGCTGGCCACCACGATCTACCTGCAGATCACCGGCGCCTACGACAAGGCGGGCGCCGCGGCGATGGCCGTGGTGCTGCTGTGCATTACGCTCGCGATGTTCGCGGTGCAGAAATACTATCTCGAGGCCAAGACCGCCGCGACCCTCACCGGCAAGGCCAGCCGCGCCCGCATGCTGATCGAGGATAAGAGCGTGAAGATCCCGCTGACGATCCTCTGCTCGCTCGGCGCGCTGTTTGTGATCATGATGTACATCTGCGTGCCCATCGGCGCGTGCTTCCCCACCTGGGGCTACAAGTTCTTCCCGCTGACGGGCAAGTGGTTCGCGCAGGTCTTTACCAAGTACCACGGCCTCAAGGCCTTTAAGGACTCCTTTGTGCTCTCGCTGATCGCCTCGCCGATCACGGCGCTGCTGAGCATGATCATCTCCTACCTGGTCGTCAAGCGCAAGTTCAGGGCCAAGGGCTTCATCGAAGCGGTTTCGATGCTGGCGATGGCCGTGCCCGGCACCGTGCTCGGCGTCGGCTACATCCGCGGCTTCTCGGGGGGCCTGTTCCACACCGGCATCCTGCAGGGCATCTACGGCACGGGCCTGATCCTGATCATCGTGTTCGTGGTGCGCTCGCTGCCCACCGGCACGCGCAGCGGCATCTCCGCCCTGCGGCAGATCGACAAGTCCATCGAGGAATCGGCCTACGACATGGGCGCCGACAGCTTCAAGGTCTTTATGACCGTCACGCTCCCGCTCATCAAGGACTCCTTCCTCTCCGGCCTCGTGACCGCCTTCGTGCGCAGCATCACCGCCATTTCCGCCATCATCCTGCTCGTCACGCCGAGCTTCCTGCTCATCACCGTGCAGATCAACGAATTCGCGGAAAAGGGCGCCTTCAGCCTGGCCTGCGCCTTCGCCACCATCCTGATCATCATCACCTACGGCGCGGTGCTGCTGATGAACCTGTTCATCAAGCACTTCGGCACCAGCAGAATCAACAAGGAGGATTAAGCCATGGAGAAAGTGAAAAAAGGCGTCCGTCTGGACCATATCTCCAAAATCTATCAGGATCCGAAGACCGGCAAGGACTTCTACGCCGTCAAGGATACCTCGCTGACCATCGCGCCCGGCTCCTTCGTGACGCTGCTGGGGCCCTCCGGCTGCGGCAAGACCACCACGCTGCGCATGATCGCCGGCTTTGAAAGCCCGGACGAGGGCGAGATCTACCTCGGCGACGAGCCCATCAACGAGCTGACGCCGAATAAGCGCGACACCGCGATGGTCTTCCAGAGCTACGCGCTGCTGCCGCACTACAACGTGTTCGACAACGTGGCCTACGGCCTGAAGCTGCGCAAGGTGCCGAAGGACGAGATCAAAGAGCGCGTGACGAAGATCCTCGCGCTCGTGGAGCTGGCCGGCATGGAAAGCCGCATGACCAACCAGCTCTCCGGCGGCCAGCAGCAGCGCGTCGCGCTGGCGCGCGCCCTCGTGATCGAACCCTCGGTGCTGCTGTTCGACGAACCGCTGAGTAACCTCGACGCCAAGCTCCGCGTCACGATGCGCACCGAGATCCGCCGCATCCAGCAGGAGGTCGGCATCACCGCCATCTACGTCACCCACGACCAGTCCGAGGCCATGGCCCTGTCGGACCAGATCATCATCATGAACAAGGGCGTCGTGGCGCAGATGGGCACCCCGCAGGAGATCTACTACCACCCGGTGGACGAGTTCGTGGCCGACTTCATCGGCGAGGCGAACTTCCTGCGCGGCAGGATGACCGGAAAAGACGGTAAGTACGTCACGCTGGACGTGGAGGGCAATCCGCTGCGCGTGCCCGGGCGCGAAGGCATGGAGGCCGGCACGGAATACACCGTCGTCCTCCGTCCCGAGGCCGCGACCCTCGCCGACGGGGGCGGGCTCCCCTGCAAGGTCGTTCTCAGCTGCTTCATGGGCTCCTACCAGAACTACCACGTCATGGTGGGCGATACGCTCGTCAAGCTCGAGGAGCACAACCCGAAAAACAAGCGCATCTACCAGGTCGGCGAGAGCTGCTCGCTGGTCTTCGATCCCGAATCGGTCCACGTGCTGTAAGACCGAAATACAAAAAATGCCCCGATCCGAAAGGATCGGGGCATTTTCTATGCTTATTGGATCTGTATCTTCTTTTTCTCGGGCAGGCTCATCGGCTTCTCCTTCGGGAAGTCCAGCCTCAGCACGCCGTCCTCAAAGCTGGCCTTGACGTCCTCTTCCCTGACGTTCTCGCCGATGTAAAAGCTGCGGGTCATCGATCCGGTGTAGCGCTCCTGATGGACGATCTTGCCCTTCTTGTCCTTGTCGTCGGCCTCTACGCCCTTGGCGGCGCTGACCGTCAGATAGCCGTTCTGCAGCTGCAGATCGATCTGATCCTTCTTGAAGCCCGGCAGGTCCACCAAAAGCTCATAGCCATCGTCGTGTTCCTTCAGGTCGGTCTTCATCACACGGGCTGCGTTCTTGCCGTACAGCTTGTGATCCACGTCGGATTCCAGGCTCCGGAACGGGAAGTCCATCCAGTCATCAAACAAACTCTCTCCAAAAATACTCGGTAACATAAGTCATACCTCCTTAGCATACACGTCTTTTGTTACCTGAGCATCGGGATCGGAGGTCTATCTGTTTTGATCTCTGTTCCTCTGTTCGATGATTATTATAGCACTTGAATTAGCACTGTCAAGCGCCGAGTGCTAATTTCTGTGAACCGGGCGTGAACAAACATGACATAATTTGTAAAGCCTGCCGATCACGCAAAAACGCAGCCTGTCCCCTGTCGGGACAGGCTGCGTTTTCCTGTCTGTTCAGATCAGCATGCCGCGTTTTTTGGCCTCAAATCTCAGCTCGTCGCGGAAATTGGGGTGCGCGATGGCGATGAGCTGTCTGGCGCGGCTGGCCAGCGATTCGCCCCGCATATGCGCCACGCCGTACTCGGTGACGATGTAGTCGACGTCGTTCTTGCTGGTGGTGACGATGGCGCCGGGGGTCAGCACGGGCTTGATCTTGTTGATCGTGTCGTTTTTCGCCGTGGAAGAGAAGGCGATGAAGCTCTTGCCGCCCTTCGACTGGCAGGCGCCGCGGACGTAGTCCACCTGGCCGCCGGTGCCGGACATGTGCTTCGTGCCGACGCTCTCGGCGCAGACCTGGCCGAAGAGGTCGACCTCGAGCGCGGCGTTGATGGAGATCATGTTGTCGTTCCGGCAGATGACGGCTGGATCGTTGACGTAGTCGACGGGCAGGATGGCGATGCCGGGGTTGTCGTCGATGTAGTCGTAGATGCGCTGGGAGCCGTAGGCGAAGGTGGTGACGCTCTGGTAGCGGTGGATCTGCTTTTTGGAGTTGTTCACCGCGCCGCACTCGATCAGCTCCACCATCGAATCGGTGAACATCTCGGTGTGGATGCCGAGGTCGTGCTTGGTCTTCAGCGCCGCGCCCACCGCGTCGGGGATCGCGCCGATGCCGAGCTGGATGCAGGCCCCGTCGGGGATGAGCTCGGCGATGTAGCCGCCGATGGTGGTGCTCAGCGCGTCGGGCGCGGCCGCGGGCAGCACGGGCAGCGAATGGTCGTTTTCAATGATGGCGTCCACGCGGCTGATGTGCACCTGCGTGCCGCAGACAGCGCGCGGCAGTTCGCGGTTGACCTCGATGTAGACGCGGCCGGTCTTGTCCAGCATCGCCTCGGAATAGGAGCTGGTGCAGGAGAGGGAGAAGTAGCCGTGCTTATCCATCGGGGACGCGGCGAGGACCACCGCGTCATAGTCCCAGGCGCGGCGGATGTGGCCTGGCATATCGCGGTAATAGCCGGGGATGAGGTCGGCAAAGCCCGCGTTGATGGCCTTGCGGGCATAGCCGCCGGAGAACCAGGACATGCCGTTGAGTTTGCCGCTGAGGCTTTCGTCCAGATAAAAGGCGAAGGGATACACGTCCAGCAGGGTGTGCACCCACACGCCGCTGACTTCGTTTTTCGCAGCGCGCGCCGCCAGCGCCTCGGCAAAGCCGGGGGCCTGCGCGAGCGCGGCGTCCATACCGATGGTCCAGCCGTTTTCGACGCGCGCGGCGAGCGAGGCCGCGTCGGTGAGCTTGTGTTGATACTGCGCGCTGAAATCCATGTCACAATACTCCTTGTTTTTGATCCGGCCGCCCGGGAGACCCGGGCGGCCTTATTCTTTGTCAATTGCCTCGCAGAGTTTTTTCGCCGCAGCGAAAAAAGAAATCAAATCGTGTTTTCCGGGGACATGCGCCTCGGAAAACACTCTTTGCACCCTGCCAGTGTGCGAGCGCAGCGAGTGCGCGCAGCAGGGTGAAGCCCCTCAACGAAAAGCCCAGCGAAGCGGGTTTTCGTTGAAGATGTTTATTCTTTTCCGGCCAGTCTCTTGTACTTGGCGTAACGCTTGGCGGTGAAGGCCTCGGCCTCGGCGAAGAGGACTTCGGCGCGCTCGGGGAAGGTGCGGGTCAGGGAGGCGAAGCGGTTCTCGCCCATCATGAACTCGCGCAGCTTCCCGTTGGGCTCGGCGGAATCGAGCACGAAGGGGTTCTTGCCCTCGTCCTCAAGCTCCGGATTATAGTGGAACAGGGGCCAGAAGCCGCATTCCACCGCCGCCTTTTCCTCTTCCATGGCCTTGGACATGCCCTTCGTGAGGCCGTGGTTGATGCAGGGCGTGTAGGCGATGACGATGGACGGGCCGTGATAGGCGGCCGCCTCCTTGAGGCACTTGATGGCGTGCTCGGGGTTGGCGCCGAGGTTGATCTGCGCGACGTAGATGTAGCCGTAGTTGGAGAGGATCAGGCCCAGGTCCTTCTTCGGCGTGGACTTGCCGGCGGCGGCGAACTGCACGCTCGCGCCGATCGGGGTCGCCTTGGAGGACTGTCCGCCGGTGTTGGCGTAGAGTTCGTTGTCCATGACCAGCACGTTCAGGTCAAGGCCCGTGGCCATCACGTGGTCGAGACCGCCGTAGCCGATATCGTAGGCCCAGCCGTCGCCGCCGATCATCCAGACGGCCTTCTTGGTCAGGGTGTCCTCTCTGCTGCGGAGGTAGGTGATGTCGTCGCTCTGCTCGGCGGTCTCCGCGAGCGCCTCGCGCACCGCGTCGGACAGGGCCACGGTCTTTTCCTCATCGTCGCCCTCGTCGAGCCAGGCCTTCAATGCCGCCTTGAGCTTCTCGTCGGCGCTGTTTTCCAGCACGGCGGCGGCGTGCAGCTTGGTCTGCTCGCGCATCTGCGCGGCGGAGAGGCTGATGCCCAGGGCAAACTCGGCGTTGTTTTCAAAGAGAGAGTTGGAGAAGGCGGGGCCGAAGCCGCGCTTGTTGACGGTCTGCGGGAAGGTCGGGGCGAAGAAGCCGTAGGCCTGGGAGCAGCCGGTGGCGTTGGCGGCATACATGCGGTCGCCGAAGAGCTGGGTCAGCAGCTTGATGTAGGGCGTCTCGCCGCAGCCGGGGCAGGCGCCGGAGAACTCGTACAGGGGCTGCTCGTACTGGCTGCCCTTGGCGGAGAAGCGGGTCATCGGGTTTTTCTTTTCGCTGAGCGTCAGGCAGTGATCCCAGTTGGCCTGCTCGGGCAGGGTCTTTTCGTCCAGCGGGACCATATGCAGGGCCTTTTCCTTGGCCGGGCACACGCTCACGCAGCTGCCGCAGCCCTGGCAGTCCAGCACGCCCACCTGGATGCGGTAGCGCAGGCCCTCAAAGCCCTTGCCCAGCGCCTTCTTGGTGACGCAGCTTGCGGGCGCGGCGGCAGCCTCCTCCTCGGTGAAGAGGAAGGGACGGATGGCCGCGTGCGGGCACACGAGCGAGCAGCGGTTGCAGCCGATGCACTTGTCGGGATCCCACACGGGCACGTTGTCGGCCACGCCGCGCTTTTCATAGCGGGCCATGGCGACGGGCATCACGCCGTCGGCGTACTCGGTGAAGGTGCTGACGGGGATATCGTCGCCCTTGGCGCGGTTGATGGGCGCGAGCACCTTCTGCGCGTAGCTCGGCAGGCTCTCGTCCACGGTGACGGGCTCATCCTTCAGCTCCGCCCACGCGGCGGGGACCTCGATCTTCACAGCGTCCGTCAGGCCGCGCTCGATGGCGGTCAGGTTCATGTTGACGATCTTCTCGCCCTTGCGGGAGAAGGTCTTGACGGCGGCTTCCTTCATGTACTTTTCGGCCTCATCGACGGGGAGGACGCCGGAGAGCTTGAAGAAGGCGGCCTGCAGCACGGTGCTGGTGCGGTTGCCGAGGCCGATCTCCTCGGCGATGTCGGTGGCGTCGATGGTGTAGAAGTTCACCTTCCGCTCGGCAAGCAGGCGCTTGGCGCGGTTGGGGAGGTTGCGCACCAGCTCCTCGCCCTTCCAGCGGGTGTTCAGGAGGAAGATGCCGCCGGGCTTGACCTCATTGACGATGTCGTAGTTGTGCATGTAGCTCTGCTTGTGGCAGGCCACGAAGTCGGCCATCGTGACGTAGTAGGCCGAGAGGATCGGCTCGTGGCCGAAGCGCAGGTGGCTGCGCGTCAGGCCGCCGGACTTCTTGGCGTCATACTGGAAGTAGGACTGCACGTACTGGTCGGTGTTGTCGCCGATGATCTTGCAGGAGTTCTTGTTGGCGCCCACGGTGCCGTCGGAGCCGAGGCCCCAGAACTTGCAGGAGATGATCGACTTGCCGGAGGTGACGATGTTCTCGCCAACCGGCAGGGAGTGGAAGGTCACGTCGTCGTTGATGCCGACGGTGAAGTGGTTCTTCTTCTCGCCCTTCATGTTGTCGAACACGGCCTTGATCTGCGCGGGGGTCGTGTCCTTGGAGCTGAGGCCGTAGCGGCCGCCGAGCAGCTCGATGTTGAGGCCGGCCTCCTTGAGCGCCGCGCTCACGTCCTCGTACAGCGGCTCGCCCAGCGCGCCGGGCTCCTTGGTGCGGTCGAGGGCGCTGATGACTTTGCAGCTGGCCGGGATGGCGGAAACGAAGTGCTTGAGGGAGAAGGGGCGGTACAGGCGGACCTGGATCAGGCCGACCTTTTCGCCGCGCTCGTTGAGGTAGGTGACGACCTCGCGGGCGGTCTCGCAGACGCTGCCCATGGCGACGATCACGCGCTCGGCGTCGGGCGCGCCGTAGTAGTTGAAGAGCTTGTAGTCGCGCCCGGTGAGGGCGGACATCTGGGCCATCACGCCCTCCATGACCGCCGGGAAGGCGTCATAGGTCGGGTTCGAGGCCTCGTGATGCTGGAAGAAGGTATCGTCGTTCTCGCCGCTGTTGCGGATGGTGGGGTGCTCGGGGTTGAGCGCGCGGTCACGGAACTTCTGCAGCTCGTCCCAGTCGAGCATCTTGCGCAGGTCCTCGTAATCGAGCACGTCGATCTTCTGGATCTCATGGCTGGTGCGGAAGCCGTCGAAGAAGTGCTGCACAGGCAGATGGCCCTTGATGGCGGCCAGATGCGCCACGGCGCCCAGATCCATGCATTCCTGCACGCTGGAGGACGCCAGCTGCGCCCAGCCGATCTGACGGCAGGCCATCACGTCCTGATGATCGCCGAAAATAGACACGGTCGAGGTGGCCACGCTGCGGGCGGCCACGTGCATCACGCCGGGAACCAGCAGGCCCGCGATGCGGTACATCGGCGGGATCATCAGCATCAGGCCCTGGGCGGACGTGTAGGTGGTGCCGAGCGCGCCGCCTTCCAGCGCGCCCTGCATGGCGGCGCAGGCGCCGGCCTCGGCCTGCATCTCCATGAGCTTGACAGGCATGCCGAACAGGTTCTTCTTGCCCCGGGCGGCCCACTCGTCGACGTGGTTGGCCATCGGGCTGGAGGGCGTGATCGGATAGATGGTTGCTACCTCGGTAAATGCATAGCTTGCGTAGGCGGCGGCTTCGTTGCCGTCCATGGATTTCTTTACCATGATAAAAACCTCCTGATTTTTGTTGCTTACTGTCTATATTCGGGCCGCGCGGGCTCTTGTCCGACGGCCTTCGGTGGAAATCGCCCACCTTTTATCATAATGTTTTTGCCCCCGGTTTGTCAACCGGTTTTTCCCAGTTTACAGCAGACCCGCCAGGTTGAACCAGAGGATCAGCCCGGAGAAGACGATGGACACCGTGGAGCAGAGCTTGATGAGGATGTTGAGGCTCGGGCCGGCGGTGTCCTTGAGCGGATCGCCCACCGTGTCGCCCACGACGGCGGCCTTGTGCTGGGCACTGCCCTTGCCGCCGTGATGCCCGGCCTCGATGTACTTCTTGGCGTTGTCCCAGGCGCCGCCGGCATTGGACATGAATACCGCCATCGCAAAGCCGGACACCGACACGCCGCCCAGCATCCCGACCACGCCGACCGGGCCGAGGACCAGGCCCGTCACGATCGGCACGGCGACGGCGATCAGCGCCGGGGCGATCATCTCATGCAGCGCGCCGCGCGTGCACAGAGCCACGCACCGGGCGTACTCGGGGTCCGCCTGGTAGTCCATGATGCCCTGGATCTCCTTGAACTGGCGGCGCACCTCCAGCACGATCGACTGCGCAGCCCGCTCCACGCCGTTCATCGTCAGCGACGAGAAGAGGAAGGTCAGGAGCGTACCGATAAACAGGCCCACCAGCATGAGCGGATTGGTCAGCGCGAGATCGAGCACCTCCTCGGTTTTCGACTGCACGATGTCCACATAGCTCACCAGCAGGGCCAGCGCCGTCAGGGAAGCCGAGCCGATGGCGAAGCCCTTGCCGGTCGCGGCCGTGGTGTTGCCGAGGGAGTCGAGCGCGTCGGTGCGCTGCCGCACTTCCTCCGGCAGCTCCGCCATCTGCGCGATGCCGCCGGCGTTGTCCGCCACGGGGCCGTAGGCGTCGGTGGCGAGGGTGATGCCGAGGGTCGAGAGCATGCCGACGCCGGCGATGCCGATGCCGTAGAGGCCCTGCTCGAAGACGATGTGCCCGCCGGCCGCGTAAAAGCTCGTCAGCACCGCCGCCGCGACGATCAGGATCGAGACCATCGTGGAGCGCAGGCCGAGCGAGAGGCCGCCGATGATGATCGTGGCGCTGCCCGTTTCGCTCGCGGCCGCGAGCTGCTGCGTGGGCTTATAGGTGTCCGAGGTGTAGTACTCGGTGAAATAGCCGATGGCGCAGCCGGCGACAAGGCCGCTGAGGATCGCGGCATAGATGCCCCAGTTGTGCAGCGTCAGCCAGGTCAGGGGCGCTGCCAGCAGGGCGGCCAGGATGGCCGCGGTATAGGTGCCGGTGCGCAGGCTTTTCAGCAGGGATTCCTGGCTGGCATTTTCCTTTGTGCGCACCAGGAAGGAGCCGATGATCGAGCAGATCACGCCGCAGACGGCCAGCAGCAGCGGCAGCAGCATGCCCGCATAGCCGTAGCCCGCGACGGCGCCGAGCGAGAAGGTCGCCAGGATCGAGCCGACGTAGCTCTCGTAGAGATCGGCGCCCATGCCGGCCACGTCGCCGACATTGTCGCCCACGTTGTCGGCGATGGTGGCGGGATTGCGCGGGTCGTCCTCCGGGATGCCCGCCTCAACCTTGCCCACGAGGTCCGCGCCGACGTCGGCCGCCTTGGTGTAGATGCCGCCGCCCACGCGCGCGAACAGCGCCATGAAGCTGGCGCCCATGCCGTTCATGACCATGATGCTGCCGATGAGCTTCGGATCGCTGTAGCCCAGGACATAGCGCAGGATGAAAAACCACATCGTGATATCCAGCATGCCGAGGCCGACCACCGAGAAGCCCATGACGCTGCCCGAGGAGAAGGCGATGCGCAGGCCCTTGTCCAGGCTCTCGCTGGCGGCGTTGGCCGTGCGGGCGTTGGCGCTGGTGGCGATGCGCATCCCGACGAAGCCCGCCAGCATCGAGAAGATGCCGCCCGTCAGAAAGGCGAAGGGCGTCACCCGGAAGAGCATCGCGCCGTGCGAGCCGAAGGCCAGGGCCAGCAGCAGCACGAACACGGCGGCGAAGACCTTGAACACCGTCGTATACTGGTGCTTGAGATAGGCGTTGGCGCCGGCGCGGATCGCCGCGGCGATCTTCTGCATCCGTTCATTCCCCTCCGGCACTGAGAGGACCCTCCGCCGCTGCAGCATCGCAAAGCCGATGCCGAGCGCCGCGCCGAGAAATCCGAGCAAAAACAGCTTTTCCATCAACACAGCCTCCTTGTCTTTTGTCTTGTTCCGATCCACGCGGGGACAGGCCCCGAAAAAAGCCAAATCCGCCCCTGTTAAAATCAGGAGCGGATCAAAAAAACAAGATATTCTGTTAGCAGCAATCGTCTGACAGGACGCACGAGGAAGGCCTCCCGGGACGGAGCAGGGATCCGGCGCAGCCGCCGTTCCCGCTCGTTTTCATTTTTAGTGCAAGAATTATTATACAGGCCGGACGCCGGAAAATCAAGGGGGCAGGACAAGGATCGTTAAAATTTTTTAATCATTCGCCTTTCTCGGCCGCGCGGTAGAGGAAAAAAGCGCCTCTCTCCCGGCGGGAGACGGCTCTCTCCCGCTCCCGGATCGGCCGCGTGCGCTCTACTTCCGCTCTCCCGGGCTGGACGGATGTCGAAATGGGGAGTATAATCCATATCATCCAAGCCAAGCAGACAGGAGTCTTTTCCATGGAGCAAAACAAGCGCGATCTGCGCTGGATGCGGCTGGATAACGCCGCGCTCATCTTTCCCGCCGCGCTGCGGCGGCACTGGAGCAACGCCTACCGCATCTCCTTTAGCTTTACCGACCCGGTCGATCCGGCGCTTCTGCAGCGGGCGCTGGATGCTGTCGCGCCGCGCTTTCCCTCGGTGATCGTGCGGCTGCGGCGCAGCGCCTTCTGGTATTATCTCGAGGAGCTGCCGCAGCCGCCCGCCGTGCAGGCCGACGCGAGCCGCCCGCTGCGCGGCATGACGATGGCTGATGTCCGCCGCTGCGCGATCCGGGTGCTGTATTACCGCAGTCGCATGGCGGTGGAGTATTTCCACTCCGTCACCGACGGCACCGGCGCGATGGTCTTCGCCAAGACGCTCGCGGCCGAATACGTCCGCCTGCGCTACGGCGCGGACGTGCCCGCGACCCACGGCGTAAAGGATCTTTCCGAGCCGCCGCGCGAGAGTGAGCTCGTCGACAGCTTCCGCGAGCACGCCGGGCCCGTCTCCGCGCCCCGGGACGACCGGAACGTCTACCGCCTGCGCGGTACGCCCGAGCCGGACCGCTTCCTGCACGTGACCCTCGGCATCCTCGACAGCGAGGAGCTGCACAAGCGCGCCAAGGCCGCGGGCGTCACGGTGACGGCCTGGCTCTGCGCGCTGCTGATCCGGTCCGTTCTGCGCGTGCAGGCCGCCGAACAGCCCCGGCGCAGCCGCCAGAAGCCCGTGCGCGTGCAGATCCCGGTCAACCTGCGCCGCCTCTTCGGCGGCGAGACGATGCGCAATTTCGTCGCCGTGGCCAACATCGGCGTCGATCCGCGCCTCGGGGACTACGAATTCGAGGAGCTGGTGCAGATCGTGCACCACCAGATGCAGCTGGCCATCACGCCGAAGAACATGGCCGCCATCTTCACGCCCAATGTCCGGGACGAGCGCAATCCCTTTCTCAAGGTCGTCCCGCTGGGGCTGAAAAATCTGGTAATGCGCATGGTCTTCGACACGGTGGGAGAGAACGTCTCCACCCTGTCGCTGTCCAATCTCGGCCGGGTAGAGCTGCCGGAGGCGATGGCGCCTTATGTCGAGCGCGTGGAATTCGTGCTCGGCCCGCAGGCCAGCTCCCCCTACAACGCCAGCTGCACGAGCTGGCGGGGAAAGACGTATTTCAACATCGTCCGCAACAGCGTCGAGCCCGCCCTCGAGCGCGAGTTTTTCACCGCGCTTGTGAAAATGGGCCTGCACGTCAAAATCGAAACCAACGATGAGTGAGGGATTGTCATGTACTGTGTTCAATGCGGCGTAGAGCTGCAGAAAGGTGTGGAAAAATGCCCGCTGTGCGGGCTGCGCGTCTACCATCCGGATCTGCGCGAGCAGCCGGAGGCGCTCCCCTATCCCCGGCGGGCCGAGGAGGAAACGGTCAGCCACGGCGGGCTGCTGTTCATCGTGAGCGTGCTGTTCATCATCCCGCTGCTCGTGTGCCTGCTGGTGGACGAGCACCTCAACGGCCGGATCGGCTGGAGCGGCGTGGTGGCCTTCAGTCTGCTGGCCGCCTATCTGATCATCTGCCTGCCGCTGTGGTTTCGGCGCCCCAATCCCGTCATCTTCTTCCCGATCGACGTGCTGGCGGCGCTCGGCCTGTGCCTGTATCTGTGCCTGGCCGGCGGCGGCCGCTGGTTCCTCCCCTTCGCCTTCCCGGTCGGCGGCGCCGTGCTGCTGATCGTCGAGGCGGTGATCGTGCTGCTGCGCTATGCCGTCGGCGAGCAGCGGCACCGCGCGCTGTTCGTGATCGGCGGCGCGGTCATCGCGGTCGGCGGCCTGTGCGTGCTGATCGAATTTCTGCTGAAACTGAGCTTCGGCATCGCGATGCGCTGGTGGTCGCTCTACCCGCTCACGGTGCTCACGCTGCTCGGCCTTGCGCTGATCGTCATCGGCGCCTGCCGCCCGCTGCGCGAGTCGCTGCATAAAAAGTTCTTCATCTGAGGCGCAAAAAACCGGGGCTGTGAACAGCCCCGGCTTTTTTGATGTGTTTCAGTCTTTCTTGCGGGAGAGGAGACGCAGCAGGCGGAGGAAGAGGTTGGCGATGTCGAGATAGATGTCCAGCGCGCAGTCCACGGCGTTGTCCAGCGTTTTGGCAAACTGCTGCGAGCGGTGCAGATCGTAGCCGATGTAAAGGGAGAAGAGCCCCGCGGCGATCCAGTCCGTCACGCTCTGATTCACGCGGAACACGAGCAGCAGCAGCTCGCAGACGACCAGGCCGATCAGCGTGCCGAACAGCGCGCCGCCGAGCCTGTCGAACAGTTCGGGAAAGGCCAGGGCCGCCCCGCCCATGCCGGCCGTGATCAGCAGCGTATACAGGAAGGCGTCAGCCACGACGCGGGAGCCGATCCCGCCGTAGGCCGCGACCATCGTGGAGATCGTCAGACCGAAGGGGATCACGACCAGGTTATAGCCCAAAAAGCTGACGAGCGGCTTGTGCGACTTGCCCGCGATCAGGGTGCCGGCGATCGCGCAGACCAGGTAGCCGATGAAAAAGACGATGGGGTCGACGTAGCGATACACGTCCCCGACCGTGAAGCACAGCAGCACGTTGACCAGCAATCCCCAGAGCAGCACGCCCAGCATCACGCCGTTGTAGGCCCGCGCGCCGATGAGCTGATTGGCTTCATAAACCTCCTCCAGCCGCACTCTCCGCGCCGCCTGCCCGAGCAGCAGCCCGGTGTTGGCGGCCAGCTGCGCGTTCTCCTGCCGCGTCCGCGTTCCGGACGCGAGCGGCTTGCCGCAGTCCATGCAGTATTTGGATCCTTCTTCGTTTTCATAGCCGCAATACGGGCAGCGCACCATGAGCGATCCCTCCCTCGTTGTGATCGCCAACAGTTTAGCACGGATCGTTACGTGCCGCAAGCGAAAAGCGCCGATTCCCTCTTGTCCTGACGATTCCGGTTTACAAAGCGCTTTCCTTATGATATGATAACAAACAGGAATATTCGGCGCGGCAAATGCGCCGGATCACACGGGAAAAATTACAAAACAGAAAAGGAGGAGCCATTGATGACAAAACGGTCGGTCAGCTTTCTGACCAAATTCCTGGCGATCGTGATGATCGTCTGCATGCTGCTGGGCGGCGCCGTCGCCTATGCGGCGACGACCCGCACCTTCACCACGGCGCCGGAGATCTATCAGCTCGTGCGCGACGGCTACAACGGCGGCGAAAAAGGCCCCATCAGCGTCGTCAAGGGCACGCTGAAAAGCGGCTGGAGCAGCAAGACGGTCTACCTCGTGACCCTGTCCGGTACGGAGCTGGTGCTCAACCAGTCCACCGAAGCGATCACGGATCTTCTGTCCGGCTTCAATCTCCAGAGCCCCTACTACTACAATGTGGTCAAGGTGATCACGCAGAACATCCCGCGCGGCTCGAACCTCATCCTCGCCGGCCACAGCCTCGGCGGCATGATCGCCCAGCAGGTCTCGGCCGATCCCACGGTCAAGGCCGGATACAACATCCTCAACGTCGTCTGCTTCGGCTCGCCGCTGCTGGCCGCCGGCTTCCGGGAGGGCACGATCCGCCGCCTGGGCGACGTCTCCGACCCGGTGCCCTATCTCTCCGGCAACCTCTTCGTCACGCCGCTGCGCGCCGTTCTGGGTCTCAACCGCGAGGACGGCCACTACTACCTCACGCCGATCACCGCGCACAATTCGTCCTACGGCCGCGCCGATCTCTGGGGCAGGTATGACGTGACCGGCACCAAGTACGGCAGCGCCAAACTCACGCTCGACCTTGACTCCCGCGTCTTCTTCCAAAACCCCTTCATCGACTGGTAAGCTCGATCCCTGAAGAGGCTGCAGTACGCTGTACTGCAGCCTCTTTTCGTTCAGATCCCTGCCGTTTGAAAACAGCCGGGATCTGTGATATAGTTTTTTCAACACCCTCAGGGAGATGATGAGCTTGACAGAAAGCACCGCCCCTGTATCCCGCGCTCCTTCCGGGCGGATCGTGTCGCTGGATGTGATCAAGATCCTGTCCGCGTTTATGGTCGTCTTTTACCATTACCGCTTTTTCGACCTGGGGCATTTTGAAAACGGCAGATATCTTCTGTCCGTTCCCCAGTTCCTGCTCTGCCTCTGCTCCGCGTCGGTCCCGCTGTTTTTCATGGTCAACGGCGCGCTGCTGCTCAACCGGGATCTCTCGGTGCAGCAGATCTATGCGAAAGCAGGCCGGCTTGCGCTCGTCGCCGTGGTCTGGGACTGGCTGGTCGATTACTACAGCTGGTTCCTGTACGCGCTGCTCGTGCTGTATCTGCTCTATCCGATCCTCCACCGGGCATACCGGGCGAAGAGCCGGGTCTGGGCACTGCTGATTATGGGCGCCGTGTTTCTCATGCCATTTCTGTATAATCTCGGGATCGTCCTGCTGATGCGCTTCGCGCCCGGCTTCAGCTTCCGCATCTTCGGGCGCACGCTGTCCCTGCGCACGCTTCCGCTGCGCACGGGCGTGTTCCGGCTGTATTCGATCCTGTACTATATGCTCGGCGGCTATCTCCTGGACCGGAGGCTCCCGCCTCTTGTCTCCGTCCTCCTGATCCTGCTGGGCCAGGCCGTCGTCGTGACGGACGTGGTCGTCACCTCCAACTACACCGGGCAGATCGCCGACGCGGTCAATTACTGTTTTCCGACGGTCGGCGCGCTGCTGCTGGCGCTCGGCTTCTTCACGCTGCTGCGCTGCTTTGACCGGATCACCGATCCGCGCCTGAAGCGCCTGCTCGCCTCGCTCGGCAGCGGCGTTCTGACGACCTATCTGCTCCACGTCAGCTTCCGCAGCATCCTCTGCGCGACGTTCCTGCCCGCCGGCAGGGAGTACAGCGCGCTGCTCATCGCCGGGATCGCCCTCGCCGTATGTCTGCTGTGCTGGCTGATCGATCTGCTGCTGAAAAAGATCCCCCTGGTCCGTGAGCTCGTCAGCCTGTAGCCGTCGGAGCGGAATTCGGGGAGGAGAAAAAAGGAACTGCAGAGATCTGCAGTTCCTTTTTTAACCGGTGCGGCTCAGTCTCCCAGCTTCGTCTTCAGCGTGTCCAGCTGCTCCTGCGTCAGGCCGATCGACAGGAGATAGTCCGCGGCCTCCGCCTTAAGATCCGCCGCTTCGAGCCCGTCCGTCCCGAACAGACCGTCCAGCGTGCGGATCAGGTTTTTCAGCAGGATATCATAGCTCGGATCGCCGGGCTCGACGCCGTAGAAGTTGCGGTAGGTGAGCATATAATCCCGCTCGACCTCCTCGGCGCTCGCGCCGGCGCAGCATTCCAGTATGGCGCACAGGATCCCGGTGCGGTCCTTACCCTCTTTGCAGTGGACGAGATACGGGCCCTCGTTTTCCGTGATGAAGAGGACGCTGTCCCTGACCTTTTCGGAAAACTCCGCCGAGCTGAAATCATAGGACATCTCGGGATTGATGACCGCGCAGCGGCTGTAGTAGCTGCCGGGATAGGTCTCGTAGTCCCTCATCTCCTGCGCCGAATCGTCCAGGTTGATGACAGAGCGGATCCCCGCGGCCTCCATGGCGGCCATCGCGTATTCGTTTCTGCCGAGCGCGGGCTCGATGGGCGTGCTGCTCCGATAGAGCCGGCCTTCCGTCACGCCGCTGACGGCGACCTCCCGGAAGTTGGCAAATTCCTCGTCCGTGAGCGCGGGATAATCTTCGCGCTCGTTGCTGCGCGTCAGGTTCCGGGCATTGTACTCGTCCAGATAGCCCTTCTTTTCTTTCAGCGCAAGCCCGACCTCGCCGACCTTGAGATCCCAGCGGTAGCCGGGATCCTCTTCGATCGTCTGCTTCTCTCCGACCCCGGCGTCCACGGCAAAAGCCCCCATGTTGACGGCCAGAGCCACCTCATTGTCCTCGAGGTCAAAGCGGCAGAGCATGTTCCCGGTGTCCACGTCGGTGTAGGCGTTGCCCACGGGGATGTCGTAGCTTTCGTCGCCGATGAACACCGTGATGATATCCCCGACCTCCATGTCGTGGGCTTTCATTTCCTCAAACGTGGTGTCCAGCATCACGTTGCCGCGCTTGCTGATCTCCCGGATAGCGACCGTATAGACCGCCGGTTCTTCTTCCTTCACGCCGGGCGCGGGTTCGGCTGGCGTTTCATCCGCGCCGCCGCTCACGGGCATCGCGGCCGTTTCGGCCGGAGCGGGCGCGGCTTCGGTGTTCGTATTGCCGCAGCCCGCCAGTGCGAGGAGCAGCAGGATCATGAGCGTCGCGAGGAGCGCGGCTGTTTGGAAGCTTTTCTTCAAAGCTCTTGTTCCCTTCTTTCGTTATTTGCGCCGCGGGATGCTGACGGCGCCTTAATTCTATGAAAAAAGCCCGGAAAGCATGTACTTCCGGGCTTTTTGATGCACTTGGAGTCTCGATCAGCGCTTCGAGAACTGTCGGACCGTTTGGCAAATGTGCCAGTGGCACATTTGTAGGTCCGAAGAACCGCGTGCTGTGCCGCGGTTCTCCGCAGTTCGAGCGGGATAAGCGCCGCCAGGCGATTATCTCTTCGAGAACTGCGGAGCGCGGCGGGCGGCTTTGAGACCGTACTTCTTACGCTCTTTCATGCGCGGGTCGCGGGTCAGCAGACCGGCGGCCTTCAGGATGGCGCGGTTGCCCTCGTCGACGAGGAGCAGGGCGCGGGCGATGCCGTGGCGGATGGCGCCGGCCTGGCCGGACACGCCGCCGCCGGCGACGGTGGCTTCGATGTCGACCTTGCCGAGGGTGCTGGTGGCGACCAGGGGCTGACGGACGATGAGCTTCAGGGTATCGAGACCGAAGTAATCGTCGATGTCACGGCCGTTGATGGTGATGACGCCGGTGCCGTTCGGAATCAGGTGAACGCGGGCGACGGAGGACTTCCGGCGGCCGGTACCGTACATATAGGGCTTCTTGGTCTTGTAGGTTGCCATAGTGTGTTACCTCCTTCTCAGCGATCCCAGACTTCGGGCTTCTGGGCGGCGTGGTCGTGCTCGGCACCGGCGAAGATGCGCAGGCGCTTGAGCTGCCACTGAGCGATGGTGTTCTTCTGCAGCATGCCGCGGACAGCCAGGCGCATGGCCAGCTCGGGCTTCTTCTGCATCAGGGTCTTGTACTGGGTCTCCTTCAGGCCGCCGGGGTAACCGGAGTGGGTACGGTAGTACTTCTGCTCCAGCTTCTTGCCGGTGAGGACGGCGTCCTTGGCGTTGATGATGATGACGTAATCGCCGCAGTCAACGTGAGGAGTGTAATCGGTTTTCAGCTTGCCGCGCAGCAGATCGGCGGCGAGCGCAGCGGTCTTGCCCATGGGCTTGCCGGCTGCGTCAAGGACGTACCACTTGCGGGCAACGGTCTCCTTGGTGAGCATGGTGGTGGACATATCAGCTTTGCCTCCATATAATGTGAAATGTTTTGACAATCGTAGCTTCGGCGGTTAAAATAGACCCAAATCGGGCCGCTTCCGCCGAACGCGCTTTATTTTTATACCACAGGAGGCAAGGCCTGTCAACGGATTTTTTGAAAGAATTTAATTCTGATTTTCAAATCTCTCAAAATCTCTTGAATTCTTCCAAATCCTCCTGAATCCTGATTTTGATTTTTTGTTTTTTCGGAGTATCACATGAACGACATCCTCAACGATTTTACCGGCACGGTGCGCCGCGCCGTGGACGATTACCGCATGATCGAGCCGGGCGACCGCGTGGCGGTCGGCGTCTCGGGCGGCAAGGACAGCCTGGTGCTGCTGCTGGCGCTCAATCACCTGAAAAGCTACTACCCCAAGCCCTTCGAGCTGGAGGCCGTGACGATCGAGCTCGGCTTCGAGGGCATGGACTTTGCGCCGGTGGCAGCGCTCTGCGCCGAACAGGGCATCCCCTACACCTGCCGCAAGACCGACATCAAGGAGGTCGTGTTCGACGTGCGGCAGGAGGAAAACCCCTGCTCCCTCTGCGCGAAGATGCGCCGCGGCGCGCTCAACGGCATTTTGAAGGAGCGCGGGCTCAACAAGCTCGCCCTCGGCCACCACTTCGACGACGCGGTGGAGACCTTTCTGATGAGCCTGCTGCTGGAGGGGCGGCTGAGCTGCTTCCAGCCCGTGACCTTCCTCGACCGCAGCGGCATCACGCAGATCCGCCCCCTCGTCTACGCCGGGGAGCAGAAGATCCGGAACCTCGCCGAAAAGCTCGATCTCCCGGTCGTGGAAAACCCCTGCCCGATGGACAAGACCAGCAAGCGCTATGAGATCAAGCAGCTGCTCGCCGCGCTGGGCGCGGACTACCCCGACATGAAGAGCAAGATCTTCGGCGCCATGCAGCGCCTGCCGCTCAAGGGCTGGGCCGTGGAGAAGCCGTAGGGGCCGACGCCCCCGGCGGCCCGTCGCCACATTCCTAATTCCCCGTAGGGGCCGACGCCCCGGCGGCCCGTCCGCCGCATTGAAAACTCAACCGCCGCGCGAGTCGACTCCCGCGGCGGTCGCTGGTTTTTCGCGTTTCGGTCTGTTATGCTTTGGCCATGACAGACAAAGGAGGTCAATCACATGGAAATGGGAAAAGAGATCCGCCGGCTGCGCAATGACCGCGGCCTGACGCAGGAGGCGCTGGCCGCCGCGCTGAACGTGACTGCGCAGACCGTCAGCAAGTGGGAGTGCGGCAACAGCATCCCGGACGTGCAGCTGCTGCCGGAGATCGCCGTCTATTTCGGTGTCAGCATCGATCAGCTCTTTGCCATGAGCCCGGAGCAGCAAATGGAGCGCATCGAAAACCACATCTACGCCCGCGGCCTGTTCACCGAGGCCGAGGAGCGGCAGCTTGTACAGCAGCTCACGGCCTTTGCCGAAAAGCCGGACTATGAGGGCCGGGCCAAGACCCTGCTGGCCAAGCTCTATAACAATCAGGCCGAGCAGTACCGGATGCTGGCCGTGGCGGTCGGCAAGGAGGCCGTGGAAAAGGCCGGCGATCCCGACGCGATCAGCGAGCTTGCCAACGCCTGGGGCAGCTATATCCCCGACTGGTGCGTGCGCAACCACCACGCCCTGATCGCCTGGTTCAGCGACTACTGCCGCCGCCACCCGGATAACCGCAGCGCCGTCATGTGGCTGCTGGATAACCTGATCGCCGACCGCCGCCTCGCCGAGGCGCGGGACTGGCTGGAGAAGCTGGCGCGCATCGACCATAGCTTTCGCGTGCCGATGTACCGCTACCAGATCGCCCTGGCGGCGGGAGACGCGGCCGAGGTCGAACAGCAGCTTCAGGCGCTGGAATCCCTGGCCGAGAGCGAGTGGTGCTGCGCCACGACCCTGGGCGACATCTACACCCAGCGCCAGGACTACGACCGCGCCGTCGAATGGTACCGCAAAGGCCAGGCGCTGCAGCCCTCGCCGAAATACACCGACAGCGCCATGAGCATCGCCCACATCTGCGAGATCCGCGGCGACAAAGCCGGCGCGATTGAGGCCTACCGCGAGGTACTGCGCCTGATGCGCGAGGAATGGGGCATCGTCAGCGGTGAGGAGCGCGAGGACATTGAGCGCGCCATCCGCGCCCTGTAGGGCCCGACGCCCCCGGCGGCCCGCTCCTTCATTCCGAATCCCGCATTTTCCGTAGGGGCCGACGCCCCCAGCGGCCCGCACAACGTCAAAAAATCGGCGTGACCGAAACGGTCACGCCGATCCCTTTTTATCTGCCCGCCGCGGAACTCAGCCGATCCCGCGCTCTCGCAGGATGCCGCTGATCCAGCGCTGCTGCGCCTCGCTCATCTGTGCGTACATGGGCGAGGATTTGATCTTCGCATAGGCCTTCTCCGGCTTCTCGCTGCCCCGCAGCGCGGAGGCCCAGGAGGCCAGCAGCTGGAAGGGCACGCCGGGCTTCGGAGCCGCCCCGCTCCCGCCGCCGCTGCTGTTTTGATCGATATAGGCCTCGTACTGCCCCTCGGTCCAGCCGAGGGCCTCCAGCTGCTCCGGCGTGAGCGCGAGCCCCGCCTCCAGTAGCATCTTCGCCGCGGCGGCGAGCCGGCTTCGCTCGGCCTGCCGTGCGGCAAAGGTCGGCGTCCCGTCCGGCATCAGGCCCGACAGCTGCGCCAGATTCAGCTCCGTCTCGATGCCGAAGCGCTTCATCTTCCAGGCGTATTCCGCCTCCCAGCGGGCCAGCTCCGTATTGAACTGCGCGACGGACAGATTTTTCTCCTTCGCCCAGCGCTCCAGCTCCATCAGCTCCGACAGCTGCTTCTGCGTCAGCTCCAGGATCATGTCCGCCTTGCGGAATTCGCCCTGCCGGCGCAAATCCTCGATCTGCCGCGCCGTCTCGGCGGCCAGGCGCTGCTGCTCCAGCCCGACCTGGCGGCGGTTGACGGCGGCGGTGTTCTGGATGGAGGCGAACTGCGCCTGGCCGATGCCGCCGCGGTCGCCGCGCATCTCGGCATAGAGCGCCTGGCTGTCCAGCGCCTGCCGTTCGTCGATCGCGATCTGATCGCGCAGGCTCTGGAAGCCGGGCTGCGCGTCCTCCTCGGCGCGCCGCAGCGCCTCCACGCCCTGCTCCACCTCGTTGTCGATCCGCTGCTCGGCCTGCTCGCGCGCGGCCGCACCCTGTTCGGCCAGGAGCCTGCGCTCCTCGTCGATATCCACGTCCGGGATGGGGTCGATGTCCGGCTTGTCCGCCGGCGCGCTCTCCTGCGTCACGCGCACGCTCGCGCTGCCCGAAGCGCTCTGCTTTTCCTTCTGTTTCTCGTCCTTCGCCATGGCGTCCTCCTTTGAAAAGAGCCCAACATACCGGGCTCTTTTTTATCTTTCGTCCTTTGCGGCGGCGGCCGCGTCCGTCAGTCCCTCGGCCAGCAGATAACCCAGCACCGCCGCGCCCTGCAGAATGACGCCGGCGACGGTGTTTGCCGCAGTTTCCGCGCCGCCGAAAGCGACGATCAAGCCGCTGACAAAGGCCGCGACGGCCAGCCACAGCTTGCGGCTCGTCAGTTTTCTCTTCCAGTTAACCATATACCCTCCTTATGCGCCGAACAGCATCTTCACCAGCACGCCCACCAGCGCCGTGCCGATCACGCCCACGCCCCAGAGGATGGCGGACAGCTTCGTATTGATCACCGCGAACTCCGTGTCCTTTCTGGCCATCCGCTCCTCCAGCGCATGCACCCGCTCGCTCAGGGCCTGCAGCTCGTTCATCCGCTCACCCCCAGCAGCTTTCTCCAGCTCAGGGGGCCGCACACGCCGTCCGCCTCCAGGCCGTTTTCCGCCTGATAGCGCCGCAGCGCCGCCTCTGTGGCGGGGCCGAAGTCCCCATCCGCGCCTTCCGGGCCGCAGTCAAAGCCGTCGGCGATCAGCACGGCCTGCATGGCCTTCACGCTCTCCCCGCGGCTGCCGTGCCGCAGCATCGGCAGCACGATGCCGTCCGCGCTCCCCTTGCCTTCCCCTTGAGGGGAAGGTGGCGCCGCAGCGCCGGATGAGGTGTTCGTTTCCCCGCCCATATAGCGCAGCACGTGATCCCAGGGGAAGTTGTAGTAGCTGCTCACGCAGATCTCGCGGCCGTTCTGGTCGCCGGTCTGGCCGCCGGTCGCGCCGCCGTGCTCGTTGCTGCCGGCCTTGACGCACTGTCCGTCGCCGACGTACAGCTCGGCGTGATGCGCGGTGTTGAGCAGCACGTCGCCCTTGCGCAGGCCCTTGCCGGTCGCCAGATTGACCTGTTTGGTCACATCGCGGAAGCCGCAGCGCAGGAAGGCGGGCAGCATATTGCCCGTATAGCTCGCGCCGGATGTCCTCACCGGCACGCCCGCCTGCTGCCAGGCGGTGATGACGAAGCTGGAGCAGTCGTAATCCGGCCCCCAGCGTTTTTCCTGGTCGTAGCCGTGCCGGGCGTCCCGCGCCATGGCGAGCGCCCAGTCCACCGCCTTATTGATCGTTTCCTGTCTCGTCATAGGCGTCTCCCTTCCGTTCTGCAATCCCTGCTCCATCATATTCCGGCCTCGCTGATCCTGTCGCCGCGATCGAGAAAGATCCGCACCGGCACGATCGCGCTGCCGGTATCCAGCAGCAGCCGGTATCGCCGGACCGCGCTGCCGGTATCCAGGCGCAGGATGCCCAGGCGGCGGGCGGTGGCGGCGACCGCGACCGCGCCGCTGACCGTGTGCGTGCCTCCGCTCGGGAAGCTCGCGCCGTTGAGCGTGTGCGTCAGCAGCTCATAGCCTGCCTGCGCCGCGAAGCGGACCGTCAGCGTGTCGCCGTGCGTGATGACGGCGCCGTCAGGGAGCGCCGTCCCGTTTCGCAGCACCGTGACCGTGCTGCCCGTCCCGGCGCTGACGGTCAGCGTATAGGTCTTTCGGACCGCCGTCGCGGCGACCGTGACCGCGCCGGTCACGGTATGCGTGCCGCCGCTCGAAAAGCTTGCGCCGTTGAGCGTGTGTGTCAGCAGCGTATAACCGCTCTGCGCCGCGAAATTCACCGTCAGCCGGTCGCCGTAAGTCAGCGTCGCGCCGTTGGAAAGCGCCGAACCGTTTCGCAGCACCGTGACCGTGCTGCCCGTCCCGGCGCTGATCGACAGGCTGAACGTTCTCGTCTCATCCAGCGTCTGCGAGCCGCTCAGGCCGTAGAAGGTCATGAAATAGCTTTCGCTGTAGTACAGCCTCGCCGTCACGCTGAAGGCCGCCGTCGCCCTGCCGTCGGCGGCGTGATCCACGGTCGCCGTCCAGCGGCAGGTCTGGCCGCTCGACCCGACGGTCAGATCGTGCCAGGCGCTGTCAGCGCCGAAATCGACATAGTAATCGAACGAAGCGCTCCCGCCGCCGCTGAAGAGCGTGCTGCCGTTGAGCTCGACGAGCGCGTTGTTGAGCAGCTGGAAGCGGCCGGCATATCTGGGCGCGCGGGCCTGCATCGTGACCGTCAGCGTACTGCGGTTGGCGGCCGCGTGATAGCTTGTCTCCAGCTTCAGCCGCAGCTGGGCGACGGAGCCGAGCGTCCCGTTGTCGTTCCAGCCCGCTTCGCCCGGCACATAGTAGATCGCCATTGTCCCGCTCCTCTCATTCCGCCGCGACCAGGAAGATCCTGCCCGCAACGCCCGGACTCGGCAGCTGCGCCTCCGAGGCGAAGATATGCACGCCCTGTGTCAGACGGATCGCTCCGGCGGGCGCCAGGCCCGCGGAAAAGTTATCCAGATAGCCCGCGGGGGCCAAGCCCTCGCCCTCCAGCGTCCAGGTATTGGCGTCCCATTTCTTCAGGCGCACCGCGCTGTAGCGCGCGCCGATCGCCCGGGCAGCGCCGGGCGCACAGATCGTCACGCCCTCCGCCGCTGCGATCGTCACGCCGCCGCTGCCCGCGCGAAAGACCGTGATCTCCGTGCCGACCGGGAAAGCGACGTCGGAGTTTTTCGGCACGGTGAGGCTGATTGCGCTGTCGCTCGAGCAGCTGAGCAGCTTTCCCTCGTCGGCCATTGCAAGTGCGCGGGAGCTTCCGACGCCGACACGCTCCAGGCTGAGCTGCGAGGCTCTGACCTTGCCGCCCTCCAGATCGGCCTTGCCGTCGAGCAGGCCCGCGGCGAGCTTTGCCGCGCTGACGGCGCCGTCGGCCAGTTTTCCCGCCGTGACCGCCCCGTCGGCGAGCTTCGCTTCGCTCACGGCGGCCGCCGCGATTTTTTCCTCCGTCACCGCGCCGTGAGCGAGCTTTGCGCTCGTGACCGCGAGCTCCGCCAGCTTTGCGCCCGTCACCGCGAGCTCCGCCAGCTTCTCCGTGGTCACCGAGGCGTTGGGCAGCTGGCCGATGGCCGCGCCGCTGATCTGCGCCTGCAGCAGCTCCAGGGCATTCTGCAGCGTGGACGCGTCGATCTCCGCTGTCGGCGCGAAGGGCAGGTTTTCGGCCTTCAGCTCGCCCACCAGGCGGTTGAGCGCGTCGCGCACCTCGTCGAAGAGGCACTGCATATCGTCGCGCACGCGCTCCTCGTTCTCCTCATAGCTGGGGAAATCCTGCGCGCTGCGCCAGCTTTTGCTGTATTCAAAAGTACTCAGAGCCATTATCTCTGCCTCCCTTGGTAATGATAGAACACCTGCGCCGACACGACCGACAGATCCTGCCCGACCCGGTCGTTCGACAGGCGCATCGCAAAGTGCCTCACGCCCCGGCAGCGGCAGCTGCGCCGGAAGACTGAGGCAAAGCCGCGCCCGCGCAGCGAGCGGAACGACAGATTCCGCGGTGAGAGCATCCAGCTCCAGGCGCGCAGCTCGCTGCGGTCTTCGCGCCGTTCGTGGTCGGTGATATAGCTCAGCGAGGCGGTGGCGTTGGTGTCCGAGCGCATCACCAGCACCACGGAATTGACGTTTTTCAGCCGGTCGTAGCCGCCGAAGTGCTCGGTCGCAAAGCGATACACCTTCTCGATGGCGCGCCCGTAATCGGCGTAGACCCGCTCAAAGGCGCTCAGCCGCCCCTTTTCATCCAGGTGGCAGACCCGCTCGCCGTCCACGGCGAAGGCACGGGCGCCGATCTCCGTCCAGTAAAACCAGGCGGGATCCCCCGGCTCCGACAGCTCATAGTCCCAGACCCAGGCATGGCCGGATGCTGCGAGCAGATAGCGGTGTCCGTCGTCACAGGCGCAGGCAGGGCCCTCCTTCAGATCCTCCAGCAGCCCCTTCACCGCGCCGCCGCCGTTCACTTTGCGGGAGATGCAGACGACGTTGTTCTCATAGGCCGCGCTCGTGTCGCGCAGGCGCAGCACGCCGTGGCGGCTGTGCGCCCAGACGAGGTTGTTTTCCACCAGGCACAGCGTCCCCGGCCGGTCGCAGCCGAGCTCGCTGTTGATGGGCACAAAGGGCATGTCCAGCGTCGCACGCCCGTCGAGCTTCGTCTCGGAGACCGCCGTTCGGCCGATCGAGTGCTCCTTCAGCACGATCAGATAGCTCTGCTGCTTGCCGAAGGCCGTGATCGGATCGCTGCTGTCGCCGGCCAACTGATATTGCGGCATCGGGAAATAGCCCGGATCCATCGCGATATGGCTGCCGTTCCAGAAATAGGCGTTGGGCTGCGCCTCGCTTCCGGCCAGAACCACGCACAGCGCGCCGGTGCCGCCGCAGACGGCCGCGCAGCGGCAGTCCATCACGCTGGCGTAGGCCTCGGGATTGGCCTTGGCGTAGGTGATGCGCACCGTGTTGTTCGCCGGCGGGTTCGTGACCGGCGGCGCGCTCTGAAAAGTCACGGTCCCTGCCGCGGCGTCCACGGTGTAGGCGCTGCTGTCCAGCTCCGCGCCGTCGACCGTCACCTTCGTCACAGCGTCGATCCCGCCCACCGGCAGATGATAGACCGTCACGCCGCTTTTGGCGTTGAACCAGACGGTCTTTTCCGCGCTCAGGCGGTTTTCCGGCTGGTAGAGATCGCCCGCGCCGCTGTCGGGATCGGCGTTGATGAGTGTCACCGGCGTGTAGGCCGCCACCGCCTCCGCCTGCAGCGCGTCCGTCTGCGCGTCGAAGGAGATGCGGATATACGCGCCGCGGGTCTTATAGTAAAGCGCCTCGTTGTAGCGGAAGAAGCAGCCGGCGCTGCGCGGCAGGTTTTCGAGCAGCAGCTCCGTCGTCTTCTCCCGCAGATGCCGGGCGTAGAGCTTATCGCACGCGTGAAAGACCAGGCGTTCGTGGAAGGGCCTGTCCGCCATCGCCCATGCGCTGCCGCGCTCGGTCTCGTCCAGCCAGACCTGCCCGTCGCGGCAGTTGAGCGCGCCGTCGCGCCACATCAGGTTTTTCATTTCCGGGCTCTCGCTGCGCCGGAGACGGTAATCCAGCTCCCAGAGGTTCAGTCCGCCGGAGAGCCGCTCAAAGTTCAGCCTGCGTTCTGCCTTGGCCGCCGGCAGGGCCATGGAATTTCCTCTCTCCATCGCCTTCCCTCACCACAGCTCGCCGCAGTCGAAGCCCGCGTAAGCGTCGCGCACCCGGCTGCGCTCGGTAAACACGGCCTCGCCCAGGCGGCGCAGGCGGCTTTCCCACTCATTGTGGAGCGCAGCGTACCGGAAGGCGTCGTCATACATCACCAGCTGCCCCGCCACGAAGTAGGGGATGGCCGTGTGGGTCTCGGGGCTGTTATCGAGCGGTGTGTCGTCGTCCGGCTCATTGCCCACCGAGGCAGGATAGCGCCAGTATTCGGCCCAGAGCTCCGGTCTGTCGCCCGGCAGCAGCAGCTGACGGCCCAGCAGCCGGTAGTCGTGCCAGCGCCCCTCGCCGTCCGCGCGCAGCAGCCCCCCGTTCATCAGCCGCCAGCAGTCCGCCGGCAGCGTATAGAGCGTGCCGCCGCCCGCGCCGACCTGTTCCAGCTTGTCCAGGCACACGGCCGCGGGGATCTTTTTCACGGTCGTTGCGATCTGCATCACGGCGTCGTCCACCAGCGAGGGCATGGCCAGCACCAGATCGGCCTGGTCGTTATAGCTCAGCGGGACCTCGCTGCCTGCGATCGTGCTGGCGTTGAGCAGCCGCAGCGCGGCCCGCTTGACCTGTCCGTAGGTCATTGCATGTCACCTCCATCAAAATCCCACCCGCCGCTCCCGCATGGTTTCGCCCGCTTAGCCGATGTTCAGAACGGTGGTGCCGACGGCGATGGGCTTGTTGGCCGCGTCAAGCTCGGCCACACGCAGGAACTTCATGCCGGCGGCGGGCGTCAGCTCCGCGCTCTCGCCTGTCAGTTCCGTCCAGGCACTGCCGCTCACGGCCGTGCCGTAGGTCACGGTGGGCAGGGCGGCCGCGGTGGCGGCCATCGCGTAGACGCGCTTGGTGCCCTCCAGCGCGCCGTTGACGAAGAGCAGGCTCTTGCCGGGCGCGCTCGCCGAGGTGATCACGCTCAGGCTCTTCATGCCCGCCTGGCCGCCGTGCACATAGACGGCGTTGATCTTCTCGTTGAGCACGAAGCAGTCGTAGATGAAGCGGCCCTCGACCAGATAACCGGAGATGCCGGGAGGGTTGTCGTGGATCTTGTACTCCTCCAGCTGCTGGGGCGCTGCGGCGGCCACGGCGTGGGTGATGATGAAGGCCGTGCCGGCGGGCAGATGGTTGGAAGGCACCTTGACGATGCGGCAGCCGTCCACCTCACCGATCACGCCGCGCGCGAGCATATCCTGGGACGCGTCGCCGTACTTGACGAAGGCGGCGTCCTGCTTGAGAAGATTGGCGTAGCGGTAGCTGCAGAAGGCCACGCGGCCCTTGCAGGGCACGTTGTTGTCGCCCAGCTTCTCCATGCCGGCGAGGAAGGCGGCATAGGCGTTGGTCTTGTCGATGGCGCTGTCGGCGTAGTTGCCGGCGGCCATGGCGCTGTCGGCCAGGGTCTTGAACACATAGGTGTCGAACTCGGGCACGACCACCTCACGGATCTGGCGCGCCAGGGCGCGGCCGGCGTCGGACACCATCTCGGACTGGAGCTTGTCGCCCTTGTCGATGATGAAGGTGAAGCTGCGGTCGCGCGTGACCTCCAGATTCTGCACGCTGCGGCTCAGATCGGCCGGCACGCCGTAGCGCTGGTCGCCGCTGCGGGTGTAGTCGTTCATCTGAACGACGGGGAGGCTGTAGACCATAAAGGTCTTGCCGCCCTTGAACTTATAATCCTTGCTCAGAGCCAGCATGGCCTGAGATTCCTGAGCGAAACGCTCGTCTACCTGCTTGAGGTATCTGCTTGCCAGGTTCATTCCGCCTGCCATAGAACACATCTCTCCTTTTTCAATTAAATTTCCGCGTCGAAGCCCGCGAGGAAGGGGTCGCCCGGTCTGGTATCCGCGCTTCCGCCTCCGCTCACGCCGTGCACCGGCGCGCGCTCGGCGGCGCGGCGTCCGGCCAGACGGCGGCCGTTTTCACGGCGCAGGGCTTCCAGCGCCTCCCGGTGCTGCCGCTCGTTCCAGGCGGCAAAGGCCGCCGTCAGCGACCGTTTTCCCCGCAGGCTCTCCAGCACCACCTCCGTGGGGATGCTGCGCCCCTGCATTTCCGGGAACACGCGCAGCAGCTCCTCCGCCTCCGCGCCGAGATCCCTCGCCGCGTCGGCTTCCTTGAGCTCGCTGAGCTCGCGCAGCCTGCGCTGGGCGCGCTCCGTGGCCTGCGCCTTCTGATACAGCGCCGGCAGCTCGCTCTCGTCGAGCTCGACCTGCCGGTCTTCATGGTCGACGCGGGCCGTGAAGCGCAGTTTAGGGCTCGCCGCCGTCGATTCGCCCGTGATGGGGGCCGTCTCCGTCGGCTCTTCCCGCGGCGGGAGGGCGTCGCCGTCCTCGCCGCCATCCGCCGCCTCTCCGGCAAAGATGTCCTCGCCCTCGGTCCATCCCTCGGGCAGCAGGAGATCCTCCTCCGGCGCGGCCGTCTGTCCGATCTGTTCGATCTGTTCGCTCATCGTTATCTCCTTTCATGGTGAGAAAGATTAACCCATTGCAAAACGCTGTTTTGCAATGGAGGAACCTGTTTTATTTCGCCGCCTGGCCGATCAGCGCCCGCTGCGCGACCTTCGGCAGCGCGTCGTAGCGCGCCTGCACCGTGCCGGTCAGGCCGCCGAAGAGCTTGTCCTCGTCGAGGCTGCCGCCCATGGCGGGCAGGCCCTCGGCGGGATGCTCCGCTTCCTCGGCCTTCTGCTCGCGCGCACGAATGCTCTCGATCAGCTCCTGTCTGCGCGGGATCAGCTTGTCGGGGATGCGTTCGAGGTAATCCAGCACCTCCAGCACGCCGTCGCGGCGCAGGTTATCGAGGGTCTGCACCATGGCGATCTCGCTGTAATAGGTGGTCGCGCCGACGTCCGCGGCGATGTTCAGCCAGAGATTTTTAAACTGGCTGAAGTCAAAATCCTCCAGCACCCGGCGCGTGACGGTCTGCATCCGCATCTGCCCGCTCAGCGGGTCGATCTGCGGGCGGCCGGCCTCGTCGAGCAGCGGCTCTTCCATGCTGCGCTCGCGCACCAGCGGGCGCTGCCCGTAGTAAGTGCCCATCATGTCCAGCAAGATCGCGCCGATCTGCTCGAGCCACTCGTGCAGTCCAGCGCGGACGTTTTCCAGCGGCACCTCGGAGCTCGACTGCAGCACCATCAGCGCCGAGGTGTTGTCCGGGCGGACGTTGCCCATCTGTGCGTCGGTCGCGCCGAGGCATTCCTTCGTATAGCTGAGGGCCTTGTCGATGGCCAGCATGATCTGATTGGACATATCCGCCGGCTGGATGCTGGCCGCCACGTCGCGCAGGTTCATCTCCGGCGGGAGATTGCGCACGCCGATGGCCGAGCCAATCTCGTTGTCCCAGCCGGCGATCAGGTCGGCGTTGTAGACGGTCTTCGGGAAGCTCTGCAGCTGCAGATGGCGAAACACCAGCGCCATCATCGAATTGATGAAGATCTGGTTCGGCACGATGCCGGTCACGAGCGCGCGCCCGTGGTACTGGTTTTTCTGCTTTTCCCAGTTGCCCCAGGCGATCGGGTAGCGGCTGAGCCCCGTATCCAGATCCTCGTAGATGACGCCGTCCTTCGTAGCCTTCGTCACATGCACGCGCGTCACCTTGCGCCTTTTCTCCCGGCGCTTCCAGAGCGTCTCGCCCGCCGGGCCTGTTTTCACGCGCCCCAGCTCGTCGCGCTCGGGGACGGGCTCGCCGTCCTCGCCGCCAAGAAGCTCCGTCTTCGCCTGCCCCTCCGGATCGAGGACGCTCTCCTCCTCCGTCACCTTCGTGTACAGCAGCACATAGAGCGCCTTGCCGGTCTTTTCATCCTCGGGTGCAAGCTCCGTTTTGCCGCCCACGCCCGCCTGGTCCTGAACGTCCGCGTCGGGCCGGATCTCCCCGTGCCAGCCCTTCCGGCGGTATTTTTTCGCCTCGGCCTGCAGGTTTTCCACCGTGTCGCGCCCGACGATCAGGATATAGGGCTGGCTCTCCGCGTCCGCGACGTTGGGATTGCCGAACATCACGTTGATGCCGTCGACCAGCTCCATTTTGATCTCGCCCCGGCAGCCGTTGAAGGCGCCGCCGTAGGGCAGCGCGTCCGGGTCCCAGTAGAAGTGTGCGCAGTAGTCGCCGGTCTGCGCGCCGTCGAGCAGCGCCTCGCGCACGCGAAAGTCCATCTTGAACTTTTCAAAGAGATTGCGCACCTCCGCCGTGGCGTACACGGCAGCGTTGGTCTCGGGCTCGGCCAGGTTCTCGCCGTCGTAGTAGCTCAGCGGCTCAAAGCTCACCGTCGCCGCCGACGAGGTCAGCGAGGCCACAAACAGCGAGGCGATGCGCTTGATGATGTTGAAGGTGGGCCTGGCCAGGCGGCTCATGGCCTCCGTCTCCGGGATGTGCAGCCACTGGTTGCCCGCGAAAAACTCGATGTTCGTGTTGACGAGCTGGTACTGGTTGGGCGTGAGAGAGTTGTTGTAGGCCCGGCCCAGCTCGTAATAGGTCCAGGCCCGGTTCTGTTCGTCGCCGCGCCTCATACGCCGTCCTCCCTCATGCGGTCCGTGCCGTAGGCCACGTCCGCGTTATAGCCCATCAGCGCGCGAAAGGCCCGCTGATCGGCCTCGATCTGCCGCAGCCGCTCCTGCTCCTCCGCATTTGGCGCTGCGGGCGGGGTCTGTGCGTGTTCTGTCCCGCGCGCGGAGACGATCCCCAGCGCGAAGACCGCCGCGCCCAGCAGCAGGCCGATCAGCCCGCATACAAATTCCGTCATGCTTTTCCTCCTGTCATTTCTCATTCGGAGTATTTCATCGACCCTGTAGGGGCCGGCGCCCCCGACGGCCCGTTCTCGTTTTCAATCGACCCCATAAGGGTCAAACAGCACGCCCGGGTCGTTGAAGGCGCGCTCCTCCCGCCGCTCGCACGGCGCCTTTGGCGGCGGCAGCGTCCCGCCGGCGAAGATCAGGCGGCTGAGCGCCTGCGTCGCCGCGTCCACCATGTCGTCGTGCGCGCCGGCGGGAAAGGCCGTGAACTGGTCGATGAAGTCCTCGGCCCAGGCCGCCTTCTCCGTCAGCGGGATGAAGACGTGTCCCGCCTCGATGGCCGGCGCAACCGCGTTGACGCGCGCAAGCTTGCCGCCCAGGGGATTGACCGGGATGCAGAACATCTCCCGCTGCAGGGTCTGGATGACGGCCGGGCCGTTGGCCTTGTCCTCGATCAGCACGCACCTTGCCGCGGGATAGAGCTTTGCGACGGTGCGGATGGCCGCCAGTGTGCCGGGAAAGTCCAGATGCCGGTTGAGGCAATAGCGCAGGTAGTAGTTTTCTCCCAGCTTGCCCCAGACCTGCACGCTGACGAAGTCGTTGTCCTCCCCGCCCTTGAAGGCGGCGTCCACGCTGATGATCTCCGCCGCAAAGCGCGGGATCTCCGCCGGGTCGTAGCGCCGCCACCAGCAGCGGCGGATGAGGTTGCCCTCCTCCCGGCGCGGCGCGCACTGGTACAGTGCCGTCCAGGCGCGCCGTCCGCCCTTCGGATCGGCGAGGTAGGCGGCCTTGAACTGCCGCAGCCAGCTTTTGTCCTTGCCCAGCTCCGGGCAGAGGGGCTCGCCGGGGCGGCGGCCCATCGGGTCGCCCTCTTCCGCCTCCAGCGGCAGGCGCAGCAGCTCGGCGTCGTCCTCCGTTCTCAGGATCCGCGCGGCCAGGTCGTCCTCGTGCCAGGGCGTCATGATCAGGATCACCTTGCCGCCCGCCGCCAGGCGCGATTTCAGCGAGTTCTGCCATTCCTCCCACAGTCTTTCGCGGAAGACGGCGGAGTCGGCCTCCTGCCGGTTTTTCACCGGATCGTCGATGAGGATCAGCTCGGCCGGATTGCCGGTGATACCGGCCATGATGCCGCGGCTGATCAGCCGTCCCCCGGCGTTTGACAGCTCCAGCTCCTGCGCCCGGTCCACGCTGCCCGTGCCGACGCCGAACAGCCTCGGCCCGTACTCGCGGATCTTCTCCCGGTTCCGGCGGCAGAAGCGCTCGGCAAAATCGCTGTCATAGCTTGCCAGGATCACCCGCCGCTCCGGATAGCGGCCGAGATACCAGGCGGGCAGGCTCTCGGTGACGGTGCAGCTCTTTCCGTGCTGCGGCGGCGTCTCAATCACCAGAATGTCGTAGGCGTGTCCGCTCTGCAGCTCCAGAAAGTCCTGCACCCGCGAGGCGAGGAATTCGCTCAGCCGCGTGCGCTTCCAGCCCGGCCCCTGGACGTAGGCCAGATATTCGCTGAAGTGCCGCCGGGCCAGCTCCCGCCGCGCCAGCTCCCCGAGTGCCTCGGGCGCCAGCGCCTTCATCGCGGCGCCTCCCCGGCCAGCGCCAGCAGCTCCTCGTCGCTCATCGACCGCAGATCGATCGGCGCCGCTTTTTTCTTCGGCTCCTCCGTCCCGGCCAGATCCCGGAGGAAGGCGGCCGCCTTCAGATCGCCGTTGACGGCTCTCTTCCACTGGGCATACAGCAGCGCGCCGGCCCCATTGGGCTCCACGCCGCGCGCCTCCAGTTCCCGGCGCAGTTCCTCGTCCTCCCCCAGCGTCAGACGCAGCAGCTTTCTCGCCAGTTTCTGCATGTCCGTTGTCTGTCTCCGTTTTCCCTCGCTCACCCCAGCGGCCTCCTTTCCCTCACCGCCATGCACCATAGCGGCGCCGCGCGAAAAAAACAATGACATCCTGAAACGATTGCGCCCGGCGGCAAATCGTGTTATGATGAATAAAATTGTTCAGTTCCATTTCCGAATTTTCCGTAGGGGCCGACGCCCTCGGCGGCCCGCTTTCCGTAAGGCTCCCTTGCCTAAAGGGGGCCGTCAGCGAAGCTGACTGGGGGATATTCACCTCCATCCCAACCGAAACCCGCTATTTCCATCCAGACAAAGGATCACTGCCATGAAACGACTTGTCCGATTGACGGGCCTCCTGCTGGCCCTGCTGCTGCTTTTTTCGCTGCTCACCGCCTGCTCGCCCGGTCAGGCGCTCCGCGCCGCCTCCGAAATTGCTGACATACTCGAGGAAGAGCAGACGAGCGCGCCGGAGGCGCCGGGTCTCGTTGTCCTGCCCGCGGACGAGGCGCCGGAGGCGTCCGCCCCGTCGGAGAAGACGCTGGATGAGGAAGGCTCCTATACTACCAAGGAGGACCTCGCCCTTTATATCCACCTCTACGGCCATCTGCCCCCGAACTTCATCACCAAGGACGAAGCCCGCGCTGCCGGCTGGAACGGCGGCTCGCTCGAGCCCTGCTGCCCCGGCAAATGCATCGGCGGCGACCGCTTCGGCAACCGCGAGGGCCTGTTGCCCCGCGCGAAGGGCCGCGTCTGGACGGAGTGCGACGTCAATACCCTCGGAGCCAGATCGCGCGGCGCCGAGCGCATCGTTTTCTCCAACGACGGCCTCATTTACTACACCGGCGACCACTACGAGAGCTTCGAGCAGCTATATTGACCGAAAACGACGAAAGCCGCTGTCCTCTGACAGCGGCTTCCTTTTGTCGATATTTGTCATTTTATGGATATTCGACAAAAACTGCCCTCTCTCCCGAAAAAAGTCAGTTTTCTTTTGTCGAAAGCTGTTGAGCTGGTCGGAACGATGAAATATTATGTAAACAAGTTCTGCGCGGGTTTCGACGTAATTCTTTTGTTTCCGATTGTCATTTATGGTAAATTTGCTTCGACAAGGGGTTATTTCCTGTAAAAATCTTCAGCGCAGGCCAAGCGCCGCACATAGGGAGGAAAACAAATTATGGAAACCAAAATTCGTATTCTCTTAGCCGATGCCAATGCCGATTTCCGCAGCTCGATGACAGACCTGGTGTCCCGTGAGGGCGACATGGAGGTGGTCGCCGCCGTCGATAACGGTGCCGACGCCCTCGCGCTGGCCGCCGAGCTCAAGCCCGACGTCCTGCTGACCGATCTGGTCCTTCTGAAGCTGGACGGGCTGGAGCTGCTGCGCCGTCTGTCCGAAAGCGGGAGCCGGCTTCCCTGCATCGTGCTTTCCAGCTTTGTCAGTCAGCGGATCGTGGCCGAGTGCTCCGAGCTCGGCGCGGACTACTTTATGCCCAAGCCCTGCGAGCTGCCCACGCTGCTCGACCGCATCCGCGCCCTGACTGCCCCGATGCGCAGCGCCCCGGCGGTGGGCTTCGAGCCTGCGCGGGACGCCGCCCGGCGCGAATCGCTGGATCTGGAGGCCACGGTCACCGACATCATCCACGAGATCGGCGTCCCGGCGCACATCAAGGGCTATCAGTACCTGCGCGAGGCGATCATCCTCACCATCAACGACATGGAGATGATCAACGCCGTCACGAAGGTGCTCTATCCCGAGGTCGCCCGCAAGTTTTCCACCACGCCCTCGCGCGTCGAGCGCGCCATCCGCCACGCCATCGAGGTGGCCTGGGATCGGGGCGATATCGAGGTGCTGCAGAAGTACTTCGGCTACACGGTGTCGAACATCAAGGGAAAGCCCACGAATTCGGAATTCATCGCCATGATTGCCGACTCCCTCACCCTCCGCCAAAAGCAGGCGAGACGGTGAAAACACTGGGTTTTTGAGTTCGTATTTAGACGAGAAAACCGATCAACATTTACTTCATTGGTTTGAAAGCGGCTCGGCGAACCGATCAACTTTTTTCGCCGAACCGATCAACACTTCCAGTTTATTGGGGTATGAAACCCTGATGAATTGGGAGTGTTTTTTTATGACAAATACAGATTTTGATTGGCAGATTGATGAGTTCATGGTGTACTGTCGGAGCACCCAACTGAGGGAAAAAACAATGGCGTCTTACGAACAGACGCTTCGGCTCTTTGAACGCTGGTGCAGGGAGCAGTTAAACATTGTTGCTGTGGATAAGGTCACAGAAGCTGTCATTCGTCGCTACATCAACGATCTCCAAGAGAGAGGGAAATACTCTTTCTACAGCAACGACAAGGGCAAGGAGAAGAACTTCCCAGACAGACGCAGAGACTTCCGTAAGCCGATCAGCGTTTGCACGATCAACAACTACATCCGCAATCTGAGGGTGTTCTTTAATTGGATGGACTTGGAAGGCACGATCAGGAAGAACCCCATGAAGAAAGTCCGACAGCTCAAAGACAACAGAAAAGCCAAGGAATATATCAGTGATGAGGATTTTAAGAAGCTCATCAAAAGCATGGACAAGTCCTATTTCTCAGAGCACAGGGATTACGCAATGATCATGCTGATGATCGACAGTGGCATGCGGTTGGGTGAATGCTCCTGCCTCCTGATGGAAGACATTAACCTTGCCAGACGGCAGATTGCTCTTCGAGCTGAGATCACCAAGGGGCGGAAAGATCGGATGGTCTATTTCTCAGCGAAAACAGAACAGGTGATTCGTCGGTGGATTCAGTATAAGGATCGCTATGTGGAGACTGATTATCTGTTCCCTGTCCAGAATGGAACAGGCATGCACATTCATGTCGGCAATTTCGAGGCAAACTTCAAAAAGTATTTGAAGCGAGTAGGCTTGGATGAAAACATCACACCGCATTGCCTGAGAAACAACTTTGCCAAACGCTGCCTGATGAATGGGATGGACATTTTCACCCTCAGCCGCATTCTCGGTCATTCGAGTGTTACTGTGACAGAGCAAGCGTATTTGGACCTGACGGATGAGGACATTGGGAAAAGGTATCAGCATTACAGCCCCGTTAGTGCCATGAGATAGAGCCAACAACATAACGAAAAGCTGCAAGAAGTATTCGAGTTTCTTGCAGCTTTTATTTGATTTTATTCAACTTTGAAACGACTTTGAATTGCACTGCCTATGCGATCGATGAGCGGGTTGCCTCTGCGATTCCTTAGGCGTTGAATGTGCACTTTCAATACATGCTGCGGATCTTATCTAAGTATGCGGTGAACTCATCAATCACAAAATCGGGACCGATGATTTTTACCTTGTTCCCGAAGCCGCACAGCCAAGAAAAGAACTGATCGGACAGCTCAACTTCGGGGGACGCGGTGAAATGGGATTCGTCGCGTTTTTCATATCGAACATCCTTTGTCCCAAAGCGGTCAATCACAGTGTCCAGAAGAGGATTGATGAAACGCAAGGTCAGACGCACACGCTTCCCGCCGAACATTCCAAAGACGCGCTGCGTGTAGTTTTTCAGGTCGATGCCCTTGTATTCCTTCTCGCCATCCCTGGCTTCGCCTGTCGTGCGAATATCCTTCATGCGGTCCACGCGATAGGTCCGCATTTCCTCATCTTTGTCGCTGTAGGCAAGCATGTAGTAGTTCCCATCGTTGATGAGCAAGCGGTAAGGGCTGACTTTGTACCGCTCTCCTTTCCTGCGGTCAACTGTTTTGCTTACATCCTCAATGCTGTACTTCTGGTATTTGAAGGTGATTTTCTCAGGTTCGTGTGGATCGTCTGCTGTTCCGCGCCGCATGGCGTAGTTGATGGTCATGACATTGGAGAGGATGCTTTTGTTGTTCGTCTTGATGCGGTCCACCACAAAGGCGTCGTGCTGGATCTCTTCGGCGTCCCATTGGCTGACAAGTCCGCAAACAATGGGAATCAGACGCTCGGCATCGTCCTTGGTGATAAACCGCGCATTGTAGACGCATTCCGCCAAGAGCCGAATATCATCCACTTCGATCCCCTGCGGGCGGCGCGGCATGTAGTATTTGCCATTTTTCCCGCCACTGGTGATAAGTGCTTCCTCTGGGTATTCTTCCAAAGCCTCAATGGCATCCTCAATCGTGCAGCCATCCTCAGCATTGTCCAACATGTAAAGGATCTTGTTGATCGTATCAATATCCTTGTAGACCGCGCGACGGTCAGCACTGATGCCGCAATCCTCATTGAGATACAGAAGGATATCCTGCATGGAAACTGGGTGACGCTCGTCTGCATTCTTCAAAAAGAACTGCATGACAAGGTAAGCTCTTAGCCGCTGATAATCGCTTTTTCCCGATTCACCCCTGAGTGATTGTGCCATCGTCATTTTCCTCCTGTCGCTGTTCCTTCTCTTTGCGTTCCTGTTCTTCCATGAAGAGGAAGAAGCCCAGCTCGTCCATGTCCATTTTCATGTCCTCCTGGCTTTTTGCCATTATACCATGGTTTCTTCCAAAAGACAGCAAAAATGAAGGCTGGAGTTTTCAGCACCACATTCTTTGAGAAATTCAAGACACTTGACAAGCATGTTATCATACAACAAACAAAACTGATTTGAAGAAGAGAGGTGCCGAAATTGATAGAATTTGGTAGTTATGCTGCGTACTATACAATTAGGGGTTTTCTTGGCAAAACGCAAGAAGCGTTTATTAAGTCATTGAAAAACAATTTTCCTCGGGTGAGTCCATTCGCCCTTGAAGAAGAACAGATAGCAGCATGGAAAGACTGCTTCAATGTTTTACAAGAGAGCCTATCTGATCTTCCTATGTCTTATAGGAACCTGAACATTGTCTTTGAATATGTGTTACCAAACAATAAGCCTGGAACGAAGAAGGCACAAGAAGGTACTCCTATTCGGGCTGACGTCATTCTTGTCAGCAATGATACTGTGCTTGTATTAGAGTTCAAACAGCGGGATGAAAAAGATTTGTTCAAAGGTTTAGCCTCCCAAGCTAACAAATACAAGACCAGGTTGGAAAACTACCATAACAAATCAAAAAACATGGATATCAATGCACTTCTTGTCCTGACAAAAGCTAATGACTATCGTGGTGAAGTAGAAGAGGTTCCTTGCTGTTCCCCTGATAGACTAAGCGATGAAATCATTCATCTCATGGGGAATTTCCCAAAACCATATCCTCGTTTCGGCGATTGGATCAACTCAAAGTTTGTGCCAGATAACTCGGCACTTGATGATAGCGAATACGAAGAAGATGTAGATGTTGATGATAGAGATCTGTCTGTCGAGGAATTGTTAGATCGTTATGAACCTGGCTCAATCGTAAAGCATAATGCTTTCGGGCTAGGAGAAGTAATTGACCTGAGTGAAGATGGAAAAGAGTATATTATCACAGTTAGGTTCAATCAGATGACATCACACTTCTTCTTTCTTGAATGCATAAAGAAAAAACTGATATGGAAAATGAGAGAAAAATAAAAAAACACTCCTACGGAAAGTTAAATAATTGAGTATAATCTAAGACAAAAGGAGAGTTGCTAATGAAAGGCGCAATTATCGGAGACATCGTCGGATCTGTTTATGAGTTTAGCAACATCAAGACCAAAGACTTTCCGCTATTTTCTGAAAAGTGCTTTTTCACGGACGATACGGTAATGACCGTTGCAGTCGCGATGGGGCTTGTCTCAGCATCTGAAAGAATGTGGGATTTGTTAGAGCAGCTTTCAGAGACAATGCGAGACTATGGCAACCGATATCCCCATCGAGGTTACGGTGGTCGTTTTCGCAGATGGCTCTCCTCTCCTGATTCACCTGCATATAACAGCTGGGGAAATGGAGCCCCCATGCGCTGTTCTGCTGCAGGTTGGTTTGCCTCATCCCCCGAAAAGGCGTTTCAGCTCGGTATGTATACGGCAGGACCAACGCATAACCATCCCGAGTCCATGAAAGCAGCTGGACTTACTGCAATGCTAATCTGGCAGGCCCGCAACGGAACATCAAAAGAAGAATTGCGACAGATTGCTGAGAAATGGTATCATCTTCCCGTCCTTGATGAGATCCGCGAGAGATATCGTTTTGACGTATCCTGTATGGGAACGATGCCTGTCGCGTTATCAGCTTTTTTCGAAAGTGTTGATTTTGAAGATGCAATCAGAAATGCAATCTCTATTGGAGGAGACAGCGATACTATTGCAGCGATTACTGGGGCCATTGCAGAAGCTTTTTATGGTGTACCAAATGACCTGTGGCAAAAAGCCAAAGTTTTTCTGACCGAAGACTTGGAGCGGGATGTAGAGTTGATCTATGACATCATTCTGAATAATCCAACCCCTTTGGATGACAGTTATTTTTCGAGAGAAGAACTCTTATTACTTCCACGGAAAGAACAGGTGAAGTATTTAAGGAGATTTCGAAAAGTAATACGGTCGTCTCCAAGACTTAGAGATTTCCTCGGAGAAGTGGACGACAGCAAAGAATAAAACCGTTGTCTGAGTTGTTGGAGAAGAAGCTTGATGGTTTTCATCCTTTCTGTATCGATAGTATTGTGTTATATTATTACTCAAAAAGAAACTACGGTTTGGTAGGTGATCAATTTGAGCAGTACCTTTGACGAAGGATTGAAAACCATGCAGATTACGCGCTATGCCGAGTTTGTTGAGCGGTATATTGCGAACAACTATGTGAAGCCGAGCTTCCCTCGCTACAGCATTCAGAGCGAAGATCCAACGCCTCGCTTTTCCCTTCGCACTCCGCTGGACGATGCGATCCAAGAAGTAAAGAAAGGCGGAGAAACGGTACGCGTGCTCAGTTACCTTTCCAAAGCAAAGGAGCAAACTTTCTCGGAAAAACTCTTTGAGTACATCGACGGGACGGATGCGGACAACGCGGAGATTTACAAAGCGGCGGGAATTGATCGGCGACTGTTCTCCAAGATCCAGAACGACGCGGACTATAAACCATCCAAAGACACCTGCGTCGCTCTCGCCTTTGCGCTGAAGCTCAATGACGAACAGGCAAAGGATCTTCTTAAACGAGCGGGATACGCGCTCTCGCGCAGTAGCAAGCGGGATTTGATCCTTGAGTATTTCTTCTGTATTAACGAATTCGACCTGGATGTCATCAACGGCGTATTGGAGAAGCTCGGGGAAAAAACGCTCGGCAAGATCCACTACGATAAATAAATGTCGCTTCGGTGGCGACCACAAGAACACACTTTTGTGCTATCATATTTCCGACCATAAGAGTGAGTTTTATACGGACTCGTCCTGTGAAGCAGGGTCCCAAACTTCACCCTGCGCATAAAGTGGGATATCCTTACTTCTGCGCGGGAGTACAAAACAGGCTCAGGAAGGAAGCCTGCCCAATTCGGATCCGCCCTGTACGGCAGGGCCCCGTAAGTAGCACAGCGCGGGAAGCAGATCGCTTTTTCCGCGGGCTGCGCAAAATTTTAAATCCGCCTCAAAGCAAAGGGGCGGTACCTATGCGGACTAGTCCTGCAACGCAGAGCCCCGCTTATAGCACAGCGCGGAGGGCAGGTGATGATCCCTGCCTTCTGCGCATGACAAGAAAGAACTGTCCCGTTTATGGCCACCAGGTTGATAGTGCCTGGTCTCCCAGAGCGGGACGTTTGATTAAGGGGTGCCGAGTCTGCGATTGATTTCCATCGCGGCTCGGCATTCTGAACCAAATTTCGTTTTCAAACAAGCGAAGAGAAATTAATAAGTTATTTCTGAGAGGAGCAAACGACAAATGATGGAAGACAGATTGCAAGAGGAACTGCTGAAGAAATACAAGGGCAAAAAGGTGAAGGAAGACTGCACAGACTGGGATGCTCTGGAGGACGAAGAGCTTCTGGAGGCAAGCTCCACCATCGACGACGGGGCGTTGGAGATCACGATCAGAATGAGTATTCAGATCGACCTCGACGGCGAGGAGCGTATCGATTATGTGAGCATCGGTTTTCATACGTCCTGCTGGGGAGATTCTGGTTTGGGCGAAGAGGATCCCGAAGAATACTGGACATATTCCGAGTGCTTCAATGCAGCGGAGAAGTTCATCAAAGAAATTCTGGAATAACATAATACGAGGTGCAGAAAATGCGCACCTCAAGTCTCTTATTTTCGACTGCCCGTTGATATAGTTGATATAACAAAGAATTTCTACATAATGAATGGAACTTCAGAGGAACAAGCGCCATAATCCCTAATACAGTTGAGTTTCAAGAGAAAGAGTTATATACTACAAATATGGTAAAAATCTTTCCAATAAAAAGGAGAAAAGAATAAATGAAAAGAATGGTGCTGGTTGTTTCAGGTATCATTATGTGCGCGATTCTATTAGTCACACTTTCAGGGTGCGGTTCCCAAAAGTATTATTGTGATGAATATTATGAAGACTCATACGCAAACAGCATTCCGCCTAATTCGCACGAATCAAGTGATGACATGGAATATCTTGCATCTGACCTCCCATATCTTCGCCGCACCGAAGAAATCCCCATTTGGAAAGTTGCGCAAATAGACATTGAAATGGAGTACGATGAAGATAACGATCATGTGGATATTACTTCGCTATATGTTCATAGCCCAAAGGGAGGGCGATTCAATCTAAACACTGATACAGTCTATGAAGTTGCAACAGAATGGTGGCACACACCGAACGGAATATATGTTAATCGCGTTATCTTTTTTGGAAAACATCAGTTTTCTGATGACGGAGCTTTTTATATTTTCCATGTTCAAAAGATCATTCCAAACAAACGCTAACATACTGTACATGAAAAAGCCTGCAAGAGTCAATCCTTGCAGGTTTTTTGCCATTATATCATGATTTCTTCCAAAAGACAGCAAAAAAGGAGAATTCCTATTCCCGCGCAAGCGGTTCGTATGGTATAATATCCAATAATCTTGAAAGTGCACTTTCAACGCGGGATGCGAACACATGCATAGAAGGAGAAACGAAGATGGCGAAAGAGACACAGGCGAACCTTGGGTTTGAGAAACAGCTTTGGGACGCGGCGTGCGTGCTGTGGGGTTCCATCCCTGCAGCGGAGTATCGACAGATCATTGTCGGTCTTATCTTCCTGCGCTATATCTCCGCTGCGTTTGAAAAGCGGTATGCGGAGCTAGTAGCGGAAGGCGACGGCTTTGAGGACGATCCCGACGCCTACATGGAGGACAACATCTTCTTTGTACCTGAGACGGCGCGATGGAAGTATATTGCCAAGTACACCCATTCCCCTGAGATCGGCAAGGTGCTGGATGACGCCATGCGTGCCATCGAGGATGACAACAAGACGCTGAAGGGCGTTCTGCCAAAGGTCTATACCAGCCCCGATCTGGACAAGAAGGTGCTGGGCGAAGTGGTGGACCTGTTCACCAACAATCTGCATATGAAAGGCACGGAAGACGATCAGGACCTTCTGGGGCGGACCTATGAGTATTGCATCGCGCAGTTTGCCGCAAAGGAAGGCAAGGGCGGCGGCGAATTCTATACACCTGGCTGCGTCGTGCGGACGCTGGTTGAGGTGCTGAAGCCCTTTGAGAACTGCCGCATCTATGATCCCTGCTGTGGCAGCGGCGGCATGTTCGTCCAGAGCGCCAAGTTCCTTCAGGCGCACGGCGGTCGGCGCGGTGCTCTGTCCATCTATGGGCAGGAGGCAAACCCCGACACCTGGAAGATGGCGAAGATCAACATGGCGATTCGCGGCATGAACGCGGACTTCGGCAAGTATCACGCCGACACCTTCACCAATGACCTTCACCCCACGCTGAAGGCGGATTTTGTGATGGCGAATCCTCCCTTCAACTACCATCCCTGGCATCAGGAAGAGCTGAGGGATGATGTGCGCTGGAAGTATGGCGTTCCCCCTGCTGGCAATGCCAACTATGCCTGGATTCAGCACATGATCCACCATCTCGCGCCCAATGGCAAAATCGGTCTGGTCCTCGCCAACGGCGCACTCTCCACACAGTCCAGCGGCGAGGGCGAGATCCGCAAGAAAATCATTCAGGCGGATCTGGTGGAAGCCATCGTCGCCATGCCCTCCAATCTGTTCTACAGCGTCACGATCCCTGTTACCCTCTGGTTCATCAGCCGCAACAAGAAAAACAAGGGCAAGACCGTCTTCATCGACGCCCGCAAGATGGGCACGATGATCGACCGCATCCACCGCGAGCTGTCGGATGAGGATATCGCCAAGATCGCAGGGACAGTGGAAGCCTTTCAGAATGGCACGCTGGAAGATGAAAAGGGCTTCTGCGCTGTCGCCACCTTGCAGGACATTGAGAAGCAGGATTTTATTCTCACTCCTGGACGCTATGTAGGCATCGAAGATGGACCAGAAGACGACGAACCTTTTGAAGAGAAGATGGCTCGGCTGACTTCGGAATTGTCTGAGATGTTTGAGAAATCTCATGAGCTGGAGGATGTGATCAGGGAAAAGCTGGGGGCGATTGGTTATGAGATCTGATTGGAAGATAAAAAAGCTCTCAGAAATAGCAATCTTCAATCCCACTGAAAGGCTTCCAAAAGGAACCATGGCAAAGAAAATCGGAATGGACAAACTTCAGCCATTCTGCAGAGATATTCCTTGCTATGAAGTTGAAGCCTTTTCGGGTGGAACGAAGTTCCGAAATGGTGATACCATTATGGCGCGGATTACACCTTGCTTGGAGAATGGCAAGACCGCAAAAGTTGGCATCCTTGATGCTGATGAAATAGGTTTTGGCTCTACAGAGTATATTGTTTTCCGTCCTTCAGTTCAGACAGACGAAGACTATCTCTATTATTTGGTTTGTAGTCCCATGGTAAGAGAACCCGCAATAAAATCAATGGTTGGATCATCGGGACGGCAAAGAGTTCAGACTTCTGTTGTCGAAAACCTTGAAATTTCTGTGCCTTCATACGAAGAGCAAAAAAAGATTGGCTCGTTCCTGAAGGCACTTGATGACAAAATCGAACTCAACAATCGGATAAACGAGAATTTGGAGCAGCAAGCACAGGCGCTTTTCAAGTCTTGGTTTATTGACTACACGCCATTCGGAAGCTATCTGCCTTCAGATTGGAGCAGCACCACGCTTGGAAGCGTTTGCTGTTGTGAACTCGGTGGAACTCCCAACCGAGCTAAACCTGAGTATTGGAATGGGGATATTCCATGGATTAATTCTGGAGAAGTAAACAGATTCAGAATTACGCAACCGAGCGAAAGAATTACTGAACTTGGGCTAAGCAAGTCTGCGACAAAGCTTCTCCCCAAAAAGACAACTGTAATTGCTATCACTGGTGCGACATTGGGACAAGTAAGTCTTTTGGAGATTGATGCATGTGCTAATCAGTCCGTTGTTGGTGTGGTGCCGAATTCTCAGTTGCCATATGAGTTCATATACCCATTCATTAAAGCCAATATTCAAGAGTTAATCTCTCACCAGACTGGCGGAGCCCAACAACACATCAACAAACAAAATGTTGAAAGCCTCCCCGTTGTCGTTCCATCAGAAAGCGCATTGAATAGTTATGTTAGTTCGGTAAACAATCTTTATGGGTTGATAGCGAATAATTGCTTTGAAAATGAGCGCCTTGTTGAAATGCGTGATGCCCTGCTCCCAAAGCTAATGTCTGGTGAATTGGATGTTTCCGAGGTTGAACTATGAGCTGTATTATGCAATGGCTGAATGACAACAACGGTGCACTGATGGTACTAATCACACTGGTGTATGTAATCGCTACGATTCGCATAAGCCGATCAAACAAAGAAAGCGCTGAAGCTTCACGAAAACAAATAGAGGAATCCCAGAAGCAGCAAAAGCAAAATGTTGGCTTGCAGTTGTACTCGTTACGGAAGGAAGCAATCAACAAAGTATCACAAAAACAGTATAACGAGGTGTTTTGGGATATCCCTTTGCTATTCAATGATGAATTGTTTTCTGAGTTTCAAAAGGTGGCTTTGAAAGCAGGAAGACTCGAAGAATTGCAGAAGAGCATTAACGTATTTGAAGCAGAGCTGGGTGTTCTGGCTGGGGCAAATGCCTCATCGCATATTACAAAAGTTCGGGAGATAACCGCACAAGATGATATTAATCGGCTAAGACAGAGTGTAACGGAAGCGCTCTTTAGAGCAGGAACTCATGTGGATGTATCAAAGAGTGTCGAAACCTACATAGCACAGGTTGCTGAGATGAAAGAACTGGAGTTCCAGTGTGGAGCTGAAAATGTCCAGCTCATTTTCAAACTGCGTGATTTCGTAAAGAAAAGTATTGAGTAATTCAAGGGAGGCTGAACCATGCCAAGCCTTTATACCGAAGCGGACTATGAAAACTCTGTCATAGAGCTGTTTGAAAACATGGGCTATACCCATGTGTATGGTCCTGATATTGAGCGTGATTTTACAAGCCCTCTCTATGATGAAGTGCTGGAAGACAGCATCCGCCGCCTGAACCCTGACATGCCCGAAGCCGCCATTGCGGATGCGCTGTATAAGCTGCGCAACTTTGAGAATGGCGAGCTGGTCCAGAAGAACCAGGTGTTCATGGACTATCTGCAAAACGGCATCCAAGTCAGCTACTATGACGACGGCGAGCACAAGTCGGGAATCGTTTATCTGGTGGACTACAAGAACAAGGAGAACAACTCCTTCATCGTTGCCAATCAGTGGACCTTCATTGAGAACAGCAACAAGCGCCCCGATGTGCTGGTTTTCCTGAATGGGCTGCCTGTGGTGGTCGTGGAGCTGAAGTCCCCTTCCCGCGAAGAGACAGACGCAAGCGAAGCCTATCTTCAGCTTCGCAATTACATGAAGGAAATCCCCTCCCTGTTCATCTACAACGCAATCTGCGTGATGAGCGATCAGGCTGTCAGCAAGGCAGGAACCATTACTTCGGGTGAGGACCGCTTCATGGAGTGGAAGACCAAGGACGGCAGCTATGAGAACACCGCCTACGCGCAGTTTGACACCTTCTTTGAGGGGATCTTTGAGCAGGAGCGCTTTCTGGATATCCTGAAAAACTTCATCTGCTTCTGCAATGAAGGGACCACAAGCTACAAGATCCTTGCGGGCTATCATCAGTATTTCGCTGTCAGAAAAGCGGTTGCCTCCACTGTCAAAGCTTCTGGTGTGGGCGGCGATGGGCGCGGCGGTGTGTTCTGGCACACGCAGGGATCGGGCAAGTCCTTGTCCATGGTGTTCTATGCCCATTTGCTTCAAGAGGCAATGGACAGCCCGACAATCGTTGTGATTACGGACCGCAACGATCTGGACAATCAGCTCTTCAGCCAGTTTGCCAAATGCAAGGACTTTCTGCGTCAGACGCCTATTCAGGCGGAGAGCAGAAGAGATTTGCAGCGCTTGCTGAAGGATCGTCAGGCAAACGGCATCTTCTTCACGACGATGCAGAAGTTTGAGGTCTCTGATGAAGCCCTGTCAGAGCGCCGCAATATCGTTGTGATGGCGGATGAGGCGCATCGCGGTCAGTATGGCTTGACCGAAAAAGTCAAGATGGTCACGAATGCCATCGGTGAGAAGATTGCAAAGGTCGTTCAGGGTATTGCCAGAATCATCCGCAACAGTCTTCCCAAAGCTACTTATATCGGCTTTACAGGAACGCCTGTCTCTTTGAAAGATCGCAGCACGCGTGAGGTCTTCGGTGATTACATCGACATTTACGATATGACGCAGGCGGTTGCCGATGGCGCTACGCGTCCTGTCTATTATGAAAGCCGCGTCATCAAGCTGCATCTGGACCCCGAAGTGCTGAAAGCAATTGATGAAGAGTATGAGCTGATGGCGGGAGAAGCGGATGAAGAGGTCATCGAAGCGAGCAAGAAGCGCCTTGCCAAGATGGAGACGATCCTGGGCGATGATAAAACCATCAACTCTCTTGTCTGCGATATTCTGGACCATTACGAGAATTACCGCGAAAACCTTCTGACTGGCAAGGCGATGATCGTTGCCTATTCGCGCCCCATCGCCATGAAGATTTACAAGCGGATCTTGGAGCTGCGTCCTGGCTGGACTGATAAGGTCGCTGTGGTCATGACTGGCTCCAACAAGGACCCCGAAGAGTGGCATGACATTATCGGCAATAAAGCGCACAAGGATGAGCTGGCGGTGAAGTTCAAGGACAACGACAGCCCCTTGAAGATCGCCATTGTCGTTGACATGTGGCTGACAGGCTTTGATGTGCCCTCTCTGGCGACGATGTATGTGTTCAAGCCGATGGTCGGACACAATCTGATGCAAGCCATCGCACGCGTCAACCGCGTTTTCAAGGACAAGGAAGGCGGCTTGGTCGTGGACTACATCGGCATCGCCGCCGCCTTGAAACAGGCAATGAAGGATTACACATCCAGAGACCAGAACAACTTCGGGGAAATGGATGTTGCCAAGATCGCCTATCACAAGCTCCAGGAGAAGCTGGAAGTCTGCCAAGACATGATGCATGGGTTCGACTATTCCGCATTCAAGGGAACTTCCGATCTTGCGAGGTCCAAGGCCATCAGCGGCGCGGTGAACTTCATTCTTGGAAAGAAGGAAGACGCTTGGAAGCAATATGTCAAAGAAGCGTATCTTCTGAGACAAGCGCTTTCCCTCTGTTCCGCGCTGGCGTCCTATGAAGAGAGACTGAAAGCCGCCTTCTTTGAGGCGTGCCGCGTGCTGATCCTCCGCCTGATGAGTCAAGGCGGAAAGCACAAGCTGTCGCTGACAGAAGTGAATGAGCGCATCAATGAGCTGCTGAAGCAAGCGGTCAAGAGCGATGGCGTTATCAATCTGTTCTCCGATATCAAGGAAGAGTTCTCCATCTTTGACCCTAAGCTGCTGGATGAGATCGCCAAGATGAAGGAAAAGAACGTGGCAGTAGAGCTTCTGAAAAAGCTGCTGGCGGAACAGGTTGCCCTGTACAAAAAGAGCAATCTTGTGAAGTCCGAAGAGTTCAGCGAAATTCTGAAGCGTGTCATGAATGGCTATATCAATGGGCTGATCGACAACGAACAGGTCATTCAGGAGCTTCTGAAGCTCGCAGCGCAGATCCAAGCGGCGAAGCAGCAGGGCGATGATCTGGGGCTTACCGAAGAGGAACAAGCCTTCTATGACGCTCTGACGCGCCCTGAAGCCATCAAGGACTTTTATCAGAACGATGAGCTTGTATCTCTGACCAAGGAACTGACCGACACGCTGAGAAAGAACAGAACCATTGATTGGGAAAAGCGTGACGATGCCAGAGCAAAGATGCGCATGATGGTCAAGAAGCTTCTGAAGCGCTACAAATATCCCCCTGAAGGAATGGACGATGCGGTTCAGACTGTCCTTGCTCAGTGCGAGCTGTGGACTGATAATGTGGCGTAAGAAAACTAAGGGAGAAAGCATGTGGAGTATCCGAGTATTGACCATCTTCTTCCCCAAGCAATGGAAATCGTTTTTGAGTATGACGCTGTAGCAGTTTCCATGCTTGAGCGTAAGATGAAGGTTTCATTCTATATAGCCACAATTGTTGAAAGATTAGAGGAATTAGCTGTTGTTGGTCCATATAATGGAGCCAAGCAGCGCGCAGTTCTTGTTGATAAGCAAGAATGGAATAAAATTGCTCAGAATCTAGGTCTTTAGCAAACAAACCTGTTTTTAGTGAAAAAAGACTCGCATAGATGTAGATTATTAAGCGTCCTTTGTGATAGATTAAAGCTATCAAATAGTTTCATAAGAGTTTTTTGGGAGGTATGATACATGTACGAAGATGTTTGCTATAACAAGAACTTCATCTCAGAAGTCATTTTCAGGATTGATTTTGCAAGCCCCATTGTTGAGTTCAATAAGAGTATGCCGAAGACAATCTACAAGGTAGTTAAAAAATACTACCCAATTGCTGAACCTCAAGACATTATTGGGACAGAGTTAAGTATTAACCCATTGAATGGGCCTGTGCTAAATCAAGTAACTACTAAACAATGGGTTTTCCTTTCAAGAAATAGAAGGAATAAATGCACTATTCAAGCTGAATGCATTATTTTCTCGATATCGTTATATAGCGTTTTCGAGGATGAAAAAAACGCATTTAAGGATATTGTTGAGATTGTTATGCAAGAAAACCCAGACTGTCAAGGAAAGAGGATGGGACTGAGGTACATAAACAATATTCCTTTAAAAGATCACTCGACATGGATAGATGAAAAGTTTTATGCAGCTATCTCAGCCCATAAAGATAACAAAACAACCAAATTGCTTACAACGCTAGAATACGCTGTAGCAGAGAAAGATCTTAATGTCAGACTTAACTATGGATTCAACAATCCTGACTACCCAGCTCCAATTAAACGAGACGAGTTTATTATCGACATTGATGCATATACATCTGGGATAATATATGTGGATGATTTAGAAGAGTTCATTTACGATATGCATAATGAGGTCCAGACATGCTTTGAAAAAATGATTACTGATGATTTCCGAAATGCGTTAAATGAAAAGGATTAACTCATGAACGACAATGCGACGACTACAAATGCTTCTTCCTCAGAAACAGGGTCAACAGAATCAATAAATCATTATATTAGGGTTGTTTCTCAAAATGACGAGACTTATATTAATCAGAATAAGCCATGGCGGATTGTAATTAGGAGACAAGTAATAGATGGCGGAGATAATAACGAAAACATTTCTTGAAACATCAAATGCAATTAATCAATGCGATATTTTTAGAAATGTTGAATTTATAGAGTATGTAAAAGAAGAAGGGAATGCTATCGAAGTTTCAAAAATAGTATTTCCTCTTGCAATTGTGCTTACGCAAGCATGCGATTTGCAGCAAGACTATAGCGCTAGAAAAAGGATAATTGAAGAGCAAAGAGGAAACCAAGATAAATTTCTTATATCAGTTATTGTTGCTCCAATATATAATTTTGAGGAGTTTCGTCAAGGAACACACCTAAGTCAGCTTGGGTTAATCATGGAGGATCAAGGTCGACGAAGCAGATCTAAATGCGAGAACATTATCAAAAACGAGAATAAACGATACCATTATTTGAATTTCCCAGAAGACGTCGAACTTGTTGAGAGTGTTATAGATTTTAAACACTACTTCACTGTTACTATTGGTTATTTACAAACGATTAGAGCCGATCAGTATGTATGTTCAATTGACATTCTCTATAGAGAATTCATTCTGCAAAGGTTTTCTAATTTTCTGTCACGAATTGGTCTGCCCGATCCTGATATCAACTCATAAATAGACTTTAAGCAAATATACAAACAACTACAGGGGAAAAGGGTGAGAGCAATCTGCTCTCACCCTTTTATATCAACTCAACGTGCCCTTCGATCGCCTTCTCGATCCTCTGCGGCTCGATGCCGATGTATCTCTGAGTCACGCCCTGGGCAACAACGATTTTGAAAATCATTACAAAAAAAACGAATTGTGGCTTTTGGAGAAATATGATAAAATGTTATTGAAAACGGAGTTCTGTGTTTTTCGTGCGGAACTTCGGCTGTGCGCTTAAATTATCCCCAAAATCGCGCAGAAAAGAATGAATGTGATAGAGAGGTTTGGGAAATGAAAAACGGCATTGCAAAGCTCCTGAAGATTATTGCTATCATCACCCTTGTTGCAGGTATTGTCCTCACAATTTGGGGACTGACCGACATGGACTATTATGTTGCCATATTTGCTGTCGGTATTGGTGGCCTTATTTCCGCCGCTTTCATCAGAGGCTTTGCCGAAGTAATTGAATTGCTACAGCGCATTAAGGACAACACCGCCAGAGACGAGAAGCCCGAAACAAAGCCAGACGAACTCCCTGAAATCTAAGGAGGCAATACTATGAGCGAACGATATTCCAAGCTCTATTCTTTGCCTGAAAATCTCTATGCAGAGGGTGCGCCTGTTGTTGTCTCGGCGGGTAATCTTTTGAAAGACAATCAGACAGAAAAGGTGCTGGCTCAGCTAAAAATTAAAAACATTTCCAATAAAACGATCAAGGCTGCAAAAGTACTTGTTCATGCGCAGGATACGACAGGCAAAGCAATTGATGGCGATGCAGAGCAAGAATACCTTGACCTGTCTGTGGAGCAGGGGGAAGAGTTCGGCCAGAAGGTCGCGATTGCGCTTCCCAATGCCTCTACACGCGGTTTCTCTGTTGAGGTGAAGCAAGTTGTCTTCAATGATAACAGCGCATGGGAAGGGACAGGAAAAGCGTGGGAGCCGCTTCCAGTAGGTGAAAGCCTGAGCCAATGGCTCGGTGACGCTGAGTTAGTCAAACAATATCAGCTCCACTTCGGCGGAAAATGTGAGTCTGTTCCACAAGAGCACAAGGATCTTTGGTGTTGTACTTGTGGAGAATGGAATAAAAGTGATAATTGTTACTGCTGCGGGAAAGCAAAAGCAGAACAGCTTACCCTTAATCTTGACGTACTGAAAGCGGATAAAGATGCTCGACTGACAAAAGAGAAGGCGGAGCGAGAGGCAAAAGAGGCAGCCGACAAAGCGGCAGCGATGGCAAACGCGAAGAAGGCAAAGAAGGTGTTGACCATACTTGCCCCGATAATTGTGCTGTGCGTTATTGTAGCAATAGTAACTGTCAAGGTTGTAGTACCAAACAGCAAATATCAAAAAGCAACAGAAGCACTCAATGCAGGAAAGTATGATGAGGCTGTTAGTGCATTTGAGGAGATGGACGATTACAAGGATAGCGCAGAAAAAATTGAGGAGGCAAAGGACGCTCAATATACTGCTATAAATCAGCCTAAATACGAAAGAGCGAATGCTTTAGCTCAGGAAGGCAAGCTTTACGAGGCTGCGGTGGCTTTCTACGAGATTAAAGGCTACCTGGACTCGTGGGACCGCTGTTTTGCTCTCTGGGGAGAAATCACACAACGCGAGACTATCTTTGCCGAGGGTGACCACACCATCGCTGCAAAAGCAAATGGTTCAGCTATTGCAACTGGAAACAACGAGCGCGGCCAATGTAATGTTGCTTCGTGGTCCGATCTTGTGGCTGTCTCTGCGGGAGAATACCATTCCATGGGGTTGCGTGCGGATGGATCTGTTTTAATTGCAGGAAATGGAAGAGGAACAACTGTTCCAGCAACTTGGGAAGATATTGTTGCAATTTCTGGTGGTAATCAGTTTTCAGTTGGGCTGAAAGCAGATGGCACTGTTCTGGCCGATGGCTATAATCCCGACGGCCAATGTGATGTGACACTATGGAAAGATATTGTTGCCATTTCAGCAGGCTATTGTCATACAATAGGACTTAAAAGCGACGGCACAGTTGTTGCAACAGGAAAAATGGTCTATGGCTCACTTGACGTATCTGACTGGAAAGATATCATCATGATTTCAGCAGGCAATGATATCAGTATTGGATTAAAAAAGGATGGAACCGCGGTAGTTGCGCATCCAAGTAAAAAAATATATGAATCCGACGAGAGACCCAATATTGATATTTCGTCATGGAAAAAAATAGTTGCGGTTGCTGCGGGGTACGACCATGTTGTTGGGTTAAGGGCAGATGGGACAGTAGTAGCGTTAGGAGGCAATTCTCACGGCCAATGTGATGTGTCAGATTGGAAAAACATTGTAGCCATTGCTGCGGGAGATGATTATACGATAGGCTTGTGTGCGAATGGCACACTTGTTTCAACAGGTTCAAACAATGATGGGGAGAGGAATGTTTCCTCATGGGCGGATATTCAGAAGCCATAGATAAAGAAGGGCAGGGAGCAACAAACTCCCTGCCTTTTCTATATCAACTCCGCATGGCCTTCGATGGCCTTCTCTATCCTCTGTGGCTCAATGCCAATGTATCGCTGTGTCACCGCTGCGCTGCTGTGCTGCAGGAGTCTTTGAACAAGGGCAATGTCATAGCCGTTGTTCTTGTAAATCTCCGTCGCGTACCACTTGCGGAAGCTGTGAGTGCTGATTCCCTCATAGCCCAAATAATCGCAGACGCGAGCAAGGACCTTTTGCACTTCCCTTGTCGTGATTGGGAAGATCAATTCTGAGTGCTTGATGCCATTCCGCAAGCAATAGTTTTCGATGTACTGCTGGATCACAAGGGGGACAGTGAACACTCGCTGTTTGCCTGTCTTCTGCTCCACGATGGAGAGGCGGAAGCGTCCGCCATCATTCACAATGTCGCAGGGGCGGAGCTTCACAATGTCGCTGATCCTCAGCCCAAGGTTGCCTTCCAGCACAAGAGCTGTCGCTACGCGTTCATTGGGGCGGAAGAAGCCACTGCCCTCCTTCATGGTGGTGATGATCGCTTTATATTGCTCGGTGGTCAGAGCTGTCGTTTTCTTGTTCATGATACCCTCCAAGTTCGTTTTTGGGATGCGGGAAAGTTCGCCTTTTTGGTAGGTCTTTGACTTCCCCGCATGTTTTCTGACTTTTGGTGTTCGTATTTGTTGCCTTTTACGAACTAAGGCTCTTCCAGCGGTGGGAGCTGAGAATCATCCTCACAGATTCCCGCAAGAAGGAGCTGGACGCCAAGCCGAAAGCCTTTTGTGAAAATGTCTGCCTCAGAAATGCTCATAAGCTCTATGTTCGCTTCGGTGTATGCCTTGTACGCTTCCTTCCCCTCTGGCGTCAGCATGCTCCAAAAGCGGTCATAAGCCTTCTGTGTGGCCTTTTGGAGTCTGGCATATTCTGTGCCTCGCTTTACAGTTCTTTCGCAGGGGCGGATTGCACCGCCCCATAACGCTTCCAGAATGTTCATGCTCTTCCCTCCCTACGCTGCCACGATCAGCGGCTCATTGCAGTCCAAGCAAGCGATATTCACAGTACGCGTCGCACGCACGCTCATTCCACAGCAAGGGCAGATGTACTTCCTTGTGCTGGACTTTTTATTGCCGCCGACAATTTTTGTTTTGTTTCCCGCCGTCTCCCCTGTTCCAGAAACACGAAATATCTCGAAGTCGTTACGGCAGAGACGGATTTCGCGGAGGTCGTTGTCGATGCAGAACTCCACAAGGGCGTCGCTCGGCGAAGTGATGGACCAGCCATAGGTCGGATGATGCTCCACCAAGAGATCACAAGCCTCAGCCTTTGCCTTGAAGTTCTTGTTGTGGTAGGTGTTGCCTCTGCTGGCGTCCTTGATGCCGTGCTGGTCGTTCCAGTAGTGGACCATTTCATGAAGGAGCGTCGCCACAACATTTTCGATGGGTCGGGAAAGCGTCCCTGCCCCAATGTTGATCTCTCGCATGCCCTTGTCGCCGTCCACGCTCCATGCATCGTAAAGCGTGTAATGACCATAGGCTTTCGGTGTGCTCTGGATGGTGATGATGGGTCTTGAAAGTGCACCTTCAAAGTATCTGGCGTTCAGCAGATCAAAGATGCTGTTCAGGTAAGCGGCGGCTCGGTTGTAGGTGGTAAGCTGTTTCATTGTTCTCTCTCCTTTTCTCTTGGTGAGAGGGCAAGTTGTTTGCTTGCCCTCTCCTGTCCGCTGCTCTCAGGCGGTGATGGTGAAGCGGCGGGACGCGCTCTGCTTGATGAAGGCTTTGTACACATCGGGAAGAGCCTTCTTGAAGCTCGTCGTATCGAAGCGCTGGGTCAGGATGTTCGCGTAGCGGATGATGTACTGTCCGCACACCAGCTCTTCGGTATCGCGCATCTCAAGCTCGCGCTTGATCTCGTCCTTGATCGCCTCGGCTTCGGCCTTGGCCTGTTCCAGCAGCTCCTCCCACTCGTTCAGAGCCTCGATCTTGTTCAGCAGTTCGTTGTTAGCCATTGTATTTATCTCCTTTTCAGTTATTTGTTTTCTTCCTTGACTGTGATTACATTATACACCAAGTTTGGTGAATAGTCTATTCGCAATGTGCACAAAGTTTGGTGAATATAAGCACTTAACTTTGTGCATAATATGCACTTGACTTTGTGCACATCTTGCGCTATACTGTGTACAGTGGGAAAGGAGGCGCAATAAGAAAAATGCCCATTGTGTATGATAAGCTCTTCGCTTTGCTGAAAGAGAAGGGTTATACCACCTATCGCATAAGACAGGAGAAGTTAATCGGTCAAGCAACAATGACAGCAATAAAGAATGGCACAGGGGGGCTTGATGCCAAGACAATCGCTCGCCTCTGCGAAACTTTTGACTGTCAGCCAGGGGATCTAATGGAGTATGTAAAAGGCTGAGCGAGTGACGCGCAATAGGCGTGCTGCGCACATTCAGCCAAGAGCAAGGGATGATTGCGCCTGTATGCGGGGGGTGTATTTCGGGACTCGTGGATCTTTTTGCCCCTTTGCATTCTGGCGTGGCCTATAAAAAAACCAAGAGCAAAAATAATCGGGAAGACGGAACCGCCGATCATTATCAGTCCAATTGAAAAAGAATAGGGTGGATGATAAACATGAAAATTAAAGAGTTATGTGAAAAAAATGGTTTTGATGAGTATCTACTTAATCAGATCCTCAGTTATAATGACATCAAAACTAAAGGCATCTTTTCGCCTGAAGTTGATGATAACGATGTTGATCGCATAATCAAAATATATAAAACAGTGAGTGAACGGCGTGAAAAATCGAAGGCGGCTGAAGAAAAAAAGGCTCTTGCTGAAGAAGAAAAAAAGAAGCGGATATCTTCTATGCCCGTAACAACTGGTGATCTCCACCAAGATTATGAGATCATTGGACCAGTGTATTTTCAAGTCTCCAATAAGGGCCTGTTCAGTAGCTCACTCAGCGAATTAACTGAGCAATATCGCAAAGAGATTGAGAGCATGAAAGCAAGCGGGACCATGTCTGAGAATAGAGCAGACTGGGGTTTCCTTTATGGCGAATGGTCCGTCGGACAGAATCAGTTCGAATCCGCGTTTTACATTGCAACTCAGGAACTGAAAAAGCGTGCGGCTTTGGTTGGCGGAGATGCCATCATTGGGATGCGGCAGGACATTGATTTGGACTCGAACGGCTTTTCATATTTCTACCTTCAAATGTACGGAACGGCAGTAAAGATTAAGGAAAAACAAGATTGAAAATAGGGGAGGCAGCTTTTGTGCTGCCTCCCCTTCGTTTTAGTGGAAGTCTTTGAACAGGTCGTTTTCTACTTGACGCCATGCCTCTTTCAGCGCCTTTTCCATCATAGAGGTGATTTGTGCCATCAGCCAATCCTGCTATTTCTTCTCTTTCTTTTTTCGGTCTTCATCTCTTTGGCTCATTTCTTTTTCACCTCCACTTGAAAGTGCACATTCATGGGATCGGCTTGCGTCTCTTCGGCCTCCGCCTGTCGTGCAGTTGCTTCTTGAATGAGAGAATTATGGGCTGCCTCCAATATCTCCCAAGGCTAATATCCGTCTTTAAACATGCCATCGTAATATGGTGGTATTCTTTTGTTTCTCATTTTTTCAAATACAGTCTGACTGAAGTCTTTGTTCATGTTTTCTTTTTCTCCCTTCACAGTATGCTTTGTAGTTGTCCTACTGGCTCATCCAGCGTAGGTTGTCAGCTCGGTTGTTGCTGGTGTCGCCGTCGATGTGATCCACTGTATTGCAGATCTCAGGGTCAGGGTTGGGACACCACGCCTACGCTACCAATCGACTGACAAGGAAATGATGTGCCTCACCAAAGCGGCAAAGGCATACTCTGTCATATCCTTTGTTATTCATGAAAGGCGTCAGGAGTCGTGCGTTCGCGTGTTTCAGGCTTTTGATGCGTCCCAAGTTCGAGCAAAGATATTTGCCACCGTAGCCCTCAATGGGACGCCATTCTTCATTTGGTAAATCTGGTATTCGATCCATCGGAATACCTCCTTTCTCAAAAAATATGAGCGGGAGTTTTCACTCCCCTCATAAATGTTTGAGAATTTGGAAGGAACAATTAATCAAGTTTGACAAAACTTTTTTGGGCTTTTATTTGACTCTATAACAACTTTGGAGCGAGATGATAAAGAAATCCCCAAAGGATTCCAGAAGGAAAAACCTTTGGGGGATTCTTTTACGCATAATTGAACGCAAGATTAAGATTGTACCATCTCATAATATCTGCTGGGTTTTCGCCTTGATCGATCAAGCAACACAGCATACTCTTGATATACTGTCCAATGATTTCATATCTGCTGAGACCAGAACCGTCCTCAGTGGTAGGAAGGTCACAGTTATCAAAACCATATGCAGACCGCAGGAGCGTCTGGACCTCATCGTTGGAAAGACTATTAGCAAAATCCTCAGGCGAATAGGTATGGCTCTCGCCCCAATCAAGCAGTTTCCTCTCTACAGCATTGGCCTTTATTTCGGGAGGATAGAAACGATAATGCTTGTAGCCAAAATACACCTCAAGCCATCTATCCAGTTCCTCCTTCTGCGCGGATGTATCAATCAGCTCGCAGAGTTTGCGGCCTGTATATTCAATGCTGACATCCACTTTCCGCATGTCATCGATCTCTTCAACCAAATCCCAATAGTCGATATCAACAGGCCAGTATTCAAATCCATTAAGTGAATCCATCAGCGCATACGCTTCTTCATCAGTCAGTGATTCAGGCCAAACACCCTCGACTTTCTCCAGTGCGCTATTCAGGATCTCATTAAAGCGCTTATTGCCCTCATCGCTTTTCAGCATTTCTTCATAATCTTTGTAAAGCAATTATATATCTCCTTATTTTTTTATTTATTTGTGCGGCTGCCGCATTCCTTATTACCTCTTCCTCCTGGATCGCGGGAGCGGGCTTGCCCGTCTCCCGCAAACACTTACTGCCATTCATTAACCAGGAGCCAAGCGGTAGTCCAAGGAATCTCTTCGTAATGGTGGATTGATCCAATCTCATTTACAAAGACAGCTTCCATGGCGTCCATAAAGGAAAACTTCTCATCTCCGATTTGACCAGATTCAACCAGTTCGCCTTCATCGTCAATCAGGGTATAATCCCAAGATCCATCACATGCGCGGAAGGCAATATAAGAATAACGGTCATTCACCAGGAAAGCGCCGTGGTCGAGAACCTTATATGCTTTTTCACGCTCGATAAGAGGCTTATAGTTCATCCAATAGGCAAACAGGTCATTATCCTGCTTTCTGCAATGCGGGCAGACCTTCAAGCCTCTAAAAAGGCTGGATTCCTGCGGGTTTTCAAGATAGAATTCGTGACATGCAGGGCAGAAGTGAAATTCATGTGCGGGGGCATTAAGCGTCTTAGTGCTATGGGGGCGATTAACTGTAAACATTTTTATTTTTCTCCTTATTTTATGATTTTATATTATTGGGGCGAACGCGTGCCGTGTGCGGCCGCCCTTACGAATTAGAAGTGAAATGTCTTTGAATCATCTTTTGTTCCTTGATTCTGCGTTCGGAGATTCATCTTCTCTTCTGGAATATTTGTTTTATTTTTAGTATTTATATATATTTCTATATCCCCTTGCGGACTTTCTTGTACAGGTGGCGGAGTAGGCTATGCGGCAGCCGATCTTTCCTCTTCTGTAGAATTGAACGACACGCACGCAGTTTGAGTATGCGTGGCGGACTGTGGGACCTCATAGAATTGAAGCAAATTTCCTTTATCACGAACAAGAAAGCCCATACTCTCCAACTTGCGGAGCTGATCATAGAAGGTTGAACGTGGCATGCCGATCTCTTGCTGTATCGCTGCGGGGGAAAGGGCGGTCTTATAACCATTCTTGTTAGAAGCAAGGTAAGTATAGAGCAGGAACGCTTGTGCTCCTAATACGCGAGCCGCGAACTTCCAGTTATCGTTATTGATACCAAGGAAACTTCCGCCCAGCGGCTCGCGGTTGATTTGCACTACCTTTTGGTTTGGGACTGTATTTGGCATGATTAGTCTCCTTCCTTCAGGCATTCAGTCAGTTCAACAAGGGCTTCTGTGGCAGGAATGTATGTTCTGTTTTCGGTATTCAACTTGTTCCATTCCAACACTCTTTGGACAACTTCCTCGCGAGACATGATTCCGCATTTCCCAAGTTGACCACTATCGACTACTTTGAGCTGCACATCATACAGTTCATAATCCCAGCAAGCACCGAAGCGCTCTCCATCCTCTTCATCAATGGTATCGTCAATGACTTCGTAAGTGCGCATAAGCTTGTTGCCGACAAGGAAGAATTCTCGATCTTCCTTTACAGCGAAGAGACGCAATTCATGGTCTTTCATCTGTTCTTCAACTTTTTCCTCTTCTTCACCCTCATATTCTTCTTCGTAATCCGCGTAGAGAGTTTCGGGGTCAATACAGATGAAATTTCTTTCTTTATCGAAATGCAGCCATGCGCCGAAAGCTCCAGCTCCTGAGACTTCGGTATCATCAGGAAGGTCGGCAAGGAGCGTGCGCAGCTCGCCAAGAGTATCGAAATAGGAACGCTTATTCAGGTCGTACATAATTTAAACTCCTTATAAAAATATTTTTGATTATACACTTTCAATTTGCCATTAGGCGGCACATTTCTGTAAAACGCACGAATGAGAAAGTATTGTCTAAATACTCTCTCATCCGAAAAAGGATTTCTTTTTTCCTTTTTTCTATATATATTATATAATATTTTTTTAAAAAAATCAAACAAACGAGCGATTTGACTTGATTTTGAGAACTTTTTAGGCAAAATTAAAAACCCCTGTCAGTCAATGGTGACAGAGGTTTTAAGCGGGTTTTATAGCGTGGGCCGCGTCACGCAGCGGGGGCTTCGACAGCCATGTCTTCCGCTTCGGAGAGCTGAGAAACATTCTCGCTCTTGGTCATGCCGAACTCGGCAATCGCAGGGTAGCGCTCAAGGAACCAAGCCTTGATGGTGGGGTAGCGCTTGTGGAGGCTGTGAGCCTTGGAGATTCCGATCATCTCATTCAGCTCAACGAGGACAGGCTTGGCATCATTCTCGTGAGTACCGATGTACTCACGCATGAAGTCGTAAGTCAGTCCGCGGTAGTGCTCCTGCGCGGTGTTCGTCTTGAACTTGCGCGTCACAAGAGCAAAGTCAGGATAGTCGGCGCGGACAGCCTGAAGCTGCGCGTACTCGACAGAGCCAGGGATGAAGCACTTCTTGGCGAAGGCGGAGCTGAGGACGATCTTACGCTCGGCGTAATTAACCTTGATAGCAGTCATTTCATTCACCTCCCTTCACTCAGGCAGCCAGAGCGCTCTCGCGGCGCTGCTGGAAAGCCTCAATCTCAGGGAAGGTCTTGAAGAACCAAGCTCTAATCTCCCCATAGGAGAGAGCTTCAGCACCGAAGAGCAGAGCCTCATCGCTCTTACCGCGAAGGTCGTTGAACGCCTTCATGATGCTCTTGGCGTCGTCATCATGGGAAGCGATGTACTTCTCCATGAAGTCGTAGGTCAGACCCTTGAAATGGTCAGCCTTGGTGCGGACAGTCTTCACCACGATGGCGAAGTCAGGGTAGTCCTTGCGGACCTGCTGCATGGCCTTGTACTCGCGAGTGCCGAAGCGGCTGGCAGCCTTATCGAAGCTCTTGGAGACCTCGATGGTTCGAGAGTTGCGGATGATACGAACAGAGTTTTCAAAAGTAGTAGCCATTTTAGGCTCCTTTCCGCGCTTTTTGCGCAATAATTTTTTGTTTTTTTGAGATGTTTTTCATCTCTTCTTTACGCTTTTATTATACTGCTCGGGGCTTGCCATCTTGTACATTAACTTGCACATGCTATTTTGGAGTCCAATCAAGGATTTCTTTTTTGGCGATCTGCTGATTGATGAGCCAAGCGGTTGCGATTTGTTTTTTCATCATTCTGTTCCCCTTTCTTCTGTGTCTAGTATACATCTTCATTTCGTTTGTCTTGTACATTAACTTGCACATGGTTTTCTATTTGGGAGTCCAGTAGAGTTGCCTTTTTTTCGCTAATCTTTCGTTGATAAGCCAAATGATAGTCATTTGTTTTTTCATATCAAGTCGTTCCTTTCTTGTTTGTTTTCTTTTCTCTTTCTGGTTATATTCTACACCTGGTCTCGCTTTAGCTTGTACATTAAGTTGTACAAGCTCAGGAGAAGTGATGCTCGGTCACAGTAACTGTGGGAGGGACATACTTCAAGGAAGAAACCTTTATGGTCTCATCGCAGTCATAGCAGACAATTTCATCGTCATCGAAGACCCTGTCACATGAGCCAATGGGGCAGCCACAGTCAGGACAGAAGTAGCCGCAATCATCATCGGCAAAGGTCTCAGTAATGGTGAGGTGATGATCCTTGAAGGACGCCTCAAACTCATCCACCCAGTAGCACTTGAGATCGTCGTACCAGGCATAGGCTTCGAAATCCGAAGAGGGGAACTCCTCAGCTACCGCCTTGTACATGGCAGGGACATAGCGGTTAAACTCATCGCTGTAAAGCGTGCTGTCAATATCAAAACAATCATTATCGCGGCAGTCGCCCAGATCCTGGAGCCACAGAGGGTAGTAACCATCGGTATCAGCAATTGCCATCACAGCAGCTTCCATTGCCTCATACGCCTTACGCATATCGACCTTTGCGCTGAACTCCATCTTGAAGTGGCAATTGGTCTTCATGACCCGAAATCCTTCACTGACATTGATTCTTTCCATTTTTCTTTTTCCTTTCCTTTCTCTTTCTGTCTGTATTCTACTCTTCTTTGTCTTTTGGCTTGTACATTAACTTGCACAAGCTTAGGCAATGCGCTCGATGCGAATATCGCAGTAGAAGTCATCACATTCCTCAGCGTAGAAGTATGCGCGCTCATAGGTGCTGCACTCACGATACTGGTGGAAATCATAGCGGCTGTTAGAAATGCTCAGGTACTCGACCTCATACTCTTCAACGCTAAACTCTTCATAGAACTTCTTCATTTTCGTTTTCTCCTTTTCGTTTTTCTTTTGTTTTATCTCTTTCTTTCTGTACTCAGTATAGCAAGGAAGGTCTTTCAGCTTGTACAGAAACATGCACAAGGGAACAACAAAAAAGGCGGCTTATTGCTCCTGAAAGTACCAGGATAATAGCAATAAGCCGCTTTTTTAGAACCACATAAAAGCAGAGTTGTATGAAAGTTGTTAAAAGTCAAAAAGAAGCCGTAATTATCTCAAAAGGATCTTGCATGAAAGTTGTTTTGTTTTTGCTTATAATTCGTATTATAATAGAAATACGAACAGCGAAAACCAGACGCCAAGCGGATTGTAAGCGTCCGACAATCGGAGTTCGTATTTATTCGTTAAAAAGTTCGTGCTTTTCTGCCACTTTTAATTGATTTGTGAATAATTTGATGATGTTGGTCGGTATGGAAATTTGACATGCCCCGTCGCTTGTGATACCATACAGACGATCCCGATAAACGGGGAAAATCCAAACCAATGAATAAGGCAATAAATCGTCCATGATCTGCTTGCTTCTGAGCCGCGTCGAGCGGGCTTCCCCTTTCGGGACGAAAGTCCCGAAAATCCGCCACGCCATCGAGGTGGCTTGGGACCGCGGCGACATCGAGGTGCTGCAGAAGTACTTCGGCTACACGGTGTCGAACATCAAGGGCAAGCCGACGAATTCGGAATTCATCGCCATGATCGCGGACTCTTTGACCCTTCGCCAAAAGCAGGCGAGGCGGTGAACCCATAAAAACAGCAAATCCCTCCGAACGCCGCCCGTTCCTGCGGGCCGTGCTCGGAGGGATTTGCGTGTCAGTCAAAGTAGCGCCTGTACAGCAGGCCGACCATGGGATCCAGCTCTTTTCTGACGTCGACGTTGTGCTCCCGGATCATTTTCCTCACGTGCTCTCTGCGCTTTCGAAAGCCTTCGGAATGATACAGCCCGTGCCGAACGTGCAGCCTGGCCATGCTTTCGATCTGCACATGCAGATCCTGTATGATCTCTTCCCGCTCCATGCATGCCTCCTTCCTGTTTCGTTTTCTTCCGGGTTCTCTTGTTTGTCAACACTTTATCATGTGCAAGTGTTGGTGAGCAAGTTGGAAAATTGCCGAAATTTGGCACTTTATTTTATGAAATCTGTCGGTCTTTCAATATTTTAAAGCAAATCTGTGAACTTTTTATTCTTTCCTCCCTCACAGTTTCCGCTCCGCTCTTGATTCTTCGCCGAAAACCGCATATAATGAGGAAAAACCAAAGGTTTCGGGAGGGATTCGCCATGAAAACCGGCAAACACCAACAGCCGGCACAGCCGCGCCGCAGCCGTCGGAGAGCCTTTGCCCCGCTGCTGTTTGCGGCTGTACTCGTGCTCGTTCTGCTGATTCTGATCCTCCCCCGCCTCGGGGGAAAAGCACCCGCCGCGCCCGCGGAGGAAGCGCTCACCCGCGGCATGCCTCCCGAAGGGGAAGCGTCGGACTCCCTCCCGCCGCTGACGGACTATGCCGTCAGCTTTCAGCTGGAAAACGGCGTGCTGACGGTCTCCGGGACCGGCGCGATGCCCGCGCTGGAGCGCGCTTTCACCGAGCAGGAGCGTGCCGCAGTCGAAACGGTAATCCTGGATCCGGCCGTCACCTCGCTTGACGCCGAGGCCTTTCGCGGCTGCACCCGTCTGCGCGCGATCACGCTCCCGGAAGGGCTGAGCGCCATCGGCGCCGCCGCCTTTGACGGCTGCCGCCTGGAGACGCTCACGGTCCCGGCCTCGGTCACGCAGATCGCGGAGGGCGCCTTCCTCGGCTGCGGCTCGCTGCGGGAGATCCTCGTGCAGCCGGGCAACCCGGCCTACGTCTCTGTTGACGGCGTGCTGTACAGCAGCGACCGCAGCCTGCTGCTCTGCTTTCCCGCCGCCAAAAGCAGCCGCGGCTTCCGCGTGCCGGAGGGCGTCACCCGGATCGCGGCCTGCGCCTTCAGCGGCTACCAGCTGACGGAAACGCTCTATCTCCCCGCGAGCCTGCAGGAAATCGGCGCGGAGGCCTTCACCCGCTGCTACGGTCTCGCCGCCTTCAAGGTCGACGGCGGCTGCCCCGCCTTCTCTGCCGCGGACGGCGTGCTGTATGATAAAGAAAAGCGCGTCCTGCTGCGCTATCCCAGCGCCAAGACCAGCCAGCGCTTCAGCGTCCCCCGCGGCGTGGAGGAGATCGCGCCCGGCGCCTTCTGTGAAAACTATGAGCTGAGCTCCCTGACGCTCCCGGACAGCCTCACGCGCATCGGGGACCGGGCCTTTTCCGGCTGCAGCTTCCTGCGCAGCGTGAGCTTCCCCCGCGCGCTCCTCTCGATCGGGGAGCAGGCCTTCCTCTCCTGCAGCCGCCTGCAGGAAGTCTCCCTGCCGGAGAGACTGGAGAGCCTCGGCGACCAGGCCTTCGCCTACTGCTATGAGCTGCATTCGCTGGAGCTGCCCGCCGGGCTGCGAGAGCTCGGGCGAGAGATCTTCCTGCGCTGTGACAGCCTGGTTTCGGTCGCGGTTCCCGACGGCTTCTCCGCGATCGGCGGGGCGATGTTCCGCCAGTGCGGTGCGCTGGAGACCGTCCGGCTCCCGGCCAGCCTTGCATCCATCGGCCCGGAGGCCTTCCTGGAATGCACGGCGCTGAAAACGATCCGCTACGCCGGCACGCAGGCGCAGTGGGACGCCGTGGAGATCGGCGATTCCCTGGCCATCCCCGACGGCGCCGAGATCCTCATCGAAGGCTGAATCACGCACATAATAACCCTCCGGAAAAATCCGGAGGGTTTTTGATTTTTCTGTTGCCATTTATCTTTCTTTCCGTTATAATACGCTCTGTTATCATTGAAAGCGAGGAAATCCCATGGACAGAAGCTTTTCCCAGACGCTCTCGGCCCTGCGCCGGCAGCGGAATCTGAGCCAGCGCACGGTGGCGGCCGATCTCGGCATCAGCCAGGCGCTGCTGAGCCACTATGAAAACGGCGCGCGCGAGCCCGGACTGCAGTTCGTGTGCCGCGCCTGCGACTATTACGGCGTGACGGCGGACTATCTGCTCTGCCGCAGCGACAGCCAGGACGCGCCGGCCAGCACGCTCAAGGCGGCCCTGACCTTTCTGGAGCAGATCCGCTCCGTCACCGACCGGGCGGAGCTGGCCCTGACCGAGTTTGCGGACGGAGAGTGAAGCCATGATTGACCAGAAGAACATTCGGAATTTTTCCATCATCGCCCATATCGACCACGGCAAGTCCACCCTGTCCGACCGTCTGATCGAGAAGTGCGGGGCGGTGGAGCAGCGCGTCATGGAGGATCAGATCCTTGACAACATGGATCTCGAGCGCGAGCGCGGCATCACGATCAAGGCCCGCGCCGTGGGCCTGACCTACCGCGCCGCCGACGGGCAGGACTATACCCTCAACCTGATCGACACCCCGGGCCATGTGGACTTCAACTACGAGGTCAGCCGCTCGCTCGCGGCCTGCGAGGGCGCGGTGCTGGTGGTGGACGCCTCCCAGGGCGTCGAGGCGCAGACCCTGTCGAACACCTATCTCGCGCTCGATAACGACCTGGAGATCCTGCCTGTCATCAACAAGATCGACCTCCCGGCGGCCGAACCCCAGCGCGTCAAGGATGAGATCGAGGAGATCATCGGCATCCCGGCCCAGGACGCGCCGGAGATCAGCGCCAAGGCCGGCATCAACATCGACGCGGTGCTGGAGGATATCGTGGCAAACGTCCCCGCTCCGTCGGGCGATCCCGAAGCGCCGCTCAAGGCGCTGATCTTTGACAGCCAGTACGACAACTACCGCGGCGTCATCGTGTTCCTGCGCCTGATCGACGGCCGCATCCGCCGCGACAGTGAGATCCTGCTGATGTCCACCGGCGCGAAGTACAAGGTCGTCGAGGTGGGCCATCTGCGCCCGATCGGCCTCGATCCCGGCGACGAGCTCGCCGCAGGCGACGTCGGCTACTTCACCGCCAGCATCAAGAACGTGGCGGACACCCAGGTGGGTGACACCGTCACGGAGGCCGCGCGCCCCGCGGATCAGGCTCTGCCCGGCTACCGCCCGGCACGGCCGATGGTCTTCTGCGGCATCTACACCGAGGACGGCTCCAAGTACCCCGACCTGCGCGACGCGCTCGACAAGCTCAAGCTCAACGACGCCTCCCTCAGCTATGAGCCGGAGAGCTCCGTGGCGCTGGGCTTCGGCTTTCGCTGCGGCTTCCTCGGGATGCTGCACATGGAGATCATCCAGGAGCGTCTGGAGCGCGAATTCGACCTGGAGCTCGTCACCACCCTGCCCTCGGTCATCTACAAGGTCATCAAGTCCGACGGCAGCGTCGTCATGGTCGACAATCCCCACAACTATCCCGATCCGACCCAGATCCTGGAGGCGCACGAGCCCTACGTCAAGGTCTCGATCATCACGCCGAACGAATTTGTCGGCAACATCATGCCGCTCTGCCAGGACCGCCGCGGCGAGTACAAGAACATGCAGTACCTCGACACGCGCCTCGTGGAGCTGCATTACGAGATGCCGCTCAACGAGATCATCTACGACTTTTTCGACACCCTCAAGGCCCGCACCAAGGGCTATGCCTCGCTGGATTATGAGTTCTCCGAGTACAAGCCCTCGGAGCTTGTGAAGGTGGACATGCTCTTAAACGGCGATTCGGTGGACGCGCTCAGCTTCATCGCCCACCGCGAGAAGGCCTATCCCCGCGCCCGCAAGCTCTGCGAAAAGCTCAAGGACAACATCCCCCGCCAGCTCTTCGAGGTGCCGATCCAGGCGGCCATCGGCGGCAAGATCATCGCCCGCGAGACCGTGCGCGCCATGCGCAAGGACGTGTTGGCCAAGTGCTACGGCGGCGACATCACCCGCAAGAAGAAGCTGCTGGAAAAGCAGAAGGAAGGCAAAAAGAAGATGCGCCAGCTGGGCACCGTTTCGATCCCCACCGAGGCCTTCCTCGCCGTCCTCAAGCTCGACGAATAAAACCAACAGACAGGAAGCGGTTACAGACCGCCTCCTGTCTGTCTCTTTTTCCAAACTCTTTCTCTTGCCAAGTCGAATTTTGCGGCGTAGAATGATGCCATGTTCACCGATGATAAAGTCAAGAGCGGCTTTCGGGCCTGGTATAAGCTGTGCCCCTTCCGGCACTTTCTGATCCTCGCCAGCGCGGTGCTGATCCTGCTGCACCTGCTGACGCGGCCTTTCCGCGCCCTGAACGTCTGGCTCAGCGCGCATCTGGTCCGCCCGGCGCACCTGTGGCTGTCCACGCAGACCGGGCAGGTCCCCTTTTCCGTCGCGGAGCTGCTGATCGCGCTGCTGGTCCTTCTGCTGGTGTATTATCTCTGCTCCCAGCTTGTCCGGCTTTTCACCCGGCCCCACTTTTTCCTCCGCCTCTACCGCACGGTCACCACGCTCCTGGCGCTCGGCCTCACGGTCTATGCCGGCTTCTGCCTGCTCTGGGGCGTGTATTACTACGGGGACGATTTCATCGCGCAAAGCGGCCTCAAAAGCGAGCCGATCTCCGTCGAGCAGCTCGAGCGCGTGACGGCGTATTTTGCCGAGCTTTCCAGCGAGTACAGCGGCCGCGTGGCGCGCGATGAAAACGGCCTCTATGCCGGTGACCGCGGCGCGATCCTGGACCGCTCGCCCGCGCTCTACCGCGCCGTGGAGGCGGATTTCCCCTGCCTGGAGGGGCCCGCGCTGCGCGCCAAGGGCGTGATGTGCTCGCGGGTGATGAGCTATCTGGACTTCACCGGCTTTTTCTTCCCCTTCACCGCGGAGGCCAACGTCAACCTGGACTTCCCTGCCCCGCTCTTCGCCTCCACGGTCGCCCATGAGCTTGCGCACCAGAGGGGCGTTGCCAAGGAACAGGAGGCCAATTTCGTGGCGGTGCTGGCCTGCCTGGAGGACGGGGATCCCGACTATGTTTATTCCGCCGCCCTGCTGGCCTATACCCACCTCGGAAACGCCCTGCGCCGGGCGGATCCGGAGGCCTGGGCACGGGTCTACGGCCGTCTGAACGAGGCCGTGCTGGCGGACTTTGCCGCAGGGCGAGAATACTGGAAGCAGTTTGAAACGCCGGTGCAGAGCGTGTCCAACACGGTCTACGAGGGCTTCCTGCACAGCTATAACCAGGAGCTCGGTCTGAAAAGCTACGGCGCCTGCGTGGATCTGCTGGTCAATTACTATGACCCGCTGATCCCGGACACGCCGATTCCTTCTCCGGAAGAGCCGGAGCATGTGCCGGAAGAGCCGGAAAACCAGCCCGGACCGGAGCCTTTTTTCCCCGAAGAAACGGCGGCTCCGGAGTCCTCACAGACAGATGAAAAAAATTCTTGACAAATGCGCAAAAATGGATATAATAACTTTTGCGTTTAGCGGGATTGTGTAAAGGTAGCACAGCGGACTCTGACTCCGTATGTGAGGGTTCGAATCCTTCTCCCGCTGCCAAACAAGAGCAGTTCGCCCACCCGGGCGGGCTGCTTTTGTTTTTCAGAGTACCGGCATGGGATTCGAACCCTCACATCATTTCCATCGCGTCGCGAAGCGCCAAAGGCGCTGAGGGTTCGAATCCTTCTCCCGCTGCCACGTCGTCGCAAGCTGCACATCGCTTGCGACGACTTTTTTGCATTGCGCAAAAAAGTCCTCTCGCGCTCGTTCCGCTGCTCCTCCTTTCAAAAGCAAAACCGTGCGAACGCTACAGGCCTTGTCGACAACTTAGGCCTTTCGCTGCACCGGGTTTTGCTTTTGTTCAGGGCGGGTCGAATCCTTCTGCTTTCCGCTTCACGCATAATCTGTCTTTCCTTCTCTGCACTTGCGTGATATAATTGTTTTCGACAACAAACAATCAAGGAGGAACTCATTATGGGCGTATTGTCAAAGATCCATCGTTTCCGCGAGGCCGGCGAGGACGCGAACGTCAACAATGTGGAGCGCTTCGGCCAGCCCGCGCGCTCGCTGTTTACCAGCACCAAGGTCATGACGCTCCATCACCGCATCGAGATCACCGACGCGGGTGAGAACGTCGTCTACCGCGCGGAAACCAAATTCCCGTCCCTGCACGACAAAACCGACGTGTTCGACGCATCCGGCAGGCCCGTGGCGCACATCGAGCGGAAATTCTTCACGCTCCACGAGCGTCACTTCATCACCATGGCGGACGGCACCGCCTTTGAACTGTCGAACGAGCTGTTCCACCTGGTCAAGGACGTCACCAACATCGAGGGCCTTGGCTGGCAGCTGCGCGGCAACATCCTCGGCCTCAACTTCGAGCTCTATGACGAAAACGGGCAGGTCATCGCCGTCATCGCCCAGAAGCTCTTCTCCCTGCACGACAAATACTGCATTGATATCTACCGGCCGGAGTACGAAAAGTTCGTCGTCGCGATCCTCATCACGCTCCAGCACATGATCCGCGACCGGGAGGCCGCATCTGCGTCCAGCTCCTCGTCCTCGTCCTCCTCAAGCGACTGACCCTGCATCCTTTCCACCGACGGCAGCCGGCCCATCCTTTCGGATGGGCCGGTTGTTTCCTTTTTCAGCCGCACAGCGCATGGATCAGGCGCAGCAGCAGGCAGCAGCCCACGCCGCAGAGCGTCGGCACCAGCGCCGCCAGAAAGACCCATTTCCAGCGCCCGGTCTCCTTTTTCACGGTCCACAGCGTTGTCGAGCAGGGCCAGTGAAACAGGGAAAACAGCAGCTGTATTACCAAAGCGCTGAAAACAGATTTATTACGAGCGCTCAGAAACAAAGACCCGGGCGGAGGATCGCTGATCCTCCGCCCGGATTTTTGTTTGTCTATGCTGTTTTTGGCTCGTTACCACGGGAGCTTGTAGGTGCCCATCGCCGCGCGGC
>Ga0310691_10000082_pt1 | contig 182822 bp, 171 predicted proteins | sample 176DNAGHGlowgp2_FD_203887 | JGI IMG/M metagenome (GOLD analysis project Ga0310691, IMG submission 203887) | Sheep rumen microbial communities from Palmerston North, Manawatu-Wanganui, New Zealand - 1766 DNA GHGlow gp2 (v2) (version 2) | ecosystem: Host-associated > Mammals > Digestive system...
GCAAAGGGGATGCTTACGTGAAGTCCACCGGTATCGTACGAAGAGTCGACGAACTTGGGCGTATCGTATTGCCAATCGAAATGCGCCGGACGCTCAACATCGGAGAAAAGGATTCTCTCGAGATATATGTTGACGGCGACAGCATTATTCTTCGCAAATATCAGGCGGCTTGCGTGTTCTGCGAGAGTACGAAAAAAATCGTCAATTATCGCGGAAAGAATGTCTGTCCTGATTGCATAGCGAAGCTGAAAGAGCTGTATTGATACGCGAAAACCCTGACCGGCACGGTCAGGGTTTTTTATTTTTATATGATTTCATACCCCTCGGCGGCCAGCGCTGACAGCGCCCGCTCGAAGTTTTCTTCTTTTACGAGGATATAATCCGTATTGAATGTGGACACCGCAAAGATGCCGATATGCCGCTCGGCCAGGATGGCCGTCAGCCTTGAAAGGATGCCGATGAGGGAAAAGTCCAGGACGCCCTCGATGCGGAAGGCTCTCCAGCCGTCGTCACGCACAAGTGTATGAGGCGGGGTGTCCTCCGTTTTGCATACCAGGGAGATTTCCTCGTCTGTTTTCCCGATGAAGAAGAAATCGACCGCCGTATTGATGTCGGATATTTCGGCCGCTTTACAGACCGTCAGTTCATGTTCCAGTTTTTTGAGCTTCATGGATGCCCTCCCATTGATTCCGGTTTATCTGATCTTATCACAAATTATTGCCTGTGTCCAACACCGCGGATCAGAAGAAAACGTCTGGTAATCAGTGCCGAACTGTGATAAAATATCAATATAAAAGACACAGGGAGGCCATGCCATGGACAACAGGACAGACGAAAAAAGCATGCAAGAACTGGTGGAGCAGATGGCGGCTGTACAGCGGCGAAGCCAAACGCTGAGTATGGTTATCACGGTGGTGATCGCGGTGATGGCGGCGGCGCTGATCGTGAGCCTTGCCGTTGTGGTGCCGAAGATCAGCGCGACGCTCGACCATGCCCGTACAACGCTCGCCGATACTCAGGCCGTCATCCAGCGCGTCAGCACTTCCCTCGACAATCTTGACAGCATCGGAGAGAATCTCAACGGGCTGAGCGGTGAAGGCGCAGAGAAGCTGGGAAAGCTGATCGACACGCTCAGCACCATTGACGTGGACGCGCTGACGGCGTCGATTCAGCGCTTCAACGGTCTGCTGGAGGGGCTGTCGAATTTCAAATTGTTCGGATAAAAGGCGCGTTGCAAAATGCTTCCCATTTTGTCATCCTGAGGAATGAAATGACGAAGGATCTTTTCCCTGAAGGTTTTTGCAGACTTTCAGGAAAAGATCCTTCGTTTACGCGAACATTAGTGATTCTTGGCAGCTTGCCGCTTAGAATCTCTATACCCTTTAGGAGGATGACACGTATTTTGCAACGCGCTTTTCATGTTTTGCACAGCTCCCCCACCACGTACTGGCACAGGAGCATGCCCGCGCTGGCCGGGACCCAGATCAGCGAACCCGGCACCGCGCGCCTGCCGGGAGGCGGCGCCTCGAATTGAGCGGGCTTCATGGGCTCCTCGGGGCTGAAAACCACCGGGTGGTGCTCGACACCCCGGTCCCGCAGCTCCTTGCGGATGACGCGGGCAAAGGTGCAGCCGTAGGTTCTGGAGATATCGTCCAGCCGGAGCTGCTGCGCGTCGCGCTTGTTGCCGGTGCCGAGGGCAGAGACGATGGGGATGCTCCGCTCCCGGCAGCTCAGGATGAGGTCGATCTTGCAGGAGACAAGGTCGATGCAGTCCACAACGAAGTCGTAGTCGGCAAAGAAGCGATCCCGCTCGCAGGCCTCGTAATGGCCCTCGATGCACCGCACCTGAATGTCCGGGTCGATGTCCGTGAGATGTTCCGCCATGACCGCCGTCTTGGCTCTGCCTACCGTGGAGCGGTAGGCGCAGAGCTGACGGTTGATGTTGCTCTCGCCCACAGTGTCCCGGTCGATCAGGGTCATGTACCCGACGCCGGAACGGGCTAGCGCCTCGGCGCACCAGGAGCCCACGCCGCCCAGGCCAAACACGGCCACATGGCTGCATCTCAGTTTTTCCATTGCCTCGCTGCCGAGCAGCATCTCGGCCCGGATCGTTCTCTCCTGCATTTTCTTCTCCCTTTCTCAAAAACCCCGCCGGAGACCCGGCGGGGTTTTTGTATTCCCTGGTTTTGTCTTATCCGACGTAACGCATGCCGAAGCCTTCCTTGGTGGGATTGGCCTCCTCGGCCTTCTCCATCCAGGCCTCCGCGTCGGTATTGCGCAGGTCGTCCTCGGCGATGACGCTGCTGTAGAGCTTGCCCTCGCCCACGTAGTACATCACGTGATAGCCGGCATAGCTGCCGCTCTCGCCGTAGACGATGCCGGTGTCGCCCGCCTTGTGGTCGGCAAAGCAGAAGTCGTTGAACTCCTGGACCATCTGGCCCTTGGCAACATTCTCATACAGGCCGCCATTGGTGTTGGAGCCGGGGTCCTCGGAATACTGCTCGGCCAGGGCGGCAAAGCTGTCCTCGGTCTTGTCGCCGGCCTCGAACTCGGCAAGGATCTCCTCGGCGCGCGCCTTGGCGGCTGCCTTGGCCTCGTCGGTGTAGCTGCCGTTTTCGTCGGCCTCGGCATTGACAAGGATGTGGCGGACGTTCACAGTGTTGTAGTGGTTGTCGTCACGGGAGAGATACACCACCACATAGCAGCCGCTGGCATCGGGGGAAACGGTGATATCGCCTGCCTTGCGGGACGCGTCGCGCATCCAGTCGGCAGCGGGAACGCTGCTGCCCTGGACATGGGTCTGCTCGCTGGCGGTCGCCTCCTGGGCCTCGGCAGCCTCGATGAGGTTGGCGGCATAATCGGTGCTGTTTGCCTTTTTGTAAGCTTCGGCAATGGCGCTGGCCTTCTCGGCCGCGGCCGCGACGGTCTCATCCGTCACGTCGGAGCTGGTGTTGCCGTCGGCATCGGTGGTCTCCACGCGCTCGGCGGAGATATAGCTGTAGGCGTAGTCAAAGAAGTCGTGCTCGCCCGCGTAGCTCTGATACTTCTCTTCGATCTGGTCGTCGGTGTAGGTAAAGCTGTCGAGCAGCGCCTGACCGGCCTTGCTGGCAAGCAGGGACTCCTCATAGGCTTCGCGGACCAGCTTCTGGTTGACGCCGTTGCCGTAGTTTGCGGCCAGCATGTTGTCGCCGCTTGCGTAGCCGTAGGACGTGGCCTGCTCGTCGAGACCTTCAAACGAAGCGTCGATCTGTGCCTTGTCGTCGGCATCCAGGGTGATGCCGTTATCGGCGGCGTACTGGCCCAGGACGGTGGCATGAATCATGTCATTTTTGGCAGCTTCCAGGAAGTAGTCCTTCCAGGTGCCGCCCTCCAGCATGGGGCACGCCTGCTTTTCGAGGCCGTGGATGCCGTTGGAAGTATCCAGGCCGAAGATGCTGGCATAGCTGCCGTACTGGTTTGCGAAGGTATAGTACTGGTTTGCGTAGCGGTAGCTCACGTCCGCGGCGGTGTAGTTCTTGCTGCCGACGGAGAACGCCGTGGTCTTGTACATGATGCCGGAGTTGAGCAGGAGCACAGACACCACCACCAGCACGACGGCAATGGTGCCGAGGGTCCAGCGCAGGTTGCTCTTTTTCTTCTCCTGGGCTTCCTTCTCCTGGGCAAGGGTCTTCTTGTCGGTACCCGCTGCGCGGGCAGCCTGACGGTTTTTCTTTTCAGTCGATGCACTCATGGCTTATCTCATCCTTTGCGTTTGATACATATTATGATAAGGGGCAATTTTGCAGACTCAGGTATTATAGCGCAACACGGACTGCGTTTCAAGTAAAATTCCATCCAGTTTGCGATTTTTTCATATTTGGAAGCTTTCGCGCATAGGATAGGCTTATGTGCAATCATGAGGGAGGGAAAAAAGAATGGATATCGACGATCTGATTTTCGGAGACTACGATCCCGGTCCGAGTGACCGTTAAAATACGGAGAGCGGAACCGCTCTCCGTATTTTAACGTTATAGCCTTTTGCCTCAATTCTGGGCCCTCATGGACAGGAAGGCGTTTATGAAGCCGTCCAGGTCGCCGTTCATGACGTTGTCGATGTTGCCGTTTTCGTAATCGGTGCGGTGGTCCTTCACCAGCTGATAGGGCATGAAGACATAGGAGCGGATCTGGCTGCCCCATTCGATCTTCATCTGCACGCCTTTGATGTCGCTGATCTTTTCCAGGTGCTCGCGCTCTTTGATCTCGGCCAGGCGCGCGCGCAGCATGTTGCGGCAGTTCTCCAGGTTCTGGAAATGGCTGCGCTCCACCTGGCTCGACACCACGATCCCCGTGGGGATATGGGTCAGGCGCACGGCCGAGGAGGTCTTGTTGACCTTCTGACCGCCCGCGCCGGAGGAGCGGTACACATCCATCTTGATGTCCTCGTCTCTGAGCTCGATCTCGTTGTCATTGGCGATCTCGGGCATGACCTCGACGGCTGCAAAGGAGGTGTGGCGGCGGCCCGCAGCGTCAAAGGGGGACACGCGCACAAGGCGGTGGATGCCGTGCTCGCTCTTGAGAAAGCCGTAGGCGTTTTCGCCCTCGATCATGATGGTGGCGCTCTTGATGCCCGCCTCGTCGCCGTCGAGGTAGTCCATGACCTTCACCTTATAGCCGTGGCGCTCGGCCCACATGTTGTACATGCGGTAAAGCATGGAGGCCCAGTCCTGCGCCTCGGTGCCGCCGGCGCCGGCGTGGAAGGTGAGAATGGCGTTGTTGGCGTCATACTCGCCGGTCAGGAGTGTGGACAGGCGCGTCGACTCCACCTTCTGTGTGTACTCCTCAAACTCCTGCTGAAGTTCGGGCAGCATGGAATCGTCGTTTTCCTCGATCGCCATCTCGCAGATGGTCATCATATCGTCCCAGGAGGCGCACAGGCGGTCAAAGTTTTCCACCTTGTCCTTGAGGTTTTTCAGCCGCTTCTGGACCTGCTGCGACTTCTCCACATCGTTCCAGAAGCCGTCGCGGGCGCTTGCGGCTTCCAGCTCCTCGATCTCCTTCTGGGCGGCCTCAAGCCTGAGCGCGGTGCGCAGGACCTCCAGCTCCGGCTTGCAGTTGTTGAGTTTTACTTTGTATTCGTCAAATTCCAGCATGTTTTCAAACCACTTTCGTTCAAATTGTCATTTTGAATCCGCATTTTTATATTATACACAAAAAGCATGCGCTTGTAAATCGTTTTTTATTTCGTTTTGAAGTCATAGAAAATAGCCGAAAGTTCTTCCAATTTAGACGATTGGGTGTTATAATAAACGCAGTGTGTTTACTATTTGATACCCGATCAGTCTGTGCGGGCGTCAGCGACGCACATGCGAGAAAAGCGATACGGAGGAAAAAGATAACATGATCTCACACGGCAAGGAAATCAAGGTCTTCACCGGAAACTCCAACCCCGCCCTGGCCGAAGCCATTGCCTCGGAGCTGTACAGAAGCCTCGGCAACGCGAATGTCACCCAGTTTGCCGACGGAGAGTGTTCCGTCTCTGTGTTTGAGCCGGTGCGCGGCAAGGACGTGTTCATCGTCCAGTCGACCTGCAACCATGTCAACGATAACCTCATGGAGCTCCTGATTATGATCGACGCCATGCGCAGAGCCTCTGCCGGGCGCATCACCGCCGTCATCCCCTATTTCGGCTATGCCCGTCAGGACCGCAAGGCCAAGAGCCGCGATCCCATCTCCGCAAAGCTCGTCGCCAATCTGATCACCGCCGCCGGCGCTGACCGCGTCCTGACCATGGACCTGCACGCCGCGCAGATCCAGGGCTTTTTCGATATCCCCGTGGACAACCTCCAGGGCGGGCACCTGTTTGTCAAGCACTACGTCAACAAGTTCGGCAAAGGCAACGAGGAGGTCATGGTCGTTTCCCCCGACGTGGGCAGCACCGCCCGCGCCCGCACCTTCTCCATGAAACTCGGCGTCAACATGGCCATCGTGGACAAGCGCCGCGAGCGCGCCAACCAGTCCGAAGTCATGAACATCATCGGCGATGTGTCCGGCAAGACCTGCATCCTGCTCGACGACATCGTGGATACGGCCGGTTCCCTCTGCGGCGCGGCCAAAGCCATCATGGAGATCGGCGGAGCCAAGGAGGTCTATGCCTGCGCGACCCACGGCGTGCTCTCCGGCCCGGCCCTTGACCGCATCAACTCCAGCTGCATCAAGGAGCTGCTGCTGCTCGACACCATCCCCTACCCCGCTAACCGCGCCAAGTGCGACAAGATCCAGTACCTGTCCACCGCCCCCGTCTTTGCAGAGGCCATCCGCCGTATCTACGAGGAGGTCTCCATCTCCAGTATTTTCGACTGAGGTAAAATGCGAACCCGGTTCGCGTTTTCCGCTGCTGAAAGCGGATTGTATTCCCTTCGGGGAAAAACTATGTTATAGTTGGTTTTGATCCATTATGTTCCTGAAATCAAACGGCCCCGTCTCCTGGCTCATCGTTTTTCTCGGCAATCCCGGCCCGAAGTATGAATGCACGCGGCACAATGCGGGCTTCATGACCGCCGACGCCATGACGAAGAAGCTGGGAGTGAGCATCAACAAGCTGCGCTTCAAGGCTCTCACCGCCTCCGCCGACATCGGCGGCGAGAAAGTGCTGCTGATGAAGCCGCAGACCTTTATGAACCTCTCGGGCGAAGCCGTAGGGGAAGCCGCGCGCTTTTACAAGGTCCCGCCCGAGCATGTGATCGTCGTGTCCGACGAAGTGAGCCTGCCCCTCGGCAAGCTGCGCGTGCGCCCGAAGGGCTCCGCCGGCGGTCACAACGGCCTCAAGAGCATCATCGCCCATCTCGGCAGCGACGCCTTCCCGCGCATACGTCTCGGCGTCGGCGCGCCGCCCCATCCCGATTACGACATGGCAGACTGGGTTTTGTCCGTGTTTCGCAATCAGGACCTCGAGGACATGCTCTCCGCCTCGGACAGAGCGGCGGAGGCCGTCATCACCTACATCACAGATGGCCCGGAGCGTGCCATGAACAAGTTTAATTGATAAACACTTTTCGTGCTTTCCCCTCAATAGTGAGGGTAAAATATATTGTCAATTGCAGCGATTATCTGAGTGCTTTGTCTTTCTCCCCGAAGGAATTATAATCCGTTTTTGGGGCAGCTTTGCCGCCCTAAAAACACTCTGAGCGGAGCTATGCGAAGCCTCTCGCCGACCAAGCGCGGCTCGTCCCCCGTGAGCCGTGCGCGATAAGCGAGAGTAAAACTCAATTGCAAACATCGTTTGCAATTGACAGACTTTGAGGAGGCTGCCCATGAAGAAAAAACTTGTCGCAATGCTTCTGGCAGGCGGACAGGGTTCCCGTCTGTACGCCCTGACCCAGAGCGCCGCCAAACCCAGCGTGCCTTTCGGAGGCAAATACAGAATCATCGACTTCCCCCTTTCCAACTGCGCAAACTCCGGTATTGACACCGTCGGTGTCCTGACCCAGTACCGCCCCTTGCAGCTTAACAGCTACATCGGCAGCGGCCAGCCCTGGGACCTGGACGTCAACGACGGCGGCGTTTTCATTCTCCCGCCCTACCAGTCTGCGGGCGAGAAGGGCTCCTGGTTCACCGGCACGGCCAACGCCATTTACCAGAATCTGTCCTTCATTGAAGAATATGACCCGGAAAATGTTCTCATCCTCTCCGGTGACCAGATTTATAAGATGGACTATGCCGACATGCTGCGCGAGCATCTGGAGCACGACGCCGCTTGCACCATCTCGGTCCTGTCCGTCACGCTGGAGGAAGCCACCCGCTTCGGCATTATGAATATCGGCTCGGACGGCTATGTGGAGGAGTTTGAGGAGAAGCCCAAGCACCCCAAGAGCACCCTCGCCTCCATGGGCATTTACATCTTCAACTGGAAGAAGCTGCGCGAGTACCTGATTGCCGACGAGAACGACCCCAACTCCAACAAGGACTTCGGCAAGAACATTATCCCCAGCATGCTCGGAAACGGCGAGAAGCTCTGGCCTTATCGCTTCAAAGGCTACTGGGCCGATGTCGGCACCATCTCCAGTCTGTGGGAGTCCAATATGGATATGCTCACGCCGCAGTTGATCGACCTGTACGATCCCGAATGGCCCATCAGCGCGAGAAGCCCCATCTGCCCACCGCATCAGGTCGGCGCCCACGCTGAGATCCTGCACTCCATCGTCACCGAGGGCTGCGAGATCGACGGCATTGTGGATAACTCCGTTCTGTCTCCCTCCGTGCGCATCGGTGTCGGCGCGAATATCAAGTATTCCGTCCTGATGCCCGGTGTCGTAGTGGAGGCCGGTGCCTCCGTCGAGTACGCCATCATCGGCGAAAACGCCGTCATTCATGCCGGCGCGAAGGTCGGCGGCTCCCCCGCCCCCGGCGAGGAGAAGAGCATCACCACCATCGGCCCCGATCTTGAGATCCCCGCGGGCTCCACGGTCAAGGTCGGCGCCATGATCAGCAGCGTAGAGGAGGTTTAAGCCATGAAGGATTTCCACGGTCTTATTTTCGCTTACTACACCGACGCGAGACTGCGTGAGCTCGTCAGCATGCGCACCGCCGCGTCCCTGCCCTTCTGCGGCAGATACAGAGTCATCGACTTCTCCCTCTCCGCCATGCGCAATGCCGGCATCGTCGACGTGGGCGTCATCATGCAGCGCGACTACCAGTCCCTGCTCGACCACCTGGGCGGCGGCAAGGCCTGGGATATGGCCCGCCGTACCGGCGGCCTCAGAATGCTGCCCCCCTTCGGCCTGCCCGAGTACCACCGCGGCAACTACGCCGGCACCATGGAAGCTCTGATCGCGGTCAGCTCCTACATCAAGGATGTCAACGCCAAGTACTTTGTGCTGATGCTCGGTGACATGTGCGCCAACATCGACCTGACCGAGCCCATGGAGCAGCACCGCAAGTCCGGCTCCCCCATCACCGCCATCTGCACCGACCGCGCCGACGCCGAGGGCTTCCGTATGACCTACCTCACCGACGAGCATGGCAAGGCCAAGCAGATCCTTGTCGACTCCGTCCATGAGGATCAGGGCGTCCTGTCTCTCGAGGCCTACATCATCAACAAGGAGACCCTCCTTGAGCTGATGGAAACCAGCCGCAAGCAGAGCCTGCACCGCTTCCACAAGGACACGCTGGACAACTGGCTCAAGGAAGGCGGCAAGATGGACATTTACGTCCACCACGGCTACACCGCCCTCATCCGCAGCGTGGACAGCTACTACAAGGCCAACATGGACATGCTCAACAACGACATCCGTCACGAGCTCTTCCCGGCCGAGCGTCCCGTCTTCACCAAGGCGCGCGAGGAGGTCAGCACCTACTACGGTGTCGGCTCCTACTCCCGCAACTCCCTGGTGGCCGACAACTGCATCATCGACGGCTCCATCGAAAACTGCATTGTCTTCTCCGGCGCGCGTATCGCCGCGGGCGCCAAGCTCAAAAACTGCATTGTGATGAACGACTGCATTGTGGAAGCCGGCTGCTCGCTCGACCACTGCATCATCGACAAGGACTGCAGCTTCTCCGCCGGCACCGTGCTCAACGGCAACGAGCATCTGCCCCTCATCGTCCCGAAGGGCTCCAATATCTAAGCTTTACCCGGCACATACCCGGCGCGCCGGAAACACCGGCGCGCCGGGCTGCCGCTGTCTGATCAAAGGCCCGCTCCGCGGGCCCTTGCTCAGGCGGCAGCAACTACCGCGGGAGGGCCGTGCCCTCCACTGCCTCACGCATTCGTCTATGCGCCGCGGCTTGGGTATACTGCGGCACAGGCATTGTATATGCCTTATTGATGAAAGCCGCCAGGTACATACTCGTCCAACATTCTCCCGTAAAGGAAGGTATTTTCATGAAGAGTCAAATTTCCCGCGAAGAAATGCGCAGCGCCATCGAGGATAAGCTCTGCGCCCAGTTCAGTGTCTCCAGCAAGGACGCGACCGATACGCAGATCTTCGAGGCCACCGCCATCGTCATCCGTGAGCTGATGAGCAGGCTCCTTGCCGCGCAGAAGCCCATCCGGGGTGAGAAGGAAGTCCACTACATGTCCATGGAGTTTCTCATGGGCCGCAGCCTGATGAAGAACGCCTACAACCTGGGCCTGGTCGACGCCATCATCGGCGCGCTCAACGACATGGACCGCAGTGCTGTGGATATTTTTGAGGAAGAGCCCGACGCCGGTCTCGGCAACGGCGGTCTCGGCCGTCTCGCCGCCTGCTACATGGATTCCATGACCACCGAGGGGCTGCCCGCCACCGGCTATTCCATCTGCTACGAGCTGGGCATTTTCAAGCAGAAGTTTGAAAACGGCAAGCAGGTCGAGGTCTCCGACAACTGGCGCACCGCAGCCGAGAGCTGGCTCATCCCCCGCTATGAGGATATGGTCGAGGTTCGCTTCGGCGGACAGCTCTCCCCCCGCTGGGACAAATACGGCCACTACCACGCCGAGCATACCGGCTACACACCCGTGTATGCCCTGCCCCGCGATATGCTGATCGTCGGCTACGAGGGCAAGGATGTCAACACCCTGCGCCTGTGGGACGCCAAGAGCGCCAAGTCCCTGGACATGTACCTCTTCTCCGAGGGCCAGTATGTCAAGAGCCTGACCGAGCGCATCGACGCCGAGGTCATCACCAAGGTCCTCTACCCCGCCGATGACCACATCGAAGGCAAGCTCCTTCGTCTGAGACAGCAGTACTTCTTTGTCTCCGCCTCCGCGCAGGATATCGTCCGCAAGCACATCAAGATGTGGGGTGATATCCGCACCTTCTCCCAGCACCATGTCATCCAGATCAACGACACCCACCCCGCCATGATCATCCCCGAGCTCATGCGCATCTTCATGGACGAGTACGGCCTCGGCTGGGACGAAGCCTGGGACATCGTCAGACTCAGCGTCGCCTACACCAACCACACCGTCATGAGCGAAGCTCTTGAGAAATGGCCGCAGGATCTGATCCAGCAGCTGCTGCCGCGTCTTTGGGAGATCATGTGCGAGATCAACCGCCGCTGGTGCGACTATCTCGCCGTCAAGTTCGGCACCGGCGACAAGCTGGGCCGCAACCTCATCATCCGCGACGGACAGGTACATATGGCCAATCTGTGCCTCGCCTCCTGCTATATGGTCAACGGTGTGTCCCGTCTGCACGGCGACATTCTGAAAAACGACCTCTTCCACGACATCTACACCATCCGTCCCGAGCGCTTCACCCATGTCACCAACGGCATTGACCACCGCCGTTGGCTGGGCCAGATCAACCCCGGCCTGCACGACCTGATCGTTGAGCTGCTGGGCGACGAGGAATATCTGCTCAAGCCGGAGCTTCTGCAGAAGCTCGCCATGTATGAGACCAACGAACGGGTCCGCGAAGACCTGAACGACATCAAGTACGCCAACAAGCTGCGCCTTGCAAGCTACGCCAAGCGCTATGACGACTTCGTCCTCAATCCCAATGCCGTGATGGATGTCCAGATCAAGCGTCTGCACGAGTACAAGCGCCAGCTGCTGTGCGCGATGAATATTGTCGCCCTGCAGATGCGCCTGCACGATAATCCCAACATGGACTTTGTGCCGCGCAGCTATGTCTTCGGCGCGAAGGCCGCGGCGGGCTACAAGCTTGCCAAGCGCATCATCGAGCTCATCCTGAGCCTGGCAAACGACATCAACAACGACCCCGTCTGCGCGGATAAGCTGCAGGTCTACTTTGTGGAAAACTACCGCGTTACCGCCGCCGAGGCCATTGTCCCCGCCGCCCAGGTGTCCGAGCAGATCTCCACCGCGGGCAAGGAGGCCTCCGGCACCGGCTGCATGAAGCTCATGATGAACGGCGCTGTCACCATCGGCACCCTCGACGGCGCGAACGTCGAGATGTACGACCGCCTGAGCGACAAGAACATGTTCCTCTTCGGCCTGACCACCGAGGATATCGCCAAGTGGCGCGCAGGCGGCTATGACCCCAACGGCATCGTCAACAACGATCCCGAGCTCCAGCGTGTCACCGCCCGCATTATGCATGGCTTCTCTGACGGCAAGAGCTACTCCGATGTCATCTCCAGCCTGCTCTACGGCGGCGACCCCTACATGGTCATTGCCGACTTCCGCAGCTACGCCGACACCCAGGAACGCCTGTACAAGCGCATCTCCGATCCGTCCGAGATGGGCAGGCTTTCTCTCATGAACATCGCCAAGAGCGGTTACTTCGCCGCCGACCGCGCCATCGACGAGTACGCCAGGAATATATGGCACATCAAATAAAAACCAAAAAAGACGCCGCCGTTGTCATCGGCGGCGTCAATATGGATATCTGGGGCAGGCCCACAGGGGCGCTGGCAATGCACGACTCCACGCCTGGCACCGTGCGCATGACGCCGGGCGGCGTGGGGCGCAACATTGCCCACGATCTGCGCCTGCTGGGGATGGAGGTCACCTTCGTCTCTGCCATGGGGGATGACCTCATCGGACAGGCCCTGATGGAGTCCTGTACAACGCTGGGCTTCAACATGCAGCACACGCTGGTGCAGAAGGGCGGGCACAGCTCCACCTATCTCTTTGTCACCGAGGCCGGCGGCGATATGTGCGCCGCCATCAACGACATGGACATCTGCTCCCAGCTCACTCCGGCCTTCTTTGAGCCGCTGCTGCCGAAGCTGCGCGACTGCGGCGCGATAGTGCTGGACGCAAATCTGCCGGCTGAATCGGTCCAGTGGCTGTGCAATCATTCACGGCTGCCGCTGTATGCCGACACGGTCTCCGCCGCCAAGGCCGAGCGCTTCCGCCCCCATCTCAAGCGCCTGCGGGCTGTAAAGTCCAACGCTTTGGAGGCGTCCGTGCTCACCGGCGAAAAGGACCCGGAAAGCGCCGCGAAGAGACTGGCAAGGCTCTGTCCGGGCCGGGTGTTTGTCACCCTCGGCGCCGACGGCATCCTCGCAGCTGAACGCGACAGGCTGCTCCACTTCCCTGCCTATGAGACCGAAGTCGTCAACACCACCGGCGCGGGCGACGCGGCTGCCGCCGCCATCGTCTGGGCCGATCTCCGGGGCTACGATCTCCAGGCCTGCGCGCAGCTGGCCCAGCTGGCGGGCAGCATCACCTGCCGCAGCACTTACGCCAACAACCCGGACCTTGCGACACTGCCGCAACTGACTTGATAAAAAAGGGGCTGTGAAAAAGGTCCCCTTCATCAAGAACACAGTAATATCAACACCGTAGGGGCCGACGCTTATCACGCGGCCCGGCAGAGAGAATCCTGAATAACACATTGCCCCCGGCGAATCCGTAACACTGTACGTTTTCGCCGGGGGCTTTCTGCTTTATTTTTGGACTGTACCGCTCGGGCCGCCGGGGCGTCGGCCCCTACACTGTCAATTGACTTTTTTCACAGCCCCTTTTTTATTGCGGGCTCACGATGTACTCGTTGACGTAGTTGACGCCCTTGATGGTCTTGCCGTAGAGGGCGAGGAATTCCTCGAAGCACAGGCCGTTATCCATGATGTACTTTGCGGCCTCCTTGCCCACATAGCGGTAATGCCCGGGGTAGCAGGCCATGCCGTATACCTCCGCCTTGTCGGCGGGATAGCGGACAATGAAGCCGTACTCGGCACAGTGCTCGTCCATCCACTTGCACACCGGGGTGCCCGCTACGGTCTCGTCGTGGACGTTGGTGTAGTTCCAGTCGGCTTCATAGATCGACTCATCCGTGATGTCGAAGGCAAGGCCGGTGGAATGCTCGCTGCACCCGGCGGCAAAGCCGTGTTTGGCCGCCTCATAGGAGGCGCCGGGGAGGAAATGATTGTACTCATAATCATATTCCCCGTACTTGAACATCTCCTGTTCATACCAGTGGGTGGTGTACTCCCAGTTGCGGTAGGCAACGCACACATAGACCTCAAAGCCCTGCGCGCGGGCGGCGCTCAAAAAGTCGATGGTCTCCTGGGTGCAGCGCTTGTCCATGTACTGGCCTTCCAAGTTGCCCACACGCGGATGGTAGCGGCCTACGCCGCAGTGGGGTCCGGCATATAGAAATTCCCAGCTGTTGATGTCGATGTCCGGCAGGGGCGGCAGCACGATTGCGGCAGGGGTCGGCTCAGGGGTCGGCGTCGGGACAGGGGTGGGAGCCGGTGTCGGCTCGGGCTCCTGCGCGGGGGGCGGGTTCTCCGCGAGCTGACCGGCTTGCGCTCTCTCCGAGGCCGGGATGGCCTTATGCTCCTCCTTCTTTGCGCAGCCCGCCATAAAAAGCAGGCAGGCCAGGACGAGCAGGACACATAGTTTTTTCATTCTCATACGCTTGCGCTGTCTCCAAACTGCTGCCAGAATTCCTCAAGCGTGAGGTGGTTGTCCATGATGTAGTGCGCGGCCTCCTCGCCCACATAGCGGAAGTGCCAGCTCTCACCCATGACGCCGGTCACATCGGACTTGTCACTGGGGAAACGCCAGATGAAGCCGTAGTCGGCGCAGTTTTCCCGCAGCCAGACGAGGGTCGGGATGTCATCCAGGGAGCTGTTCTTGGTAGGCTGATAGTAGTCGGTGATGTCGCAGCACAGGCCGGTCTGGTGTTCGCTGCATCCGGCGGGCATGGTGATGTAATGGCCGTTGGAGTCCTTACCGTCGGTGATGCCGTTATTCTGGCAGATGCGGGTGAAGTTTGCCGCCTGATCCGCGTAGCTGCGGTAGCCGGAGGACAGATAGACCGGCAGGCCCGCTGCCTTGCAGGCCAGGGCCATGTCCATCAGCGGCTGAGCGATGCGCGCGTCCACCGAAATGCGGTTGGGGTTGTAGGAGGTCTGAAAATCCGTCTCGTCGGCGGTCATGTTGAGGTAGACCAGGTTCTCCGGCTCGTACTGGTCGATGGAGTGGTCGCCGTTGACAAGCATGAACTGCCACTCGCTCAGATCAAAGCGCAGCGGCTGCTCGGTCGGGACGGTCTCCGCAGCCGGCTGCTCTGCCGGGGCCGGCGCAGCCGCAGGCTGCTCGGTCGGCGCGGGGGCGTACTCCATCTGGATGGGCGCCTCGGGCTCCTGGTTCATAACGACGCCCTGCTCGAAGCCCTCCGGGTGCAGTCCGGTGGCAGGGCCCCAGGACTCTACATCGGCGCTGTGCCAGTGGGTCTGCTCATACCGGTAGAGGTACATGCCCAGCACGATCAGGGCAAGAATGGCGACGATGGTTCTTCCGACTCGGTTTTTCATGCTGTCCTCCCATGTTTGCTGTGTCACAGGGGACGCAGCAAACGACATGATTATCTAATATAGTATCTTACCATCTTCCCCCGTTATGGTCAACTGGTTTTTACTCCCCGGCGGCCTTTCTTTTTGCGGCCTCCTCTTCCTCGAGCTGGCGGTAGGCCACCTTGCCGACGAGGGTTTTGGGGAGGCTTTCGCGAAATTCCAGCTCTTTCGGCATGGCATATTTGGCGATGTGCTTTGCGGCATAGTCCATGATGGCCTTGCGCGTCTCCTCTGAAGGCTCCACGCCGGGCTTGAGCGTCACGAAGACCTTGGGCCGGTGCATGCGGTAGGGGTCCGGCACGCCGATAACGCAGCTCATCTGCACAAGCTCGTTTGCGTCAAAGATGTTCTCGAGCTGGGCCGGGTAGATATTGTAGCCGGAGGAGATGATCATGCGCTTGGAGCGGCCGCGGAAGTAGATGAAGCCCTCTTCGTCCATATAGCCGAGGTCACCGGTGTAGACCCAGGTGAGGCCGTCGGCGTGGCGGCGCAGGGTCTGGGCGGTCTCCTCGGGGTGCTTGATGTACTCCTTCATGACCGTGGGTCCGGCCAGCAGGATCTCGCCCTCCTCGCCGTAGGGCAGCTCCTCGTCGGTGTCAGGCTTTACGATCTTAATATAGGTGTCCGGGAAGGGGATGCCGATGCTGCCCTCCTTGGCCTTGGTGATGGGCGTGAGGCAGCAGGCGGTGACGGTCTCGGTGGTGCCGTAGCCCTCGCGCACCTGCACGACAGCCTTGTGGTCATAGAGGAACTTGTCAAACTTTTTCTTAAGCTCCACGGACAGAGAGTCGCCGCCGGAGAACACGCCCTTGAGGCAGCTCAGGTCCGCCTTCTCCATGTTCGGAAGCCGGAGCAGCGCCTCGTAGAGTGTGGGCACACCGGCGATAAAGTTGCAGCGGTACTTGGTGATGAGCTTGGAATAGCTCTCGGCGGTAAAGCGCGGGACGAGGATGCACCTGCCGCCCTGGGCCAGCATCGAGTGAATGCACACGCCGAGGCCGAAGCCGTGGAAGAGCGGCATGGCGGAGAGCATCTTGTCCCCCGGGCGGAACATGGGATTGGTGGCGATGATCTGGGCGGAGAGGGCGTTGAAGTTCAGGTTTGTAAGCAGGATGCCCTTGGTGGTGCCGGTGGTGCCGCCGGAATAGAGGATGGCGGCGGGATCATCGGCCCCGCGCTTGACCTTGTAATTCCAGAAGCAGGCTTTGCCGAGGCGCATGAACTCATCCCACATGATGACCGGCGCGTCCTCCGGGATCTTTTTGATCTTGCGCCCCTCGGTGAGCATGTAGCCCACGCGCAGGGGTTTGGATAACGCGTCGCGGATGCGGGCGATGACGATGTTGACCACGCATGTATTTTCCCGGATGGCTTCGAATTTGTGGTAAAACTGGTCGAGGGTCACGACCGTGACGCTCTCCGACTCGTTGATGTAAAACTCCAGCTCCTTTTCGCTGGACAGGGGGTGGACCATGTTGGCCACCGCGCCGATCATGTTCACGGCGTAGAACATGTAGATGGCCTGCGGGCAGTTCGGCATGGCGATGGTGACGCGGTCATTTTCACGCACGCCGATGGTGCGCAGGCTCCGGGCGCACTTTTCGATGTTTGCCGCCATCTCCTTGTAGGTGGTGGATTTTCCCATGAAGTCGAAGGCGATGTTTGTGGGATAGAGCCGGGCGTTGTTTTCCAGCATCTCCACCATGGACCCCCGGAAATACTCCATATTGGCAGGCACGTCGCCCATACTCGTGAGCCACGGGCGCTTTGCGGTAATTTCCATATCGTTGTTCCTTCTTTTATTTGTCAGTCTATTGTCATTCTGAGCGAAGCGAAAAATCTTGTATTCCATCCCAAGTCAGAAGAAAGATCCTTCGCTTCCGCTCAGGATGACAGAACAAGTTTTAATACTCTACGGGTGTATCAAACGGCTGCTCCAGGATCTCCGGGTTTTCTAGGATCTTGTGCAGCAGGCGCACAGTGCCGGCATAGTAGAAGCCGTCGCCGATGCGCTCATCGAGGGTGAGGCCCAGGGAGATGACCGGGCGGACCTCGCAGGTCCCGTCCTCGTGCCATTCGGGGGCCAGGTGCTTCTTGCCGATCATACCGAAGAAGGAGTTGGTGCCCCAGTTGTTAAGGTGGTGGTAACCGCTGTCCAGGCCGATGGAGCCGACATTTGTCAGGAAGATGGAGGAATAGTTGGGGTCTGCCTTGATGAGGTCATAGGGAACCTTTCCCTTGCGGTCGAGGGTGAAGAGGATGTCCACGATGATGTGCAGCAGCCAGCGCGGCAGCTTCAGGAGCTTCGTCATCATGTCGGTGGAGTTATCGAGCACATCCTCCCGGCGGCACTGGTGGATCTCCTCCATGATGGAGGTATGCAGGGTGTCGATCGTGTCCTTTTCACCGTACTTCTTGTAGGCAAGACCCTCTTCGGACTTGTCCTCAAACTTCTTCTTGACCACGAAGGACACGGAGATATGGTCGCGCATATACAGGCGGTTGCCGGAAATGAAGCGGTTCATGCGCGGGCGCAGGACGAAGCACTTCACCATCGCGGCAAGGAAGATGTGAAAATAGGTATACTTGTCCTCCGTCAGCCCCTCGTTCTTTTTGGCGAGGTAGGCGTCCAGCGGGCGGCAGTCGATATCGACATTGATGTGCGCCTCGTTGTCGGCGCGGTTCGGCATGAGGTAAGCCATAAACTGGCCGAGGGCCGGAGCCTCGTCCCGCAGCCAGTAGCCGTCAAAGCGGTCACCGCTCTTTTTGGGTCTCTGTTCCATATGTTTTCCCCTTTACAATCAAGGGTAATACCGTACAATGCGGCAAGAGCAGATTCCGAGAAAATTTGAGTTCTGATGATGGCACTTTTTTGAAGATGTACTTTGTGTACTTCAAGAAAAAGTGACAAAATCAGGGCACAAATTTTCCGGAAGATGCCGCAGGCGTATTGTACGGTGTTGCCCAAGTTCTGTCTTGCCACAGTATATATCCTGCGGGGGTTATTTGCAACAAAATCCTCAAGTATTTTTATCTTCCGCGCTTTTTCGGCAGTATTTTCACACAAGAAGCCCTGCCAACGCTTGCAAGGCGCAGCGCTTTGGTGTATCATAGCAAAAATGGAAGATGAGGCGGAGGCTGCATTATGACCTGTTATTTGAGGCTGGACGATGCGTGCGAGAAGATGAATATTCCAAACTGGGAGCGGATGGAGGCTCTGCTTGACCGTTACCATATTGCCCCGCTGGTGGGCATCATCCCTCACTGTGAGGACCCGGATATGGCAGACTGCCCGGTCGATCCCGCGTTCTGGGACGAGACGGTCCCCCGCTGGGTCAAAAAGGGCTGGGTGCTTGCGCTGCACGGCTGGAACCACGTGTGCACCACCTGTGAGGGCGGGCTGAACCCGGCGCAGAAGCGCTCGGAGTTTGCGGGCGTTCCGTTCGAGACGCAGAAGCAGAAGATCGCGGACGGCGTGCGTGTCTTCCGGGAGCATGGCTTCGAGCCCGCGGTTTTCTTTGCCCCCTCCCACACCTTTGACGAAAACACGCTGGAGGCCCTGAAGGCGTGCAGCGACATCCGCATCATCTCCGACACCATCGCCTCCAAGCCTTACACGAAATATGGCTTCACCTTCATCCCCCTGCAGTCCGGTGTGGTGCGCAGGCTGCCCTTTGACACCGTCACCTTCTGTTACCACCCAAGCGTGATGCAGGAGGCGGATTTTGCCCGGCTCGAGGCATTTCTCGAGGAGAACCATTCTCAGTTCAAAAGCTTTGAGGCAAAGCCCTGCGCCCGCAGACGTACGCTCTACGACGATCTCATGCGCACGCTGTACCACATCAAGTGGAGCCGGAGGTAAGAAATGTTTGACTACGTATGCCATCAGACGCTGACCGGTGTTGAGGTACTGAGTACTTTTTCCGACCGGGTGCCGCGCGCGCGGGACATTGAGTCCATCGCGCCGCTGTTCTGGGCCGACCACTGCCTCGAGTGCAGTCCCCCGGCCTGCTATGCTTCCTGCGAGATGTTCGAGGCAAACGAGATCGGCCGGTGCAGGCGCGTGGATTATATGGAGATCGGGGCTGTCCTCGGCTTCGACTTCCCGGTGGCCCATCTGCGCTTTCGCAAGTGGGCAAAGCTGCGCTGCCCGTACAACACCTTTCGCTGTCTTCCTCCACAGGCGTTTCTGGATGACTACAGCCGCCATGAGGCGGCGCTGAGGCTGACCCGCAAGGCCGACGCAGCATCAAAACTCGCGCCAAAGAAATTCCGTTATCCCCTCTCGCGCGTCTTACACCACCGCTACATCCGCAGGTTCTGGCCAGTCAACAGTCATGTCGTTTTGGGAATGGAACTTTGCCTTGCCTTTTACGCCCCTGTCGGCGGCGGGCGGCTGATCCTCGACGCCCACGACTTTGACGATCTGCTCCTGACACGCCATGACTTTACGTTCAGGCAGGGGCTGAATCTGTGGCGCATCCCGGCAGGCGAGCTTACGCGTGCCGGAAAACCCATCCTCGCGCTGGACCTCTACCCGGCGGACAACGCCCTGCCGGAGCTCTACATGCTGCTGTCTGATCTTGCGAGCTTCAGGCCCGATTCTCCGTTTTTCAAAAAACCCGCGAAGAAGGTCAAGTGCGTGGCCTGGGATCTGGACAACACGGTCTGGGACGGCATCCTCGGCGAGGACGGTCTGGACGGCGTGAAGCTCCGGCCGCAGGTCGCGGAGCTGATCCGAAAGCTCGACGAGCGCGGCATCCTCAACACCGTGTGCAGCAAAAACGACGAGGCGCTTGCCAAAGCGGCGCTGGAAAAATTCGGCCTGTGGGACTATTTTCTCTATCCGAAAATCAACTGGCTGCCGAAGAGCGGCAATCTTGTCGAGATTGCGAAGCTCCTGAATATCAACCTTGACACCTTCGCCTTCGTGGACGACTCCGCCTTCGAGCGCGCGGAGGTGGGCGAAAGCCTCCTCTGCGTGCGCGTCTATGCGGACAGCGCAGCGGAAAGCCTTCTCAGCCTCCCGGAATTTGACGTACCGGTCACGGAGGACTCCAAAAAGCGCCGCGCTTTCTACATGGCAGAAGCCAGGCGGCAGGACGCCTTTACCGAATCCGACAGCGGAGACTATAAATCCTTCATTCTCTCCTGCGGCTTTGTGATCGACGTGGCCCCCTGCAAAGCGCAGCAGGACATTGAACGCTGCCACGAGCTTTTGATGCGCACCAATCAGCTCAACGCCTCCACCAACCGCATCCCGATGGATGAATTTCAGGCCATGGCGGCAGACCCGTCCAGGCTTGTCCTGCGTGTAAAATGCAGTGACCGCTACGGCGAATACGGCACGATAGGATGCCTGATCCTCGATACGCGCGGGGAGACGCTTCTATGCACGGACTTTGTGGTCTCCTGCCGGGTGGCGAAGAAGAAGGTGGAGAGCGCCGTCATCATGTTCCTGATGCAGCAATACAGCAAGTCCATGGACATAGTCTACCGGCCCTCTGAGCGAAACCATGTTTTGAAAGACGAGTTTCTATCCATCGGCGCGGAGTACGACGCACAAAATGCCCTCATGCGCTTTACTTCCGGCACGATCCGGGACTATGACTGGGCGGCGGTAAAGGAGGGCAGCACAGAATGAGCAGCGCAAAAAGCACCGCCCGGGACATGACGAGCGGTCCCATCCTGAAACAGCTCGTTGCCTTCGCTCTGCCGCTGATGCTGGGCAATGTGTTCCAGATGCTCTACAACACGGTGGACTCGGTCATCGTCGGCAACTTTGTCAGCAAGCAGGCCCTGGCCGCCATCGGCTCCACCACCGTGATCGTGAACATGCTGGTGTTCTTCTTCAACGGCTTTTCCATCGGCGCAGCCGTGGTCATCGGACGCTATTTCGGCGCGCGGAACATGGAGAAGCTCCATGTGGCCGTGGAGACCACCATGGCCGCGACCTTCGTCCTGAGCCTGTTTTTCACGCTGATCGGCGTGGCACTGGTAAAGCCCATGCTGCTCATCATGCGCACGCCCGAGGACGTGTTCGCCGATGCGACGCTGTACCTGCGCATCTACTTCGGCGGTATCTCGGGGCTGCTGATCTACAACATGGGCAGCGGCATTCTGCGCGCGGTGGGCGACTCCACGCGGCCGCTGTACTTTCTGGTGTTCACGAGCATCCTGAACATCATCCTGGACCTGTTCTTCGTTCTGGTCCTCAAATCCGGGATCGCGGGCGCGGCGATCGCCACGATCCTTTCCCAGTTTGTGTCGGCGGCATTGATCCTCATACTGCTGACGCGCTCAAAGGATATCTACCGTCTGAGCTGGAAGGAGCTGCGGATCGACTTTTCCGTTCTGGGCAGCATCTTTTCCGTCGGCATGCCCGCCGCCATCCAGTCCGTGCTGACCGCCTTTTCCAACATCTTTGTCCAGGGCTACATCAATGTCTTCGGCTCAGATGTGATGGCGGGCTGGAGCACCTATAACAAGCTCGACCAGTTCATCATGCTGCCCATGCAGAGCATGGCGCTGGCAGCCACCACCTTTGTCAGCCAGAATACGGGCGCGGGCAATGACCGGCGCAGTGATCGCGGCACGGTCGCAGCCCTCGGCGTGAGTGTCGGGATCACCGGCGTCATTGCGGCACTGCTCTATATCTTCGCCCCGGCCTCGGTGCGGCTCTTCTCTCCGGATGAGGCGGTCATCCGCTACGGCGTGCTCTTTATCCGGACCAATGTCTTCTTCCTGCTTTTCAACTGCGTAAACCACGTCCTGGCCGCCGCCCTGCGCGGGCGCGGCGATTCCCGCGGCCCCATGATCATCATGCTCTCTACCTTTGTCGTGCTGCGGCAGATCTATCTTTTTGTCGTCACACGTTATATTGCGAACACGCCGCGCATTGTCGGCTTCGGCTACCCGGTAGGCTGGATGGCCTGCTGCGCGCTGGAGCTTGCCTACGTCTACTGCATGCGCCGCCGTCGCCCCGCCTCAGCGGCGGTACGAAACAACATCGAATAGCAAACACAGACGAACACGGCGGCCACCGTATGATACGATGGCCGCCGTGTTCTGTATGCAGTTTGTGCCAGGAAATTACTTCTTAGCCAGGTACTTGCGCACGTCGAGCGCGACCGCGACGACGATGACGACGCCCTGGACGATGTAGTTGTAATACGGGTTGACGCCCAGGAACTGGAGGACGATCTTCAGCAGCTCGAACACGAGCACGCCGACGAGAACGCCGCTGACAGTACCGATACCGCCGGTGGTAGAGACACCGCCGATGGTGCAGGCCGCGATGGCTTCGAGCTCGTAGCCCATGCCCATGGAGGTGGAGGCGCCGCCGGTCTTGCCGGCCAGCAGCCAGCCCGCAATGGCGTACATGATGCCCGCGGTGGTGTAGATGAGCATGAGGGTCTTGGTGGTGTTGACGCCGGAGACCTCAGCCGCAACCTCGTTGCCGCCGATGGCGTACATGTACTTGCCGTGGCGCATCTTATTGTACAGGAACCAGAAGATCACACCGAACAAGGCCGCCACGAACAGCAGATATGGCAGGTGGAAGCCGTTGGAGTTGCCGATACGGCCGTTGATAAGGTCGATGAAGCTCTTCTGGAAGCCGCCGATGGGCTGCGCGTCGGTGACGACAAGGCAAAGGCCGTAGACGATGGTCTGGGTACCCAGGGTAGTGATGAAGGGGGGAACTTTCAGCAGGGTGATGATCGCGCCGTTGAGAAGGCCCAGCGCTGCGCCGATGATCACAACGATCAGCAGCACAACAAACATATTCATTTCGGGGACCATCTTCCAAAGCTTGCCGGAGTAGTCGCCCTTCTGGATCAGGATACCGGCAAGGCAGGCGGCCAGGCCGACCTGACGGCCTGCGGACAAGTCAGTGCCCTTGGTGATGAGGCAGCCGGAGACGCCGAGTGCGATGAGGAAGCGGACGGCAGTGTTGCTCATGAGGTTGCCGAAGTTTTTCCAGGAGAAGAAGTTGTCCTTGGTGAAGCCGACAATGATCGCGACGATGACCAGCATCACGACGATCGGGTTGGACTTGACGTAATTTAAGAATTTCTTGCCGAAATTGTCTTTCTTGTTCATATCCCATCCTCCGATTATTCAAACTGCGTGGCGAGCGCCATGATATTTTCCTGATTGGCCTCCTTGCCGTCGATAAAGCCGGTAATGCGGCCGTCGCACATGACCATGATCCGGTCGGACATGCCGATCAGCTCACCCATTTCGGAGGAGATCATGATGATGCTCTTCCCCTGCTTGGCAAGGTCCGCGATGATGCAGTAGATCTCGTACTTGGCGCCGACGTCGATGCCGCGGGTAGGCTCGTCCAGGATCAGGACATCCGGGTCGTTGGCAAGCCAGCGGCCGATCAGCACCTTCTGCTGGTTGCCGCCGGACAGCGACTGGATCAGCGTCTTGCCGGAAGGCGTCTTGATGTTCATCTTCTTGCGGTTTTCCTCAACCAGCTCGTCGATCTTCTTCGTGTTGAGCATGAAGCCGTAATCGACGTACTTGTTCAGCGACGCAACGGAGATGTTGTCCGCCACGCTCAGCACGCCCATGATGCCGCTGCCGCGGCGGTCCTCGGTGAGCATCGCGATGCCATGGTCGATGGCGTCCTTCGGGCGGGTGATCTTGAGCTCCTTGCCCTTGTAGCGGATCGTACCGGAGGTGTGGGAACGGGTGCCGAACAGGCCCTCCATGAGCTCCGTGCGCTGCGCGCCAACGAGGCCCGCGACGCCCAGGATTTCGCCCTTGCGGACGTTGAAGCTGCAGTGGCGGAAGCTGCGGGGATTGATGGAGGTAAAGTCCTCGACCTCGAACACCACGTCGCCGGGGATGTTCTCACGCTTGGGATAGAGGTTGGTAAGCTCACGGCCCACCATCTTGGTGATGATAAAATCGGTGGTCAGGTCCTTGGCCTCCCAGGTGCCGATGTACTGGCCGTCACGCATGATGGTGACCTCGTCGCTGATGCGCAGGATCTCGTCCATCTTGTGGGAGATGTAGACGATCGCAACGCCTTCCTTCTTGAGGTCCTCCACGATGCGGAACAGCGCCTCGACCTCGTTCTGGGTCAGGGAGGAGGTAGGCTCGTCCAGGATCAGGACGCGGCAGTTGCCGGCCACGGCCTTGGCGATCTCCACGGACTGCATCTGGGAGACGGTCAGGGTGCCGAGCTTCTGCTTCGGGTCAAAGTCCATGCGGACACGCTTTAAGAGCTTTGCGGTGTCCTCATACATTTTGTCGTGGTCCACGACAGGGATAAAGCCGAGCGCCTTCTTCATCGGATAGCGCCCGAGGAAGATATTTTCACCGATGGTTCGCGCGGGGATGGGCTGGAGCTCCTGGTGTACCATCGAAATACCCTTGTCCCAGGCTTCCAGCGGGTCGGATATGACGGTCTTCTGGCCGTCTATATAAATCTCACCTTCGTCCATCTTGTAGATGCCGAACATGCACTTCATCAAAGTCGATTTGCCGGCGCCATTTTCACCCATCAGGGCATGGACCGTACCGGGACGCAGCTTGAGCTGTGCGTGATCAAGAGCCTTGACGCCGGGGAAGGATTTACAAACACCGCGCATTTCCAGCACGAATTCTGACATAGGCCAAGCCTCCATTTTCTTTTGGTGTAGCGGGACTCAGAAAACGGGTGAGCCGGAAGGCCCACCCGTTCAAGGTATCAAACGGGGAATACGTTGCTGGGAAGGGAATCAGGCGGCGTCGGAGGTGACCTTCACATAGTCGACCCAGTAGTAGTTCTCGATGGGCTGGCCGGCGAGAGCGGCGATCGTCACGTCGACAGCGGCGTGAGACTGGCCGTTGGCGTCGTTCAGGACGGTGCCGGTCATGGTGCCCTCGTTGACCATCTCAACGCACTCCTCGAGAGCGTCAACACCGACGAGGTAGATGTCCTTGCCGACGGTGCGGCCCGCTGCGGTGATGGCGGTGGCGGCGCCCAGTGCCATGGCGTCGTTGTTGCAGAAGACGACCTCGACCTTATCGCCGAACTTGGCAAGGTCATTGGCGCAGATCTCCTGGCCCTTCGCCTGGGCCCAGTTGCCGATCTGGTCGTCGAGGCACTCAACCTCAATGCCCGCGTCAACCAGCGCCTTGATGGAGAACTCGGTGCGGTACTGTGCGTCGATGTTCTCGGGGTCGCCCTCGATCATGATGTAGCTGACCTTGCCGTCGCCGTTGATGTCGCCGTGGTTCGGCAGCTCCGCAATGATCTCGCCCTGGTAGGTGCCGGACTGACGGGCGTCAGCGCCGACGTAGCAGACGGTGGCGTTATTGAGGATGCCCTCGTAGGACTCGTCGCCCTTGTCGCCGAGGGGCTCACGGTTGATGAGGATGCAGGGGATGCCCGCGTCAACGATCTTGTCGATCGCGGCGTCTGCGGAGGAGGTCTGGACCAGGTTCAGGATGATGGCATCCATACCCTGGGTGATGAAGTTGTCGATCTGGTTGTTCTGCTCGGCCATGTCGTTCTTGCCGTCGACGATGGTGACGTCATACTTGACATCGTCGGTCTCGAGGCTCTTGAAGTAGTCGAGCATCTCGTTGCGGTAGAGGGTCATGAAGTTGTCGTCGAACTGGTAGATCGCGATACCGACCTTGTATGTGCCGGCAGCGGGGACGGCAGCGGGAGCAGCTGCGGGAGCAGCCTCAGCGGCAGGAGCCTCGGCAGCGGGGGCAGCCTCAGCGGGAGCGGCGTCGGAGGTGACCTTCACATAGTCGACCCAGTAGTAGTTCTCGATGGGCTGGCCGGCGAGAGCGGCGATCGTCACGTCGACAGCGGCGTGAGACTGGCCGTTGGCGTCGTTCAGGACGGTGCCGGTCATGGTGCCCTCGTTGACCATCTCAACGCACTCCTCGAGAGCGTCAACACCGACGAGGTAGATGTCCTTGCCGACGGTGCGGCCCGCTGCGGTGATGGCGGTGGCGGCGCCCAGTGCCATGGCGTCGTTGTTGCAGAAGACGACCTCGACCTTATCGCCGAACTTGGCAAGGTCGTTGGCGCAGATCTCCTGGCCCTTCGCCTGGGCCCAGTTGCCGATCTGATCGTCGAGGCACTCAACTTCGATGCCCGCGTCCTGGAGAGCCTTGATGGAGAACTCGGTGCGGTACTGCGCGTCGATGTTCTCGGGGTCGCCCTCGATCATGATGTAGCTGACCTTGCCGTCGCCGTTGATGTCGCCGTGGTTCGGGAGCTCTGCAATGATCTCGCCCTGATAGGTGCCGGACTGACGGGCGTCAGCGCCGACGTAGCAGACGGTGGCGTTATTGAGGATGCCCTCGTAGGACTCGTCGCCCTTGTCGCCGAGGGGCTCACGGTTGATGAGGATGCAGGGGATGCCCGCGTCAACGATCTTGTCGATCGCGGCGTCTGCGGAGGAGGTCTGGACCAGGTTCAGGATGATGGCATCCATGCCCTGGGTGATGAAGTTGTCGATCTGGTTGTTCTGCTCGGCCATGTCGTTCTTGCCGTCGACGATGGTGACATCATACTTGACGTCGTCGGTCTCGAGGCTCTTGAAGTAGTTGAGCATCTCGTTGCGGTAGAGGGTCATGAAGTTGTCGTCGAACTGGTAGATCGCGATACCGATCTTGTAAGTGCCGGCTGCGGGAGCGGCCGCGGCAGGAGCAGCGACCTCAGCGGCTGCGGCGGCGACAGGGGCAGCCTCCTCAGCGGGAGCAGCCTCCTCAGCGGGAGCAGCTTCCTCAGCGGGGGCGGCGTCGGAGGTGACCTTCACATAGTCGACCCAGTAGTAGTTCTCGATGGGCTGGCCGTTGAGAGCCTTGACGGTCACGTCGACAGCGGCATGGGACTGACCCACAGCGTCGTTCAGAACGGTGCCGGTCATGGTGCCCTCGTTGACCATCTCAACGCACTCCTCGAGAGCGTCAACACCGACGAGGTAGATGTCCTTGCCGACGGTGCGGCCGGCTGCGGTGATGGCGGTGGCGGCACCCAGTGCCATGGCGTCGTTGTTGCAGAAGACGACCTCGACCTTATCGCCGAACTTGGCAAGGTCGTTGGCGCAGATCTCCTGGCCCTTCGCCTGGGCCCAGTTGCCGATCTGGTCGTCGAGGCACTCAACCTCGATACCGGCATCCTGGAGAGCCTTGATGGAGAACTCGGTGCGGTACTGCGCGTCGATGTTCTCGGGGTCGCCCTCGATCATGATGTAGCTGACCTTGCCGTCGCCGTTGATGTCGCCGTGGTTCGGCAGCTCCGCAATGATCTCGCCCTGGTAGGTGCCGGACTGACGGGCGTCAGCGCCGACGTAGCAGACAGTGGCGTTGTTCAGAATGCCCTCGTAGGACTCGTCGCCCTTGTCGCCGAGGGGCTCACGGTTGATGAGGATGCAGGGAATGCCCGCGTCAACGATCTTGTCGATCGCGGCATCGGCGGAGGAGGTCTGCACCAGGTTCAGGATGATGGCATCCATGCCCTGGGTGATGAAGTTGTCGATCTGGTTGTTCTGCTCGGCCATGTCGTTCTTGCCGTCGACGATGGTCACGTCATACTTGACGTCATCGGTCTCGAGGCTCTTGAAGTAGTTGAGCATCTCGTTGCGGTAGAGGGTCATGAAGTTGTCGTCGAACTGGTAGATCGCGATGCCGACCTTGTAGGTGCCGGCTGCGGGAGCGGCAGCTTCAGCGGCTGCGGGAGCCTCAGCGGCAGCCTCGGCAGGAGCGGCCTCGGTGGCAGCGGGCTCGGCATCGGAGGTGACCTTCACGTAGTCGACCCAGTAGTAGTTGTTGATGGCTTCGCCGTTGAGAGCAGCGACGGTCACGTCGACAGCGGCATGGGACTGACCCACAGCGTCGTTCAGAACGGTGCCGGTCATGGTGCCCTCGTTGACCATCTCAACGCACTCGTCAAGAGCGTCAACGCCGACAAGGTAGATGTCCTTGCCGACGGTGCGGCCCGCTGCGGTGATGGCGGTGGCGGCACCCAGTGCCATGGCGTCGTTGTTGCAGAAGACGACTTCAACGGCATCGCCGAACTTGGCAAGGTCATTGGCGCAGATCTCCTGGCCCTTCGCCTGGGCCCAGTTGCCGATCTGGTCGTCGAGGCACTCAACTTCGATGCCCGCGTCCTGGAGAGCCTTGATGGAGAACTCGGTGCGGTACTGCGCGTCGATGTTCTCGGGGTCGCCCTCGATCATGATGTAGCTGACCTTGCCGTCGCCGTTGACATCGCCGTGGTTCGGCAGCTCCGCAATGATCTCGCCCTGGTAGGTACCGGACTGACGGGCGTCAGCGCCGACATAGCAGACGGTGGCGTTGTTCAGAATGCCCTCGTAGGACTCGTCGCCCTTGTCGCCGAGGGGCTCGCGGTTGATGAGGATGCAGGGGATACCGGCGTCAACGATCTTGGCGATCGCGGCGTCTGCGGAGGAGGTCTGCACGAGGTTCAGAATGATAGCGTCCATGCCCTGGGTGATGAAGTTATCAATCTGGTTGTTCTGCTCGGCCATGTCGTTCTTGCCGTCAACAACAGTGACGTCGTACTTGACAGCGTCGGTGTTGAGGCTCTTGAAGTAGTCAAGCAGCTCGTTGCGGTAGAGAGTCATAAAGTTGTCGTCGAACTGATAAATTGCGACGCCGACTTTATAGGTTTTAGCTTCCGCGGCAGCGGGAGCCTCAGTCGCTGCGGGAGCTTCGGTGGCGGCGGGAGCCTCTGTTGCGGCAGGGGCCTCAGTCGCTGCGGGAGCGGACGCAGGAGCGGTACTCTGACCACAGGCCGCGAGGCCGAAAATCATGGTCAGCGCAAGGAAAAGCGCCAGTATCTTTTTCATTTCGGATTCCTCTTTCCAGTTGAAAATTTTGAAGTTTCCAAACTCCTATATGCAATTTTACTAATGCCGCCGCCCACTGTCAAGTCATTTTTAGGGCTCCCGGATTGGCTTCGTGCATTGTGTCAGATTTGGTCTTTCATTTTTGTGCAAAGCGCCATGACCATAAAAAGTGCGCTTCATATTGACATTTAAAAAAGAAAAAAACCTGTCAGGTACGCAGGTACCGGACAGGTATTTTTCTGATCAGAAAGCCTTACTTTGCGGCCTTTGCCATCTCGCACAGGGCGGTGAAGGCGGACGCGTCATGGATCGCCATCTCGGAGAGCATCTTGCGGTTCATGTCGACACCGGCCAGCTTCAGACCGTGCATGAAGGTGGAGTAGTTCATGCCGTTTGCCTTGCAGCCCGCGCTGATGCGGGTGATCCAGAGCTGACGGAAGTCTCTCTTCTTCTGCTTGCGGCCGACGTAAGCGTAGCGGCCGGACTTCATCAGCTGCTCATTGGCCATCTTATAGTGACGGGACTTGTTGCCCCAGTAGCCCTTTGCAAGACCCAGAACCTTATTTCTGTGCTTGCGGGTCATCATTGCGCCTTTAACTCTTGCCATAGTTCAATATCCTCCTATTTAACGTCAGCCCTTAATTATTTATAAGGGATCATTTTCTTGATGGTGGCTTCGTTGGTCACGTCGGCGTAGGCCGCGTCGCGCAGACGGCGGCAGCGCTTGGTGGTCTTCTTGGTGAGGATATGGCTCTTGAAAGCGTGTGCGCGCTTGACCTTACCGGACTTGGTGAGATTGAATCTCTTCTTGGCACCGCTGTGGGTCTTCAGTTTAGGCATAGTAGTTTCTCCTTCCGTAATCAATACAGGGAAAATTCCCGCTGTATACTGGTTTATTCCGCCTCGGGCGCGGGCTCCGTTGTCTCGGGCGCCTTGGGCTGCTTGGGCTTTGCCGGCTTCTTGGCCGGGGCCTGGGGCTTGGGAGAGAGGAACATGGACATGTTGCGCCCCTCCAGCTTCGGGGCCTTATCCATGTTGGCGATCTCCGCGCACTGATTGGCGAAGTCCTTGAGCAGGACGGCGCCGATCTCGGTGTGGGCCATCTCCCTGCCCCTAAAACGCACGCTGACCTTCACGCGGTCACCGTCGTTTAAGAACTTCTGGGCGTTCTTGAGCTTGGTGTTGAAGTCGTTGGTGTCGATGCCGGGAGACATGCGGATCTCCTTGATCTCGATCACGCGCTGATTCTTTTTGGCTTCCTTCTCCTTCTTGGCCTGCTCGAAGCGGAACTTGCCGTAGTCCATGATCTTGCAGACGGGAGGATTGGAGCCCGGAGCGATCTTGACCAGATCAAGCTCATGCTCGGTGGCGATGCGCAGGGCCTCTTCGACCGACATGATCCCGAGCTGCTCGCCCTGATCGCCGATCAGGCGCACTTCTTTGTCAAGGATCTCTTCGTTGATTTGATGAACAGCGTTTGCGATTGTGAACACCTCCGAAAAATGAAAAGCTCGGATGCACGGCATCCGAGCGCAAAAACACAGTGAACCCCTCAGCGGGGAGTGCTTTTATTGACCGCAGCTGGCGCAGTTGCCGCCGGGTGAGGCAGGGTGGATGCCGTACCTTCTTTGTTTTAGCTTATGTAATATAGCAGGTTTATAGAACGTTGTCAAGAAAAATTTCGCAGTTTGTGACGCTGAAAGTGAAAGGCGGAGTGAAAGAGAGGCTTCACCCTCAAAACGTACGATGGCTGCGTCCAAAGTTCATTTCCGGATATTTTCACTTTTCACTTTTCACTTTTCACTTTTTAGTAGTTTTCGTCCGGCGCGCCGGTCTGGTTCTCCTGCTCCATGGCGAGCTTGACAACGCGGCTGGTGCCGAGGCGGTCGGCGCCGAGGTTTATGAAGTCCTCCGCGTCCTGCAGGCTTGCAATGCCACCGGCAGCCTTGACCATGAGAGTCTTCGGGGAGTGCTCGCGCAGGAGGGCCACATCTTCGCGGGTGGCGCCGCCCTTGGAAAAGCCCGTGGAGGTCTTGATGAAGTCGGCCCCGCAGTCGGAGACGATCCGGCACAGTCTGATCTTCTCCTCCTCGGTCAGCAGGCAGCACTCGATGATGACCTTGAGCACCTTGCCGCGGGTAGCCTCGCGCACGGCACGGATGTCGTTTGCCACATCGGCCCAGCAGCCGTCCTTGACCATGGAGAGATTGACGACCATGTCGATCTCGTCCGCGCCGTTTTTCACCGCATCGGCAGCCTCGAAGGCCTTGGCGGCGGTGGTCATGTAGCCGTTGGGAAAGCCGATGACCGTGCAGATGGTGAGCCGATTGCCCACATAGCGCTTTGCCCCCGCCACATGGCAGGGCGGAATGCAGACGCTGGCACAGTGGTATTTGATGCCCTGGTCGCACAGGGCGCGGATCTCCTCGCCGGTGCAGTCGACGCGCAGAAGGGTGTGGTCGCATTTTACGAGAATGTCCCGGATATCCATAGAAGCAGTCTCCTTTTCATGTTTTGTCGCTTTGTATTATATCGCGCCTGGCGGACATATTCAAGCGCAAGTGCCGAATAGGATGGAGCATATCAACGAAAAGGACGGCATGCGCATGGAACTGAATCAGGAAAACAATCAGGTGCGGCTGTGCGGGACGATGGCGGGCGCGCCGCGCTGGTCCCACAGGGCGGGCGGGCAGGACTTCTGGTGCTTCCCGCTGGAGGTGGAGCGCCTGTCCGGGAGCTGCGACACGCTCAATATCGTGCTCAGGCCCGCTCTGCTCGCGGCGGCGGAGGCGGAGGAGCGGCCACGGCTGCTGGTCTCCGGCGAGCTGCGGAGCTTCAATAACCGCCGGGGCGAGGGGGCGAAGCTGGTGCTGACGGTGCTGGCGCGGGAACTTTCGCTTACGGACGAGCCGGACGACAACTTTGTCAGCCTCACGGGAACGCTGTGCAAGGCCCCCAATGCCCGCGTGACGCCTCTGGGCCGCGACATCTGCGACCTGCTGGTGGCGGTCAACCGACGGGGCGGGCGCTCAGACTATCTGCCCTGCATCTGCTGGGGCAGTCGGGCCCGGGAGGCGTCGCGCTGGACCGTGGGAACGGTGGTGCGGCTGGAGGGGCGCTTTCAGAGCCGGGAATACCTCAAGTCCGACGATGCCGGCTTTATAAAGCGCACCGCCTACGAGGTGTCGGCCGCAAGGATCGAGGCGCTGTGACCGGCCGACCCGTTTGGTGCAGATTCGCTGTATGTCTGCGCTATACTGTTTTTACCCGTATCATGAAGGAGGTGCCGACCTTGCTCAAGAAGGCCGTTCTGCTGCTTGCGGCACTGCTGCTGACCGTTGGCGCGCATCTGCGGCCCTGCTGCGATTACACCCTCGACAGGGTGCGTATTGCCTCCGGTCTCTCGCCGGGGGCGGCGCAGCGGGCGGAGCTTGCCGTCCGGGACGCATCCGAGGAGATCCTGCGGGGAAATGCGCCGCTGCCCGCGTTTCGGAAGCGCACCCGCCTGCGCTTTGCAAAGCCGTCGGAGGATGTGCGGGCGCTCACCGATGCCCTGCTGCGGGCAACGGAGGGTATCGTTCTGCGCGACGAGGTGCGTGTGGACGGGATACGGCTCGGCTGGGTGGCAGACGGCGAGGCCCTGCGCGAGGCGCTGCAGGGCTATATCACGAACACGCTCCCCGCCTGGGCAAGCGGCGGCGTTCTGAGCCGGGAGCCCGACATCCGGCGGCTCTACACCCGCGACGAGTACCTTACCGCCCAGGGCGACATGGTGCTGCTCGTCACCGGCGCCGCTCCGGTATTCTATTTTGACCAGACAGGAAGGTACGCAAGAGCATAAAAAGGTGTCATCCTGAGCGTCAGCGAAGGATCTTCCCCCAGCTTGCATGACGGGAGAAAGATCCTTCGCTTCGCTCAGGATGACATGCCTTTACTATCTATAAAAGATCATGGATTCTCAAAGGTGCTGATGGGGCGGCGCTTATGCTCGCTGCGGCTGTGGTAGCGGTCGATGACGGCCTTGTCCGCCTCTTCCGCTTCTCCGCGCAGCAGCCACCCGTCGATGGCGCTGTAGGTCACGCCCATCTCCTTCTCGTCCGTCTGGCCCTCATAGAGCCCGGCAGAGGGCGCCTTCTCCACGATGGAGGCGGGCGCGTTCAGGTAGCGCAGGAACTCGAAGACCTCGCTTGCGCAAAGATCGGCGATGGGGTTAAAGTCGCTGGCCCCGTCGCCCCACTTGGTGAAGTAGCCCATGTAGATCTCGCTGCGGTTGCCGGTGCCGGCGACCAGGCGGTTTTCCGACTGACCGATGGTGTAGAGCGTCGTCATGCGAAGGCGCGGAGCGATATTTGCCACGGCCATGTCGCTCAGGGCCGCGACGCCCGCCAGGGCCTTCAGCTCCGCCTCGCGCACGGCAGTGAGGTCGACGACGCGTGTCTCGATGCCGAACTGCGCCGCGAGGGCTTTGCCATCGTCCCTGTCCCGGCCGTAATTCTGTCGGGAGGCGCAGGGCATAATGATGCCGACGGTATTGTCGCAGGCTGCCTTGCAGAGGATGCCCACGAGCGCGCTGTCCTTGCCGCCGGAGTTGCCGAAAATGATGCCGTCAGCATGGGCCTCGCTGAGCTTTGCGCGGATGTAGGCCACGCGTTTTTCAAATTCGTCCTGATAGTTTCTCATGGTCGCTTCTCTCCCCCTCAGCCGATAATAAAAGTCTCCCCCTCCACATTGCCGGGAGGCGCTATGTCTATAATAACTGGCTCGGGGGCTGTCGGCACCGTGGGCACGCTCGGCTCGGAGGGTACGCTCGGCTCCGTATTCGGCACCCAGGAGTTGGGATCTGTCTGCGTCTGTACGCCGGGGTCCGGGATCTGCTGGGCATAGGGATCGCTGCTGTACCAGTAAGCCTGATTGGGATCATAGGACGGCAGGTAGTTCTCCGTATACTCCGGCTGGTACTGGGGCTGATACTCCGGCTGGTATTCCGGCTGATACTGGGTCTCGGGCTGATACTGGGGCTGGGCCTGCACGGCGGGCGCCTGTGTGGCCGCCGGTGCCGGGGTGGCCGCGGGGGCATAGTTGGAGTCGTACTTTGGGTCGTTCCAGGTGAAGTTGTAGACCGTGTACTCGTAATTGCCGAACTGTTCGCGCAGCTTCTCATAGCGGGGATGATAGGTGTCCACCCAAGTGTCGATGTAGTTTGCCAGGTCGATATAGCGCCAGCGTCCGCCCACCGGGTCCTCGTATACCGAAAGGTCGATCTCGCATTTGGGCGCGCGGCGCTGCATCTCCTGCACCTGTTCGGCGGGGACCGGGTTGTAGGCGCCGATCCAGAGCCGCTCAAGCCCGGTCAGATTGTAAAGGGGCGTGATGTCCTTGAGCTGGATGCGCTCCGACCCGTCATAGGGCTGGTCATAGCCGATGCCCGCCACGTTCAGATGGCGCAGATTCGTCAGGCCCGACAGGGGGCGCAGGTCGGAGATGTAGGTGTTCGCGATCTCCAGATACTCAAGGTTCGGGCAGTTTGCAAGGGGCGAGGCGTCGGGGATGTTGCACATGGACAGGATCGCAACCTCCAGCTTCGGCATCTGCGCCACAAAGCCGATGTTGCTCAGCGAGGTGTTGTGGCCCAGGTCCAGATACTTGACATCATGGCAGTAATACAGGCCCTGGACGTTGTCATTGTTGAGCATGCCGCCGCGGGAGGCCATGGAGGCCAGGATGCGCTCGGCATCGGTGCGGGCGGTGTAGTTGTCGCCGAAGAAGACGCGGAAGACTACCTTGGCGTTGGGGTGATTGAGGTTGATCTCCTCCAGGCGCTTGGGCTGCAGGCCGCAGCCGTCCATGTCCACATAGGTCAGCTGGGGCATGTAGCCCATGACCTCGTCAACGAGTCTGCCGTCGTCCGGCACGGACACGCGGAAGAGGTTGATGGTGGTGTCGGACAGGTTGCAGTCCACGCCGTAGAGCTTGAAGGCATATTTGAACACCGTCTCAGGCAGGATCTGGCGCAGGCGGGCAATGTCGCTCCAGGTGAATCCGCCGCCCTCCGCGCCGAGGTTTATGCTCTTGAGTCCCGGCAGCATGGCCAGCTTGTAAGCCGCGGCCTCCGCCTCGGCGGCCGTGGCGCTGCTGAGATCGACGCTTTCGGTGTCGGTATCGAGTACGGTGCCGTTGGGCAGGGTGACGCTGTAGCGGGTCTGCACCTGGGGATGGGCGGCAGCCCAGCGGGCGACCTCCTCCTCATTGGCGCTGCCGGTCAGATCGGCGCTCTGCAGATAGGGCAGCGTGTCGAGCAGCGCGGTCTCGCCGGAGGCAAGCGGCATGCGCAGGGTCTGGGAGGCGTACGCCACCTCTCCCGCGGAAAAGCGCACCGGTGAGGGCGTGGGCTCGGGCGTGGGCGCTGCCGGGGCCGCGGGCTGCGGGGCGCTGCCGGTCTTTCCGCAGGCGGCAAGGCACAGGCAGCACACGAGCAGCAGCGCAAGGCACAGACCGCGAAGGTAAAACTGCTTCTTCATAAAAGTCTCCTTATCAAACGCCGTTGTCTTCCTTATATAAGGGATCATTCCATTTAAAGGAATAGGCGTCGTCCTCGTAGTAATCAAACTGCACGCGCAGCAGATAGTAGCGCTCCACCAGATTTCCCTCGCTGTCCCAGCGCCAGTGGCCGCCGGTGGGATCGTCATAGACTCCGGTGTCGAATTCGCAGTTGGGCACACGCTTCTGAAACTCCTCGCACTGCTCCCAGGGCACGCGGTTCATGCTGCCGAGGTAGAGGCGCTCAAGCTGCGTCATGCCGTACAGGGGCGTGATATCCTCCAGCTCGGGGATGCCAGCGATGTTCAGATGCTTGAGCTTGCTCAGGCCCGACAGCGGGCGCAGATCGGTGCAGTTGGTGGAGAACATCTCCAGATACTCGAGCTCCCCGCAGCCAGCCAGAGGGCTTGCGTCCTCCCAGTCGCACATGCCGAGGATCGCAACCTCCAGCTTCGGCATCTGGGAGACGAAGGAGATATCCGTCAGCTGCTTGTTGTGGCCCAGGTCGAGAAATACCACGTCATGGCAGCAGGACAGGGCCTCCACATCCGTGGGATAGAGCATGCCGCCCGCCGTGACCTTGGAGGCGAGGATGCGCTGCACGTCGGTGCGGACGCTGTAGTTTTCGCCGAACCAGACGCGCCAGACGAATTTCACATCGGGAAACTCCGCGCGCAGCTTCTCCATTTCCTGATTGCTCACACCGCAGCTGTCCATGTCCACGTAGCTCAGCGCCGACATCAGCGGCAGCACCCGGCGCAGGGCGTCGCCGTTATCCGTGACCGGCACATGGCTCAGATTCAAGGACATGTCGGACAGGTCGCACTCCTTGCCGTAAAGCGTGAAGCCGTATTTGAAGGCCACGCCCGGCAGCAGCGCGCGAAGACGAGCGAGGCTCTCCCAGCTGTGTACGCCGCCCTCACGGCCGAGGCGCACGTTTTTAAGCTCCGGCAGCAGGGAAAGCTTTGCCGCCGCGGCCTCACAGGCCTCCGCGGAAAGGCCGCTCATGTCGTAGCTTCGTGTGCCGGAATCGAGCACCGTGCCGTCGGGAAGTGTCACGGTATAGTAGCACTCCACCTCGGGGTGGGTCCTGACCCAGTTTACGATCTCTTTTTCATCGGCGCTGCCGCTGAAATCCGCAAAGCGAAGCCCCGGCAGGGAGGCAAGCTTCTCCGTCTCCCCTGCCGCGAGCGGCATTCGCAGCTCCGTCGTGTCCGCACCGACGCTGCCCGCCGCGAATACGACCTGCGGCACAGAGGCCCGGGCAGGCGCAGAAGCGGGCGCGGCGGCGCTTTCTTTTTTGCCGCAGCCGGTCAGCAGCAGCACGCACGCCAGCGCGCACAGGATTTTTCTTGTCATACGATTATTCGTCACCATACTTCGTAGTATTCGTCATAGAGCCCCACGAAATCCGTCACCCCGGGGTCCTCCTCCACCTCACGCGGGCAGCTGTAGTCATACAGCGGGTCCGTCCAGTAGAAGGGATAGGGCTCCTCGGAGTAGCCGAACTGCTGGCGCAGAAGCTCATAGCGTGGGTCGTACATCTGATAGCCGTCCGCATCGGCGTGGTCTGCAAAGCGCCAGTACTCCTCGGTGGGGTCGGGCGTGGTGTCATTGACGACGCAGTTGGGGTGAAGCTCGCGGAAATGGGCGATCTGCTCCGGCGGGACGGGGTCGTGCTGGCCGATCCACAGGCGCTCCAGATCCAGGCCGTAGAGCGGCGAGATGTCCGTCACGGCAAAGTTGTAGCAGATATTCAGGTGCCGGAGGTTGTGGAGATTGGCAAAGGGCGTCAGATCGTGCAGACGCGAGGTCATGGCCTCCACGTACTCAAGCTTCGGGCAGTCGGCGATGGGGGAAAAATCCTCCACAAAGGTCATGCCCACGATCAGCACCTCGAGATCCGGCATATAGCGGCAGAACTCGATGGTGTCGAGATAGTTGTTGTGGCCCAGGTCCAGATACTTGACCTTGGTGCAGTACATAAGGTTTTTCACGTTGTTGTGCGCAAGCTCACCGCCCTGGCCGGGCATGGAGGCGAGGATGCGCTCCACATCCGTGCGCACGGTGTAGCCCGAGCCGAAGTTGACGCGCCAGATCACCTCGGTATCCGGCAGGCTGTCACGCAGCCTTGCCATCGCGGCATTCGGCACACGGCAGCTGTCCATGTCCAGCAGACGCAGATTCGACATGCAGGCCGTGACCTTCGCCACCAGCGCGCCCTCATCCTCCATGGGGATGTACTTGAGGTCCATCACCTGGTCGCTGAGATTGAAGGGACGGTCGAAAATCGTGAAGGCGTAGTCGATGACCGCCTGGGGCGCGGCGTCATGCAGGAGCTTGAGGCTCTCCCAGCTCAGGGGCGTCTCGGTCTCGCTGCCGATGTGGATGCGAGAAAGTGCCGGCAGGCGGCGCAGCCCCTCCGCCGCCGCGGCGGCGTCCGCGTCCGTGAGGCCCCGCAGCTCAACCGTGGCTGCGCCGGGCTCGTAGGTCTGGCCCATAATGCGGATCTCCGGCACGGGCGTGGGTGTGGGTGCCGGCGTGGGGGCGGGCGTCGCGGGCGCCTCGGTTGCCGCCGGTACGGGCGCTGCTGTCGCCGCGGGAGCCTCCTGCTTTTTTGCGCAGGCGGCAAGCGGCAGGCAGAGCATCAGCACAAGCAGCAGGCTCAGCGCGCGCCGTTTCTGTTCCATCATAGTCCGTAGACCTCTTTTCCAAACATCCCCTTGTATTCCTCGGGGGCTTCTTTGTCGCAATAGGGATCGAGCCAGTAGAAGCTGTACTCCTGATAGTTGTAGCCCATCTGCTCGCGCAGCAGCTCATAGCGCGGCACCCAGTAGTACTTCGGGATCTCCGGGTCGTAGGCCGTGAAGCGCCAGGCGTCGCCGTGGGGGTCGTCGGTGGTGGTGTTGATGTTGCAGGTGGGCACCAGCTCCTTCATGTGCCGCGCCTGCTCCGCCGGGACCGGGGTGTCCCGCCCGATCCAGAGGCGCTCCAGCTCCGTAAGGCCGTAAAGCGGTGTGATGTCCTTGATCTTCGGGCAGCCGGCAATGTTGAGGTGGTGCAGCCCTGTCGAATTTTCCAGCGGGCTGAGATCGGAAATGTTGGTGGAGTTGATCTCCAGGTACTCGAGATTGGGGCAGTCTCTCAGGGGGCTTATGTCCGTGATGGCCGTCATGGCGATGATGCATACCTCAAGCTTCGGCATGTTGGAGACAAAGGACAGATCGGCCAGGTCGTCGTTGTGGCCCAAGTCGAGATACTTGACATCCGTGCAGTATTTGAGCACCGACGCATCGTCGATCATGCCGCCTACCGTGGGCTTGGAGGCGAGGATGCGCTCCACATCCGTGCGCACGCTGTAGTTGTCGCCGAACCAGACGCGCCAGACGATCTTGGTCTCGGGGAATTCTTCCCGCATTCTCTCCAGCGACTGGTAAGAGACGCCGGTGTTGTCCATGTCCACATAGCTGCAGCGGTTCATGCACGAGAGCACCTTGAACAGCTGGTCGCCGTTGTCGCCGACCTTGACCCCGCGGTAGTCCAGCTTCTCCGTATCAAGATCCGCAGCCTTGCCGTAGAGCGTGAAGCTGTAATGGAACTGCACATCGGGGCAGTTGGACTTGAGCATGGCGATGTCTTCCCAGTTGATGACGCCGGTGCTCTCGCTGCCGAGCTCCACGCTTTCAAGCCGGTTCATGCACATCAGCACCGCCGTCAGCTTCTGCATGTTCTCGCGCTTTGCGTCGCGCAGGTCGAGGCTCGTGGCGTCGCCGCTGTATACCTTGCCGTCGATGACGGCCGAGAAGTCAAACTCCGCATTGCGGCGGTCCAGGCGGATGTCCTGCATATCCTCCACACGGAGCTTTTCGCCGCCCACCTCGCCGAAGCGAAAGGCGTTGATGTTGGGCAGATACATCAGTGCGTCCCGCACCGCCTGGACATCGGCGGTGGTCAGCCACGTCAGGTCCAGCTCCTGCGCCGTGCTGTCGACCAGCTGGCCGTTGGGCAGCGGCACCGAGTAGAGTACCGTGACCTCAGGGTGGGACTGAGACCAGGCGATGATCTCCTCGTAGCAGGTACTGCCGCGGAAGTCCGCACTTTTCAGATTGGTAAAGTAGTCAAGCTGCTTTACGTCCCGTTTTCCGATCACAGCCCGGACAGTGTCCTCTGTGGCCGAAATACGTTTTCCGCCCAACTCAACCTTTACGCTGCCGAACAGCGGCTTGAGGATCCACGGGGCTTCATGGTAGACGCCGGACATGCCGAACACCAGCGCACCGCCGATAATCAGCAGGGCCAGGACCCGCTGCAGCACTTTCTTAAAACTCATCTTCTCCCTCCGGAGTCAGAAAATCGGCACGCGTCAAAGCACGTGCGGACACAAAATCACATTACAATCTAAAATTATATCATCCGTCCGGCGTATTTGCAAGACAAAGCGCTGGTAAAATGAGAAAAAGCAGCCCCTCCCGCCAATTCAGCCGGTTTGGAACTGCTTGGAAAATATTTGCGATTTTTTGAAAAAAAGGTGCTTGACAAATCGAAGGATGTCTGCTATTATAATCAAGCCGTGGCCGAGTAGTTCAGTCGGTTAGAACGCCGGCCTGTCACGCCGGAGGTCGAGGGTTCAAGTCCCTTCTCGGTCGCCACACATGCCCCTTTCAAAGGGGCATGTACTTTGCTGCTATAGCTCAGCAGGTAGAGCGCATCCTTGGTAAGGATGAGGTCCCCAGTTCGAATCTGGGTAGCAGCTCCAAAAACACCCGATTTTCGGGTGTTTTTTTAACTTTTCGGGGTTTTTTCGAGGGGTTTTTTGTAGTGCGTTTTTGCTTGGGAACGCTTGGGAACACCCAGTCTCTTGAGTGTGCTTTCATTTACCGCTAATAAGTGCTAATTTTCTGTCTCTCAGGTCATTTGAGAGACTTTTTTGCGCTGTAGACGTATTAGACAGCATGGGTGCATCAGGAACAGTGGGATTCCTCTTCTGCTCATAAGTCTCACTTGAGAACTCTCTTTAGATCACGCTTGACCAGAGCAGTAAAGCATCCCGTCGAGCTGCATCGCCATCTTTTTTCGCTCAGCATCCATAGCATGGCTATACCGATTTAAGACCATTCCAGCGTCCTTGTGGCCGCTGTCAGCCTGAACAGCCTTGACATCCCCGGAAATCAGGAGCTTCAGAGTCACGCTCAGATGCCGCATCGCATGAGGGACAACCACCGGCAGTGATACATCCTCGCAAAGTTTTTTGAGCTTTTTGCGAATCTCATGCTCCTCAAACGGCCTGCCCATGTCTTGGGCAATGACGATATTAAAATCCTCGTAATGCCGTCCGTGTACGATCTTGAGTGCATTCTGGCGTTGCTTTTCCTCTTTCAGCGCCGCGGCGACCTGAGTTCCCACATAGACCGTCCGTGGGCGAGCGGCAACTCCGGTCTTGTCCTTCATGCCGCACAAAGCTAATACTGTTTTGCTGTCTCTGCCAGACGGGAAGGAGAAATAAATCTCAAACTTTTCGATGTTGGCCATCCCTTCCCGATCCATACGCTGGAGCTGCTGGCGAAAGGTAATCGAGGCAGTGCCGTCATCGTTGAACTCCACACAGTCCCATTGGAGGCCGAGCAGTTCTCCGATCCGCGCCGAACAGGAAGCAGAAAGAAGCAACCAGAGACGCAAACCATGGTGCTCACAGGAATCCAGTGCGGTACGATATTGCTGCGGCGTCCAGATCTCCCGTTCGTCTGACCTGTACTTTGGGCGGCGAGCCAGGGACACAACGGTCATTTCATCGCGGGGGACATATCCCCAACGTTGTGCCTGCCTGTAGGCCGTACACAGCATAGTGTGGATCTTCTCGATCACACTCTTCCCAATTGTCTGATCGGGGTCATCCACCGAAGGGGTTTTGAGCAACTCTCTGTAGTAACGCTCAATACGCTGTACACTAAGGTCCATAAGAAGCTCATCGCCCAAGAAAGGGTTTATGTAATACTCAATCCGATTGCGATTCTGTGCCAGCACATTCGGCTTCCACTCAGTCGGGCCGTATTCCTCGACAAAACGCTTCATTAACTCCCGAACCGTGATGCCCTTGCCATAAGCGCGTGGGTTCAGCTCAGGGTTAATCAGCGCATGAGGAGGAGAAAACATCCCTGCCTCCTTTTCTGCTTTTACGATGGCATCTCTCGCCCGTGCCTGTTTTTCTGTATCAAAAGTCTCTTTGTAGACAACTCCGTTATGGCGGTAGGATACGCGCCAAACCTTGCCACGTTTTTCACACGACATAATAAAAATCTCCTTCGTATAACCTCCCCTCTGCCGTCTATTGATCATTTGCTCGCGCCCATACTACCATGACGATATGGCGTTTGCAAGCTTGGCAGAAGGGAGGATTACGTCTTAATGGGATGTGTTTTGAAGAAACTCCTCCAGCGCATCCACCGGAATCAAGATCAGACGCCCGGCGCGGATCGCTCGGATATATCCGGCACCAACCAAGTTGTATGCCGCTGCACGACTGATACCGAGCATTGTGGCAATTTCCTCAACGCGATAAGTCTTGCGAGCAATCGCTTCCGTACATTCCATAGTCATAGCTTCCTGTTTTTTTCCTTACTTTTCATCAAAGCTACATGAACGCGCTGGCGTTTTTATAGCCAACGCGTGGTATCTGGCTTCGATAGGCTACTGTGTCTGAACATTTTTCTAAGCAGAAAACATATTCGTAGAGTTAGCCTGGTGTCATTTACCTGAATTCGTCATATTTGCCACGCACCCTGACGCGGGAATGTTAAAGGCCGTCTGTGGTTCAGACTGTCATAGCACCGAAACACCGCTGTCTGTGATGAACTGGCGAATGCCTCCGTACTGCCCCTCAAGTCCGTGGGAGCGCGTGAGCAAGTTTCATGATCCCCTGCGCTGTCATGGCGAACCGGTTTGCCGCAACCGGGTCTAAGATCCCGTTGATCGCTCCGGTATCCCTGATACCATCATGGCGTCGTCCCTTATGTCGCTATCACGCAGGTTTTGTGCCTTTAACACTGTATATTGAATTTTCAAGCTGCATATTAAGCGGGCCGAAAAGGCCCTTCCAACCAAATCGGTTTTAGCGGCCATTCATATGATTTTACATACAGCATTGGTGTTGCCGAACTTTGGATTCTCGGAAGAGCGACAGATCCGGTTCATCCGCTGTCTGGCTTTCCGCAAGCAGAATGAATCTACCTGCTCTTATTATTTTCGTTCCACGTTGAAGCGCATTATAGAGCTTCCCGGCTCACAGAAACGCGCTTAGGCGGTGCACTACTGTGTACGGGCAGAGGCGTAAACTTTATAAGCGCCGTCATTCATATGTACCATAGCGCAGATAAGAGACTAGAATATCAATAAACTCACTGTTTTTAGGCATTCTCTCCAATTCAATCCCGGCAACACGGTTTAGATCAGAATGGTCATTACGATCCCAGCAGGAAGAAATCACGGTACGTATAGCATGTTCGACCGAGGAAGGCCGGACATTATATTGCTTTGCTGCGTCAGGATAGGCACACTTGGTAATCCAGTAGCGTTCGTCTGGTTTCTGCATGATCGTGTAGACGATGAACACCACATACTTAAATCCCACGAGTCTCCCCGACGCACCAATGCTCCTAAGCAATCTGGCAATTTCCTCCGGCTGCACCGGATTCTTTTCAATCTCCTGACGTAAACAATTCATACTCTTTCTCCTATGTTTAGTTTCTGAACTGTGCTTATATAATACCGCACATAATTTGTTTTGTGTTGCCGTATCGCTCGACGCGCTCCTCCATAAACACTCCAAGAGAAGAACATTTTCACCGGCATTCGACAATTCTTGGAAACTGTTCGCGCTTTTGGTCATAAAAAGTTTACCAATACTAAATTTTCGGTAAAAAAGAAACTTTGCTTAATTCCGGCAGTAAAACCGATATTGTAAAATCGGTTTGAGGTGAAGGAAAATGTCGGATTATGCAAAACGCTTGGGCGATTTAATCTTTAATAATCGTAAGCATCTGAAAATGACGCAAGCAGAGCTTGCAGAAAAAGCTGGTATAACAGAGCAAACGATCCGCAAAATTGAACATGGTGAAGGTAATCCTCAGTTAGATTTGCTGTATTCGCTGGTCACAGAACTGCAATTTGACCCAACAGCGATCTTTTACCCTGGCAAATCTGAAGATGATCCTGCCAGAAAGCAGCTTGAAATTATGCTTTCAGACTGCAATGATGAACAAATAAGAGCCCTTCTTCCTGTTGTCCAGGCTGCGCTGGAAATAGTCAAAGCCCAAAGCCTTTCCGACGCAAAATAAAAAGAGCCTGCTTCTCCACTTACGGAGTAGCAGGCTCTGCGCTTTAAGCGTCTGGCTCTTTGCTGACTACAATTTTGAATTTGATCACGCCGAGTTTGGTCTCTTTTTTACACTTTGTACAGTACATTGGAAAATTCAGGAGTACGGTGTCTTCGTAGATTTTGATCTTGCTTCTGGTTCCGCACTTGGGGCAGGGAATCCAGAGTGATTCTCGTTGGGTTTCTATTATTATCGCCTCTTTCATTATTACTTTTTGATCACGAGATACTGTATTCTTCTCCCATAATGTTGATTTGAACGGCTTTAGTAATATCAATCGTGCCCGGCCATTCGGTGAACAGAATCACAGCATCCCCCTCAAAATTGACCCATGGTAATCTGGACATTTTGATTGTACTTCCATCCTCAAATGTGAGATATGCACTGTTCATTAGCTCATCGTAGAAGCCATACCATCCAACAGGATTTGCGCACATATTATCATGGCTAAGTCTCCATTCCGCGCAATTTGCTGACAGGCGAACGCTCAAAATTTTACATTGACCGTCGGTTGTCTCATTGTACAGAGCGATAGGCGATGCAAAATTCACTGAAACAAAGACTGTTTCCTTGCCTCGCAGAATTGTAGTCCCGTAATCATGTGAGTAAACCGGATCACCGAGTTCAAACGCAGTCGGGTGTTCTGTTACAGTATAATCTTCTCCGGGGATTCGCATAGATTCAAAATCCAAACAGCGGACTGAAAAATACACCGGCATGGAGAAGTCCACATTATTTCTGCTGATATAGCTTTGAAGCATCAGGCTTTGCGTCTCTGCATCGTAACAGCGTGACATGATGTCGGCTTTTGTTTGTTCCGGGTCTATTGAAGGTGTGATTATTGCTGCTTCTTTCGTGTCTGTATTCGCAGCCAACATGATCATTGCCGGATCAGCGAAGTTTTTAGACGAATCCTTTCCCCGCTCGGAATCATTCATCCAGTAGGCTTCCGGAATAGGTTTATTGCTGGCAAGACTTACAAAAGCGGTCACAAAGCTGTCATAGATATAACTGTGGGCTTCTTTCTCCGTGACAGGCGCAACGCTGAAATAGACAAGCTGATTCTCTCCCTGCTGGATTGAGGAGATCAACTGAATATGAGGGGCTATATTGGAAGCTGCTGTTTTATTGGCTTGGTCTGTTCCGACATCAGTTTCAGCGTATTCCGTGTAACCTTCCACAGAGTTGCTTTCGATCTGCAAGGCGGCTTTCAATTCAATCTGCCGTCTTTGGTGAATTGTGTACCCAACGGCGCAGGCAGTCAAAAGTGCTGCTATGATTGCTGCGATCAATACGATACGCCACATTTTCCTTCTCATATGGCGCTGATGGGGATGATCTTCCAGGAGATGTAGTGCTTTTATAGTATCCTGGACGCGATTTTCCCGGATTCCACCCATGGCACATAATAAGGTGATAGAATCTAACATACGCCCTCCTCTCAATTCTGACTATCCACAACAGGCGGCACAGGAAAAGTCTTACCCGCAACCGTGACTGAAATAAGATCATGTACGTCGATGACTGTCGGGCCGACTCCGTCCATAGTGTGATAAGTAACAACTTCAATCTCGCTATTCACTGTTGGCTCGGCCACGGACCCACCACAAGGGAGACTTGTCCCGTTGGCAAAATTCAACGTTGCCCCTTGTAGCACACTGTCAATGCAGTTAATCCAGGATAGAGAGACTTCAAAGCTCTCGTCCTCCTGCTCCTCATGGGTAAGGTGCCAGACAATTTGCGTCGCAGAAATGTCCACGCTGAGTATGCAGCCCGTTTTGTCGCGTTCGTTATTAGTAAAGACTGGTGGATCGTCAAAGCGCACAGTGCAGAATTGCGGCGCGGGAATGTTGAAAGTGACCACACCGAAGGATCGGCGTAACTCATCCTGCGTTTGTATATCATAGTCATTCACAGCATGTTTTTCGCTGCGCTGCCAGTGGTCCCACAGGCTCAGCTCCAAAGTGATTGGCTTATTCGGGTCAACCCATTCCAGAAGGATCGCGCATTTAAGCGTCATAGTCTTGCTTGCGGGATCATAGCACTGCTTTTTAACTTCCCTGTGCTGGGCTTCTCTTGTTACCCGCGGTATAAGCCTGCCGTCGGCATTGACAAGCTCATTGCTGATCAAATCCTCCGGCCCATATTCGCCTTTACCGTTCCAGACCGGATAGGCAGAATAAAGGGATTCGTCCCCTTCGAGTGTAAAATGATAACTCAGCCAGTGAACCCAGCCATTTTCAAGTACTTCTTGATCTACGCTCGTAACGGCTTCCTCATCCTCAACCGGGCTCACGTTGACAAAAGCCCAGCAAAACACCCCATCATTGTATGTTGACAACAGCGTGAGTGTCGGCTCGGTCGGGACAGCGGCTGCAAAGCCCGGCACTTCATAGTCCACCCAAGCGTCCACATGTTTTGCTTCCACTTCATGTGCCGCGCGGAGTTCCTGCTGGCGTCGCTGGTGTATAGAATACCCAACGGCACACGCAGTCAAAAGCACAGCTATGATTGCCGCAATTAAAACTATACGCCACATTTTTCTGTTCTTATGCAGCTGTTGAGGCTGATTATCGAGAAGGTGCAATGCTCTGATCGTATCTAAAACCTTATCCTCTCGGATTTCCCCCACAGCAAGCAAAAGGGTAATAGAATCTAACACAAGCCCTCCTCCTGTAAATATGTGCGCAGTTTGTTTCTTGTCCGATAGAGTGTTGTTTTCGTCTTGCTCTGGCTACAGCCCATGCGTTCTGAAATTTCAGCAACGGGGATTAAGAACCAGTATCGGGCAATAAACATTCTTCGTTCCGTGTCCGACAGGCCGCTCACGAAAGCATCAACCGCGGATTCCAATTCCTTTTGTTCAACCTCCTGGGCCGGATCGACAGGAGAAGAAATACATTCTTCCAGCTCGTCCAGGGCAAGGGGCATCTCACCCCCGCCCCGTTTCCGGGCATTTTTTAGCTTAAATCGGTCAATGGCAAAATTTCGTGTGATGTACCCCAAGAACGTCGAGAGAATAGAGGGACGCTTGTCCGGCATGGAGTTCCATGCGCTGAACCATGTATCGTTTACACATTCCTCCGCGTCTTCGTTGTCTGCGCAAATGTTATACGCGATAGTATGACAATACCTGCCATACTTGCGATCTGTTTCAGATATGGCCTGATCAGAACGCTGCCAGTACAGGTCAACAATCGCTGAATCTTCCATACTGATCCTCCTTGTATAAGTGTTCTCAACCATATATTACGAGAACCAATCCGCTTGGTCACAAATAAATGAAAAATCCTGGGGTTTGAACACTTCTTTTCCGTCCACCTGGATGGCAATCCGACCGTGGTCGTCATGCGCTTTGCGATAGCGCGTGATGAAATACTGCACTCGCTCGCGCAGAGATGGCGCAAGCCTGTCGTTTTGCAAATATCGCTCCAGCTTTTTATAGCGCCTCCTGAAATGGTAAGTCTACAATTAGTCTGATTATAATAGTTCACGCTTTGCGGCGTGGGCCTTTTTTAATCTTCAAATGCTTGACCTGGGAGGTGCACATAGAGTGCAGCAGCTTCTGTGTCTGACTTGGTGCCCTCATTGACATAGACGCAGTAAAATGACCAGTCGTTCATGTCCAGAGACACATTGGTGATGGTCAGCGTCTCGCTGTATATACCCAGGACAGAGCAATCGGGAAAAACATTTTGGAACGCCTCCAGGCTGACATCAAGCCCGTTTGGGGCGATCGCGCGCCAGCCGACCTCATCGTAGGGGTCTGCTCCAGCTATGAAAACGGCGGTCTGTCCCGGGTGGTGCTTCTCGCGTCTGGGGTTCTTGTAAATCTCTGGTGCCGGGGCCGAGGGTTCCGGTTCAATTGTGGGTTCCGGGGTAGGTTCCGACGTCGGCTCCGGCGTTGGTACGGGAGTAGGCTCCAAGGTCGGTTCAAGCGTCGGTGCCGTTATGGGTTCAGATGTTGGTTCAGGTGTCGGAATCACAGTAGGCAGCGGTTCCGGCGTCGGCGCGGGTCTTGAGCCCATGCAGCTCGTGAGCGCCAGCATCATAAGGGCTGACAGCACAATGCAAATGATTCTTTTGTTCATGTCTCTCCTCCTATACCGATGAAGTAGGCGTAATACTGGATCAATTTCCTGCCTTACAACATGTCTTGTCAAGATTGTATTAGAGCCGCTGATTCGTTTATTTGTGCTTATAAAAAATAAGTTGTTTTCCGTTTGGAACGAATTCTTCATAATCCCAATTGGTAATCGTTACAACCAAATGGTCGCCTTCTGTTCTCACCTCTGCCTGAACTGATTTTCCATCCCCATCCTGTGCCGTAAAGTGAAGTACACCAGTATTCGGGTTATATTCTCCAATCGTTTTTTCAAATGCAGATACTTTATGTACTCCAAACCAGACGTCGCAGGTTTTTCCATTATCATTGGACAGAACCAGCTCTGATCCCATATCATCAAAGTAAGTGGAACTGACTCCATCATCTATCCGCACGGAGAATTTACGTGGATCCTGCCATTCGAAATGAGCAGATAGTTCGACAATAATAGCCCCTGCATCATGCATGATCACATTTTCCCCTTCCAGATAGCTGTATCCGGAGATAACTTCAGATATTTCAGGAGGCAAATCGATTGTAACGGGATTCCACGTCTTTCCGCCGTCCTGTGTCCTGTAAACACAGTCGCTATAGCCGTGGTAATCCGTCAAGATGATACCATCGTTTTCGCTCCAGAAATATAATTGTTTTGGGAAATTGTGAACATCGTCATGAAGTTCTCTGACGAGATTCCATGTCTGGCCATCATCTGTGCTGTACAGGGTGCTTTGCATTTGCCCCGCTGCCGGGTAACCCTTCTTCAGCAGGTAACCTGAGGTAGAGGACAGCATCGAGGTCAGCACCTCAGATGCCCCGTCTGAAATCATCTCTGGGAGTGAGCCTCCCAATGGCTCAGCTCCGTTCACTTTTGTCCACATGAGGATGAGCCGCGATGCTTCCATTCCACCACAGCGCCGCTCTACAGCGGCGTCATAGTCTTCTTCCGTAATGGTGTTGCCTTGTGAATCCCTGAAGGAACACTCCATAATGTCACCGTCGTGCCATGTCACATCCTTATAAGCCAACTCTTCCCATTCTGCATTTCCGTTGTGGAGAACCAGAAGGCTTTGAGTGTAAAACTCTTCGTTCTCAGCAAGGTCCAAATCCTGGCATGGGAAATACCATAAGTTATTGTCGCGATCATGGTAAACAACAGAAGCACTAGTCATCCAAATCTCTGGCCACAGACGCGAATTATCAGCTTCTGTTGAATTTGGACAGCAGTTTTCAATCCCGGTCAGGTCGGCATTCACTTCCCAGCAGTGAGCGTAGGTAAGCACGCTGTCCTTGGTACTGACCGCAACGACCTCCAATCTTCCATTTCGGTCAAAATCCGTATACACATAGTACCATGGCGTAAGATATGGATCATGGAAAGCCCAAAGTGAGCGATTTTTATCCAACAGTGCTTTTTGCTTATCATATTCGGGGCCTTGGAATGCGTACGGCCAAAGCTCTGTAGGCCACGCCTCAAAAGGCAATTCTGGTTTAATTACAGGAAGATAATCAGATGCAGCTGTAGCGACAGTTGCTTTTTCCGGAGCAGGAGTTGATATCTCAATTTCATCTATAGATGAACTATTACCGCCCGATTTCGCATTGCATGCACATAATAACAAAACACAGAAAAGAAAGCTAAGAATTGGCGCAAAACTCTTTTTCATTTTGTTGCCTCCATTGAAAAGTCATCCCATTTTTTCGACGGCGTTATAGTAGGTGCTACATCGGCCGGTGTTATAGTGACGGATGGGTCAGATACAGGATTCATGACTGACATCCCGCATCCCGTTATCACAAGCGCAAGAGCGATAGAAGCAATCGTAACTAATACTTTTTTCATGGTTTTCTCCTTGTTTTTTAACACTTTCGGAATCTCTGAGACCTCTTAGATAGGTGATTATGCAAAAAGTACTTGAAAAGTCCGCACTTTCGATGCCACAATTAAAGTGTGCACCCCCCACACACAACACCAAATTGGGAGGTAGAAGTTTATGAAACCTGCAATCACGTCACATCGCGATTACAATAGTTCCCTGTGTAAGCGCCTGGACGCTCTCTACGGTCTCCTACCATCGATAAACATTTTCTCCTACAAATTCCGCAGTATCACGGCTTGTCCAGAGATTGAGGAACTGTCATAAAGCAAATTAATCATTTCGTGACTAAAAGAGTAGATTATTTTGTGACAGTGCTTTAGTCATTTATGCTTACCCTGCCATCGGAAACCCAAATACAATTCTCGCTACTTTCCCATCTTTAAATAGCACCACAGCCCCCAACGCCATGTGATGCTCTCCCGGCCAATCAGGATCATCCGTAATTTCATCCCAGCATTCCATGTAAAGAAAATGATCGTACTCTTTGTAGTAATCTATTGGTCGGTAATCGGTTAGCACTTTTTTCGCCAGCATACTTTGCCACTCTTCCATTGTTGTTATTTCTGTTGTCGTATTTAAAACCTCCATATCAAACAGAATGGAGTCCCTTGGTAGTCCAGTAATCTCCGGCTGTGTCATCCCTACGACAATACCTTTAAATGGGTATTGCGGGCCTGTAATATCAAAAAATGTAACCATAACAGAGTTTAAATCTGTTTCTTCTGGCAGGTTAGGCATAACAAAATCTACTTCAAATCCAGGATATTCCGCAATCATCAGACACTCGGGATCTGCTGCAGGCGGGAATATCTCATAGTAGTGGATACTGATGGACTCGCCAAATTTTTCTTTAATTTGTCCAAATGAGCGATCCCAAAGTCTATATTCATCTATATGGGTGTCTCTCTCCAAAAACCTCCAATCGTCAAGAACCGGAAAGGTCTCATTATACAAGATGCTAGAGCTTGCCTCATTTCGCCGTTGCACCCTTGTGCAGCCTGGTAGAATTATAGTGGCGCAAAGGACAATGGTAAGGGTAACCATAATAATTCGTTTCACAGTATTTATAACACCTCCGTCATGTAATAACAAAATCCACCTTACAAAATAATTGTGTTTACATTATTCACCATATTCAGCTTTGTCAGCGATGGCCGCGCTGTTATTTGCTTTATACGGTGTTTGGGCATGTCTGTTCACCTCTTCTTGCCTTTATCCTGCAAAATCCACACAGTATCTCCCGTTATGTAGTTGAACACTTAAAGCTACTACTGTATAATAGATTACAATAGATATCGCTGAATTCAATCCCCGTAGAGTTTCTCGGATTATCAGACTATGAACATATCTACTTCTCATATATAACGCTGGAAGGGCGTTGTTTTGGACAATAAGATTTTGGGGGGCCGTAAAGTAATGCTCATCTATCTGCAGATGATAGAAACCGATGATGATAATCTGTTGTATATATATCGCAGGAAGAAGTCGTTTTGGGACATCATAAAAAATCTTTTCGAAAAGGGGCTGTTCGACAATGCTTATTTATCTGCAGATGATCGAATCTGACCTGGAGAAAGACAAATTTGAACAACTATATTTGAAATATAGAAACCTTATGTACCATTCAGCATTCACGATTTTACACAACAGGGAGGATTCAGAAGATTCTGTTCATCAGGCGTTCGTCTCAATCATAGATAATCTTGATAAAATTGGCGACACTAACAGTGCTGAAACCCGCTCGTTTTGTGTCCTTTGCTGTAGGAATAAAGCCCTGGATCTTTATCGAAGAAAGAATCGTTGGGGTGAGATAGAGCTCTTTGAAAACCTCCAAGAACTTCCAATGCCGGAACCAGAATCCCAGTTAGATGCTGCTATTGCTGGTTTACCTCTAGCCCTTGGAACAGTCATCCTGCTACATTATGATAATGGCTATTCCATAGAGGAAATTGCGGAGATACTCAACATCTCTGTCTCTGCAGCCCGGAAACGGCTAACACGAGCGAAGGCTATGTTGAGGAAGATACTACGGGAAGAAGGGATGATGAAATGAATAATTATGATTTAACAGATTCCATGCTCCAGGCATCCTCAAAAAGAGTTCGACAGGCAATGTTATCCACTCTCCCAGAACCGGAATCATGCCAACATAAGTTCTCTCGAAAATTTGAAATTAAAATGAAACGACTTATCAGGCGTAATCAGAAGCCGGTACGGTCTAAGTATTTCACTCGCAGTATAGCTGCTATGCTCACATTGGTTCTTTTTGGTGCTTTCATTTGCTTTATGTCAAATTCAGAAGCGCAAGCAGACTTTATAAGATGGGCGAGAGAACTGTTCCATGATACAGCAGTTTATCATTTCTTTGGCGGGCAAATAAACAAAGCCCTTCCTGAATACACTTTTGGCTGGCTTCCCGAAGGCTTTTCTCAAGAAGTTGCCGAGGCTGACCCGGATATTACGATCATCATTGCTTCAGATACGGATGGAAACTCCTTTATTTTAGAATATCAGTTTATGGATGAAAGATCTACTCTTACAGAGTTATCAAGGGGTAATTTGCTTAGTAGAACCGTAACCGTTCATAAATCTCCTGCTCACTTTTATTCTGATTCAGCCGTCGGCGCTTCTTCAGAATTAATATGGATGGAAGATGATATTGTCTTTTGTCTCAGCTCGACCATGGAAGAAGAGATTATGCTTAAGGTTGCAGAACATATTACTATAAAAAAATAATTATTTTATGTCTCATTTCTCGCCCTTCATACGTTATATCATTGAAAGGGGGAAAGCAGATAAAAAAACTATCCACACTGCTTATCTTTTGTTGTGTTGCCGCAATTTCCATCACAGCGTATGCAACAGGGCCAAGGCGTATTAGTGGTAGCAAATCTTGACGCAGCGCCATATACGATAGACGACGAAAAACTGCTACGGAGGCTGTACGGCCTATGATGCAAATTATTATCCCGAAATCCTGTGGTACGCCAATGGCGATTTTCTGAAGAGAGCACAAGCGGGGCAAAATGTTATCCCGAAAAAGCGTGGGGGAAGCTGAGGCATTCCAGTGCTTCTCCAAGCGTATTCGGGATAACATTTTTTTCGGTATAACCGAAGTTATCCCGAATTCGGGATAACATTAGCAAGCAATGCAGGTGTGGCCACACTCTGCAAAAGCCGTTCGGACCGGTGTTGCCGCTCCGACCCGTTTTGCTTGTTGGGGCATATCCCCAATCCCCTTGAAACATTGGAGGGCTCCAATGGCTGCACGTTTCTGCGAAACGCTTTCTATCAGGACCGAGTCTCAGACGGAGCATCTTTTTCAGCGGCTTCATCCTTTCCGACACCAAGAATACGATCAACATTGGCCTTGACTGTAAGCAGCTCCCGCATTTCTGCTCTGGCCTTTTGATAATCAGAGTATGTTTCTTTTTTCTTTGCCAACAGTTCAGCATATTCCGCATCGATGGTTTTTACAGTGGGCAGCTTTTGAACCTTTGTCTCGTCAAAGAATTTCTTTGCCGCCTTGTGTAGCAGTATATCTTTCTCATGCTCGGCCAGATACTTTTTTGAATAGCCTGCTTTGCGGTAACCAACAAAAACATCTTTTGTTTTTACATAGTTGATAATATGTTTACGCAAGACAGCGAGTTCAGCCATACGTTTCTCCGTGGATTTTATCTGTTTCGAGAGAGTGTTGAAAGCTGCGGAAGAAGCATCTGTCTTCTTCGCAAGTTCAGAATAGTCCAGAAGTTCATGCTCCTGGAGATAGAGAACTGTCTCGGCCATTTGTTTTAGGTTAAAAGATTTAGCCCATCGTTCATAGCCGGGACCTTTTCCTTGCTGCATTTTCGCCTGGATATCGACAATGAGATTGATACGCTTCTTATCCGCCCGCTTGTTTTTCCGTTGCGGGACTTTCTTTTTACCTGCAATAATCGCCTGAAGGTCTTCCACAGAATAACCGGGGCCAAGCGTATCAAAGCGCGCAAAACGATCATGACCAGCCATCCGAATGGATGGGTTTTTTCTTTTCTTGATTTCACATCCGGCTGCGGCCAGCATCGAGAGCAAATTTTCAAACGAACTTGGATGCTTCGCAAGAGCGTCATCAATGGCGAGGCGAATCTGCTCTCGATGTGAAAGTGGCGTTTCTTTTCCCTGCCACTGGTTGTAAGGCTTGCTCCTGCCGGCAGGGTTTTCAATGACGGAGAGGCGATGCTCCGTACATATCAAGTCACTGAGCTTTCGGATTGCAAAAGAAGAATTGAAAAAATTTCGGAACTTGTGTTTGCAATCCAAATCTGTTGAGCTGAATATTATATGATTATGAATATGCGCCTTGTCCGTGTGGGTGCAGACGACAAAAGGATACTCTCCCTTTAGAAATCTGTCCGCCAGCTCATAGCCGATTTGATTTGCTTCTTCGGGCGTGACTTCACCTGGTTTGAAGGACTGCCTGATCTGATAGGCGATCACATCATTCTTTTGACGACGCCCGGTGAGCATCTGATACTCCCGCTTGGATAAAAGAAACTCATTTTCTGCTGTGCGAGGATCACATTCATACGCAGAAATGAACTCGCGATCATTTGTCTTATCCGGATTCATAGCATAGGCAGTACGGTCATGCAGACATTGCGCCAGCGTCTTCCCTTTGTTCAGGTGCATGGGAATAATTCGAGTTGTTGCGATGACTTCGACTCCTTCTAAATGTAATCAGTTTTCAGGGTCAAGGTTTACGATGTTGGACCATCTTGCAAAAGCTGATAGAAAACAATCAGAGCGCACGAAAACGTGCGCCTCATAGTTATGCGGTCATGCAAATCTGAGGAAGCTCCGAACAGAGCACAGAACAGACAGCGCTCCGACCGCAATCATCGGAAGACCGATAGGACTAACCAGCAAGGCCAGCGCGAAAAGAATCAGCGCATTGTGGACGGAGTATGTCAGCACGATCAGTCCCAGGAGACCCAGCAATCCGGACGCCAGCCCAAACAGAAAACCGGAGCAGGAAAGAACAACTGTGCAAAGCAGAATGAATACTGTGATGACCAATCTGATCGGTAATGTCAGAATCCTCAATATAATTCGCATCAAAAAGCACCTTCCTTAATTTTTATCATAGCAATGAATACGGATTCTTGCAAGGATGTCAATGGATTGCGGCAAGCTCTCGGAGAATGCCATTCGCTGTATTCCATAGCGATTCCAAAGCTTGCTTACTTCCGGCAAGATCTTCCTCATATACGCGCCCCGTGGAATTGACTCGCTTTGCAATTTGATTGACGTTATTGCTGGTATATCGCAGGAGAGAGATAAGCTCTCGCAGTTCGGGCAGATCAAGCTTTATCACATGGCCCTCAATCGCCATCTTGCGGATAAAGGCGCTCATGTTGTCTGTACCGAGCAGCGCCATATTCTGCTGAATGAGTCCCTTTTCCTCTGGGGTCACATAGAATTTTACAAGCTCATTCCGAATCCGCTTCTTCATCTTTCCGGCTCCTGGAGTTTCTTCTGCCGTTGCGGTTTGACACGGGCTGGTTGCTTCAGCTTGTCCAGCGCCGAAGATTTACTGATAGCCTGGTGGCGAGACTCCTTGTTGGAAATCATGGCGAAAACGCCATTCCTATCTTTCAGCGCGGACAACTCCAGCGTCTTAAACGGAATAAGCCGCTGCAAGGTCTCTATATCCTTCGTGCTGGCGCGTTGGAGAAACCTCGGGGAGAGCGCGGCCATGAAGTGCGTTCCGCTTGGACTGTTCGGCGCTTGCGTTTTCCGAAGAATTCGGGTGATACGATCTGCTTCTGCCTCAAGCTGTCTACGGGACAACGGCTGAGAGAGCAAGTATTGCTCGCGGGCCTGATCTATAAAACCGTCCACAAGCGTCGAATGGGATTCCACGCAGAAGCTCGTATTCCGGTCAGTTCCCATTGGGCTTTTGCCCGCTGGGAGGAAGACCGTCCCGGCCCATTCCCGATTGCTGCGGGAGAATCGCTGATCCCAATCTTTGAGGCGCACAGTGTTCGCCAGAACAAGAAAGGTACGCTGGAAACCGAACTTGTCAGTTACTTCCTTCGCGCCGGCCGGGTCGAGCCAGTTGTCGTGATGGTGGTTTGCGATTGCAGTCTGAATCGCCTCTTTGCAGGCAATGTTCGCCTTATGGGATTCCCTGTACTGTTCCAGCTCCCCGTTCTCCCGTGCGTATTGCGCAGACTGATAATACACCGGCGCTGCGCGGAGCTTTTCTTCCTCGGCAATCAGATCATTCGCCTCGTTTTCAATGAGGTTCTGGAGTGTTTCCATATATCCGGTATCAATCTGGCCGAAGGACTTATAGAGGTCTGCAAGGGACGTGCCATGCCGCAGCAAGGCGTCGGCCTGTTTATCCGGCAACTCGTTGTTTTCAAAGAGAAGCAGGATGTCTTCCCGCACGGTGTATTCATAGGTATGGTTCAGGATTTCTTCGGGCGGCTGTGAGAGCAGCCACCTCTTGTATTTCTCCTGTTCCGCGCGGAGCCGGTCATACAATGCCTGATTCAATTCTTCATTTGTCGTTGTATCACTTCCTTTAATAGTTTAATTGTGATATATTGATTGCGGTGGTGATTATAGTGGCCTACAGTGAACAGCTCTGGCAGGAGGCGAAGAAACGCTGCCGCCTCAACAATGAGGATATAGCCAGAGCCAAACGGCTCGGCCTCAATCCCAAGAGCCTTATAAAGAATATCCCCAACAAATCGGAGCCGTGGAAAGCTCCGGTTAAGGATTGGCTCATTGAGATTGAGAATGATCGTCTTGAAAAAGCGGAGAAAAAACGCATCAGAAAAGAGAGGACGGCGCAGAGCAAGCCGGAATGATATTACCGTTCCGGCTCGCTGCGCTCTTTTTTCGTATAGTACGCGGGATTCTCTTTCAGTGTGTTCAGCCTGTCCAGAACCGAGAATCTGCTTGACTTCGCCACTTCTGTGTTTTCTTCAACAGGCTCAGATTGTCCATGCCCGTCCAGGTTCAGCTCCATGTCCAGCTCAACAAGGCGGGCGGTTTTATCCTTCAGCTCCTGTTCCTGGGGGAAAGGCTTGCCAAGCTCTGCTTTTGCGGCCTCCTGCTGCTGAATATAATTGTCCAGTTGGGCCTGCGTCGCCCGCATACGTTCCGGTATCTTCTCCAGCACGTTTTCAATGCGGACAAGATTGCCGCGCGGATCATTGCCGAGGTCTATGCTGTGCGTCATTTCTCCACAGAGACGGAGTGTGTACTGACCGAAGGCGGTGATCTCCGCCGTCATGGGAAAGCCTCGGTAATGGCCGATCTCCACAGGATCGGTGCTTTTTACGTCGGTTACCGCGTCAATGAGCGCGGCACCGGCGTTTTCTTTATCCGTAAGCACATCGCCGCGAATCTCCATCCCCACAAAGCCCTCATCAGGCAGCGGATGTTCCGCGAGGGTTTTTAAATCTGCTTCAAAGCCGCGGATATAACCCTTGTTTTCCTCGATCTTCTGCGGGTAGTATTTCAGGATCTGATCTTCCAGCCTGAACTGTTTGCTTTGGTGATCGGCTTTCAGGAGCTTCAGCCGGGACACATCCACGTCCAGATCCATGCGCTCCTTGATACGGGGATCGCCGGCACAGAGGGCCTTGACCTCCGCAAAGGACAGTGCGGTTTCGTCTATGTCCTCACAGGAGCGCACCGGGGATTTGCTGGTCATAATCTGCGAAATGAAGCGTTGCTTTGTCTCCAGTGTCTGCCAGAGATAGGCGTCAAAGGTTCCCTCCGTCACATAGCGGCAGACATGGACAGTCTCATTCTGGTTGCCCTGTCTTTCGATTCTGCCCTTGCGCTGGGTCAGATCGCGGGGGCGCCACGGGGCATCCAAGTCATGAAGCGCAATGAGGCGATCCTGCACATTGGTTCCCGCGCCCATCTTCGCGGTGCTGCCGAGCAGGACACGCACCTGTCCGCTGCGGACTTTTGCGAAAAGCTCTTTCTTTTTCACCTCGGTATCTGCCTCATGAATGAAGGCCACCTGTTCCGGCTGCATCCCGCCGGCAATCAGCTTTTTTCGGATGTCCTCATAAATTGTGAAGTCCGGTGCTGTTTCATCAAGCGGGATCATGCTTTCCAGCGCATGGATCTCCGGGTTATCCAGAGAACTGCGCGGGGGCTTTGCTTTCTTTGCCTTCGGTGTGGAGAGGTCACAGAACACAAGCTGTGTAAGCTTTTTATCCTCGCCGTCGCGCCAGAATTGCAGGATGTTCTGCACACACTGATTCACCTTCGAGTCGGTATCGTCCGGCAGCATGGAGTTAATAATGCGCTGATCCAGACCGAGCTTACGCCCGTCCGAGGTGATCTTCAGCATATTGTCCACCGATGGATCAACCTTTCCCTTGTGAACCACCGTCGCGCGCTCCGAGAGATTCTTCACCATCTCCTGTTGAATCTCTGTCGGCTTGGAAACGAAATTGTGGTACTCCACCTTCGGCGTCGGAAGATCGAGCTGGTCGGCGGTCTTGATGTCCGCCACCTCTTTGAATAGCGTCATCAGCTCCGGTAAATTAAAAAACTTGGCGAAGCGCGTCCTTGCCCGGTAGCCGGTGCCTTCCGGCGCAAGCTCCAGGGCAGTGGTTGTCTCTCCGAAGCGGGAGGCCCAGCAGTCAAAATGGCTCATGCCCAGCTCCTGGAGCCGGTCATACTGCAAATACCGCTGGACGGTGTAAAGCTCGGTCATACTGTTGGAGATCGGAGTGCCGGTGGCAAAGATGATCCCGCGCCCTCCGGTCAGTTCATCCATATAGCGGCATTTTGCGAACATATCTGAGGACTTTTGAGCGTCCGTAGTGGAAAGACCAGCAACATTGCGCATTTTTGTGTAAAGAAAAAGGTTTTTGTAGTTGTCCGATTCGTCTACAAACAGGCGGTCTACGCCGAGCTGTTCAAAGGTGATGACATCATCCTTCTTACTGTCCGCCTGCAGCTTCTCCAGGCGGGCTTGCAGGGACTTTTTTGTTTTCTCCATCTGTTTGATGGAAAACTTCTCATCGCGCTGCCATTGCAGTTCTTCGATGCTGGACTCAATGTCCGCGATCTGCTCCTGCAGCAAGCGCTCCTGCCGTTCCTTGCTGATCGGGATTTTTTCAAACTGAGAATGCCCGATGATGACTGCATCATAATCTCCTGTCGCTATGCGACTGCAAAACTTTTTACGGGCTTTCGGCTCAAAGTCTTTTCTCGTGGTCACAAGGATGTTGGCTGATGGATAGAGCCGCAGAAATTCTGCCGACCATTGTTCCGTCAAGTGGTTTGGCACAACAAAGATAGACTTGCTGCACAAGCCGAGGCGCTTGCTCTCCATGGCAGCGGCAACCATCTCAAAGGTTTTGCCCGCGCCGACTTCGTGCGCAAGCATCGTGTTCCCGCCGTAGATCACATGGGCAATGGCGTTCTTCTGGTGCTCCCGCAGTTGTATCTCCGGGTTCATGCCCGAAAAGACAAGAAAGCTGCCGTCATACTCGCGGGGGCGGGTACTGTTCATAAGCTCGTTGTACTGCTTCACCAGCGTTTCCCTGCGTCTGGGGTCTTTCCACACCCAATCCTGAAAGGCATCCTTGATCGCCTGCTGCTTCTGTGCGGCAAGGGTTGTCTCTTTGGAATTGAGGACGCGGCGCTCCTTTCCCTCGTCATCCTTTACGGTATCATAGATGCGCACATCACGCAGATTCAGCGTGTCCTCCATGATCTCATAGGCATTGGCGCGCCCGGTGCCGAAGGTCGTATAAGCCATAACATCCGCCCAGTTGGGCGAGCTTTTTCCTGTTATATGCCACTCCGCTGTCAGGGGCGAATACTCCACCTGGATATTGCGCTTCATGTAAAACGGCGTTTCAAAGGTTTCATACATGAACTGCTGGAATACCTCTTTGTCTACCCAGGTGCTGCCGATGCGGACTTCGATCTCGCTGGCGTCCAGGTCTTTGGGCTGCGCCTTTTCCAGCGCCTCCACGTTGATGTTAAAATCCGGGTTCCTTTCTGCCGCGCGCTTTGCCTCGCGCAGCTTCTTCCTCACGTTGCCGGAGAGGTATTCATCGGCTGTCTGCCAGCCTTTGCTCCAGTTTTCACCGTTTTCCGCATAGTCAAAGGGGCCGGAGGATGGTTCCTTGAAGATAATGCCTTTCAGATCATCCACAATTTGCGGGATCTTTTCCTGTCCGCCCATGAGATTTGCCATGTAGACCAGATCAACGCGGGCCAGCTCCCCGATGGATACCGTCAGGGCTTCCACGGACGTGTCCACATGGGTGACGCTGCGGTTTTGCTTGATCGTTCGCTTGGAAAAAAAGTCGGCTTTGCGTTCCAGCTTTCTGTCCTCATCCAGCACCTCCAGAGAGCATAACAGATAATATGAGGAATCGTCGGCAAAGGCCAAGCGATTAGGTCGGTCGTTGATAAGCCCGTATTTGGCTGTGTACGAATCATACAGGCGATTCAGCTCGACCTGCTTTTCCTCGATCTCCGCATCAGGCGTGTATTCACCCATTTGCAGGTCAATCAGCTCATTGACGCAGTTTCGCAGGGCGACCATACCCTTGACACGTTCCTTTGCGGTGGTGTTCAGCTCCGGGCGTACCATGACGCTGTTTTCACGGTAATATACCTCGCCGTCTACAACGGTATAGCTGTAGTTTTTCACAGTCGGATCGGCAGGAATCGTTTCCCGGATCGTCTCATTGTCTCCGAGGTCGGGCAGCTCCGCTTCCGAGTAGGTGCCGTGGATGTAATTGATCGCGTCCTCCAATTGATCGGCCAGCTCCAGAGATTCGATAGGCTCCACGGTATAGTCCTGCCCATAACGTGTACTCTCTGAGCCTTGCCGCCCAAGCACCATCTCCGGGTGTTCCAGGAAATAGCTGTTTACGGGATAGCCGTCCTGATTCTGGCCAACGGATACCCATTCTGGGTCGGTTAATATAGGCTGTTCTCTCTTCTGGAGGAAGATGATGTCCGCCACAACATCCGTGCCGGCATTTGCCTTGAAAGCATTGTTCGGCAGACGGATCGCGCCGAGCAGGTCTGCCCTCTGTGCCACGTACTTGCGCACGGTCGGGTCTTTCGCGTCCATCGTATAACGGGAGGTCACGAAAGCGACAATACCGCCCGGACGCACCTGATCCAGCGCCTTTGCAAAGAAGTAGTTATGAATGGAAAAACCGAGCTTGTTGTAAGCCCGGTCATTCACCTGATAGTTTCCAAACGGCACATTCCCGACCGCAAGATCAAAGAAATCCTTGCGGTCGGTGGTTTCAAAGCCTGCCACGGTGATGTTGGCCTTCGGATAGAGCTGTTTGGCAATACGCCCGCTGATGCTGTCCAGCTCCACGCCGTACAGACGGCTGCCGCGCATTTCCTCCGGCAGCATCCCGAAGAAGTTGCCCACACCCATAGACGGCTCCAGGATGTTGCCCGTTCGGAAACCCATATTGCCAACCGCGTCATAGATTGCCTGAATAACGGTCGGTGTCGTATAGTGCGCGTTTAAGGTGGAGGCCCTGGCAGCGGCGTATTCCTCATCGGTCAACAGGTCTTTCAGTTCAGAATACTCTGCGGCCCATGCGGATTTGTCCGGGTCAAAAGCGTCAGGCAGACCGCCCCAGCCGACATACTGCGAAAGGATGTACTGCTCTTCCGGGGTGGCCTGCCGATTTTCGCTCTCGATCTGCTTCAATGTGGCAATGGCTTTGGTATTGCGCCAGAACTTTTCCTTTGCGCCGCCCTCGCCCAAATGGGTATCCAGGATGCGATAGTTTTCGGCGGTCGGCGGCGGTGGGGTATGCTCCGGCTCGTCAATGTGGAGTGTGCGAATCTCGATGTCATACGGGAGATTTGTCTTTTCACCGGGATAAAACGCGGTGGTTTCTTCCCTTATAGTCGGTGCTGCCTGCGCCTTTTCCTCTGCCATAAGAGCAGTAAAACTTGCGCGGCTTTCTGATCGAAAAACCGGGTACAACAGCGTCTGGTCAAGGAGCTGCACATCAAAGGGGCCAATATCTGTGATCTTGAAGTCTGTCCCGTGGATTGTCACCATGTCCCCGACGCTGTATATAGTTCCATCAGGCAGCGTTACCGTGTATGGGCTTTTTTCTTTGGAAAGCTCCGGGGGTATGGGAACAAAGCGTCCTTCACTTACAAGACGGTCAAAGTCTGCGCGTGGGACGTGAAACTGTCCGCTGTTCGGAGCGTCCGGGATGGAATAGAATGTGTTATCCTCAGTGATCTGTTCAATGCGAACATGAATCAGTATCTCGCCATCTTCGTTGCGCGCTTCAAATTCATCACCGACACTGTAAGATTCGTCATCGGGTCTGACGAGTACCTGTTCCTGTTGTGCGGTTTCTTCCGGTTCATCTCCAACACGAACAGGTTGACCGTGTTCATCAAAGGAGAACTCTACGTCCTCACCGTCGATCTCTGCAATCGCCCGCGTGCGGATACGTCCCTGCATTTCGATGTTTTTCAGCCATTGATCGGTAAAGGCGCTGAGATCGTTCCGCAGTCTTGGTATCCACTTTCCGGGTTCCGGGTAGACCTCCTGATAGATTGGAAGACCTCCGTCCTGCCGGAAGGTCAGCGGCTCCAGTGTTCCGTTTTCCGTGTCTATGCGGAAAGTCATCTCCGGGTCATACATCAGGTCGCCATACTGCTCATAGGTGTGCGACATGGCAATCTCGTTTTCCCCGATCTGCTGGATGACTAGCGGCATCAGCCCTCCGTCCTCTCTGTTTCGCAGCTCCAGATAACGGTATTCTCCGCTGATGATCTCTGGGAACATCTGTGCAAAGGCGCGGTAATTCCGTTCCACCCGTGTCTGGCCGGGGCGTTTCTTGGGTTCCGGTGCAGCTTGCGGCAGCGAAGGTTCCGCCGCCTGTTCCTCTTGGGCAATGCGTTCGGCATCCGCCATCACCTGACGGATAAAAGGGTCATTATCCAGTGCGTCGGGATCGACAACCTCGCCGTTTACGATTCCGGCTTCCGCAAGCCTCTCCCGTATTTCAATGGGGTCAATATCGTCGAAGTTATCCAGCTCTTGATCTGTAAAAAAGCGGTCATTTTTCAACAGCGCAATCATCCTGCGCTGTACATCACGCCACGGGATTTCTGTTTGCTCCACACCGGTCAAACGAATCGGAAAAGCGTCCAGATTGCCGCCGAACTCATCCCGCAGCCATTGCGCTGTCGCCCGTTCACGGTCATGTTCCCGCATATACCGGACAACCTTACGCTTGCTGGCAACGTCGCCGTTCCAAGCCTGGATTGCCGCCGTTATATCTTCCTCAGTGGGCGGTCTGTCCGGTGGGCCGAAAGCGCGGCTGCCGTCCGCGCTGAACTCCGCTTCATGGGCGTCGATAGCCTGCGCCGCTTCATGGTCAACGGAGAGAACACGGCGAACCTCATAGCTGCCGTTTTCACCGATTGAGGCGATAGCAAGGTCGTATTTGTCCCGAAGGATTTCCGTGTATTGTTCCAGTGCATGATACGGGAATCCCGCCATGTTTACGCGACCGGCACCCGGAAGCTCCCGCGTTGTGATCGTGAGCTGGGCAAGATCAGATGCAGCCTGCGCATCCTCGCCGTAAAGCTCATAGAAGTCTCCGCGCTGGAACAGGATCAGATCGTCAGGGTACAATTCCCTGATACGGTTGTACTCCGCCGTTTCGGGTGAGACTTCCGGTTGCTTTGGTTCCTCAATCACCGTATTACGCCGCGCCTTTTCCTCTGCGGTGAGATAGCGATCCTGTGCGATCAGCTTATCCAGGCGCTTCACGACCTGCGCCCAGGTCATCAGTACATCACCGCATTCCGGCTTTCTAAGCCTCATACCCTTGCTGCTGTGATCTTCGTCCGCAAAGAAGTTATGGGAGAAAGCGGCATTGCCGCCTCCGGTTCCGTAGGCATTTTTCAGGTAATCCGCCTTTTCCTTTGCGGTATGCGGTTCCTGCCAGAAATCGTAGATTCTGTTTTTTCCATCGGCATATGGCATTCTTCTGCGGAGGGCATCGGTAATATCGTCCTCCGTGATGAAGTGCCTCACCTGCGGCAGCTCATGTAGCTCTGTCGTGTATTCTCGCCGGGGAAGATTCAGTTCCTCCAGCCGCTGCAATAGTTCTGCCGGACGATGATAACGAAAGCGCAGAACACTGTGGTCTTGCTGCCACGCTTTATAAAATACCCGGTATTCCTGTATGATGGCATCCCGTTCCTCCGGCTTCGTGAGGGCATCAGCAACACGCAACTCCATGTCCGGATAACTGCCACCCTTATACTGATCCATGACGGACAGCACACCTGCCTCCCGTGCCTCATCGCTGAGATCGTGTGTAAGATAGAGAAGTGTCTGGGCTATCTGGTTACGCTCATACCCCGGTGCTTCCGTCAGCTCCACATTGGTAAGATAGCGTCCTTCCTCCAAAAGCTGCCCAATACGGACAGCGGCATCCGGCCATGACAGTACCTGTGCAGAACGGTCATATTCCGCGCCGTCGCCGCGCGCAATACGGATACCTTCATTGGCAGCGAAAGAGGAAAACTGTCCGCGTTCCGTTTCAATGCCGTAAGCGCCGTGATAGGTCTTTTTGAGGAAGCCAGCTATTTCTTCCACGGACTTCTGCTTCATAAACTCCGTGGCGATCATCATCCGGCCATTCCGGTCATTGCTGCCATAGATCATGAGCAGGTCAATCTCTTCCTGGGGGATAGAAAAAGCGGGGAGCGTTTCTTGCACGCTCTCCGCTTCCGTAATCTGTTCAATTTGCTCTGCCTCCGAGGGAAACAGACTCATTTGCCCCGGCCCCTCGGCTGCGTCGTTTAGCTGTAGATCAGCTCTGAGAGAATCGTCTCCTCCGCCTGGGCCTTGCAGTTGTTCATCAGGCCCACCCACTGCATTGGATTCTCGGCTTTCATGATCTCTGTTATCCCCGCCGCCTGCATCAGCCTGGGCATCATCGTTTCGAGCCGGTTCTGCGCTTCCCGTTCGATCTCCCGCAGATGCGGGTATAGCTGCTCCGTCAGCAGCAGGTTCGAGAACAGTACCGGGCGATGCTCCTTCAGATAGGTTTTCCGCATTCTCCCGTACTTGCCCAGCGGCATTTCCGTTGTCTCGCTCAGGCTCAGATCGGGGATCAGGTAATCTCCGCTCGTCCTGTATTGCAGTTCGCTCATGGCTCTCCGTCCTTTCCGCGCGATGCTCGCGCTCATATCGTTTAATGGTGACTTCTATCTGTCGTAAGACCTGTTCGCTGGCTTCACTGATTGCCGAGCCTAATGCCCCGATGGTTTCCGGGGTATTGAAGTCAAAGACCGGCAGGAAATCTTCATGGGTGAAGTACGTTGAGGGGTCAAGTCCGCAGCGGCTCATCAGCATATATGCGGTACTTACTGTTCCGGCGTGATGGAAGGTTGCTCTCAGGTTGTCCTCATCATATTCTTCCAGGAACGAACCGTCAACGATACGGAGAATGTCCTGGCTGTGATCTTCCCAATACGTTTCGATCAGATCTCCGGCAATAGCCTCTAACTGAAGGGCGAGACTGGCCCTGCCGGGGGAGCCGAAGCGTTCCTCCAGCGCGGAGCCGACGCTTTCCTGATGCTCCGGCCTGTATTCCCATAAAAAAGGACGGCGGGCATTGGCCCCGCCGCCTGTGTCGGAAACGTCGAATACATATTTGATGCGCGGATTATCTCCGGAGCTGTCCAGCAACGCGATCCCCTTGGAACCGCGCCGCACAAAGCGGTGCATGGTGTCGTTCCAGACCTCGTAGCCCGCGCAGGCAGTCGCCTCCGGTTTCTGCGCAAAGATCAGGAGCTGTTCATAGTAGGGGTATTTATACAGTCTGGCCGATGTTTCAAGGAATGCCGTCCATCTCTGGAGGCTTTCAGTTAAGCTGCTTGCAGTCTCGGCCGTCAACTGCAAGTAGAATTGTGGTTTACTCGGCATTTTCGCCTTCCTCCTTAAAACAAGATTCTTCTTTCATAGATAGTGAAAGAAAGTTATATTGAATGATAATGGTTAAAATTACTGCCTATTCCACATCCGCGTATGCGGGAAAGCCAGTAGCATGTCCGATCTTTTGCAATAATGCACAATAAAATGTAGCTTATCCAAAAGCACAAGCTCAAAGAACAGTTTCCTGCGGCAAAGGCGCAGCCAAAAGAATCCCTGAAAAGCCGGTTGGAAGAGGCAAAGCAGATCGTGCGTGCAAGCAGTTCCAGCAAAACTGCTGCGAAAAAAGACATTGAGAGATAAACAACGCTGTCTAAAGAAGTTTGAGGTTTTACCCCGCCTGATGAAACCGAGGATGAACTCAAGTTTCAAATCGTGCAGGAAATACCATGTAGACGTGCACGGCAAGCCCAAAACGATAAAGAGAAATGCGTTTCACGCTGAATCCATGTGAAACGCATTTCTCCTTGGTTCAATCTCTTCTGATACGCTGTATCAATTCCTGATACTCTGGCCTTTTCTGAATGTCTTGTATTGCGATCTCTTTATTCCTGACCGTAGTTAAAACAGCAAACTGTGTGTAACGATCATAGTCTTCAGGGATCATGAAGCGAGCTTCATAGTAGGCTGTTCTTCCAGCCTTATACGTTACATGATGCCCATAAAGGCCGTTTAATTCTACACGAGAGATCGGTTCTATGACCTGTAATTCCTCCATATCACTTAAAAAATCCATCAGAAACTCCTTTGTTCCTTTTTCCTGTCTCACGATGCCCAATTCAATTGAATATGATTTGTCTGGGCTATAGAGCAGGATTCCATCGCTGAGGCAGAGCTCAGGATCAGTCTTCAAGAAAAAACCATTCAAAATAACGAATGATACTCCTCCAACATGAAAGCACCCATTTTCGTATAAAAGCATACCAAACACCTCCATTTTTTTGGCTGAAGGAAGATATTGTGATGACACCTCGTTATGATCCAAATCAGAAGCCATACCGTGATGGGTTTATCGCATATTTACAGCAGTCCTATTCTGAAAAAAACACTATTAACAGCTATGTAAACAAAGTGTTCTATCTTTGGAATAAGCGCGGAGAGTCAGTGTTCTGGAAAGCTGCCTGTCCAGATGAAGAAGATTTACAAGCTATTCTGAAAGAAACACTGGGAATATATACGCCAAATTGTGCGAAAGAGGCATATCTAAAGGATCACATGAGGTGTTTCAGAAAGTTTCGGGAATATATTTCATATCATCCCGACTATCCGATGTGAGCTCAGTTTCATGTTATCCTGGATGATTCGTAAACTCACGCATCATCCAGGATCGAATTCAGTTCCATATTGCCGTACTCGTCATCCGTCATGGCTTTGAGCTGATCCAACCAAGAATCAGTGTAGCCCGCCAATTCTGAATCGTCCGGACCGAGATATGGGCGCATTTCCTCCAATGCGGCGATCAGCCCAAGCCGGGTGCCGGAGGCATTGTACAAGGCTAAAAACTCCTGCTCGTCAAAAGTGATACCTTTGCTCATAAGATCACATCTCCCTTTCCGCGCTCTTTTTTGGGAGCGCTTTTCTCCTGCGGCGGCTGGCTTTTGAGCTTATCCAGAACAGAGGACTTTTTCTCCGGTTCTTCCTTTGAGCCGTTATTGATGATCCCGTCGATCATACCGTAATCGTCCTCCGTGGAGATTTCCGCGTTTTTGAGATAATTCTCCGGCTTGCGGAAATCCGGCAGCTCCTTAAAGCCGATGCTGTCGCAGTAGTAATATGATACCTGACCACCCTGTTTTATGGCAACGATGTCGCTAACGGACAGGCTGTGACCACCAAAGTCAGGTGGGCGATCCATGTTGAACTTCTCGAACAGCTTTTCCGGGGTGACAGTTTCCGGCGAAGCAGCGGTGTATTTCAGGTCATAGTCCGAGCGTTTGGGGACGAGCTGATTGTTGGTGACGTACTGGTAATCCATAAAAGCGAGGGCTGCAAAGATTTCCTTGTTATGCTTCACCTGATAGATTGCGTAACAATCGCCGGGATAGGCGTCAAAGGCGGACTCTCGCGCCTCCTGGTTCTTCTCGCGCTCCATGAGCTTCTCATGAAATGCGGGGTGCTGCTCCCACGCCTCGGCAGGGATGCCGAATACCGTTCCCTCCGGCTGGCTGGATATGTCATCCGTTTCAAAAGCCATGACAAGCTGACCGTTCTCCGTAAAGAACACTTCCTGGTTCTCATTATAGAAAGACTGTGCCAGTTCCCTGCCAATGGGCAGGAGGTCTTTGCCTTCTTCCCCGAAGCCGTTGATCGCATCCATGCTCATGCCGGGATCAGGCAAGGGATAAGTGTCCAGCTCGACCGGCTCCGCTTCAGGGATAACCTCTTTTGGGTCGATGCCGCGCTCTTTGCAGACTTCCTTGAAATTCCGGTCTATATCTGTGATGAGGGAAGACGCAGTTTCCGTGATGGTGGTCAGGCTTTCTTTTAGCTCCGAGACTTCCTTTCCACTTGACCAGCTTGCCAGATACCCAAAACTGTTTTCGCCGGTTTCGATGCCGTAATACTGGCAAACGGAATAGGCCACGCTTTCAGCCTCTACTTCCTGAGTGTTGCGGTCTTTCTTATGACTGTTGTAGAACTCTTTGATCGTTGAGGATTTTTTGGACAACACTGCGTCGCCGGGGGCAGTCAGCGCATGAAAGCCCGTCTCGGAAAGCTCAATCGGCTTTGCTGTAATGACGGTTCCCAGGAAATCCTTTTTCACATGGTTTTCCACGCTGCCGGGTTCATTGGGGTTATCCTTTGCGCGCCGAAGTTCATATTTGAAGAGACCACCTGGCAAATCCTTTTTATCCATACGTTCAGGACTGAACAAGCCTTCTTGCCCCAGAATGCTGATGCTCTGATACGCCGTGGGATCATCTTTTGCCGAAAAGACGGCGTTATGGAGCTTGGCATGGGTGATCTCATGGACGAGTGCCGCCACGGTCTGCACCTCGCTCATTCCCTGACGGATGCCGATGCTCTGTTCACCTACGCGAAAAACACCGTCGCAATCCGGGGACAGTTTATCGTATCTCACCGGCACCGGCGAAGATCGCTCCAGCGCCTCCAAAAAGGCTTCATAGTGCTTGACATCACCCTTGATCGTTGCCGCAAGTTCCGGCAACGGCTCGCCCTCGGTTTGGGAGAGATCAAATACCGTAGCCACGCGAAAACGTGGGATGGAGATTTCCTTTTCCTCCATGATTTCGTTCCCGTCCTTGTCCAGCATCGGCGCTTTGGTTTCCGGGTCGAACTTCTTTTTCTCAACCTTTTTCTTGTAAATCGTTGGTGCGATGATCTTGATGCCCTTTTCGCCTTTTTTCACATTCCGCTTAAATTCCTTCCACTTGTTGAAACCGGCGACGCGCGTAGCGTCGGGCTTCTGCATATAGATGAGGATTGTGTTGTTGAGGGAATAACGGTGAAAACGACTCATGGTTGCAAGGTAATTTTCAAACTTGCCGCTGTTGAAAACATCCCGGATACCTTTCTCTATGCTGTCAGTGATCTCTTTCAGGCGTTCTTTTGTGTTTTTCTTGGGAGAGTCCTGCGCATCTTCCGGGACGGGGATTTCCTGCTCAATGGGCTTGTCAAAGAGATAGCTGTCCAGCTTGTCTTTCACGTAGGCATAGCAATATGCGGCGTATTCCCCGCGATTGGGGTTCAGCCGGAGCAGATAGGTGAATTTGTCTGTATCAACGCGGAAACCGTATTCCCAGCCATTCTCATATACACTCTCCGGCTGTCGCAGGCAGTAAGAGGCAAGCGCAGCCCTGCTTGCGAGTATGCCACCGTACTCCGTATCATTTCGCAGGGCATTGATTACCCTGTCAAGTTCGGATTTAAACTCCGCTGTTTTCAGATTGCCCTGATGATCGTCCCAGGAGCTGAAAAACTGTGTGCCGGTGTTACCCATATCCACGCGGAGATGACCGATGCAGCCGGTGGCCTCGAACAGATCCGGCTGTGTATATCCGAACCCGCGCTCATCCGGGGTCATGGCCCGAATGTTGATTCTCAAATTCTCTGGCATGTTTCACTTCCTTATATAAAATTTTGTCACGCTCTAACTCTGCAAAACGGGGGTAAAAGATGAAATCGTATTACCCCCGTCCCTTTGCCGCCCGGAAAGCCGCATGAACACATGCTTCCGGGACGCTTAAAGTGTGATGCTCAGGCGTTGTTTACGCTTTCTTGCGGCGGCTTTTTCACGTCGGATTTTCAATGCGCAGGCCGGGCAATAGACCGAGCGGCTGCCGGTCGGAACAAAGGACTGCCCACACGCAACGCACGGCTTCGTCTTACCCTTGTCGCCGGTAATCTCCACATAAAGAGGCGTATTTCCCGGCAGGACTGCATGATGAAACCACTTGCAGTTGAGCGAGAGCGTAATAAGCTGTGGGCAAGGGCTGTCCAGGACAATGCACATCCCGTCTTTATAGTTGCAGCACTCTTTCCTGACGAGCTTATGCGCTTCCCGTGCCTGCCCCTCGGTCATACGGATCACCATGTCAGAAAGCGATCTTGAAGCCGGTGCGTTCCCCATCGTCCTCCAGCATCACCGTGGCGTCGTAACACTTGCCCTTTTTCTCGGAATAGCAGTTGATCAGGCGAACCTTGCCGTCGTTGAGCAGGGCTGCGGCCACGTCGGGAGTGACGCTCTTATGCTTTGTGGAAAAGAAATGATTTTCTTTCCACAGGACAAAACGGCAGGCGCGATTCTCGCAAAAAAAGCCTTTCTCACGCTCCACGACCGGAAAGCCGCAGCGGGGACATTTGCCGACCGCCGCTTTCTTATCTGAAAACAAGACCTCTGAACCATCCACGGGCTTGTAGCTGTGAACAAGCTCGGAGATCATGTTTTCCACATCTTTGTCGAAGTTCTCCGGAGAAAGCTCACCGTGCTCGACCTCGGAAAGACGCTTTTCCCATTCCGCCGTCAGTTCCGGGGACTGAAGCTGTTCCGGCATTACGGTAATGAGAGATGCCCCGATGGGTGTGGGAACAAGCTGGACGGCCTTTTTCGTTTTCTTGCGAACCATGTATTCCGCCGCGATCAGCTTTTCAAGGATTTCCGCGCGCGTGGCAGGCGTCCCTATTCCTGCGCTTTCCATTGTGGCAAGGAGGGCCGCTTCCGTGTACCGTTTCGGCGCGGAGGTTTTCCCTTCCTTGACGGTTGCCCCAGTGATTGCCATGCTCTGCCCTTCCGTAAGGGCAGGCAGAGGCGTGTCTTCTGCCTCACCCTCGACATACACTCGCCAGCCGGTATCTACGAGGGTATGTCCCTTCGTGGTAAAGGTCCTGCCCTCGCAGTCTGCGAGTACCTCGGTTTCTTCCGTGACATACGGGCCACTGACGGCGCGAAGGACACTAAGCGCGACCAGTTTCAGGAGCTCCCGTTCTCCGGCAGGGACAGACGCAAGTGCGGTATCCGTACAGGAGAGTGTAGGGATCAGTGCAAAGTGATCGGATACCTTGCTGCTGTCGCAAATCTGCGGAGCGTTTATCTGCGCGGGGACATCCGTACCGCAGATTTTAGCGGCGACCGCCACATACTCCGGGACGCGCGGCTCCATATCGTCGGTGAGATAGCGGCTGTCCGTGCGCGGGTAAGTGCAAAGCTTCTGCTGGTAAAGACTCTGGGCGTAGTCCAGTGTCTGCTGGGCCGTGTAGCCGAGCACCCGGTTTGCCTCGCGCTGCAGCGTGGTCAAATCATAGAGCTTCGGTGCAGGCTCAAATTTCTGCTTGCGCGTGATCTGCCGGATGGTACAGGCTTTTCCTTTGCACAGACCGGCCAGCGCCTCGGCTTCCTCGCGGCTTTTCAACTTCTCGCTGAATACAGTCGGATTGAGGTCAAGCTGTACCGTGAAGAAAGTCTCCGGCGTGAACGCGCGGATCTCCGCCTCGCGCTGCACAATGAGGGCCAGCGTCGGGGACATGACACGCCCGATCTTGAGCGTGTGATGATACAGAAGAGTAAAAAAGCGCGTTGCGTTGATGCCAACAAGCCAATCCGCCTTGGCACGACAGCGGGCGGCATGGTAAAGCCCCTCATATTCCGCGCCGTCCTTCAAATGCGCCATACCCTTCCGGATCGCCTCATCCTCCATCGAGGAAATCCAGAGGCGCTTGATTGGCTTGCTGCACCTGGCAAGATCATAAACGTCCCGGAAAATCAGCTCTCCCTCGCGTCCGGCGTCACAGGCATTTACGACCTCTGTTACATCTTCCCGCGCCATGAGGCCGGAGAGAATCTTAAACTGCTTCATTTTTTCCGAGCGCACAACATGGCGCCATTTCACCGGGATGATCGGCAGATCCTCCATGTTCCATGCGCCGTATTTGGCATCGTAGATTGAGGCGTCTGCAAGCCCGGCCAGGTGGCCAAAGCACCAGGAAATGAGCATGTCGTCGCCCTCCAGATACCCGTCCCGGCGTTTCTTCACACCGAGCGCGGCGGCAATGGTCTGAGCGACAGACGGTTTTTCAGCAATAATGAGTTTCATTTATGCTTATCCTTTCGAATATATTGATTTTTGTCGTTTTCTTTGCTATAGTAAATATAGTTATTAAAAACACATAGGAGGAAAAGGTATATGTCTCAGATGCATAGATCAGTTGAAAGCATTCTTGCAATGCTTGACCAAAAGTACACTGAGCAAGATATTGCTCAAGCACTCGCAGATCTTGAAGCAATGAAGGAAAATATAAAAGAATACACATATAACAATGTCAAAAAGCTGTTGCAGGACAAGTTGAAAAGGCTTTAATTAAAACACCAAATAGTATCAAGCTATTTGGTGTTTTTTCACCCTGAAATATTTATATATTTTTCTTAATCATTTTCACTCTGGTTAACAAACTTCTTCCCGGATGCAGCAGGCACCAAAACCTGCGTTTTGTTGCAGGGGTAGAGGCAGGGATTGGTATACATCCGGCAGCCATAACAAGGATGCCCCTCCGGTACGCGGTACTCGCAACCGATGGGCGGCCCCGGCGGGATTGCCGCCTGAATCCACGGCGGCAATCCGTGCTTTGCTCTGCTCAACGGGCATCCCCCTCGGCGGCTGCATCGTATGCTTCAAGGTCGATGAAGTTTTCCTCTTCTTCGTCATCGTCATCGTTCCCAAAGTCGTAATCATCCAGATTGGTACTGCCCTTGGTGGCAGGCTTCGCGGCTTTCTTGGAGCGGAGATAGAGGATTGCTGCCACGGAAAATACAGCGACCAGACCGAGGATAACGGTTGCACGGGTGATGTTGTCTATTGCAGGGCGTGAATCGCTCCCCGCCTGCTGCGTCGTGATCGGAGCAGGCGCAGACGTGGGAACCGGGGTCGGAGCAGTCGTCGGCGTGGGCTGCTGTGCTTGAAGATACTGTTCGCGCTCCTTTTCGCTCATGAGGGAGAGCAGGTCAGCTTCGTCCACCTTGTTGAGGAAATACACCTGGTTCTCACCATTGCCGCTGCGGTCGATGATGATGAAAAAGTAATTGCCGTTTTTGCTGACAACGGTAATAAACTCCTTGTCGCTTGCGGCAGCTCCCGTGATGTCGCTCACGATGCTCATGTTGCCGTCCGGATATAGCGGCGTGGGCGTGTAGGGTTGCTGGTTATACTGCGAATAGTCCGGGTAATACTCCTGGGAATAGTCATAGTAGTTGGGCGGCAGCTCGTAGTCGTAGTAATCTCCGCCGTCCGCAAATGCGGATATGGGAAAGGCCGCCATGCAGAGCATGACGGCCAGAACGCAGGCAAAAAGCCTACGTCGGATCAGGTTCATCCGGTTTTACCTCCTTTTTGATCTGATTGTGAAATGGCGTTTTCGCCAGAATCTCCGCCAGCATTTCAGGCGTCAGCTTGTATTCACGAACCATGCCGATAATTTCGGTGTTTTCCAGTTTTGTGATCGCTTCATCACGATCCCGGATACGGGCAAGGAGCATGTCTACCTTGGCCCGATCCTTGACATTCGCTGCGCGGAGCTTGTTCAGTTGTTTGTTCATTTGTTCCTTTCCGGCAGGCGTCCGTAACAGTACAGGTGCTCCTGCCAATATGCAGAGTTGAGATTGGAATAGGATATGGGGTCGCCGCAATGGATCATCATGTCATTGCCGACATAGATGCCCACATGGGAAACCTCCGGGGTATCGTAGGTGCCCATGAAGAAGACGAGATCACCGGGCTTTGCATCGGAATAGCGGACAGGCGTACAGAAATTGCACAGTCCCTGCGCCGTCGTTCGCCCGACGTTCCAGCCGCTGTGATTGAGCACCCAACAGACAAAGCCGGAGCAGTCAAAGCTGGTGCTTGGCGAGCTGCCGCCCCAGACATAGGGATAGCCGAGATACTTTTCGGCCTCCGAAATGATGGCGGCAAAGGCTTCATCCTCCAGCGCGGAGGGCGGTATCTCATAGGTGATATAGCTGCCCTCTCCGTAGCGACCGATATACGCGGAGCCGGGGAACAGATCAGGGCGATTGCCCAATGTAGCCATGTAAACGGAATACCGGGCAAGCTGTGCCTCGCTGAGTATTTCGCATGGCAAATGGGAAAGATCGTTGTTCTTGAGCTTCACATCAACTATGCGGTACTCTTGCGGTTCTGCCTCCGGGTTTTCCGGGTCTGTCATTGTTGAGTTGTTGACCGTTTCAGTCAGCGTGTACTGTCGCTCAAAAAGCATCCGCAGTGTCCCGCGCACCTCATCTATCGTCCAGGCACCGTCATACATGGCGGTGAGCGTGGAGATCAGTACATAGGGGTCATGGCCGATGCTGTCCAGCTCAAAGCTGTACTCATCGTAGTCATGATTGTCCTCATAGTGATCCATGTCGCTTTGAAGCTGTGCTTCCATGGCACAGTATTCCGCCTCGGCTGCAAGCATGTCGGCATCGTCGGAGGGATAAGTGCTGCCCGCGATGCTGGAGCTGATCCCCTCCAAGATAAGGGAGCAGGAAGAAACAATGTTGGTCAGCATAGAAAGCATGATGAACAGCACAAGAGCAACGGCGGCAGCTTTGGGACTGCGGCGAACATAGGCCACGCTGTCCTTGACCTTCACGACAGCTTTCTCCGCGAAGTCCCGCGTGACAGAAAAGGCAGACTGTTCCTCTCTGCGTTCCTGTATCTTCGCCCTGGCATACTGCTTTTTGATGCGCTGCTTCTGCCGAGTCTTGGCGCTTGTTTGCTTTCCGTCAGTTTGAACGCCATCGGCTTTTCGCTGTTCCGGGGTAATGCGTTCTTCCCGCCGATTCCGGTTCTCCCGGTGTTCCCGCACCTGTTTTGCGACGCGCACACCGGCGTGGAGAGAAGATTCCGCAGCCTCTTGGCCTCGGTCTGCTGCCTCGACTGCAACATTATCGTCCTCGTTTTCATCACGCAGGACTTGACGTGCCTCAGTGCGGACAACCTGTTCTGTATGGTGAAGCAGCTTGGTTGGCGGTTTGGGACGATCTTCCTCAAAGTGGAGCGTAGTGGGAGGCACGGCTTTCTCAGGTGGGGCAGCTTTGCCTTTTTCGGCTGCTTTTCCTTTGGATGCCGACATCTCTTTCGCCGCTGTCTGTCCGCCTTTTTTCTTGGGTTTGCCCTGCTTTATGGGCTTGCGCGGGCTCTTCTTCGGCTTGGTTTCTTCTGCTTTAGCCTTTGGCGTGTCCTGTTCCGGCAATTCCTCCGGCCTGAATTGCAGCCGAGATTTTTTGCTCACCCGGCTACCTCAGTGAGCTTCGTGGTCATCAGGCGGTACAGCTCCGTATCCTGCGGGAAGTGATCGGCAAAGGGAATGATGGTGCTGCCGTAGATCAGCAAGCCCTCGCCCTCGCTGGCCTGAGTGACATAGGAGAGCTGATGTGTGGAAATATTGAGCTTCTTGGCCAGAATCGCCCTGTCGCCGGGAGCCTGGGAAAGCAGGTAGATGAAGTCCGAGTTTTCAAAGATGTTCTCAATCTCCGCCGAGGCCAGAAGATCCTTCACATTCTGCGTAATTCCGGTCGGGACGCCGCCCCATTTACGGAAGCGCTTCCAGATTTCTGCCGAATACTGCGCCGTCTGCTGCTCCACCAGCAAAAGGTGAAACTCGTCGATGTAGTAGCGCGTGGTCTTGTGCAGCGCACGGTTTCGGGTGACGCGGTTCCAGGTCTGATCCTGGACGATCATCATGCCGATCTTTTTGAGCTGCTTGCCCAGCTCCTTGATGTCGTAACAGACAACGCGGTTGTTGGTGTCCACATTGGTCTGATGGTTGAACACGTTCAAAGAGCCGGTAACGTAGATTTCAAGCGCCGTGGCGATATACTGCGCCTCCTTTTCGTCCTGTTCCCGCAGGGCGTCATACAGATCACCGAGGACAGGCATATTCTCCGGTCGGGGATCGTTCAGATACTTGCGGTACACAATGCGCACACAGCGGTCGATGACGGTTTTCTCGACCGGGGCAAGCCCGTCCTTGCCGCCGACGATCAGCTCACAGAGGGACAAAATGAAGTCTGATTTCAGCGACAGCGGGTTCTCATCGTCGCTGTAATCCATGTTCAAATCCATCGGGTTAATATAACAGGGCTTCCCGTCATAGCCGAGGCCGGTAGGCGAAATGCGGATCACCTGACCGCGCAGACGGTTGACGAGCGTGGTGTATTCTCCTTCGGGGTCGCAGATGATGATGTCGTCATCCGGGCAGGACAGAAAGACGTTGGTGATCTCACGTTTTGCCGAGAAGGACTTGCCGCTGCCGGGGACGCCGAGGATCAGGCCGTTGGGGTTTTTGAGCATCTTTCTGTCCACCATGATGATATTGTTGGACAGCGCGTTTACCCCGTAATACAGCGCCTCCTTGCCAGTCTGGAACAGCTCCTGCGTGGTAAAGGGGACAAAGATCGCTGTGCTGCTGGTGGTAAGACCGCGCTGAATCTCGATCTGATTGACACCCAGCGGCAGCGAACTCATAAGCCCTTCTTCCTGCTGGTAGTCCAGGCGCATGAGAGAGCAGTTGTGCTTCTGCGCGATGCTGCTGGTCTGAAAGACGTTGTTTTTGAGCTGCTGCATACTTTCCGCCACGTTCACGATGATCGGCGTCATAAGGAAATAACGCTCATTGTGGCTCTGGAGGTCTTGCAGGAGCTTCTTGGCATCGTCGCCGTAGGTGGCAAGGTCGGTCGGGATAATATCCATGTCGTAGCCGGAACGGACAGCTTTTTTCTGTTCCTCGATCTTGGACTTGTCCAGATCGGTGATCTTGCGCTTGATGGTCTTGATCGCCTTGGTCTGGTCGATGGAATGGATGTGCAGTGTCACAAGGATGTTGCTCTCAATATCCAGGAAGTCCGCGAGGATGCGGTCGTTCAGCTCCGGCGCTTCGATCTGGAGGAAGCTTGCCTGACCGTAGGTGTCTCCCATGCGGAAGCAGTTTCCGGTTTTGAACTCAAAGGCCGAGGGCGCAATGAAGTCCTTGGGAGAAAGCCCGGTGGGAACGAGCCAGCGCCAATCAAAGTTGAAGGGCTGCATCGTCCCCATACGGAAGATGCTGTGCATAATCCGCAGGCGCTCCTTGCCGTTAAGAGCCGTCGCCTTTACGCCCAGCTTTTTGAAGTTTGCGAGTATATCCAGCTCAATGCGCTCCAGCCGGGGCTTTGCCTCCCTGACGTTCTTTGCGTCGATGCCGAAGGTCAGAAACTTACTTTTGACAATGCCGTTGTTGCCGCGCGAGAGCTGACCGCGCAGCATATCCGTGTACTCCATGCGGATGCTGTCAAACTCATCCCCGACAAGCGGGATGGAGATCGTGCTTTCCGCGCTGTCCGCAAAGGCGGTCAGGTTGAGAAAGGAGAGCTGGAAGTCTACGGAGCTGTCAAAGTAATTGAGGAAGTCGCTCCATCCCTCGAAGATGGCGGTTTTGTCCTCGTTCTGGCTGAGCTGGTAGTTGATGTCCTGGTATTGGACAGTTTTGGTGTAATGGTTATTTGCGGTGCGACAGATGCCGTCCGCCCACATTCGCTGAAAGGGTATGCTGTCCTGCGCGGACTTTTCTTTGCGGTTCGTGCGGTTTGCCTTTGCGATTGCCGCCTGAATCGCTTTCCTGTCTGCGCGGGACAGCCTGTTTTTGGACAATAGCAGATACCTCCTTATCCAGATTTTGCTGCCGCTCGATCACGGCGTAGAAATTGTTTGTGCGATAGGGCCGCTGCTTGGGCCGCAGAAAGAGTACGTTGATGATGTTCCAAAGCACCTTTTCCAGCGGCTGCCCGTTCTTCTCGTACATGGCCAGCAGAAAAGCCGGAACCATGACAAACATCATGACAAGGGCGGCGGAGCTTACGCCGATCCTGTTTCTGAGCAAAAAGAAAAGCGGTACGCCGATAACCGCGCCCGCCGAGAAGCAGATGAGCTGCCGCTGTGTGAGACTGAAAAGCACCTTGCTTTTGATTTTGGAAAGGTCTTTGGGTACGCTTACATACGCCATGGGGTTTCCTCCTTAATGTGCATTAAATACAGATTTTGCGAGGCTGCTGGTCTTGAACAGCGAGAAGCAGAGCAAGACGGTATAGCCGACGCAGGACCAAATCGCGGTTGTGATCTCTCCGCTGACGGAGATCGTCTGCACCAATACCGCATAGATAGCGACGCAGACGATGATTAGGAATGCCTGGAATCCGAGCGCGAACAGAGAGCGGAGGTAGTTCTGGCCCATGCCGCCCGCTTCCTTGCTCATCATGGTTGCCATCGGAATCGGGGCTACGGATGTGACCAGATAGATCTCGATCATGCGCCCATAGGTGACGAGAAACACGCAGATGGTGATAGCGTGCATCGTGATCCCGACAAACAGGGATTGAAACCACAGGCCGAACAGTTCGCCCAGCTCCATGTTTTCAAGCGTGTCCTCCAAATCCGCAATAGCGGTGGAGATGTCAATGCTGGTATCTCCGACAATGACGCCGGAAGCACTGTTTACCACGCTCTGCGCCACGTCGAATACACCCATGACAATATTCCATGTGTTTGTGACGATCAGGATCGCGGCGGCGGATTTGAACGTCCACTTGAAAAACATCCAGGTATCCAGATCATGAAGATTGTTCTTTTCTGTGATAAGCTGGATCAGCTCCAGCGTCATCACGAAGGCCAGAATCAGACCCGCGATGGGGACGATGACCGTTTCCGAAAGGTTTTGTATCATCGAAAACACGCTGCCATTCCACGCCTGCGGCGTTGTCCCCACATTGCCGGCGATTTCTCCGATGTGCTGATTGGTGCTGTCGAACATCCCGGCCAGATTGCTTGTAATGCCGTCGATGAGGACTTCTTTCAGCCATTCGGTTATGCTGGCCCATAGTCGATCCAATGTGGGCCTCCTTTCCGCCCTCCCGCGATAAACGGGAGGGCTTGGATTTTTTATTATTGATTAGCCAAACAGATTGGCCAGCAGGGGGACGAGGGTGGTGCCGACCAGCGCCATACCGCCACCTGCCATGAGCTGCTTCATGCCCTGGGACTTGGCACCGGGGTTATCGTTGCCGTAGCCTTCGAGCAGATTGATTGCGCCCCAGATGCCAAGACCGGCACCGAGAGCAATCACGAGAGTCTGAAGCACTCCGATTGCAGCCTGGAAAAATGCCATATACACTCCAACAGCCGATTCCTCCGGCTGCTGTCGTGACCAGTGAATGTCTCAGGGAAATGTGAAAGATGCGGGGCCTAGAGGTGGCTGTTGTCCGACCTCCTTTCCTGATAGATTTCCCGCGCCGTGCGCACACGCGGGATGAATTTGGGCATGAAAAAAGCCAGCCGGTATTGCTACCAACTGGCTGTCATGCCGATATGAGATTGTGCGTGTCTCCACAGATCTTTTTATGATAATGACTGCTTCGGGCGATCTGTTAAGCCCGCCGTATCGGTCAGGCAGTCATTGTACACTGGCTGGGAATAATCGTAGTGACTTTTAATAAACCATTTTGCGTGGATTCAGATAGTTTCTCAATTACATTAAAACATATGAAATAGCATAAACAACAATATAGGTTTTCGTCCACAATCCTCATCGCAAAGAATAAACAGCTTCTTGACATGCAGATAATTGGTGTATTATAATACATTTGAACAGTATGAAAAGGGGGATTATAGTGTGGATTTTGAAATGATAAAGTACGAATATCTAAATTTTTCGGATTGCTTTCAGCATATTAGGTTCTGTTCGCAGGGATGTAATTCTGATGGAGAAGATAGTATATATTGGTGTGGCGATGAAGATGGTGAGGTTCAATGCCCGTGCGGCTGATAGGCTAAAAAGCCACTTATAGTAAAAGAAGATAACTGATTGAGAAAACTGATCCAAGTACAATTAAGACTGTCTCCATTATTGTGTGAGGCAGTTTTTCTTAATAAGTTGTTTAAGTTAAACATAGTGTTTGAATATGAAAATATCTTGTACTTTAGTTTCTAAAAAAGTCGGAGATGATTATATCGTATACTCTGACGAATATGATAATGATACCCGCATGGTTATGTTCAAAGTTAACGAGACAGGAAAAATCATACTAGATTTCTTGCAAGCAGAGCAAACAATTAGCCAAGTATTTACATCGGCATTGAGAGTTTTCTCTGGAGATGAAGTATTAATCAAAGACTCAATTAAGGCTTTCCTGCTGTCCTTAAATAATGATGGTATCCTCTATTTAGATGAGAATGAGAAGAAACTAATTGAGGATTATTAGGACTTAATTTTTGTTCCTATCAGAGGTAGTTATATTATGAAAACAATTTTGGCAGGGGACCCTTTTGTGAAAGCTGTATTGGGCTCCCAAAGAATGCCTATCAATGGGGAGAAAACAGTATTTCGTCTGAATCGGTTTGCTTCTTCACTTGCAATTTCTAACGGGGTGTTACTGTATAACGGGCTGACAAAAGAATTTGTCTTGCTGTCGAATAACGAGTTTTCAAACCTTACTCATAGTATTGACGCTATAAGCAGATGGTTTTGTGTCCCAAAAGACTTTGATGAAATCAACCTGATCGAAGAACTCAGGATCCTGTCTGTTGACTTGCTAAGACATCCCGGAATAGATCACTATACTATTTTTACTACGACTGAATGTAATGCTTGTTGCCCATACTGTTTCGAATTATCTAGCGTCAAACGATCAATGTCAAAAGATACAGCCACTGCCGTCTCAGATTATATCTTAAATACATCAAGTAAAATCTATCCAATTAGAATCGAATGGTTTGGTGGTGAGCCACTTTTAAATTGTGGTGTTATTGACCATATATGTAAACGATTAAGAGAAAATGGGTTGCCGTACGTGTCCTCTATAACGACTAACGGTTTTCTCTTTACAGATGAAATGGTAAAGCAAGCTAAAGAGAATTGGAATTTAAAAAAAGTCCAAATTACGTTAGATGGAACACAAGATGTATACAATATGACAAAGAAATATCTGACGGATTCGGATAATCCATTTGAAGTAGTTCTAAATAATATCCAAAAGCTTATTAGATGTGGCATTCGAGTGCTAATAAGGATGAACATAAGTGAATTCAATGGCATAGACCTAAAGGAATTGGCAAAATATCTAATATCTCGCTTTGCTTCATCAGACTGTTTCTCTGTGTATTGCGTCCCGTTGTACGCTAAAGTTCGAGGGGAAAAACAGATTGTTGATGCGGGAGATTATTCAAAAACTACAACCTATATCAAAGAACTACTCGAAGTATTATATAATGGTGGCCTTTACAAAAAAGAATTACAACAAAGACTACGAACACATAGATGTGGTGCTGACACTGATAATGCTATTGTAATATTCCCAGGTGGGGAATTGGGAAAATGTAATCATTATTTGGACTCGATGTACATCGGTAGTGTTGAAAGCAATTCTGGTCACGAAGCTGAAAAAGCATTCTATCAAAGATATCCTATTTTAGAGAAGTGCCGAGGATGTGCTCTTTACCCAGAATGTATACGCCCTCAACTGTGTGATGGAGCATCAAACTCTTGTGATTTTGAACAAATTATCAGAACCGAACAATTGAAATATCAAATGTTATATGAGTACAGAAAATATGTTAAAAGTAAACCTTGAATCAATAAATAATCAGTCAATAATCTAATATTGACTGATTACGTTTTTTCATGGAGTGCGCTCAAACCTTTTCTATATCTTCTACGTACACGTTGCACATCTCGTTTTCTTTGAGGCTCAGCCGGTGCTGCAAGTATTTCTGCACGTCAAAGGTGTTGTGCTCGTCATAGTCTGCGGTCAGCTTATAATTGGGATGTTTGGTGATGTCGTACTTATCCGAAAGAAAAGGCCGGACGCCTCGGAGCTGGAGGATACACTTGCCTCCGTCCAGCACGGCCAGCTCGTCAACGCTCATCAGCTCCTTGCCGAGCTTCTGATAATTAAGGCTGTGCGAAACCTCCCGGCCACGGCTCTCGCCAGTATTGAAGGTGTCGATTGTCTCTTTGCCCAGGGCAGTTGCCAGTTCTTTGAGCGTGGTCGGCTCTTTGCCGCCGAGGAAGATGGAGCAGTCCATATTGCCTATGATGGTGTCCGCGTTATCTTTATAAAGCGCTTTGAGCTGACTTTGTGCCTGCAAGACGAGACAGCAGGAGATCTCGCGGCTGCGGATCGTAGCGACCAGCTTTTCCAGACGCGGGATCTGCCCGATGTTTGCCGCTTCGTCGATCAGGCATCGGACATGAACCGGTAAGCGTCCGCCATATACATCATCCGCTTTCTCACATAGTAAGTTGAAAAGCTGGGTATAGCACAGCGAAATCAAGAAGTTGAAGGTATCGTCGGTGTCTGACATGATGATAAACAGCGCGGTTTTCTTATCGCCCAGGGTATCGAGTTGGAGCTCATCATAGGCGGTTAAATCGCGTAACTCTTGAATGTCGAAAGGGGCAAGGCGCGCGCCGCAGGAGATCAGGATGCTTTTTGCTGTCTTGCCCGCCGCCAGCTTATACTTTGCGTACTGCCTGACCGCAAAATGGTTAGGCTTTTCCTTTTTCAGATCATCAAACATGATGTCTACGGGATTCTGAAACTCCTCATCATCTTCACGCACTTCCATCGCGTTTATGAACTCGATCAGTGTTGAGAAGTTCTGTTCCTCAACCGGGGCTTCATAGTGGATGTATCCGATCAGTGCCGTATAGAGCAGCGTTTCGGCTTTGATCCAGAAATCATCTCCGCCTTTTCCTTCACCTTTGGTGTTGGCAATCAGCGCTGTAACCAGCTTCAAAATGTCCTTTTCACTGTGAATATAGGCGAACGGGTTATAGTGCATGGACTTTGTGAAGTTGATCGTATTGAGAATCTTGACTTGATACCCATAATGCAGCAGCATCTTCCCGCACTCATTCACAATGCTGCCCTTAGGATCAGTCACGACAAAACTGACCGGGTATTTCTCGGAATTACACTGCATAAGGTTTGGCTTGACCCAAAAACGACTCTTGCCGCTGCCGGAACCACCGATAATCAACACGTTTTTGTTACGCGCGGTTTTCGGATCAGTGGGCCGGTTGTTCATGGTGAGCATTTCTGTCTTCGTGAGAATGATATTGTTTTTGAAATCCTTGTCCATGTATGGGGCAATGTCCTGTGCATTGCCCCATCGCGCAGAACCGTATTCCTGATTCTTACGGAACTTCTTGGCGTGTTGGCTTTTCTCATACACGGCAAGCCAGATTCCGGCGGCAAAGATAACGCCGAAGGAGAGGTCAAAAGGGTGAACACTTGGAAGGGATGACTGAAAGGCACTCGCCATTCCCTCAACGATGTGCAGAAACTTCTCGGAAAAGCCGTAGCCCGGAGCAAAGCGCCAGGACTGGCCCAGCTTTGTCCCCAGCAGGCCGAACAGGACATACGGGAAATTGAGCAGGAGGAAGCGTTTCGTTTTTGTGTTCAACGCTCGCGCTCCCTCCGTTTTTCCTTTGCCGGAGCAATCGAGGAGAGAAGCTCCTTGATCTTCTGGAGCTTTGCGAGTACTGAGGGCTTTTTCCCGCGATTCACTACTTTCTTGTCTGTAAACTCCTGAAATGCAGCCAGCATAGCATCCTCATCCGATGCCTTGAAGAAAATCATGTAGCGATCCTTTCCCTTCACCTTGAAGGGTGCATAGTCGATACCGTACTTCCTGGCAATCCGCTTGAAAGAGCCAACACTGTCATCAGGAATCTCTACACTTTTCATGCCGCGATTCTGTGCGGCCAACTCCTTGACGGTCATTTTGCCGTGTTTCACCTTGGGAGACTTGTGCTGCCGCTCTGCTTTCATCTGTATAAGCAGCTTGGATATAGCTTTTTGCAATTCTCTTTCCGTGAGCTTCGCTGTGTTCACAATCAGCGTGACCGTGCGCTGCTCAACTTCTTCCTGCAATCACATCACACTCCTATTTATCATGGAATAGAAAAGAGGCTGAGTATCAAACTCAACCTCTAACCCGAATTGAATTAAAACTGCTTGAATACTTCTGCCCTGAAAAGTGTTGGATAGTCTGAACGCCCGTCGAATATGTGATATACAACAACCGTAGTTTGAATAAGCCGATAAATCACGATATATTTATCGACTACCACAAAATGATACCCAAGTCTGCGCAGCTCAGTGTCACGCATGGGAGGACCGGATAGCGGGAATTGAGACAAGTTCTCAAGCGCATCATAAATGCTGTCCGTGATTTTTCGAGCTGAGGCAGGGCCGACGAGGGAACAATACAGGCTGGCTATTTCCTCAAGTTCTGTTTGCGCCGGATCAAGAATCTGAACATCATATTGACGATCAGCCATAGATTTTCTCCAGTCTGGCGCGAGACTCTTTCAGTGAAATCCCAGGATGGCCGGATAAACGTAGATCTTCGGCGGCAGCAAGTCTCGCTTTCAGCTTATACAGCTCTTCACGACGCTCAAACGCTTCAATGCTCATCACCACGATGTCGCCTTCACCATTTTTGGTAATATAAATCGGCTCCGACTCCTGATGCGCCAGATCAGAAATTGCACCGTAGTCATTGCGAAGAGCGGTGGATGACTTGATCAACATGACAGATACCCCCCGTTGATTATTCTGCCATTATTATATCACAATTCTGCTTTCTTGCAACATCATTTTTTCACGCTCAATGATCTCATCCAGTGTCCTCGGTGTGTAGTCCATCCAGGGCATCATGCAGCCTACATTGATCCAGTTTGCAATACAGTGACCTTGCTCTGTGCGGGCTGCTGCTACCTCTCGGCGGAGCTTCTGCATGAAATCAAACTCCCTCGTGTTATGGACATGCCCATAGAGCATCCACCAGTTGGGGTCATAGTCCGCCTTATGGAACGGGATCGGATAGTGAGACAGAATAACATGCCTGCCGTTGTCTGTGATCTCCTTGCAGTCCTTTATGTCGGTCAGGAACTTCTTTGTAGCCTGGCTGAACTGCTCAGGATCATGATTGCCGCGAATCAACACCTTCTGCCCTGCAAGCGGACCGAGATAGAAAGGCCACTCAGATTCCTTTGCCCAACAGAAATCGCCCAGGATGTAGACGGTATCATTGCCGCGCACGACACGGTTCCAGTTATCCACAATGGTGTTGTGCATCTCATTGAGATCAGCAAAAGGCCGACTATCAAACTTGATGACATTGGCATGGCCGATGTGGAGGTCAGCAATATAATAATTTGCCATAAAGGACACCCCCTCTGCTCAGATTTTAGCGAAAACCACCCGTTCCGTCAATGTCAGCAAGAAGGCGGAAACGCTCCGCTGTGCTGACGATTATGCTGCAGATCTTAGTCGCAATCATATCCGGGATTACCGCCATTTTCTATTTCCGCTGCCCTGAGCTGTTCTTCCCATGTCGGCCCAAGAGCGTCAGACCGGTCATCCCACCAGCGTCCTTCCCGCCTGCTTGCCAGCTGAACAGGAGGCAGCTTCAGCAATTCCTCCGGATCAGGTTTTCCGAGCACCATATGCTTGATCTTCCTGACCATTTGCGGAAGCACAACTGTGTTGCCCTCCGTAATATCTACAAGTTCTTTCGCTGTCAGGGTGAGCAGTTCTGCGGGCTCTCTGTCGGACCCATACCTTTCACAGATTTCATGGATTATGTCGGCAAGCTCTTCTCTGGAAAGGCCAAAGCTGACCGGCGGGCGTGTCTTACATATAGTGTCATAGAACGCCGACAGCATCGAGGTTACGTCGTTAGCGTCAAGCTCCGGGATTTGCAGAAGTCTCGAAACTCTCACATAAGCAATGTCTTTCGGCTTGCGGTATCCCGCTTCACGCAGGATGTGCAGGCAAGTGTGACTCACTTTATGGTTCCATGCTGTCATGTTGATCTTGGGCATAGCGATCTCCTTTTCTCTTCATATAGAAGCAGGAGGACAATAGGCTCGTCCTCCTGCTGAGATGTTTGTTCAGTCCAGCTTGCTCACAGCGAGGATGCCGCTGAGCGTGGTGTAGGCAATGCGGCAGTGCTTGGCGAGGGCGATGTCGCTCTTGACCTCATCATTCACCTTGTCGCCGCAGACGACGAGGATACGGCAGCGTTTGAGCAGTTCATCGGCCATTTCCTGCCGATCCTTGACCTCGGCGGGGGCATCGCCTTTCAGGAACGTGGGCATGAAAAGTACCGGGCAGATGGGCGAGTAGCCGGCCTCATACACCTGGCGGCAGTAGTTGGCAGCATTGGTGGCATTTTCAAGATTATCCGTCCCCCAGGGGGCAGAGATGAAGGCTAAAGGTCTGGTCATGTTAGAAGTCCTCCTTTATAGATAGTGTTATTCAGTTACCCGTTCGCAGTAAACAAGATAGCGGTACTTGCCGCCGCTGGCATAAGGGTGACAGGTCAGCAACGTAATCATGTCTTTACCCGGCTGAATCAGGATCGCGTTTATATCATCCGGCGATACGATCTTGATGTCGGTGACCCTGTAGGTGAGCGTGTCCCACAGGTTCGTGATGATGACTTCATCCCCCGGCTCCAGCTTGTCGATGTGCCGGAAGTAGTCATAGCCGCCGTACCCACGATGGCCGGCGATCACGGCGTTTGTGTCTCGCCCGCCGATGGGGATGCTTGTCTGTGAGAGAACCGCAGCGCCGTTAGCCATGTTTTCCTCAGACGCGCCGAGAAACAGCGGCATTTCCAGCTCCATTGCCGGAATAGAGATCACCCCGAAGGTTTCATCCGGGACTCCGTAGGCAGTGAGCGCAAACTGTGAAAGCTCATAGGCCGTTTTGCTGGTAAGTTCCCGCTGCTTGAGAGTATAGAGTGCCATGTTATACCGCTGGATTTCCTTGAACAGATTTCCATACGCCTGCGGCTCTGGCGTCGGTTTCAGTGCTGCCTCACTCTCATGCAGTTCGTCCAGTGCTTTCTGGATTTCGCTCTTGTGTTTATTGCGCTCAAATTCCCGGACTTGGGCGCGTATCTCCTGCGTTTTCTCAGCACGGAAAACGAGCGGTCTGAGGGCAAAGGCAGCACTGGCAGTAGCGAGGCAAAGAAGAATGGTCATGATAAGGATTTCTTTGTACTTAGATTTCATGTTTTCCTCTCTTTCTCTGAGACTGGTAAAAAAGGCCGCGCTCGGTGCGCTTTTCAGGCTTCACAGTGGCAGCTTGCTTTACAGACACTCTTGCGTTATAGGCTGACTGTTCTTGATGACACACGTTTCTGTGCATGTGAACCGCCCCGATCACAGCGGTAAGCGCGGCAATCCCCATCAGTCCTACACCGATGCCGCGCAGATATTCCTGCGTCCAGGTTGAGGCGGGCAGTTCCTCTATGATTGCATCTTCCACAGCGGCAACGGCGACCGTGTATTCGATCCGCTCCCCGCGAACCAGCAGTCGGTGGGTATTGACCCCATAAGGCGTACATGTGACGAGCGTGCAGCTGTCCCGATTGGGATCAATCGTGAGCCTGGACGTGTCCTCCGGGAGAACCGTGTTAATATCCAGCACCATGTAGGCCAGCGTTTCGTCCAGCGTCTTGACATAGAACACGTCGCCCTTTTTGAGCTGATCGAGGTCGGAGAACATCCGTTTTCCGGCAAGTCCGGAATGCCCGGTGATGACGGTATGCGTTCCCTGGCCGCCGACCGGGAGCGACGAACCGAGCAGATGACCAAGGCCGCGATCCAGCGTGCTTTCCTCGGTGCCGTGGTAGATGGGCAGCTCCAGATTCAGAACGGGGATTTCAAGATACCCCATGATGCCGTCGCCCCGGATATTCAGAAGATGGTCATAGCTCTCGGCGGCTTTCTGCAGGGTATCCTTGGTATAGGGCTTCTCGGACACGGTCCGGAGCGTGGCGTTATAATTCTGCGCGTCTGTCCGGGCGCGGATCTTCTCGGTATCATCCATCTTTTCCACGGCTTTCGTGTACTTGGTTTCGATGATGCTGCGGTTAGTTTCAGAAACGAGATTGCTAATGAGGGGATAGAGTGTTACTCCTACGGCGATGACGGCAAATGCAGCACAGATCATAATTTTTGCTCCTCTATTCATTATCCTCCATGAAGATTGCAGGGAGGCGTCTGCCTCCCTGCGTCTGTTTTTCAGAGATTACTTACTGGATGTCTGCTTCTTGCGGGAAACGAGGTACATACCCAGGATAGCCAGCGCCAATCCGGACAGGCCGAACACGGGGAACATCCAGTTGCCGTAGGAACCGGTCTGCGGCAGATCAAAGCCGCGAGTATTGATGACCGTCAGGACAGCAAAGGCATTGGGAGATTCCCCGTCAGCACTCATGTTGACGGCGTTCTTGTCTACCTTGGATGCAGCAGTCAGCATCTTGTGATCCAGGTGCTTCTGAGGCATGTTGTGGTAAGCACCGGCGGGGACATTGGCAAAACGGGGATCATTCTGGATCAGGCCAACCGCGTCCTTGCCGTAGATCGCGCAAGACTGATCGCTCTCAGCCTGAGAGATCACAACCTTGATGTTGCTCTTGAGCAGCGTGTAGTTGTTGTCCGTGCGAACCTCGGTCAGAATATAGCTGTCATCCTCCAGACCCTTGATAAGCAGCTTGCCGCTTGCAGTGGGAGTAAAGAGCGTCGCTTCTGCCTGCGCGGTCGTGTGACCGGTGACGAAGTATTCGCCATCGGCCTGATTGCGCTGCGCCTTAACGAAGTATTTGTCGGTATCGTTGTAGAGCGCAAACTCGACCTTGCTCAGATCGCCCTGACCGTCGCTGAAACGCTTGGTGAGGTCGATGCCGTAGGAGAACACATGTGCGTCATCCACCAGCGTATCGTAATAGCCGCTGTTGGTACGCGACCATTTCAGGGCGACCTCATTGGAATTGCCCGCGTCGCCGTAAACGACAGCGGCATCAGACTTCACTTTTGCGGCGTAAGTGATACGCAGGGTACAGTCGCTGTACCCGCTGTTGACCATGTTGGCCACGGTATAGACACCTTTGCTGGCGTTGATCTCCGCAAGGCCGGCCTCGGTCATGGAGACAGTCATCACATTGTCGCCGTTGGAGGCTGTGTTGTAGCTGACAGCAAACTTCCCGTCAGCCTCCGTCCAGGTTGTGACCTTGCTCGTGCAGGCGGCATCCTTAAAGAACTCCAGTACGACATCGCCCTTGTTGTAGGCAATGCCCTTGGAGAGCTTGTCTATGAAGGTGTAGTCGGACAGATAGGTGGAAGCAGAAGTAATGCTGGGCAACGTGCTGATGATCTGGTAGTCGATCACATCACCGGCAGAGGCGGTGCCGGTATGGGCGTAGCCGTCCGTGATGCTTGCGCTGCCGCCGTTTTTACCGGTGTCGGCCTTGGCCTCACGCAGTGTCTTTTCAAGGCTGGGGATGCCGGTCAGGTTCTTGGGATAAAGGGTTACGTCATAAATCCAGCGAGTGCCGCCGTCGCTGGCATTGGCGCCGTTCACGGAAGTCATGGGAACGGAAACAAGGAAAGGTGCGGTCGTCTCCGTCACCATTTCGGGAACCTTGGTTTCCACAAACAGGTACAGGCCGAGGGGGACATTATCCGCACCGGTGTGACCGTAGGCGTCGGTTGCCGCCAGCTTCTGACCGCCGCCGGTTACGACATAGTTTTCCAGAGCGTTCTTCGTGTCGGTGGCGTTGTTCTCCAGCGCGGTTTTCAGGCCGTTGATCAGGACATCAGACTGAAAGTAATAGAAGGTCACACCGTCGATCTGCTCATCCGCGTCAGCATACCGGTCATCAGCGCTGACACCGATGGTTGCCAGAAATGCGTTGTTCTGTGCATTGGGCGCAATGCCGTACAGCAGCTCGACATGTTCTTCATTTTCCTCGGACTTCGAGTAAAGCTTAATGTCAGCGACCTTGATGACACTGAACTCCACGCCCTTCAGGGCGTATCCGTAAGCGTCGCCGTTCTCGTTCAGGTGGGAAACGCGCTCGGGATTGCCGAGAATCGTTTCCACGCCGTTCTCATCCCGGATACCCGTGGATACATAGGAACTGTTCCAAACGCCGTCCTTTTCGGCGTTCGTGAGATCGTACTTGTAGATGTTGATGGAGCCGGTGCGGGTCGTATCAATGATCGCTTCCTCGACCGGGGCTGCCCATGCGGGGATCGTGATGCTGCATACCATAAGCACGGCAAGCAGCAGAGAAATGATTTTTTTCATGTATCAGTGCTCCTTTCTTTTCGTAAAAATGATTGTGAACAGTGCCGCCATGCACAGCATGACAAAGGGAAGGTAAGCGAAGCCGGAACCACCGGAATCCGGCAGACGATAGAGGGAATCATCCACGGCGGTCACGAACACCGAGTACACAAACGCCTTGCTGTCAAAAACCTCTGCGTCGTTTGCGTAGATGTTCTCGGATTCAACGGGCAGCGTCCCGGAATAGAGGGTGCCGCCGATCAGGGAATGTCCCTCCGGTGCTTTGGCTTCCGTTAGGCGGTAGAGGATCAGGCCGTCAGCTCTCAGGCCCTCGAAGCGGACGCGCCCGTTTTCGCCCGTCATGAGCTGGCCGTTTACAAGACCCTCCGTGGTGCAGCCGCCGCGACTCACTTCGCTGTCAGCGGCGCGGGACATAACAGGCTTCCAGGTCTTGCCGCCGTCCGTGGAAAACTCCAGCAAAAAAGCAGCCCCGGAAAGCAGGCTGCCGTCGTTGTCCTTCTTTGTAACCTGGAGTGTGCCGGTTCTGCGCACATCTTCGCGGGTATGCTTCACATGCAGCTCCTGCGCGGTGACGGAGAAGGTGTATTCCGTTTCATCCAGCTCAAAGCCCTTCGGTGCTTTGAACTCCTTGTACTTGTAGGTTCCGCTGGGGAGATCGGTGAAGGTCAGCTTGCCGGAGGCATCCGTATAGCCTTCCTTGATCTGCTCACCGCTGCTGTTGTACAGGTGATAGCCTGCGCCCATCAGCATGATGTCCTCATGAGCGGCCTTCTTCATGATCTCCAGACAGCCGCTCAAAGGGGTATTTTTCACGCTGATCTCCAGCATCTGTCCGTTTTCCGTGATCTCCACGGGGATCGGGGTTTCATCGACGGCGTAACCATCAATCGCCGCGGTTTCTTTGAGCGTGTAGCTGCCAAGGGGCAGGCCGTTCAAAACCAGCTTGCCGTTTTCATCAGTGTCGCCCTCCGCCGCAAGGTTGTTCGCGGCATCGAACAGCTTGAAGTGGACGCCTTTCAGAGCGATGCCGCTCTGGGAATCTGTTTTCGTCACAGTGATACCTCCACGGGCCATTGTGTTGGTCGCGTTTACCTGTACGACCTGGCCATTTTCTTTTATCTCCACGGAGATGGGGGTTTCGTCCAGGAGATACCCGGCAATCGTCGCAGTCTCGCGCAGGATGTAGTAACCGACCGGAATATTGGGCAGCGTCAGCGTACCGTCCGCCCCGGTATCTCCCTCGGCTACGAGCGCACCGGCTTCATCAAGCAGCTTGAAGTGAACACCGGCAAGGGCAGTGCCGCTTTCTGCATCGGTCTTGATAATGGAAACAGATCCACGCGCGGGCGTGTTGCTGATGCTGATCTCGACAGTCTGGCCGTTCGTGGAGATCGTGACCTCCCTCGGCGTAGCGTCCAGGATGTAGCCGTTGCGGGTTTCCGTCTCGGTGAGCGTATAGGTTCCGAGGGGAAGATGAGAGAACGTGACCACACCGTTTTCATTCGTTGCCCCGCCGCCGACTGACGTGCCGTTGGCATCCGTGAGGATGAAATGGACACCGGAAAGCGGAGCGCCGGTTTCGGCATCGGTCTTTACAACGGAGATACCGCCCAGGGCGCTTGCGTTGGTGATCTCTTTGGTCACTACATCGCCGTCATTGGAAAGCTCAATGGGGATCGGGGTATCGTCCAGCACAAATCCATCCAGCGTTGCGGTTTCCTGCACAAAGTATTTTCCAATGGGGAGCATGGAGAAAACGAGCTTGCCTTCCGTGTCGGTATCGCCCTCGTCGATGAAACTGCCCGCCTCGTTGAACAGCTTGAAATGGACGCCTGCAAGGGGGCTGCCGTTCTCGTCGCTCTTGATTACCCGGATATGGCCATGCGCTTTGTAGTTGGTAAACGTATGCTCGTCAACCGCCGTGTGGTAGCCTACCCTCGCGGCCATCGGGTAATGGTTCGGGATATACCCCGGCAGCTCCGAAACCTCAGCGTACCAATAGTCCCCGATGGGAAGCCCGTCAAAGACAAGCACGCCGTTCTCATCCGTCACGCCTGTGCGAATTTCATTCTTGTCCGCATCATAGAGCTTGAACTCTACGCCGCTCAGAAGCTCACCGTCATCGTTCTTCTTGATGATCTTGATGCTGCCTCTGGCGGGAGTGTTGGGATAGGACAGCGAAACGACTTTCCCGTTTGCATCCAGATAGAACTGTTCAATGCCGCCCTCCGGGAAGTAACCGGGAGGAGCGTTTGTCTCCTGGCAGTAATACGGGCCGAGAGGCAGTCCTGCAAAGACCACAAGGCCGTTTTCATCGGTCGTTCCCTTGACGACTTCGCGCATGTGTTCGTCGAAGAGGGTAAACTCTGCGCCTTGCAGGGGCGCGCCGGTTTCGGAATCTGTCTTGAGAATTTTGACAGTGCCGGCAGACTTGTAGTTGACTACACGCTTTTCAACGACCTGCCCGTTCTCCGTGATGGAAACCGGATACATTGTGTCATCCATCGCGTACCCAGGCACCGCAAAGGATTCCTGATAGTAGTAATCTCCCAGGGGCAGATCATTGAAGATCAGGACACCGTTGCTGTCCGTGCCGCCGCTTTTGATCCTGTCGCCGGTGCTGTCGAGCAGGAGAAAGCCGGTGCTGGCAATGGGATTGCCGTTTTCATCGACCTTGATGATCTTCAGGCTGCCTTTGCCGAGGCTGTTCGTCAGGGTTTTCTGAACCATCTGTGTGCTGGATGAGATCGTCACCGGGTACATGGTACTGTCCGGGACATATCCAGGCAGGGCGCTCGTTTCCGCGTAATAGTAATTACCCAGCGGAAGGTCAGCGAATGTCACGATGCCGGAGCTGTCCGTAGTCTGTGTATTGAGCTCGGTTTTGGAGCTGTCATACAGCGTAATGCCGACACCGGAGAGCGGATTACCGTCATCATCGGTTTTGAGAATCTGGAGCCCGCCCTTTTCCGGCGTGTTGGTCATGGTTTTCTGTACAACCTGGCCATCGGACGTGATTGATACCGGGTACATCGTACTGTCCGGTACATACCCAGGCAGTGCGCTCGTTTCCGCGTAGTAGTAATTGCCCAACGGCAGATCAGCGAACGTCACGACGCCGGAGCTGCCTGTGGTCTGCGTGTCGAGCTCGGATTTGGAGCTGTCGTACAGGGTAAAACCGACACCGGGAAGCGAATTGCCGTCGGGATCGGTTTTCAGGATTTGCAGGCTGCCCTTTTTCGGCTGAACGACAGAGCCGGGCGTTCTGATCGTCAGGAAGCCACGGACGAACGTGTTCTCGTTCTGATCCAGGACATAGGTGACGATGCGCTGCTGGTTGGCCGCAGCCGGAGCCCAGAAGAACAGGCGCGCGGTCGGCGTTTCATCAAAGCCGTAAGCACAGAGCATAAATTCCTGATTCGCATACTGAACAGGAATCGAAAGGTTCAGCGTCTCGCTCTGGACCCCGGTGTGACCGCTGATGATGAGGGAACCATCCGGGGAGTTATCCATGAGGCTGTAATCCCCGGAGATTCCCTTGTTGAGATACGCGGAGCCAGAAAAATACTGTCCGTTCTGCGTCAGGTTGATTTCGGACGGGTTAAACGTCAGGCTTGCGTCGCTGATGACAACCGTCTGTGTCCGTGCGAGATTGACAAGACCGATACACCAGTCGAACAGATCTTCACAGCCATACTTGCCGCGAATCCAGTCGCCGTTGACGGTGAGATTGAGGTACTGCGGCACACCGTCGCAGTGGTTTTCCGCCAGCCAGAAGCGGATCGCGTTTGCCGTCGCGTAGCGGGCAGCCTGATCGTCGAAGCCGCCGCTGTCTGCCGGGTAACCGTGGGTGAGGATCGCCCGCAGGCCGGTCAGCACATAGTCGTCGTAGACTTCTTCGCCGTCGATGGAGTAGTAGCCGCCGTTATACGGGTTATCTTTGCTGGTCTGGAGGCAATAGGCCACCTCGCCGGTCGCCGTGATCCAGTGGGCGGGCGTCTGGAGATCGACCCAGGTTCCGCTGGTGTTGTAGGTCTGGAAATACGAATACATGGTGCCGGAAGTGATGACCGCCGTATCCGCATAGGCTGCATGAGGGAAGATGCTGAAAATGAGGATGACGCAGAAGATCATGCAAAGACTTCTGCGCCAGAGAAGTTTTGTCTTGGTCAAAAGTACCTCCTTTTTCGTAGTTTAGCGGGGATCAGCCGCCGTACAGATCGTGATTGACACGCATGGTGTAGTGATTGTCCAGCGTGCTGACGGAATTGAACAGGGCGGAGAGCAGATAAGCCTTGGTGTTCTTGACCTCGGTAGTGTTCTCGTGGATACCGTCCAGGACTTTCTCGATATGGTCCCGACCGATCTGGGAGAAACGGTGCTGCACAAAGGCCGTGGGAAACTCGGCGTCTCGCCCCAGCCGGATCGACTTGCCGCGGTTCATCTGCACTTCAAGCATCAGCTCCACCAGCTCATCCACCTGCTGGGGGCTGTATTGCTCGATTAGGCACTCATACTCGATCTGATCTCTTGTTTCTCTGTGAGCCCGTCTGTCGTTCCGTCCTCATCCCCCTGCGAGGGGGCAGGGGGAGTGAATGACTGAGTATTTAATACCTGAGTATTTGATTTTTTTGTATTTTGTTTTTTATTATTTAATTCTCCCGGATTCTCCGGTTCCGGGGCAGCCGCATCAGGTGAAGCCGCATCAGGTAACGCCATATCCGGTGAATCCATATCCGGGTTTTCCGTATCTGGCGGGGCCATGTCCGGGGTGTGGGGCTTCTCATAGATCACATACTCCGTGTCCACGATCCGCCCCCCTTTGCCGCGAAGCTGGTGGCGCTCCATATAGCCGGTACTCTCCAGCTCCTTGATGGCGGAGTGGATTGCGTCCACTCCCTCCTTGCAGATGGAGGCAAGGCCGCGTTCGGAGTAGTTCCAACCATCCGGAAAAGAGAGCATCATGGACAACAGCCCTTTGGCCTTGAGGGAAAGTTCGGGGTTTTTCAGATGGTGATTGCTCATCACGGTATAGTCCCGTGTGCGCTCTATACGAAAAACAGGCATTTTTGTACTCCTTCATTTTTTCATGCTGACGCCGAAGCGTCATATAGGTTTACAGCTCCTGAAACGGGATAGGCACTGCGCGAAAGGCGTCGCTCAGGGCCTGAAGTGCGGCCACAAATTTGCTTGGGACAATATTTATCTCCTTTGGAATCTCATCGAGGTTGCGCGTCCGCACCTGCCGATAGACCGCCGTGTAGTTGTTATCCGCGTCCGTGAACTCGACTGCGGAAATGACAACAGGCGTGAGATCATCCAGAAACCAGAGCTCCATGCGGCGCTCCGCATCCGTGTTAGAAAAGTCAGTGCTGTCGGTATAGCTGTAGACGAGCGTCCCCCGGTGTTTGAGCACCGGCTCGCTGAGATAGTCACAGGTGTTCTCACTGTTGTTGTCCATGCGGAAACGATAGATCGTCTCCGCATTAAACTGCAAACTCTGGGAAATCCACTCAAAGTTGAGCCCAGCCCTTGTGACCACGGTTTCCAGGCTCATCTTGTGTCCGCTGAGCAGCACGGCGATCAGATTCTGGAGGTCATATTTTCTGTTCAAGCGCGTTCCTCCTTAAAGCTCGAAAATGGGCGTACCATAAAGCGTGTGCTCCAAGCAAAGGGAATCGAGCACGGTCACAAGAAGGTTATAGTTAAGATCAATGACCTGCGGGAAAATATCCCGGTCCTTGGTCTTGAGGAGCCGGTACTCACTGATAGGCTCACCGTTTTCAAGCTCCGCACGAACGCAGGAAACCGCGGCAAAGGTCATATCATCCAGAATCCAGAGCTCCATGCTGTGTTTGATGATGACGCCGGAGTCGCAAATCATTTTTGCATGAGGCTTGGAATACAGGAGCGTGGCCGGGAAGGGAAACAGCAGAGGGCCGCGATATCCGCCGGCAGGATCACCGTCAGGATAGGCGGCATAGACGTAAACCGGCTTTGCAAAATACTTGATGCCTTGGGCGAGGCTTTCATAGTCCATTTCCTCCAGGGCCTCCTCAGCGGAAGGCAGGAGTTCCTCACCGCGGAACAGGTGGTCAATAGCGTTTTCGAGTTCAATCGTAATAAGCATTTTGAGATTCCTCCATAATAGATAGTTGTTCGTCTTCGGCGGCAAAGCGAGTTTCCAACTGCTCCACCGTCCAGTTTTGTTTGAATTGTCCTAAAGGGCCGGGACCAAATTGTGCAAGAGCGCGTTTATCCAACTCCCGGAGCCTGGCCCAAAGCTCCGGGTGATGTTTCCTCAGATTGCGCAACTCTCCAATCCGCTGAAAAGGGCAGCACCAGCATGACGCCCGCCGATAGATACGGTAAAGTCCGCCGAAGTCGAAGCCGTGGTCATAACAGATTTGCAGGGCCATCGCCTCCGTGATGCCCCATTCGACAAGGGGATAGCGCTCCTCTTTGCAGCGCCAAGCCTCATCCGCTGCGATGCCGACATAGTTCACCGCGCCATGCTCTCCCTTGAGGCGATTGACCTCTTTTAAGATCAGGTGCGTTTTGAGCTGCCCTGTACACCAGCGAACCCGGATACCCGGCCAGCCATTGCCGTGAAGCGGAATCCCTCTCTGGATTCGATTCTCGATGGTTTTCGGCTTAACCTTTGGCTCCTCGAACATGAGATACTCGAAGCTGTGCTTTGCGCGCAGGACGGTGATGTGAATGCCGCGCTTTTCGTAGAGATAGGCGTCCAGCTTTTCCAGATGGGCATACATTTCAGGAAATTCCATTCCAGCGTCGGCAAACAGCACAATGTCAATGGGCATCTCCTTGTCGATCATGAGAAGGAGCATCGCCGTACTGTCCTTTCCGCCGGATAAGCTGACTGCGTGATAGCCTTTATCTGTGGGGTTTACATGAGTAGGGTTGCGTCACCTCCTGTTTTTGGGCATAAAAAATGCCAGACCTGTAAAGTCTGGCGAGGGGTTATCTGCTTTCTTCCCGCTGCCGCTTGCGCAGCCAGGAATCCAGTAGTTTGAATATGGTGTTTTCAATTTGTGCGGGGGTATAGGACTTTGGAAAATACTTTTTGAGCTTGTCCCCGGACAGCGTGATGTTGCTGCTCAGCTCTGGTTTTTTTTGCTCAGCCATGATGCCGAGAATAGAGTCCTCGTTGAGATCACCGGACTGACTGAGCTTTTTGATTCGCTGGGCCTGGGATAGGGAAGGGGTAGCCTGCTCGCTCTCAATAGTTTCCAAAAGCAGAGCCTGTTCTTCTGGCTTGAGATAGGATAACTCGACAGCAGGCGTCATAGCCATTTTGCCGCTGTCTACCATCTCTTGAAGTTCAGGCTGAAGCTCCGTGAGGCGGATAAAGCGACGTACAGTGTCTCCGCTTACACCCGCTGCTTTGGCAACCTCGTCATCCGCGCGGAACTTCGCCGCAACTTGCGGCGAAGTTAAATCTCTCCGTTCTCCTTGTCGCTTGATCGCTTCCAGTTTCATTTTGTACGCCTGCGCGCGCTCAGACGGAAGAATGTTCTCACGCTGTAAATTGCTGTCTACCATTATAATAGTAGCAGCGTCATCGTCCAGATCACGGACAATGGCAGGCAGCTCGTTCAGGCCCGCAAGCTCAGACGCACGTTTACGGCGATGACCGGCGACAATTTCATATTCACCGTCAGGCCGCTGCCGCACAATAGCCGGGACGAGGACACCGTAGGCTTTCACGCTCTCCACCGTTTCCTGCATTTTTTCATCATCCCGTACCTTGAAGGGATGGTTGGGAAAGTTATGGAGTTGTGAGAGAGGGAGGTTGACAATTGAGCCGACCACATCCTTTGATCTTTCTTCCTCAGTGGAGAAAAGGTCATCGAGAGAGGTCAGACTTATGTTTTTCGCGCTGCTTTTCAAGCTTCAACACCTCCCCCGTGAGAGAGCGGTATGCCTCAGACACTTTTCCATGGGGATCGTGCGCGTAAATGCTCTTGCCCTCAGCGCTGATTTCTGCCGCACGGACAGACCGGGGAATCTCCGTGTCAAAAACCTTGACCCTTGAGCCATAGGTGGAGCGCAGCAAAGCGCCGACCTCTTTGGAGTAATTCGTCCGGTTGTCTGCCATTGTGAGCAGGATGCCGTCGATCCTGAGATTGCGGTTGATCTGCCGCCGTACCTTGTTCACCGTCTGCAAGAGCTGTTCAAGGCCCTTTGCGGAGAGAAACTGCGGCTGGGCCGGGACAAGAACGCTGTCCGCTGCCGCAAGTGCATTGATCGTCAGCATCCCCAAGGAGGGCATACAGTCTATGAGGATATAGTCATAGTTCCGCTTCAAAGGCTCCAGGTATTGCTTGAGTATCTTCTCACGGGACATCGCATTGATGAGAGAAACCTCCATCCCGGCAAGTTCAATGTTGGCGGGGACAAGATCGACATTTTCAGCATGATGAAGTATACCTCCACCAGGAGGTATTTCCTGATCTTCTACAATGCGGCCCATGGCCGTTGCCAGCGTGAAGGGCAGTTTATCCGGCTCAGTGAAGCCGAGGGAAATCGACAGCGAACCCTGCGGGTCAGAATCTACCAGCAGGACGCGCTTTCCCTCATGGGCAAGTCCGATGCCGAGATTGGTGCAGGTGGTCGTTTTACCGACGCCGCCCTTCTGATTTGCAATGGCGATTACTTTACATTTGTCACTTATAGGTTGCACCTCCTGAAATATGCTCACTTAAAATGGGTAAAAAAATAATCCCACCAATTATAGTGGAATGAACGCTATTTGAAGCGTAATTCTGCTGCGCTGTTACTTTATTGTCTCACCTCCTGTTTTGGAACTGAGCTGTATGTAAGCCAAGCATATAGTACTATTTGTTGGCAATTAAAGAGCAACAGAAATGTTGCAATAAGTTCTCGCAAGATAGGTGCTGTTCCCAAGTTCATTTTTCCCAGTAGTTTTGGGAACGTTTTTGGGAACAGAGGGAAAAATCTATAGATTTTTTGGACTGGGAACATCCCTCAATTTTCATTTTTTAAAGATAAAAGACGGTTTTTACAGCAAATAATCAATAGACGGAAGCCCCGAAAATTTGGTAAGGATGAGGTCCCCAGTTCGAATCTGGGTAGCAGCTCCAAAAGAGACACGATTTTGCACGAAATCGTGTCTCTTTTTTGTGTTTTGGGGAAAAATCGGAACCTGCGGAACAGCCTGACCCACACACCGACCCACACCGTGAAAAGCCTGCAGCCTGAGGCGCACCAACGGTTTGCGGCATCGCAGTGGGTCAGGTTGTGGGTCAAATTCTTGTAAATGATACTGTATTTTGGCTTTGACGCAGTCTTCGATTTCCGCCTTTACCAAAATCTGATCGCGCCGGGGAAACGAGCTTTGCACTCCTCCCCGGTGCTTTTCTTTGTTTTGCGACGCAAACGGTGAGGTTGTCCCAACTCACCTTGCTTTAGCTGCATCCTTCACCAAGGTCAGCCGACAGCAGAACATTTCCCACCATTCGGGTTCGTCAAACCATTCCGCTTTCACTTGGACTATCTGATTCAGGCCTATTGCCTGCACAGCCTCCAGCGCTGCATCTTTCTGGGACTGCTTTTTTGCGTTCGTCTGACAACGGGCACCATCAAGCGTGTCATAGGCTAGGAAGGACTTGTTGAAGTCCATGAGGGGATAAAGCTTTTCTATCCTGTTCGTGTCGTTATCGACCAGGAAGCCCCAGTTACCCCAATGCCGGTCGGTGTTGCCCACCAGGTAGTCGATTAGGTTCATCATGTGATAGGCATAGTTGAGCTCGTGAGAGAAAAGGATCTTCGGCAAAAGGAAATAGTGTTCGCGCATGTACTCAGGCGTCGTCCTTCTCAACCGCACCTCCCATGCGTCTGCGTACCCAGAGAATAAAATCTTCCTTGGGAATTACAATCCGATTGCCGATTGTCAGAGAAGGAAAATCCTTTTCATGGATCAACTCATAACATGAGGAGATCGAGATTCCCAAGGTCTTTGCGACGGTTTCCGCATTCAAAAACAGCGGAAGCTCATCGTAGCTTTTGTAAACCGATTCTTTCGTATAACATGCACCTCCGTTCTCATTTTTTGTTCGTTCTGACGATCCACCTGTCCATTGTTACCATCCCCTTTGCATGAACGTCTCCCGCAAAAAAGGTGGGAGCAGTATTCTTTTTATGAATTCCTTCATCCTTGAAGGTAGACGATGTCGAGACAAAACAAGTTCCTGCCGCTCCAAAATTTTCCTCTGCAAGACCAGCGTTCCATGTTGACCGCACGCCGCCTTATGCGTTATCATTGCATACTACGAATGATCCGCGAGGAGGATTTCAAATGAACATACATTTCTGTCCTGTGTGCGGAACAAAACTGCATCTGAAAGAACAGCCCCATGAGGCGTCAGCCTTGTATTGTGATTCCTGTGAGGAGTTCCGCTTTCCCATCTTCAGCATCGCTGTGGCAGTGACTGTCCTGGATACGCCCATGGAGAACATGATCCTGATCCGGCAATACGGCGAACCCGATTCTGTTCTTGTTGCCGGTTACATAGACAAAGGCGAGACGGCGGAAGACGCAGCCATCCGGGAAGTAAAAGAGGAGCTCGGTATGACCGTGCAGAGTCTTTCCTTTCTGCGCAGTCGGTATTATGCGCCGTCGGAAACGCTGATGCTCCATTATGCCGCTACTGTCGCCGAGCAAACCGCTGTCCCGAATTGGGAGGTGGACAGTTGGGAATGGGTTCCGGTCGATAACGCCTTGGCGCTGGTGAGACCCAGCGGTTTGGCAGAGACCTTTCTAAAGGATTACGAGCAATATCGAAAGCGTGGAACTTGATAGAATCGCAGAGAGCCCCAAAGCATTCCTGGTCTATGTCAGGTTTGCCTCGGGGTTCTTCTTTGCTTTGCGGTTCAAGTAGTATTCGCTTCATCGTGCTGCCGTTCAGTAGGTTTATGCGGCTTTCGGAATCTGCATCAGTTCGTCACCCGCTCTCTTTTTTTCTTCCGCAGCGGCAGGTACGGTTTATAGAGCCTCAGCAGGTCTTGCGCACCGCCGTGACCGAGCATGGCGGCGAGCGTACTTGGATCAGCGCCGTCTCTCAGATTTCTGACCGCGCAGGTGTGCCGCAGGTCACGCAGGCGAATCCCGTCCAGCCCGCAGGCTGTGATGATCTTTCTGTGATAGCAGTAGATTTCGCCACGCGTATATGGTTTCAAGGATCCCCGATGCAGGAACAGGCCCGGTGAGCTTGGATGCGGAGCATGCTCCTGACGAAGCAGCGCCACAGTATCGGAGCCAAGCGGAATCCGGCGTGACCGTTGCCCGGCGATCATAAGGATACCCTTTTGCTCGTCAACCTCCCGCCACTGAATCTGGATCAATTCTCCGACTTTTATGCCCGTATTTATCAGGAGATGGAACATCGGCAGCTTGCCCTGCTTTTCGGCTTCGATCAGGTAATCCTCAATTTCCCGTTCGCTCAGGATGTTGGCGGTCACCTTATCTGGACATGGATACAGTCTGGTTGTGACCGGATTTCGCCGGATCAATCCGTCCTCTGCCGCCTGCCGCATGATACGCCGGAGAACAGCGCTGACATTGCGTTTGCCGGCGCTGCCGAGCGGCAGTTCGTCAAGGAAGCAAAGCACATCCTGCTCTGTCAGCATCGCCAATTCTGTTTCCCCGATGTGCGGGATAATATGGTTTCGGATCAGATACCTGTGGGCTTGCACCGTTGACGGTTTGGAGCACTTGCTGTCGTATTCTACGAGCCAGAACTCCGCCCATTCCTTTACTGTCACACTCATCTTCGCTCCATCCTCCAGGCAAACTGCATTTCCAGAAAGCTGACACCGGATATACGAGACAGGTCGCAGAGCTTGCAATGCAGAGAATAGAGCTGATGCCGGGCGTATGCTTTCCCGGTCCTCGGATGAATAAATACGGTATCGCTGTTTGGATGCTCAGCGTTCTCCCCGTGCAGCAATCGTTCGCTTTCCTCGTCCATTTCCACGGCGTGGTGCTTCCCCCGGATCACGCGCTCGGAGAAATCAACTGCGGCCCAAGGCAGGGAGATCAACTCGCTTTGCCTCAGGCCGCACTGTAGTCCGATATAAATGATGGGGTACACGTTTTCCCGCTTTGCCATTTCCAGATACTTGTTCATCTGTCCTTTTCGCAGCGGGACATATTGTATTTTCTTCATCATGGGAATCGTCCCTCCTTTGCAGCAAGGAACAATACCACAGATTGATCGGAATATCTACTGAAAGATTTGTTGCGCGTCGCAAAATCGGAAAGCGTGAGAAAACGTGAAAACTCGCTAAGATTTCGTGATGCCTAAAATCCATTAACACTGACAGACACAGAAGAAAGTAAGATCTTCAGACTGCGCCTGCATTTTTGATGATTTCTATTTTTCCAGAAGCTCCGGTTTTACAAAGGTGAACCTGTCATATTCTCCCTCATATCCGCAGACGCCCATTCGTGGAGAATTGGTAACCGGAAGCATCATTTCATGCTCGTGTTCCTCGGCGCAGGCCTCACAGTAAAACGGATTGTCTCCCTCCCACATACATTCGGCGCAGATAAAATTGGCAGGGCGACCGCACTGAGAGCAGGAATACTCCGGCGGTATGTTGCGGGCCAGCAGCCTCACCGCATTCTTTTGCTTGGTGCGCCGGGTCTCAGCGACAAAGGTAATTTTTGTCTCCGTCGTGCTGCCAAAATCATATTCATGAACAAGCTGGGTTCCCTCGGAGAAGTTATACAGCTTTTTGTTTTTCCCGATCTCCTCATACCCCGGTCCGTTAAAGGCGCTCATATGCCCGCAGCATTCCAGCCAGATATTCCGCAGGAATTGATCCACAGTGCTCAGATTGCTGCTTACCGGGACATCAAAATAGAGCCAATAGTCTTTGTCATACAAGCCTTCGGCCTTGAGCAAAAAGCATCTTTGGTCACCCTCTGCATCGCCGTGAGCTTTGAGAATATGATTCTTCATGGCGACCTTGCCCAGCGTTTTCCCGCAAAGATAACAGTTCCCTTGGGATGGCATCTCGTTTTCCTTCCTCTCTTGTGTTTTTTCATTGGGGCCACAGGTTTACCTTTACAAACTGCTGTTTCATTTTACCGTTATATCAATTTGAAATCAAGGGTATTGTTCTCTTTTTCGCTTGGCGGTGAAAATGGTGAATTTGCTTCTTGTACTTTTACGAAAGCAGAGTTAGAATAGAGTCAATGAGGATTAATCAAAACGGAGTGATACTATGTTGATATGTGAATACCCAGTCAGCAGGAACGAACTGCGGCAAATGGCATTAGCCGGATTTGGAGATATGGTAAAAGGCGTAGTTGATGTTGATCAGGAGCTTTTGGCCCTTGACGCAGATCTTCACGCTGATCTGGAAGCACTCCTCCTGTATAAAGGATCTGCTCAAAACAGTCTCTGGGGTATTAACCTGTACCCGGATGAAGACGAGGATTTCGTGGAATTCGATTCCTTAATCAACATCCGCCCCATGTCCGGAAACCGGAGCAGGGGCGTAGATGATCCAAAGATTCGGGAAAAGATATTGGAGGTCGTTGCAAAATGGACGGAGCCATGATTCAGCACAAAGATCTGGCGGAGTCCGGACGCTGGGCAGAAATGCCGTTTTCCCAGCAAATGGCCAATATCGGCAGTGAGGTTTTCCGTGCGGGAAAATGGAAAGCAAAAGGGAAAGCCGAGCGGGCACAGAACGCGGCTGATCGTGCGCTGGAGCTCCTGGATTTTACTGTGCAGTCCATGGTTCTGGAACACAGAAGCGCAAAAGAACTGCTGCGTATGCGAGAGGTGCTGTGTGATTATTTCTATGGGGAAAATCTATATGTCTCAACCGGCGAATCCCTGAACAAGTATTTTGAGCCGTTTTCCATGAAAGCCGCGCGGCAACGCCTGGAGTAAAGTTTCTCTTTGCTTTGCGGCGCAAAGGATGCGCATTTTACAGTGTCATTTACAGACGCCTGACCCACACGGCGACCCACGAGACGAAAAACGACGGCGGAGACAGTGGAGCAAAGAGGGGTAAAGAGCAAGGCGCAGCCCAGCGTAGAGTGCCGGAAATGGCAAAAGAGCTGCCGATCCCATCCCATACAGCCGTTGGTAAGGATGAGGTCCCCAGTTCGAATCTGGGTAGCAACTCCAGAAAAACGCCTGATTTTGAATGAAATCGGGCGTTTTTCTTTTGCAAAAGTTCCTTTAAATGATCTGAAAAATGGCGACTTCCTACGTTTTCCTACAAGCCCCAGGGCCTCAGTTTAACCTGCTTTTCGCCCCTCCGGCGATGGCCAGTATGAGGTCGGCCAGCTCCGGGGATTCTTTGAGCAGATGCAGGATCTGCTCTTTTTTTGCGTCCGCAGCCGAATTTTCGGCTGCATCCCCTTTCACGCCGCTGAAGAAGGTATCCTCCATCAGGCCTGCCATCCGTTTTCGGTTCTCCACAAAGGTGTGGCTGTAAACCTGGGTCACCATGGACGCCTGCGCATGGCCGGTATCCCCCTGCACCGCCTTGATATCTCCGCCGCTGACCTGCAGCTTCATGGAGGTGCTCAGGTGGCGGAGGGAGTGAAACACGACTTCCGGCAGGCCGTTTGAGACGATGAGCTCCTTGAAAGCTCTGTCGATCACTCTTCCTTCGGTCGGCCGCCCATCGTCCAATGCGATGACCATCCCGTAGTCCGAATAGAGACCATGCATCAATTCCTTCCGCTTTTCCTGCATAGCACGCTGCGCCTGCAGCGCGACGGCCACGGAATTGGGGATATAAACAGTGCGGATGCTGGACTCGGTTTTCGGGATTTTCAGGACAAGCGAGGTGTTGCTGCACTCCTTCACGTCCGGGAACTTGAAATACACATTGCCCCGGTTCATCTTCTCCAGATCCTCCAGGGAATTTTTGTAACAGCGCTTGAGCTCCTGCTTGACTTCCAGCGTGGAGCTGTTGTCCTCCAGGGACTTTTCGTCGATGTGGACGTGCTTCCACTGCAGGCCGAGAATCTCGCCCAGGCGCAGGCTGCAGCCTATGGCCAGCAGGATGCAGGTCTTCAGATTCGGGTCTGTGCAGAGGTTGATGGCCATCAGCGCCTGCTCCGGTGTCCAGACCTCCCGCCGTTTGGCCGGCATTCTGGGGAGACTGACATTCACGGCGGGGTTGATCTGGATATAGCCCCAGCGGACGGCCTGATTCAGCGCCGATCGGATGAGGCAGTGGCATTTTACAATGACGGGATACGAGATTTTTTTCTCGACGTCCTTATGCCCTGCCATAGCCTTTGCCTGGGTATTGAGCATGTTCTTATAGCATTCGTCCAGAAACCTGGGGGTGATGTCCCTGACCAGAATATTGCCGACGGCGGGCTTGATATAGTCCTCGATCCGGTGCTTTGTGAGCGAATAATAGCTGTCGCCCCAGTGCGTCAGGCCATAGGTCTGCACATACTCGTCCAGCAGATCGCTCATGGTGATGGGAATGACCTTCTGCGCCGATGCCGGAGGCATCAGATTGTGGTTTTTCCTCGCGATCTCGATCTGGGCGCAGCGCAGTCTTGCCTCTACCTCGGTGTCAAAACGTTCATAGAAAGCCTTGGGATAGCCGGGTACGCGATATTGTACCTCCCATTTGTTGCCTTTTTTACGTGGATTCATATATACTCCTTTTCACAGTGCCTTCATACTTATTGCCCAGACAACCGATCAGGAGTATCTGCTCAATAAGATTATACCTTTTTTCGCGCATTTTCGCAACAGAAACCGAACATTTTATGGATTCTTCCTCCGTTCCTCCGCCTCATCCCATAAAATGATGAGGTCGTGCGAAAAACCGCAAATTATAATGCACAAAAGCGTCCGATTTCGCAGGAAACCGGGCGCTTTCGTGTTCGTTACGTCATATTGCTATTTTTCGTTTCCTACATTTCCGCGCAAAATGTCGCAAAAGGGAGAAGCTCACCGGTCCTCGGATGAATGCCTGAGCCGGCGCAGAGGAAGTACATCGCCTCGATAAATGCGGATCTGCTTGCCGACCTTTATTGAGGGGACAGCACCGCTGCGGACATATTCATAGGCCTTGTTCCGACTGATGCGGAGCAGCTTTCCGAGTTCCGGGACGGTCATCATGACCGGGATGTCTCCCAGCTCTGAGTCCTGGATCTGTGCCTCTCTTTGCTGACGTACCAACTCATTATAAAGTTTGCTCATTGACCGTCCTCCTTCCCTTCATCCAGCTTTCCGCGCACGGAAGCCAGATAAATATTGGTTACGTCCGCCCGCTCATGCCCCAGCAGCCGGGACACTTCAAAGTGGGCATCCAGAGCACTCATGCCGTCGCCCAGCAGATCCATATATGTATCCGAGGCATAGCTGTGGCGCAGGCCGTGGAAGGTCAACGGCCGATCGTCTCCGGGGTCCTGGATCATTGCGCGCTCCCTGCGGAGAAAGCCCTGAAGCTCCTTGATCGCCCGGTCGGTCGGCTTGTCGTCCGGTACCAGCAGCTTGTGGCCGCGTTCGGTCTGGTCAAGAAGCGTTTCCAGGATGGGGCGTATATGCTCCGGGATCGGGACCGACCGGATCTTTCCGCCCTTGCCTTTCACGGTGATCATATTCTCCCGCAGCGCCTTTTCGGCCGTTGCCGTATCGATCCGAAAACACTCGTGAATGCGCAGCCCCGCATACCGGGCCAGATACAGCGCGAGGATATAGTCGTAGCGTCTCTCCGCCTGTGCCGCTGCCAGAGCGCGGTTGAACTCGGGGACCGTCCATGCGCGGTCAGCCTCCGCAAAGAGGCGCTGCTCCAGTTCGATCCCCAGCTCCGCGTTCGTCGGCAGACGGTATTTCGGGTCTGACATCTTGTCGTGGAAAAAGCGGATGGCAGAGAGATCGGTTTTGATGGTGCTGGCTGATTTCCCGTGCTCCTGCATGTAAAGCACATAGGCCACCAGATGCTTGCCGCTGATGTTCTCGATCTTCTGAAGCTGATAGTGATCGGCAAGAAAGGCGCAGAATCGTTTGAACGCCTCGTAGTAGCGGTCCTTTGTCCGGAAGCTGCCTTGCCTGTTGTGTCTTGCAAGCTTGTCCAGCTGCATGATTTGTGAACGATATATACCGGATTGTTTTATGGTTTTCATAGAAGTTGTCTCCTTTCTTCGGACCCTTTCCGACTCCGGGTCCCATCCCCACCTGCCCACGCTGTCGGAACCGCATTCTCGCGGAGCGCAGGCCGGGAGCACTGCCTCTCCCTTAAGGCAGCACCGCACAATCCGCCTTCGGCGCCTTCCGGAAAAATCGCGCTCTGATTTTGTCATTTTTTCTTGAAATACACAAAGTATTCCTGCGAAAAACTGCCTTCATCAGAACTCGATTTGTCTCGGAATTCGCTCTCGCCGAATTATGCGGTGCTGCCTTGACGGTTTTCTCGCCGTACCGCCCAACGGCTGCTTTGATTTTTGTGTGATGCTGTTTGCCCGCTGGGGGCCGGAATGTGATCGAGGCTGTCCGGTCGGCAGGAACCGGACAATTTGACTCCGGCAGCACGGCCCTTTTGCAAAAATGGCCGAATTGCCGGATTAACAAAATCGCCGACACCAGTGCCACGAAAAAGCACATGTCAGCGACTATGACCGGATCGGCGAAGAGAGCCTTCGCTTCGCGGCCGCGATATAAGTCATGCCCGGTTGGGGCGATGATTATGATATGCCCGGGGATTTGGCAAGGAGACTGTGTAATGTACAGGAGACTGTGTCAGACTGGTTTTCTGACTTGACACTGTGAATCTCAAAGAATGTCTTTGGATCCTGCTTTATATATAGCATCCGAAAAGCTGCCCGTCAACAAAAAGCGTTCGACTTTTCAGCGGCATAACCCCTTATAACCCGCCGCAATCGCGCGTTTTCAACCCGATTTTCGGCTTCACGTTTGCATTTGTCGAAAACTTTTTATATAATCCAGGCATAAATCTCGGTTTGGAGCATAGGAATTATGATTCTCAGTTTTACAGACGATCTCGATCTGGACCGGATCGCGGACAGCGGCCAGTGCTTTCGCTGGACGAAGATCGAACCCCGTACATACCGGATCATTGCCGGAAGCCGCTGCCTGTATCTCACCGCGCGGGGTGACAACCGGTACGAGCTGGATTGCAGCGAGGAGACTTTCGACGCCTTCTGGCGAAGTTATCTGGATCTGGACGAGGACTACGCCCGGATACGCGCCCGGATCGATCCCAAGTCAGACCCGTTTCTGGCTCTCGCCGCCGAAAACGAGAAGGGCATCCGCATCCTCCGGCAGGACCCGTGGGAGATGCTGGTCACCTTTATTATCTCGCAGAACCGAAACATTCCCGCCATCCGGCGCTCGGTGGAGCTGCTCGCGGAGCAGTGCGGCGAAAAGCGGGAAGACAGCCGCGGCGAGGTCTATTATGCCTTCCCCACGCCCGAGGCCGTCGCAGCCTTGAGCGAGGAAGATCTCAACCGCTGTCGGCTCGGTTATCGCTGCCGCTATGTCCACGCGGCAGCCCTCTCGGTTTTAAGCGGTGAAATCAGTCTGGAGCCGCTTCGGGAGGCAGATGAAGAGACGACCCTTGCCGCCCTGACCGGGCTTTTGGGTGTGGGGGTAAAGGTCGCAAACTGTGTCTCCCTTTTCGGGCTTCATCATCTGAACGCCTTCCCGCGGGACGTGTGGGTGAACCGCGTACTCGCCCGGGAGTATCCGAAGGGCTATCCCTTTGAAGCCTACTCCCCGTATAACGGGATCTATCAGCAGTATATGTTTGCCTGGTATCGCCATCGAGGCGAACAGGCATAGTTCACCCATTGGCACCGGCTGCCGTTTCCGCTCCGTTTCTCCCGGAAGCCGACTCGCCCGAACCCCAAAAGCCGCAGAGCAGCGGGCTTTCGCGCCCTTGCCTGCATGACTGTCTCTGTTTGATTTTTACGCAAGGTCAGTACGATGCGGTATGGAGATCATACTCTGTCAAAGGCGTTAAACCGTTGACAACCGCGGACACGACCGCTGAACTCGGCTGCGAATAACTCGCGTGTGTCCTTTCGACCCGCCCGACTGCGAGCCCTTGCCGGGGATATTGCCTGCGCTGTCGGCGCCGCGTTTTCTGACGCGGTGCGCAGGGCGGAAGCCTTGCCGCTTCCTAAACGGTGTTTACGCCATACCGTCTGAATGGCTGTTTTACCGGAGACTGTACTCCTCCATGCCGCATGGCCGATTGACTGCCGGAGCATGAGAAAGATGGCGGCTGACGAGGAGCCGGACAACATACGAAAAAACGCCGGGCTGGCAAGAACCCGACAAGTGAAGGTGCACCGCGCTGTGAAAATCGGAGCATACGCGGCGTATATTTGGCTCTTTGAGCCCTGAGACAGGACGCTGGGCGTCAAAAGAGAGACTGTGGCTGCATATAGCAGACTGGGAAACTGTTATCTTATTTATATCATATCTCAGAACAGGGGTCAAATTTCAGCCTCCGCGCAAAACGGCACTGCCCAAATCTCCGAAAAGACCGGGCAGTGCCGCTGTTATATATCCGGGAGTCTGCAAAAAGTGAATGCACGTTCAATGCTCATTCAATGCACGTTCAATGCACGTTCAATGCACATTCGTACGTTCAATGCACGTTAAATGCGCGTTCAATGCGCGTTCAATGCGTTTACAATGCGCACAAGCGTAGTAATGCGTTTTTTATGCGTGTAAAAAGAGCAATGCGTTTTCTGTGCGCGCAATAAGAGTAATGCGTTTTCTATGCGCACACAATGCGTCTTCTGTGCGTGAAATACGTATTCTGCGAGTAAAATACGTATTCTGTTCGCGTGAAATACGTATTCTGCGAGTGAAATACGTATTCTGTTCGCATAAAATACGTATTCTACACGCACGGTCCATTCCCGCGGCTGATATTGACTCCAATGAGATCTATGCCGATTCTCAGTCTGGAGGAAGGCCTTTCTCAGACGAGTGCAAAAAGCCGGCTATAGTCTGCCGAGACCAGGTATCAATGCGATTCGAAGACTCTATGTACATACAACTATACATTAGTGTTCATACAACTATACATAAGCCTCAGAATCGCTGCTCTATTACATCTCCTGAGCATTCGCATGGGCGTAGAAAATCCGCCGCGGGTGACGGCTCAGGATCTGGCCCCAGTCCTTTTTCAGTCTGGGGTTCTCTTCATACCCATTCAGATAAGAATACGGTTCCAGATCGCCGACGATGCAGTCTCCGTCATCCAGAAGGATCGAGATGCTGTCCTCGCTGTGGCTGGGGGTATGCACGATCTCGCCGCCGATGCCCAAGCTATGCAGGAATGCACGGCTCTCCTCGCAGGGAAGGACCTTTGCCGCTGTTTCGTCGATCGGCACATAGTGAAGCCGCTTGTCTCTTGAAAAAATCTCATCCGGGAAGTGCAGGAAGCCGTGCTGAACGTCAGCAACCAGCAGGACAACGCCCAGCCTTTGAAGCTCCCCAATGATCCCGACGTGATCCGGGTGATAGTGCGTAGCCAGCACATAGGAGATGTCCGAAATCCCCAGGCCGGCCGATTTGATCGCCTTGAAAAACTGCGGCAGCGTGCCTGCCCAATCCGTGTCGATCAGCAGCCCGCCCTTCGCACCGGGGATGTAAAAGGTGTTCGTATTGCCATAGCGAAGCTTTATCATCTTTCCCGCTCCCCCGCTATTTCCGCTCGGAAAACACATAGGCCTGCTCGATCCAGGAAAGGAGCTCTTCGTCCAGCTCCTCAGGGGAGCCGATGACAAGATGCGTGGTCCAACGTCCCGGATAAACCTCGGTCTTTACAGCGACACGCTCAGAATCCAGCGCATACGGTAGCCCCATCGTCAGCGTCAGCCACCTCTCCGGCAGCTCCGCCTTGCGCCTGACCCGGGCAAATGACACGCAGGCAAAGACATGCTTATGATAATAAGTGATCTGTGTTTTCTGTACCCGCTTTTGCATCTCCGGGAAGTGCTCAATCAGCTTGTCTTCCATGGCGGTAAAGATGGGCAGCGTGTCCCGGTGGGCATCGAAAAACATGATGGTGTCCATATCGAGTTCCGGCATCTGTGTCTCAAGCCTCCCGCAGTTTGATCGTGACATGGACGGTGTCGCCGTCAGATTTTCCCAGACGCTGTCGAATCGCTTTCAGGACGCCGATCATATAGCAGATGCTGCCGTCTGCGTTTTTAAGGCCCATATTCACGATGCTCCCGTCATAAGGGATCCCGTCAAAGGTCGCATGGACCTTCACGCGCCCCTTGCCGAATTCCTTGCGGATGTCCCACGGGAAAACCACATAGGCCCCGCCGTTATCCGCGTTTTCATGCAGAATCGCGTCATAGCTGTAGATCTGATCCATCCGAATTCACCTCGAACAAGTGGTAAGTGCATTATAGCATAGACGCACATTAAAAAGCAAAGTACAGGGTTCAACATCGTTTTCTGTTGTGAACCGGAGGAATATACGATATACTTACTTCAAACACATTACAGAAAGACGGGATATACATGAACTCGATTCAAGGAATCCGATATATCGTAAACAAGTCGCCTGACCATGGAAAGGGACCGGCTTTTCTCAGTCCGGCCGAGACCGCATCTGTTCAAGCGTTTCATGAAGCACTGCCAGAGTATGCACCGACTGCACTTGTGCCGCTGCCTGAACTGGCCGAAAGCCTCGGGATCAGGGCTGCTTTTATCAAGGATGAATCCACGCGTTTCGGTCTGAAGGCGTTCAAGGGGCTCGGCGGGTCCTACGCGGTATTCCGCGCCGTCTGCGAGAGACTGGGTCTGGATTATCGTGAGACGAGTATCGAAGAACTGCAGGCCGACAAGGTTCACCGGCAAATCGCAGAGCTGCACTTTGTTACGGCGACAGACGGCAATCACGGAAAAGGCGTGGCATGGGCCGCGGCGAAGCTCGGCTGTCAGGCGCATGTATACCTCCCGAAGGGCTCGGTAGCGGCACGTGCCCAGGCCATCCGGGATATTGGGAAAACAGAGGCTGTTATCACCGAATGGGGTTATGATGACACCGTCCGTTACGCCGCAAAACTGGCGGATGAACACGACTGGGTACTGATTCAGGATACCTCCTGGCCGGGGTATGAGGACATCCCGCGCACGATCATTCAGGGCTATACAACCACGTGCCGGGAGGCATCCGCGCAGTTGGAGGAACTGGGGCTTGCCCCGACGCACGTCCTCCTGCAGGCGGGGGTCGGCGCGATGGCCGGCGGCGTTCTCGGCTGGCTGAGAAACCGGTACTCGGATTCCGATCTGACCGCGGCGATCGTAGAGCCGACGGAGGCCGCCTGTGTTTTTGAATCGGTGGCGGCGGCTGACGGGAAAACACACCCGGCAGCCGGGAGCGGCAGGACGATCATGGCAGGACTCAACTGCGGCGAGGTCTGCCCGCTCACCTGGCCCATCCTGCTCCGCCAGGCAGACGCCTGGTTCTCCTGCCCGGATCAGGTTGCGGTACAGGGGATGCGTTACTTAAGCAGAGCCGGTGTCGTCTCCGGCGAATCCGGTGCGGTCACCGCCGGGCTCGCGTCTTTGATGGCGCAGGATACTTTTGCGGATGTAAAGCCGGCACTCAAGTTCAACCGCGATTCGGTTCTGCTCCTTTTCAGTACCGAAGGAGATACCGATCCGGAGGCTTATCGGGAGATTGTAGGGAGGACAGGGACATGACGGATCTGGAGATCATGCAGCACGCAAGTGCTATGTGGAAACACATCATGGCGGAAATGTTAAGATGAAGAGATTGCTTGACAAGCATCCTGATCGATACAAACAATTTCTGTTTTCAATCATGCAAATTCTGCCAAAAACCATAACAGAAGACAGTGTGATCAAGGCAGAAAGCTTATACAAGAAAAAGCTTATGAGCCTTCGGTTTGGGCTGGATGAGAATTGATGGAGGTCCTCAACATGGCTAAAGGATTAATTGATACGATTCTTGATTCAATCTTTGACGAGAACTGGGTAGGCTGCCGTGGAGAAAAACTCACAGAACGGGAGTTGAAATTGGTCAATCTCTTCGGTCGGAAAGGGAAAACGCTGCGCAATCTATATGTGCCCAAAGATAACGGGGAAACATCGGAAATTGATGTAGTCTATATTACCCAAAAAGGTATCTTCGTCTTCGAGAGCAAAAACTATTCCGGATGGATCTTTGGGGATGAAAAAGGAATGTACTGGACTGTTTCATTGCCAAACGGCCAGAAAAATCGCTTTTATAATCCCATCAAGCAGAACAGAACACACTTGAAATGGTTGGGCCAATTTCTCGGTGCTGATGTTCCGCTTTTCTCAATAGTTGTTTTTTCTGAGCGGTGTGAACTAAAGAAGATATCAGTTGAAAGTAACGACATAAAGGTTATTAAGAGGGATCGAACGTACGCAACTGTACGGGAGCTTTGGGAAAAGTCAGACGACGCCCTTTCAGAGGATCAGATTACCGCTTTGTTTGAGAAGCTGAAAGTCCTCACAAATGTGGATGAAGCTGTCAAGCTTGCTCACATAAGGGATATTGAGTACATGAAAAATCGCCCTGCAAAGAGAGTGCCGCTGGAAAAAACGTCTAAAAACACAGGGTTGGAGCAGGCACCTCAGAGGTTTGGGGAAAAGATCTGTCCTCGCTGCGGTAAGCCACTGGTATTAAGGACGGCAAAGAAAGGCGACCATGCCGGCGAGCAGTTCTATGGCTGCTCCGGCTTCCCGGGGTGCAGATATACAGAGAACGCATGAAACTGGTATTAAAAACCCGGCTGCATACTTTTGATCGTATGCAGCCGGGCAATTGCTTTTTTAACTGCCGGACGCTCCGCAGTTTTTTATGTGTTTCCCGGCTTTGAATTACGCCGACGGGACAAAGTGATCCATAATCTTTGAGAGCGGTTTGAACAGGATCAAAACCGTAAGGAAGTTGGAAACAGCGTGAATGAGATCGTAAGGGATCCCGGCGATCCACATGGCGGCATAGCTTCGCCAGCCGCCCGTGATGGCAAAGTACCCGATGTACATCAGCGGCCCGAAGAGAAGCCCGTACACGCCCGCAAGGACAGCCCACACAAGCGCCGATTCGTTCATGCGAAAGAGCATGGCCAGCACGACCAGCACAGGCCAGATGTAGAGATATGAAAACCACCAGATGCTGAACCCGAATATCAGCCCTTCCAGCAGAATATACACGCCGACCGCGTATAGCGCCCGCCAGCCAAAATACACCGTCACGAGGATGATCAGCAGCGCGTTGAGATTCACATTGGGGATCGACGCGAGGACTGTTTTGACGGAAAACATCAGGGCGGCAAAGAAAGCGAGAATACAAAGCTCCCGTACGCTGAGCTTACCCGACGGTGTAGGTGAACTCATAGTGCTCTCCGTCGGAAATCACGGTGCTGTCAACGCCCGTGTCAACCCGCTCTCCGCCCTTAGTGAGGCACCACCAGGACCGATCCCGATCCCAGTCGGCAGTCTCTCCGTCCACCGTGTTCACCATAAGGCCATAGGGACCGTCCTCACCGGAAATCAGCCCATCTGCAGATTTGAGGGCTTCGCCCAGGTTTTCGGCGTCCGTGTTTATGGGAAAGGTAAAGGATGCTCCGTCGCCGTGTATGACCTCCAGCGTGATCGACTTTGTACCTTGAACGGGAGCCGGGCGATTAAAATGCCAGACCAGGAATATGGCAAGCAGCAGAACGATAAATACAGCGAAAGCGATGATTTGCTTTTTCTTCACGGCAAGGATTCCTCACATTTCTGTTGACGATTATGCCCGGTCATTATAGCGCAGCAGGCTGTCATTTGCAATGCCGTTTGCGTATCCGCAGAGCGGTATCAATTGATGCTTTTATCTTTTTTCGGCTTGTGGTATATTTTTGGTATTGAAACGAAGGGAACCCGATTCATCCGCATTTCTGTGTGATTTTGGAAAGGAGCAGCACCATGATTTTTGACACACCCATCTGCATTGGGCAGCTGGATATCCCCAACCGTCTTCTCATGCCGCCGATGCAGACGAACAAAACCGACCGCGGCCATGTGACTGCGGAGCTGGTGCAGTACTATCGTGACCGCGCTGTATACAGCCGCCCCGGCATTATCATTACCGAGCACAGCTGCATCGCGGAAAGCGGACGCGCGGCGGAGGGGCAGCTCTCCATCGCATCGGATGCGTACATTGAAGAGCACCGGCAGCTCACCGATGCGATCCACGCAGGCGGGAGCAAGGCTTTTGTACAACTCAACCACGCCGGCAGCAACGGGATCGGCGAATCGGTCTCTGCAAGCCCGGTAACGATTCCGGCCAAGAAGCTGACCCGCCGCCCGCGGGAGCTGACTGCGGACGAGATTCCTGAGATCGAAGCTCAGTTTGCGGCAGCGGCAGCAAGAGCCGTTCAGGCCGGGTATGACGGTGTTGAAATTCACTGTGCGCACGGCTATCTGCTCAACCAGTTCTATTCTCCGATGACCAACAAGCGCAAGGACGCCTATGGCGGGAGCCTCGAAAACCGGCTTCGGTTTACGCTGGAAACGGCAGCGCGGGTGCGTGAGGCTGTCGGTCCTTCTGTGCCCATTGCCGTGCGTCTCGGCGGAGCGGACTATCTTCCCGGCGGGTCAAAGGAAGAGGACGCCGCTGAAGGCGCTGCTCTGTTGGAAGCTGCCGGCGTCGATCTGATCGACCTGTCGGGCGGGATGTGCTTTTTCTTCCGTCCGGGCCATCTGGAAGCGGGTTACTTCTCTTCCATGTCGAAAAAAGTCAAGGCACGTGTTTCCGTTCCGGTTCTGCTGACCGGCGGCGTTCAGCACGCTGCCGATGCGGAGAAGCTGCTCAATGCGGGCAAAGCGGATCTGATCGGTGTCGGGCGTGCGCTGCTGAAGGACGCGCACTGGCGAGAGACCGCATAAGTGAGGAGACTTTTGAATGATGGAACTCAAGGAGCTTCTCGCATGGTTTGATCAGGGCGGCTCGTTTGGCGAAGATCCGGAAGTCGTTGCGTGCATGCGCAGATATATTCAGGAAAACCGACGTCTGCTGTTTGAGATGAACAATCTCTGGCATGAGGATCAAAACGAGATCACGGAGCTGTTCAGAAAGATCACAGCAAAGCCGGTCGGCGAGGGTGTGCGGATCGAGACGCCGTTCCATACCGATTTTGGAAAGAACATCACACTCGGAAACCGCGTTTTCATCAATGCCGGCTGCAAGTTCCAGGACCAGGGCGGCATCGTCATCGGTGACGGTTCGCTGATCGGACACAATGTGGTGCTGGCCACGCTGGACCACGACCTTGCACCGGAGAAGCGGCACATCCTCCATCCGGCACCGATCCGCATCGGGAACAATGTCTGGATCGGCGCGGGGGCTGTGGTCACAAAGGGTGTGACAATCGGGGACAATTCCGTCATCGCCGCCGGAGCCGTGGTGACCCGCGACATTCCTCCGAACGTGATTGCGGCAGGCGTCCCCGCGAAAGCTCTGCGGGAGATCTGAAACGTAGTATACCCGGTACGATTTGCCTGCCGGGTGTACGATCTCAAGCTTCCGTTTTCAAGTTTCTTGTGATACAATACGGAAAAATGAGGTATTGAACCGGACATGCTTCACTGTTCACGATCAAAACCTTGCAGGAGGAAAAGCGTATGATGAAAAAGAGAAAACTAAGTCTTACGGTAACTGTTATCGTTTTGCTGATGCTTGTGTTCACGTCCGCCTGCTTTGCGGAAACAGACGGAAAGGAAACACCCAAGACCGGAATCATCGGTGCAATGGATGAGGAAGTCAATTCTCTGAAGGAGGCACTGGAGGAGAAGAGAATCAGCACCATTGCGGGAATGGAGTTCTGTGAAGGCAGGCTCGACGGCGCAGATGTGGTTGTTGTGAAATGCAGCGTGGGAAAGGTGAATGCCGCGGCCTGCACCCAGATCCTGATCGACCGGTTTGGCGTTGACCAAATCATCAATACCGGGGTTGCCGGTTCTCTTGACGCCGCCATTGACATTGGGGATATTGTTGTATCCACAGAGGCCGTACAGCATGATATGGATGTGACGGCGCTGGGATTTGCACGCGGCGAGATCCCGTACAGCGAGAAGTCGGTATTTCCCGCGGACGAAGAAATGCGCGCGCGTGCATTGGAAGCCGTCAGGGCTGCCGCGCCGGAGGTCCATGCGTTTGAAGGCCGCGTGTGCAGCGGCGATCAGTTCATCGCCTCCCGTGAGCAGAAGGAGTCCATTCTCTCCTCTGTCGGCGGTCTGTGCTGTGAAATGGAAGGCGCCGCGATCGCGCAGGTCTGCAGTCTGAACGGGACGCCCTTTGTGATTATCCGTGCCATCTCGGATAAAGCGGATGATTCGGAAGAGATGTCCTATGTTGAGTTTGAACGGGCTGCCGCAGAAAACTGCGCCGCGATCACGCGGTATATGATTGCCCATCAATGAACGGAGGCCGAAGAATGAAGCTTCACGGAAAAATACTCGGCGTGTCCGAAAAATGCTTTTACGCCGTCGTGCTGGCATGTGCGCTCGGTATCCTTTTGGGCTCCTTCTTTGATTTTCAGATCAACGAAAGGCTTGCCAATGTTACGAAGCTCGGCTCTTTCTTCGCCGCGTATGGCTGCTATTTTTCCTACTGCCTGTATCCGGCGGCGGGAATGTGCCTGTACAAGGGGCTGAAGAAAAAGGGCTTTTCCATGGCGGGGACAGTGCTGCTGATCATCGGCTGGTTCCTTGCAGTCTATTATACGAATACCTACAGCGGCGGCAAGCTGCGTGATCTGCTGTTCCATTACAAAGCCGGTGAGTCATCGCCGTGGCTTTCCGTCCTGAACTGGCTGATCATTGCGGTGCTGTACGTGTGGCCGATGCTCCTGTGCAGCAAAATCCTGGATGAAAAGGATGCGGACAGACTGATTGCAGTCGGGGCCGCGATCCTGATTGCGGGCGTTGTCTCCGACAATGTCAATCTGTGGCTCAAGCAGCTTGCCTCCCGCCCGCGGTACAAGTACCTGATCACGCTGGATGATCCGGGAAGCGCGTATCGCAGCTGGTGGCAGATGGTTCCGAATCTCGCCGGCAGCAATGACAGCTTCAAATCCTGGCCCAGCGGCAATATGACCATAGCGGCCATGATGTTCTCACTGCCCATGCTCGCGGACGTGACGAAGAAGAGAAGCGAGGGCAGAAATTTCCGCTGCTTTATCGTCGCCTGTGCCTTCGTGCTGCTCTACGGCTATAACCGCATCCACATGACCAATCATTTTCTCACGGATGTATGCTTTGGGACGCTGATCACCTATCTGATCCATGCGGTCGTGAGCAAGGCGCTTTTGCCGACGGATAGACTGACAAAGTAACGCGCCGGGAAGCTGGAGGAACCCCGAACATGAAAAGAATCGTTTGCTTAGTATCGTTGATTGCCATGCTGCTGTGCGGCTGCGGGGCACGCCCGAAAAGCAAGGATCAGGCGTCTTTTTCCCATTGGAATGCTGATGCCCCGGCGCTGAATGCACTGATCGAGTATGTGCATGCCGTGACGGACAAGGCGTCGCCCGACTACATCCCGCCGGCAGACCGTATCGCCACCTTCGATATGGACGGCACGCTGATCGGCGAGCTGTTTCCGACCTATCTGGAGGATGTCATGCTGATGCGCCGGATCTTTGACGATCCCACTTATACGCCGGACGAGGACATGGTTTCCTTCGGCCTCGTCATACGCGATCATGCGGTGGACAGAACCTTCCCGGCAGGTTTTGAGTACGAGTTCTCCAGCCATCTGGCCAAGGCCTTCGCCGGAATGACGCCGGAGGAATACGACGAATATGTGACACAGTTTCTTGCTACCCCGGTGGACGGATTTGAGGGCATGACCTATGCGAAAGGATACTATCTGCCGATGGCGGAGGTCATTGCGTATCTCCTGCAAAACGACTTCAAGTGCTATATTGTATCAGGCAGCGATCGCTTCACCATTCGCACCTTTATCAAGGGCGTGTTTGATATCCCCAGCGAAAACTGCATCGGCTCTGACGCGAAGCTGGAAGCAAAAGACCAGGGCGGGGCTGAGGACTATGATTATCAGTTCACCGGTAATGATATCTTGGTACGCGCAGAGCAATTACTGGTAAAGGATGTCAAAACAAGCAAGGTTCAGCAAATTGCCCGGGAGATCGGCAAGCAGCCGGTACTCTCCTTCGGCAACAGCTCCGGCGACGTGAGCATGCACAACTATGCCCTGTATCATAACCGTTACAAGAGCGCGGCGTTCCAGCTGATTGCCGACGATGACGTCCGTGACTACGGCCACCCGGAGAAGGGTCCGGAGCTTCGCAAGCAATGGGAGGACATGGGCTTTCATGTGATTTCCATGCGCGACGACTGGAAGACGATATACGGCGAAAACGTCGTCAGGACCGGTGAAATTCACTGGTACAAGGATTATGCGGACGACAAGATATCCGAAAAAATAAGCGGTATGGCTGACTTTGCCAATGTCGCTTAGCAGTTGATTTCCCCAACAGAATGAGAAGCCAGCCCATCTCTGCTCAACAGGCAGAAATGGGCCGGACTTTTATTTGATGGCAGAAGTCATAAGGATTGAAGACCACAGATCATGTTCAGCAGACTCAAATAGAAATCTTTGACGTCCCGCTTTCTGGTCAGCCCGCCGTGGATCATCATGTGATCGCCGATGAAGGTCGGGCAGATATTCCATACGCCGGGTCGAATGCTGTTCCTGTTTAATTCCTGCTGCGGCTCTCCGAACGGCGCTTTGGCGGAAATCAAATTGACAAGGCCGTCGTTTTCATGCCACGCGCCGTCGATCACGGTTCCGCCCTTCGTGACGCCGGAGTAGCATCCGATCTGACAGGAGCGCTTGACAAAGAAGGGATCAGTCAGCTTGAGGATCGGTCGGTGTGTGCCGTCTTTCGTCGCTTTTGTTGAGCTGCAGGGCACGGAAAAATAATAAACGTCGGGGAAGGTCGTCAGATGCCGGTTCATTTCTGCGGCGGCATCTATATGCATGTCATAGTCGGCAAAGTCGCGCGGGTCCCGGCCGTCTCTCACAGGGACGACCCGCTTGCTCATGACCTTTGCAAGCTGCGTGCTCCACCAGGGTGCCTTCACCCGGAGCGGGTCAAAGCTTGCATCTTCAAGCATATCATAGGCGGTTGTGCCGTTTAAGGGAGAGGCAAACACAACGATGCTGTGTATTTTGCCATTGAAGCCGCCGTGGAAGAACGGCGACAAATCGTCTGCCTCAGTGGCTTCGATCTCTTCCTTTGCACCGTTCACAAGGATTTCCGAAAAGAGACGCACGGTTGCCCCGCCGAAAGAGTGCCCGATCAGGACAAGCTGCGTATCGCTGTCCCACTGCGCGATCAGGGGATGATCCGAAAAGTCCCGACCGAAGCGGTCATGGCCATACTTCCTGCTGTGGCAGACGCCATAGTCCACTCTGGTTCCGGCGAGCTGCGCATAAAGCTCACAGGCGCGGTCCCACGCGCTCCCGTGGGGAGAAACCGAAGCCGCAGCGCAGTCAAACCCCTTGTCACGGAGGTGTTGCATCAAATCGCCGCCTCGCATCCCCCAATAGGGCTTTTCCTGATACTTCTCATCATAGCTGCCCCATCCGGCAAGGCCATGGACAAAGATATACCGAAGCATGGTTTTACTCTCCTTATCGTGGTGTTTTTTATAACTATATCATAAAGAGCTTGCTTTTGAAATAGAAATCTTGCGGAAATTCATAAACGGATTGTCCCGAGACTGTTTCACTCGCCTCCGGGCAATCCGATTATCCTTATACTTGTGGTAAATCGACCAGCACTTCATTTGATTTCTTGTTCCAGAGCATCAAACTCAGGCGTGGAGAAGAACTCCGCGAGCGTGATGTCCAGCCCATCGCAAATCTTTTTTATGGTCAGGATTTTGGGATCGGTGCTTCTGCCGTAAAGGATATTCTTCACAGAAGACGGCGGCAAAGCGCACATCGTTGCGAGTTTGTTGATAGAAATATTGCGTTCTGCGCAGAGCATGAGAATTCGATTCTTAATTGCCGTGATCGTGTCCATACCATCGCCGCCCTTTCTCTTGCAAGCATATAGAATTCAGCTTGCAAAAGTAGGCTATGCGTGCTACTATTTAGGCTATACATAGCCTAAATTTACAATAGAGGGATAGAGTATGGACAACGCAAAGGATTTGCTTATCGCGTCAGCAGCGCGGCTTTACAGCATGGGCATCGACCTGGAAGCCGCACGGGATCGGCTCCGGCAATTGGTCGAGCAGGGCGTGCCTTATAACTCCAACGAAATGAAGCAGGCAGTTTTGGACTTCAAGGAGCTGGAACGACAGTGGAAAGAGCTGGAGAGGGAGCATTTGGAGTTAAGAGATGAAGTGGTAAAAAAGCTGATTCAAACGAAATATTGAAATAATTGATTCCCCAGTCTATATATGGTAATATAAATGATAGAATACAACTTTACCGATTAGATATTACTTCTGTAAAAGAAAGGGGATCATCCGATGGAAAAGAAAAAAGCTAATTTAGGCGCTGCCGCTGCGGGTGCTGGAAAGGCTGCTGCCGGATTTTTTAATAAAGCAAAAAGCACCGTCGTCAATGCACTAGACCAAAATGGCGATGGCGAATTCAGTTTGGAAGATGTCTCTGTCCTCACAAGTTCTGTCAAAGCCGCTGTAAAAGAAAGCAGTGACAAATGGACTGACAAGCAGAGTCAATTGAAAAGAGAAAAAGATTTAAAAACACTACGACCGCTGTTTGAAAAAGACGTTGACAAGCCTGATTTTTCTCTTCCTAAGCTCATTCGCGTTGCCGAAATGGATGAAAAGCATGCAGAAAGTGAAGCTTGTCAGGATTCGATTGGGTATATCTTTACGGGCAAAGGTCTTGATGTTATGACGATTTACCCAAACCGAATTACAGATTTTGACTTAAGGTTTTATCCCGATATAGAGAGTGAAATGTACTATGTTGATCCCACGGACCGCGATCACTATATTGCCCTTGATAACTACTATAACTATTTAAAGATAGCTCGTATCAGTGAGCTGCAAAAGATCGCACAGGATTTAGGTGCCAAACATTTTCGTGTAACTTACAAGGAACATCAAAAGGCAATTAATGCGAATGATGCAAAAGCCAAAATCAATGCCAAAGCCCCTGGAAAGGCAACCGGTAATATGGATGCTGAACATCACCGGATAGAAGACAGTTTTTCAAAAATTGAAATAGCGGCTGAAATGGAGTGTATTGGGCATAAACCAACTGAACCTAATTTGGTTTATTTCCGAAAAGATCCTCAAATTCAGAATTTGGTGTCTCTGCGTATGTCTGACAACGCCATGACTCACCAAGTTTATACGCTTGAATTGTGCAACTCCTCTGGGATAAAAGTGAAAGATGCGATTAAGATTGATGCAGCTTTGTCCGCAATGAAGATTGATGGAAATGCTTCTATAACGAGTGAAGCACAAAAGGAAATGCGAAGAATCTTTGAGTATGAAATAGATTTCTGATTCCTGTCCTTGCAAAATTTACAGCCCCTATAGTAGAGCACCGCTCGGGTATGACCCGGGCGGTGTTCAACTATAGAAAGGGTGAACATCTTGGCACAAGCAACTTATGAAGCGGTGGGAATGCGGCTGCGTGTGGAGCTCAAAGCGCTGCGGCCGGAGGATCTGGCTGGCTTTCTTTCCCGCAATGCGGACGAGCTGATCCGCAGCGAGCATCCCTTCGCAGACTACATGCGCGAGAAATGCAAGGAGAAAGGCATTTTGCAGCAGGACGTGTTCCTCGCCGCCGACCTGCCGGAGCGCTACGGCTACAAGCTGGTATCTATGCAAAAGCACACGACCCAGCGCGACACGATCCTGCGTCTTTGCCTTGCGGCGCGCTTCGATCTCAATGAGACCGATGAGGCGCTGATCCTCTACGGCATGGCGCCGCTGCACGCGCGGCTCCCCCGCGACGCGGCCTTCATTGTGGCGATCCAAAACCGGGTCTATGACATTCACGACGTGGACGCGATCCTGCGGCAAAACGATCTCCCGCCCTTCCTCACATGAAAATCTGCCCCGTTGCCCCCAAACAGGGGTCAACGGGGCAGGCTGCATTTTGGTATACTTTGCATGATAAAACTGAAATCAGGAGGTACATCATGAAAAGACTGTTATCCATGCTTCTCGTTTTTGTTCTTGCGCTGGCTGTCCTCTCGCCCACAGCGCTCGCCGATTCCGGGCTTCGGCAGTACAGCGACAGCGAGCTCCGGCAGCTCTATGAGGCGGTGCGGCAGGAAATGAAAAGCCGCGGGCTCAAGCTCCAGCAGGATATCACCCTGCGCGAGGGCAAGTACATCGTGGGCGATGACATCATGCCCGGCACCTACACGCTCAAATGCGCGGAGACCTCCGGCGACACCTACGGCGGACTGTACTCCTCGCTGGGCGATCTCTACGGCGGAGTGGACAGTGCTCTGGGCGGTCTGATGGGCTCTCTCGGCGGCATGATGAGCGACATCATCAACACTGAGGTTGAGATCATCGGCGACTACGGCACGGTGCTCAAATCCTACGAGCTCAAGGCCGGCGACTCCATCCAGCTCACGCTCTCCGAAAACACCGCCCTGAAAATCAGCGAAGGCACCTGCATCCTGAGTACAGAGTGAAGCCCAAAACCTGATACAAAGCACAGCGCCGACCGAGGCGAACCCGGCCGGTGCTGTGCTTTTTATTGTAAATTTCTCGATAAAACTTCACTATTCAATAAACATCGTATCTTGCATAACAGAGTAAGCATTTTGCGCCTTATGCTTTACATCCCAATACGATCAACCCATGATTGCAAGTATCCCCGGTATGTGGTAGACTGACAAAAGAAAGCCCGAAACTGTCGCGCAAAGGAGAACAGCAAGTCCACCGTCGCCCGGGTCCGGGCACATAGAAAATAAACGGACGAATGCCGCTGCGGGTTTTCCCGGAACGGCATCTGAGGAGGCAATAAAATGATGTGGTTTTGGTTAGCTCTCGGGTCTGCGGTCTTTGCCGCGCTGACATCCATACTGGCAAAGCTGGGCATTGAAGGGGTTGGCTCCAATCTCGCAACTGCGATCCGCACGATGGTCGTGGTGGTCATGGCGTGGGGGATGGTTTTCCTTACAAATCAGCAGGGCGGCATCCGGTCGATCGACCAGAAAAGCTGGATCTTTCTGATCCTGTCCGGCCTTGCCACGGGCGCTTCATGGCTCTGCTATTACAAGGCTTTGCAGCTTGGAGATGTGTCCAAGGTCGTCCCGATCGACAAGCTCTCCGTCGTCATCACGATCGTGCTGGCCTTTGTTTTTCTGCATGAAAAAGTGACAACCAAGTCCGTACTTGGCTGCATTCTGATCGGCGCGGGAACGCTGCTGATGGTTTTGTAATCTACGATTGTGAGGATAAAACGATGCACTATACCGGCAATATCTATCGTCCGCCCTTCGAGGCGCGGTCCCTGCTGCTGCAGGTGACAACGGGCTGCTCCCATAACCGATGCAGCTTCTGCACCATGTACCGGGACACGCCCTTTCATATGGAACCCATGGAGCAGATCGAACAAGATCTGGAGGAAGCCAGCCTGTTCTATCCGAACACGCGGCGCGTATTTCTGGAAAGCGGTGATCCCTTCGTGCTGCCTGCGGACCGTCTGGCAGAGATTGCACGACTGATCCATGAAAAGCTCCCGGAGGTGGAGACCATCGCCATGTACGCCTCCATCAAGAACATCCGCGGCAAGTCGGATGATGAGCTGCGGAGACTGAGGAAGCTCGGAATCAATGATTTGAATATCGGTGTGGAGAGCGGATATGCCCCCGCGCTGAAATACATGAACAAGGATCACACTGCCGACGAAGCGGTGTATGAATTGACACGGCTCAAAGAGGCCGGGATGGATTTCGGTCTGAATCTGATCCTCGGCTGTGCCGGTTCCGGGAACGGAGAGGCCAACGCCATTGCCACGGCAGAGCTTGTAAACCGGGCGCAGCCGAACCTGATTTTTACCGGCACCATGCACTCGGAGCCGGGCTGCCCGCTGGATGAAGACATCCGCAGCGGCGCTTTTGTGGAGAACACAGTGGCCGAATATCTTGACGAGACAGAGGCGCTGGTCAGCCGTCTGGAGCTTGAGCACTGCCGCTACTTTTCCCTGCACCCGTCCAATATTGTCCGCGTGGACGCCGTGCTGCCCCGCGACAAGACGGAGCTGCTGCGTGAGATTCGTCTGACGCGAGAACGCATGAGTGCGGAAACGCTCGCCTCCCGTCCACGCCGTTTCGGCGAGGGCGCGGTGCTGCTGTAAAAAAGAAGCTGTTTATTGCTCAGGAGGGCAGAATCATGGCCTTTGACTTCAAAAAGGAATACAAAGAATTATACATGCCGAAGAACACGCCGGAGATCGTGACTGTGCCCAGGGCCAATTATATCGCCGTCCGGGGCCAGGGCGATCCCAATGTGGAGGGCGGCGCCTATCAGGCGGCCATCGGGGTTCTCTACGCGGTGGCCTACACGCTCAAAATGAGTTATAAGACCGATCACCGGATCGAGGGCTTTTATGAATATGTGGTTCCGCCGCTGGAGGGCTTCTGGTGGCAGGACGGTATACGGGGCGTGGACTATTCCGACAAGGCCGGGTTCCTCTGGATCTCCGTGATCCGTCTTCCGGACTTTGTGACGGAGGCGGATTTTCGCTGGGCTGTGGAAACGGCGGCAAAGGAGAAAAAGCTCGACTGCTCGGCGGCGGAGTTTCTGACGGTTGACGAGGGTCTGTGCGTGCAGATCATGCACATCGGCTCCTATGACGACGAGCCCGCGACGGTGGCGGTCATGGATCGATTTCTTCAGGAAAACGGGTATGAGAACGATCTCAGCGACACGCGGCTGCATCATGAAATCTATCTTTCGGACGCGCGGAAGGTCGAGCCCGCCAAGCGCAAGACCGTGATCCGGCACCCGATCCGGAAGGTGCCGCAGGCGGATTGTGCGGTTACTTAAAAAGAACAACGATCAGGAGGCCCGCCTTGGATCCAAAGGAATTTGAAAAACAATATATGCGCAGGCTGAATGCCCAGCAGAAGGAAGCGGTATTTGCCGTGGACGGGCCGGTACTTCTGCTGGCGACGCCGGGCAGCGGGAAAACCACCGTGCTGGTGACCCGGCTGGGGTATATGATTCTTTGCAGGGGAATCGATCCGAAATCCATCCTGACAATGACCTACACCGTCGCGGCGACGAAGGACATGAAGAGCCGCTTTGTTGCCTTCTTCGGTGAGGCCGCCGCGGAAGGGCTCCAGTTTCGCACGATCAACAGTGTCTCCAAATCTATTATCGACTACTTTGGCCGCAGCCACGCAGGCCGCGCGCCCTTTGATCTGGTGACGGATGAGGGAGAGCTCAACCGCCTTGTCCGTGAAATCTGCCAAAGTGTAAACGAGGGCTACCCGGAGGACAGTGAGATCCGGGAAGTCCGGCGTCTCATCACATACATCAAGAACATGATGCTGACGGAGGAAGAGATCGAAAAGCTTGACAGTGAGATCGACCATCTGCCCGAAATCGTCCAGCGCTACCGGGACGCCCTGCGGCAGCGGCACCTGATGGACTTTGACGATCAGATGGCCTATGCCTATACCATCCTGCAAAAATATCCCGTCGTGCTGAATACCTTTCAGGAGCGCTTTCCGTATATCTGCGTGGATGAGGCCCAGGACACGTCCCGAATCCAGCACGCGATCATCAAGCTGCTGGCCTCTAAAAGCGAGAATCTCTTCATGGTCGGCGACGAGGACCAGAGCATTTACGGTTTCCGCGCCGCCTGGCCGGACGCCCTGCTGAATTTTGAAACCGACCATCCGGGCGCAAAGATCCTGCTCATGGAGGAAAACTACCGTTCCGGCGAGGAGATCATCGCAGCCGCCAACCGCTTTGTCTCGGCCAATCGCTGCCGCCGCGAGAAGGCCATGATCCCCACCCGCGGGAAGGCCTCCCCGGTGCATGTCATCCATGCGAAGTCGCGGGCATATCAATATGAATACCTTGTCCGAATGGCAAAGCAATGCGAGCGTGAAACGGCAATTCTGTTTCGCAACAACGACACCGCCCTGCCGCTGATCGACTGCTTTGAGCAAAACGGCATCCCCTACAACTGCCGGAATTTTGAGGACACTTTTTTCTCCAGCCGCGTCGTGATCGACGTGCTGGACATCATTCGTTTTTCCTACGATCCCCGCAGTGAGGAACTTTTCCTGCGCCTGTACTACAAGTTCGGCGCCGCGATATCGAAGAAATCCGCCCTCTATGCGATCGAGCGCAGCCGGGCAAGCGGAAAGCCGCTGTTTGAGGAGCTCATGCACGCGCCCGAAATCCACGGCGCAGTGCAGGACACCGTGCTTGATCTCATGCAGAATCTGCCGCAGATTCAGACTGACAACGCCGAAACCGCTGTCCATCGCATCTGGGAGGCCATGCACTACGGCCGCTTTGTGGATCAGCGAAAGCTGGATAAGGGGAAGCTCTTCATCCTCGGGATGCTGGCGAAGGGGATCGAAACACCCCTCCTGTTTTTGGAGAAGCTGGACAGGCTTCGCGCGACCATTGCGGAGCACCAGAACGCGGCAGGAAACAAGATCATTCTCTCGACGATCCACTCAAGCAAGGGGCTGGAATATGACTGTGTTTATCTTGCGGACATGATAGACGGGATCCTGCCGCCGAAAGCCGCGAATGAGGTGCAGGATCCGGACGAGATCCGGCAGTACGAGGAGGAGCGGCGGCTCTGCTATGTGGGCATGACCAGAGCCAAAAACGAACTGTACCTGTTCCAGTGCGGCGAAGCCTCCTGCTTTGTTTCGGAGATCACGAAAACCCTGCCGACACCGGTTTTGGACACGGATGATATTTTCGCGCCGTTTCTTCTCCCGCAGATTGGAAAGCAGTTTTTCGATGCGGCGCTGGGCAGAGGAGAAATCGTCGCGGAATGCCTTGACCGGAAGCTGGTCTCCTTCCCGGACGGTGGCTGCGAATTGCTGACCGTCGACGAGATGCTGCCGCGCAGAAGCAAAAAGCTGGAATACGCCATGCAGGCGGAGAGGCCGTCCGCGCCTGTCATCAACAGCGCCGCGCTGAAAAAAGCTGCCTCGGATCGCATCCTGTCGCAGCTTCGCGCCGGAGGTTTTGTCCGTCACAAATCCTTTGGAAGCGGGAAAATTCTCTCCGTCAAGGACGACATTCTCACGGTCGATTTTGGGGAAAAGGGTGTGCGGAAGCTCGCGCTGTCCCTGTCCCTGCAAAACAATCTGCTGAGCGTATAAAAGATGGCTGAGACGATGCTTTTTCTTTTGCGCATAGCACATGAAAAATACGGAGATATTCTTTAGGAGGCGGTAAAACGATGGCGAGAAAAATCGTATCTTTATTTTTGTCAATCATGATCCTGACATCCCTGTCCTGTCAGGCTTTTGCACTGGAGGAAGCCGCACCGCGGCCGGAAGAGGACCCCGCCGTTATGCTGCCGGCGCATGCGTATACATTGACCGGCTCTGTGGAGGTCACGGGAAGGCAGGGCGTTTGCGCCGAGGAAGGGAATTACTGGGTAAGCGGTTCCGCCTCCTTGGCAAAGTATGATAAAGACTGGAATCTGGTTCTTAAAAACGATGATCCCTTCAAGGGCTATGAACTGGAAGTCAATCACATCGCGGATATCGACGTATATGAGAATGAACTGTACATCGGCGCGGAGTATTTCATGGACGGCGTCGGGAAAAACATTCAGATCGCGGTCTATGACGGCGATACGCTGGAGCTCAAACGCACCTTCCCCTTTGAGGCGGAAAGCGGACAGCTGGAGTGCTCCGGGATCGCGGTGGATCCGGATACAAAATCGCTGTGGATGTGTTCCTGGGTCGGGGAAGAGAGCGGCCGGTACCTCTACAGGTATGATCTGGAGACGGGCGTCTATCTCGGCAAGGTCCATATGCAGATGCCGCCCCAGTGGCTGCAGGGCGTGGCTTACTATGACGGCTGCCTTTATATGACAGCGGACGACGGTACGGCAGACGATAACGAGCCGGATCATCTTTACAGGACAAAGATCACTGACGGCTGCACCTACTGCACCGTTACGCTGGAACGAACGTTTGACGACGTGACAAAGCAGGGTGAAATCGAAGGGCTGACCTTTGACAAAGAAGCAAACAATCTGCTTCTTTTGTACAACAGAGGCGCGCGAATCGTCCTGGGCATGCCGAAAGGCTTTTATGACGGCTATGACCGGGAGATTTCCGAAGTGTTTATCTACAGTACCGCTGTTTGATAAACCATCATCCATCTTTCCTTTTACACGGCTCCCCGAATGTGCTATACTTTATTCCAAGGATGTGATGAAATGAACATAGACGAGCAAAAAACACGCTTTTTGAGCATCTGCCGTGAAACAATACATCGTGAAGGATTAGAAGAACTGCTTGATTGGCTTTTAAAAGCAGACTTTTTTACAGCTCCGGCCAGCACCCGCTATCATGGCGCTTATGCCGGCGGCCTTTGCGAGCACTCTTTGGATGTATATGATTACGCGCAAAAGCTTGCTTTTCTTTCTCCGACGACGCTGTCGGAAGAATCTCTTGCAATAGCTGCACTGTTCCACGATGTCTGTAAGGTCAATTTCTACACGACAGAGTATCGGAACAAAAAGATTGATGGGGTCTGGCAGGAGATCCCCTTCTACGCGGTTGATGAGCGTTATCATTTTGGCGGGCACGGAAGTAAGTCAGTATATCAGGTTCAATATTTCATGAAGCTGACGCCGGAAGAAGCAGCGGCGATCAATTGCCATATGGGCTTTTCCGACGGGAACGCAGGAACAGTCCGCGATGTCAGCGATGCGTATGAGCAGTATCCGCTTGCGTGGATTATCCACGTTGCAGATGAAGCGGCAACATTTTTGCTGGAAAGATAACGCGAGAGGTGATGCGTATGCCCTTTCAAATCATCCGAAATGATATAACAAAGGTAAAGGCTGACGCCATCGTAAATACCGCAAATCCGAAGTCCCGGATCGGTCGGGGTACCGACAGTGCCATTTATGCCGCTGCGGGTGAAGAGCAGCTGATCGCCGCGCGGAAAAAGATAGGCGACATTGCACCGGGTCAGGCCGTTCACACCTCTGCCTTTGCCCTGGATGCAAAATACATCATCCATACTGTTGGGCCTGTCTGGGTCGATGGTTCTCATGGGGAACGGGATACTCTCCGTTCCTGCTACGAAAACTCTCTGACTTTGGCAGACAGTCTCGGCTGTGAAAGCATCGCCTTCCCGCTCATTGCCACAGGCACATACGGCTTGGCAAACGACCACTTCTTTTTTCTTGCCTGCTATACTGTGACCAGAACACAAGAAGGAGGCATTTGTAATGTACGGAGCACTTTTGGGCGATATGATCGGCGCACCCTACGAATTCGACAGAGGAAACAAGACCAAGGACTTTCCGCTCTTTTGCAAGTATTCTCATTTCACCGATGATTCGGTCATGACAATTGCTGTGGCGGAGGCCTTGCTTGACTTCCAGTTCCGGGAGGACGAGGATATCAAGGCGGGTCTCGTGGAAAGCATGCGAAAATGGGGCAAGAAGTATCCCAACGCCGGATATGGCCGGAAGTTTTATCATTGGCTTCGTGCCAGGCATCCCGAGCCTTACGGCAGCTATGGCAACGGGTCGGCCATGCGCGTCTCTTCCGCAGGCTGGCTGTTTGACACACTGGCTGAGACCCGTCATATGGCACGGCTGACGGCAGAGGTCACGCATAATCACCCTGAGGGGATCAAAGGCGCAGAGGCCACGGCAAGCGCCATCTTCCTTGCCCGCACCGGACACAGCAAAGACGAGATCCGGGATTACATCGTGCGGGAATTCGGCTATGATCTCTCCCGTACCTGCGATCAGATCCGGCCGGGTTACTATCACAATGAAAGCTGTCAGAAGACCGTGCCGGAAGCAATCACCGCTTTTCTGGAGGGGACGGATTTTGAAGATGTCATCCGCACGGCTGTCTCTCTCGGCGGTGACTGCGACACGCTGACCTGTATTGCCGGCAGTATCGCGGAGGCCTGCTACGGTGTGCCTGCAATTTTGGAGGCTGAGTGCAAGAGCAGGCTCCCGGAGGATATGCTGTATATCCTCGGCCGCTTTGATATCGCCCGTGAACATGGTCATGACGTGATCCACGACGATGCTCTGGCGGGCAACGTTCTGATCGAAGACGCCATCGCCCGTTATTATGAGGCCAGCACGCAGCAGAACCTGATCGGCGTTCTGGATGCGATCCTTCAGCGCAGCCGTGCCGGCGGACACTTCCTGATTCCTGTGATCCCGCCGCAGGCTATGATCTGGACATTGAGCCGGACGATATCAGCGTCTCGGATACCGTCACGCTTGTGTGGGAAATCGCATAAAGAAGCATATCCCCCCGCCGGCGGTGTTTTGAAACTGCCGGCGGGGGGATATTTCCTTCAAGCTTCCTACAACGAGCAAAAATCAGCTTGATTATTAAAGAAGTCAAGAGCTGTCAGGATGAGATTGGAATGAGATCCAAACCAAGGCTTTTTCCTACAATTTTCCTGCAAAGGCCTTTTTAAGGGTGATTTTGGGGTCAATTTTACCAGTATATTCCTGAATTCCCTCAAAGCAGATCGGTAATTAAAAACCCGCAAACCGTTGGTATCACTTGGTTTTTTAGGATCAGTTGGGATGAGCAGATACTCCCTGTCAAGGTCTCCAGTCGGTTGGTAAGGATGAGGCCCCCCCAATTCGAATCCGGGCAGCAACTCCAGAAAAACGCCAGTTCGAAAACCTGATCCGGTGGGGCTTTGCCTTTTCCTATATCAATATCCCGTTGCAGTGGTCGATTTCATGCTGGATGATCTGAGCTGTCCATCCTGTAAAGGTTTTGAGGCGGGTTTGGAATTCCTCGTTCTGATATTGCACCTTGATAGACCGGTAACGCTTTGCCTTGCGTGTACCCGTCAGGGAGAGACAGCCCTCCTCCGCTTCATACAGACCGGAGCATTTGACGATCACGGGGTTATACATCATCATGTACTGCCCGTTGTTGTCGAAGGCGATGATCCGCTTCGCGCTGCCGATCATGTTCGCCGCCATGCCCACGCATCCGTCCGCATGGGCGCGCAGCGTGTCCAGCAGATCCGCCGCGATGGGCGCGTCCGCCGGGCCAGCCTCAGCGGATTTCTGTGCGAGAAAGATCGGGTCCTTCATGATGGGTTTGATCATGGGGCTTCGCTCCTTCACATTTTCCGCAGCGGCTGCAGCCGTTGCAGGTCTGCCTCATGCCGCAGGTCCGGCAGCGCTCGCCGAACCAGGGCTTGTATAATTCCGCTTCGGGGATGGGATTGCCCCAGGTATCCGTGAGCTTGAAAACCATCGGCCTACCTTGGTAGCTCAGGCCGGATTTGAACGCCTGCTGACTCTGTACGCCGTTTCCCTCCACGCGATAGGTCTTGCCGTCCTTGACAAAGCGGCGGCCCGTACCGCAGAAGGTGAAGGTCACGTCGAACTCCGCGCACTCGTCCCGCAGGGCCTTGACCCATTCATAGTGACAGGGCCGGGCGCCGCCGTAGTTTTCGCCGTCGCACAAGACCTGCTCGATCTGTCCTGCGGGCAGGTACTCCCGGATGCTGACCGGTCCGATATAGGGCGCGCACATGATGCCCTTGTGCTTGAACGGAAGCTCCAGCAGGATCGGGATTCGCTCGTCCGCGCGGCGCTGGTTTTCGCAGGTGACATTGAACATCACGTTCTCCCAGCCGTCGCCCCAGTCCCAGGGCAGATGCGCCGCCACGCGCTCGGGGCGCTTGGTCAGGAGGAAGAACTTGACGTCCGGCCGCCGGTGGATGATCTCCCAGGCCTCCTCGCGCCAGGGGTCCGCCTCCGCCAGAAAGAAGTCGCTGGTCATACAGACGCGGATCATTTCCCCGCTCCTGACCTTATAGCGCCCTTCGCGGTCTTTGGTGAGCGGATAGCGGAAGCCCGCCTTCGTGCGGTAGATGTCCGCGCCGTTCTGGCCCCGCAGGCCGTCAAGGTAGTACATATAACAGTTTTGGCAGCCCTCGCTGCACTTTTTGCAGCCGTGCCAGGGATTCCAGATGTCGTGCACAAGGGCTCACCTCTTTCTATTTGGGAATCTCCGTCAGTTTCTCTTTGATAAGCGGGATGATCGTCAGGTCCGCCGGGAGCCATGCAACATCCTCCAGCTCCTCTGCGCGGAGCCATTTCGCCGCTTCATGTTCTTTCAGTACAGGTTCCCCGTCACAGATCGTCGCCCAGAAGCACTGCATGCTCAGATGGAACGTAGGGTAGTCGTATTCGATGGCAGTAAGACGATCGCCGACCGTGATGCCGGTGTCCAGCTCTTCCCGGATCTCGCGCACCAGCGCCTGCTGCGGTGTCTCCCCGGCTTCGATCTTGCCGCCGGGAAACTCCCAGCCGTCTTTTTGTGCGCCTTTCCCGCGCTGGGCGGCAAAGATCCGGCTGCCGTCCCGGATGATGGCCGCGACAACATGTACAGTCTTCATGTCCTCTCCGTTTTTCAGAAAGTATAGGTTTCACTGAGTAGATCATCGCGCCGACAGAGGCTTGCTTATCGGCTCGGAAGGGGTCGGATCAGGAATCAGATACCGCCGCATCCTCTGCAATTTGATTTCGAATGCGAAGCATTTTCTCATCCAGCTTCGCACTTTCTTCCGCACAGGCTTCCAGCTCTTTCGCAAGCTGTTCGGCAGTTTGCGGATTGAGATTTTTCTTATACCGAAGCTTATGCTCAAGACTTGACCAGAAATCCATGGCAATCGTCCGCATCTGAACTTCAACGAACATGTCTTTTTTGCCGTTTTCCGTGTAGACCGGCGTCTTGACGATCAGGTGCAGGCTTCGATAGCCGCTCGGCTTCGGATTCTGAATATAATCCTTGCGCTGAATCAGCGTTACATCCTCCTGCGCGAGGAAGCTGTCCGCAATTTTGTAAATGTCGTCAACGAAAGAGCAGACTACCCGAACGCCGGCAACATCCTTTACGTTTTCCTCTACCGATTCGATGGTGATCGGTAATTGCAGTTTTTTCAGCTTTCTCATGATGCTGTCAAGTGACTTCACTCTCGACTTGATGGATTCGATGGGGTTGTGCTCATCCTGGAGGGAAAGCCGATTATTGAGAATATTGAATTTGGTTTCCACTTCCATCACGGCGCACTGATAGTTCATCAGCATGCTGTAAACGGGATCGAAGTCGGCATGAAACTGCTGAAGAAACATCTCGACATTCGTATTGTCCTGCGGCTTCATGAGTTCATCCTGCCCCGAAAGAGCATGCGCGTTATTGCTGTTGATGTTGGTCATGGCTGTAAACCTTTTCAAAATAAAACATACCTGTCTATGCGGCGCTGCTATCTGAAACGAATATAACATGCTTCTTTCATGATATCAACTATAAAACAGAAACACGAATCAGATTCACCCAAATCTGATTCTTCACATCGGTCACATGGATTTTCAGCAGACCGTACATCCGGTGAAAGCCCATGTAATGCAGGAGCGTCCCGACAAAGCCGCGGGGCTCTTTCCTTCTATTGGTTTAATCCGTCACCGCTTCGCCGGTCCAGGCTGTTATGCTGCCGGACTTGCAGATGTTGGCACAGTCCACGCTTTCGGGTCAAGCGCTGATTGACCGACGCGTAAAAAGCAAAGAGTATTTCGTTCATCGTTCTGATCAGCGAAATACTCTTAAGGATTATTCGGCTGCCTCCAGGGTCCCGAGCTCTGTGTAGATCATGCCGTTTCTGCCCCGGTCCGAGCGCATCAGCGAGATCGTTTCCACAGTCATGGCAACGGGTCCCGGCGCAAGGCCGGGCATTTCCCCGGCGGCTTTTCGGATCAGGGTGATGTGCGGAGTGAAGCGCTTCTTGTCAAAGGGGATATTGTTCTCCGCAAGGGCGCGGCGGACGCGCCGCACCACCGCCGTGAGCGGTGCGGAATCCGACATTCCGGCCCACCACAGATCGCCGAAGCGGCCCATGCCCTCCAGCCGGAGCTCGAAGGGGCGGAAAGAGACGGCGGACAGCGCGTCCAGCACCGGCTCGAAGTCCGGGTACTCCCCGATGAAGGCGAGGGTCAGATGCAGGTTTTCCTCAGATGTGTAGTTCCCGCGCACACCCCGGTCGTACAGGACGTTTTGCGTATGGATCAGGCTGTCCTTCATGGCGTCGGATAGACGGATGGCAATAAAGAGTCTCATGTGCTCACCTCACAGAAAGTGGTATCAGGATATTATCCGGTCTTGCCGTCTGTTTTGTCAAGGGTGAAACAACATCGTTTCATCTTGATTTGTAGCGTTACAAGATATGCAAGCTTCGGGCCGCTTCTCCCTTGCATTTTCAGTCAGATATGTTTATAATTACCTGCATAATATAAGCAGATATAAAGAGGGATTATTCGGCATGACATCATATCAGCAGAGATATAAAAGAAGCGCGGCCATCCTCAACGAAAAATACTGCATCTATATGATACCGGCGCTGCTTTCCGCCGTGGGGGTATCCCTGAGCGAATTTGCGGACAGCCTGATCGTCGGGCGGCTTTTGAATGAGGATGCCTTCGCCATCGTCAATCTCGGCACGCCGATCGTGTTCATGGCCTCCATGGTCTATACGGTCACGGGTCTGGGCGGGTCGCTTTTGTACGCGGAATACCTTGCCAAAAAGGAGAAGGAACGGGCAGACGCGTATTTTACCGTCTCCACGCTCCTGTCGCTCGCTGCGGGACTCGTCCTGTTTGCGGGGCTGATGCTCCTTCGTTCAAGACTCGCCGGGCCTTTCGGCTGCCCCGATGAGCTGCGGGCGGGCTTCAACCGCTACACAAGCTACCTGTGCTGGTTTGTCCTTGCGGGTGTCGCGCTGACAAACGTCACCTATTTCCTGCCCGTCGTCGGCAAGCCCTTCCTCTCCATGGGGCTGACCGTTGCGGCAAACGTGATGAACGTCGGGCTGGACATCTTCTTTATCCGCGTCTTCGGCATGGGCTGTGAGGGTGCGGCCCTGGCGACGGTGGTCTCCTATCTCCTTGCCCTTGTGGCCGCCATCGTGATCTGCCGCTTCCAAAAAGTGCCGCTGAGACTGCAGAAGCTGGAACCCCCCTGGCGGTCGATCGCGGAGATCGTGCGGAAGGGCTTTCCCGTCGGGATCGTCCAGGCAGGCTACGCCGTGACGGGTATGTTCTGCAATCACTTCATGAACCTCAGCTTCGGCGAGGAGGGCGTTGTGGTGATGTCCCTTTTCGGCCAGATGGATTCCGTCATCTCCGTGGCCCTCAGCGGCGTCGGCGACAACAACGCCTCCTTCGCCGCCATGCTCAAGGGCGAGGGCGACTACTACGGCATCCGCACCCTGACGCGAAACGTCGCCATCGGGGTCGTGCTGGTCTGCTCGGCGCTGGCGCTGGGCTTTGTGTGCTTTTCCCGGCCCCTCGCCCACCTCTTCAACATCCATGATGCGGGCTCCCTGCGGCTCGTTGTCCGGCTCACGCCCGTCTACGTCCTGTACTATCCCCTGCGCGGACTGCTGCTGACGCTGCGGGATCTCTACAACACCCTCGACCGGAGCGTCTACGCCACCGTCCTCGGCGTGCTGGACAAGGCGGTCTCCATCCCGGTCGTGGGCTATGGCCTGTATCTGCTCTACGGCGGATGGGGCCTGATCGCGGCCTTCCCGGTGAGCATGGCCCTGATCTTGCTGCTGGTCCTGGGCGTTAACTTTTATATTTACCGCAAATCCAAGGGGCGCTACTCCCCGATCCTGCTGCTCGATGAGAGCAATCCCCTCAAGGCCCTGTGCAGCTTCACCGTCCGGGGTGACACGCAGGCGCTTGACGCCGCCGTGGAGGAGAGCCTACGGCCGCATATCGGCGACAGGCAGCTGATCAGCCGGACCTGTCTTGCGGTGGAGGAAATCTGCTCCTACATCCACGACAACTGCGGCAAAACCACCCCGGTCGACATCATGATCAGCGAGAACCGGCACAGCACAATCATCACCTGCCGCAGCCCCGGCAAGCCCTTCTACCCCGTCAAGCCCGAGGGGGAGAAGCTTTCGGCCAATGAGCTGGTGCTGACAAAGCTGTTTCGGATCAAACACGAATACATTTTCGGCTTGAATTCCACAAGCCTTACCACAGGAGGCGGCTATGAAAAATAAAATCGTTGTTGTAGAGGCCACGTCCACCGCGTTCAACTATCTGGAGGACATCCGCGCCCTGGGCTGTGAGCCCGTGATTCTGGAGGCCTACCTTCCCGACGGCTACGCGCGAAGGATGCTCGATGAGGAGCGCAAGGTCAAGTATTCCCGCATCAAGTACCCCATTACGATTCTCAAGGAGGACCCGGATTATGAAGTGACGCTCCGGATGGTAAAGGACCTCGCCCCGCTGCTGGTCATGCCGGGCGGCGAGGAGGGCGTCGTCCTCGGCACGCGCCTGGCGGACGACCTCGGCATGCCGGGAACCCCGTATTCCAACATCGCCAACATGACGCAGAAGAGCGCCATGCACCGGAGCCTCAAAAAAGCGGGTCTCAGATACATCCGCGGCGCGGAGGTCAAAAGCTGGGAAGACTGCCTCGCTTTCCTTGAGGAGACGGGGACGGAGGACGTGGTCCTCAAGCACGACCACGGCGCGGCCTCGGTGGGCGTACACCTGGTTCACGGAAAAGATGAGCTGAAGGCCGCCTTCGAGCAGGAGAGCCGCGCGGACAACAACATGTTCGGCGAAGCGGACACCCGCTTTCTCCTGCAGGAGCGCATCTTCGGCACCGAGTACATCGTCAACACCATCAGCCGTGACGGCATCCCGGCCCTCACCTCCGTCTTCAAATATTTCAAAAAGCGCACGCCGTCCGGCGCAATCATCTACAGCGGCAACGAATCCATCAACGAACCGACCGAGCAGGAACAGGCTTTGATCGGCTACGCGCTCAAGGCGGTCTGCGCCCTCGGCATCACCGACGGCCCGGTCCATGGGGAATACATGGTCGACAAGAAAGGTCCCGTCCTCATTGAGGCAAACTGCCGTGTCATGGGCAGCAGCGCACCCTCGGGCTTTCTCGACAAGGTGTTCGGCTACCATGAGACGGAGGTGATCCTGAACAGCATGCTGGACAAGGAATACCACCGCAGATTCCGGGAGCGGCCCTACAGGCCCCTGCGCAAGGGCTATGCCAAGGATTTTTCGGCGGCTTGTGATCAGCCGATCTCCTTCTCGGGCATTGTCCCGATCCTGCTGGGTATGAAGAGCTTCTATTCCGGCTGGGTGGAAAACGCGGGCAGGACCGACATGCTGCACGAGACCGTCGACCTGGAGACCGAGACGGGCTGCATCTATCTGGTTCACGACGACCCGGAGGTCGTGAAGCGGGAGTTTGAGCAGCTCATGTACATTGAGGAAAACTACCCCAAGCTTCTGCAGTCGGATGAGCCGCTGTTTGTCGCGCCGGAGAACAAAACGCAGATCACGCCCGAAATCGAAGAGATTCTGAACGAGGACCCGGAGGTCCTGATCTCCAGGATCGTAGCCTGGTACAAGGACGGCGCGCACGGTGAGAGTATCGTGCCCGAGGCGCTGCTGGATGCCGCCCCGTATAACCGCCGCATTATGGAGCTGATCCGGGACCTCTGCTGACGGCTGTCAAAAGCGGCCGAAACCGCACCGGATTTTAAAGGGAGGAAAAACGATGAATAAGAACAAGCGGTTTGCCGCGCTGCTGCTGGCATTGATTCTTGTGATCCCGGGCGTATCGGTATGCTTTGCCGAAGCACCCGCTGACGCGGAAGGGGCGGCAAAAAGCCCGGAGGAGATCATCGCGCGCAAGGTGCTGCGCGTCGGCACGGCGGGCGACTATCAGCCCATGTCCTATCTGGACCCGGATGCCGGGAAATATGTGGGCTTCGACGCCGAGCTTGCCGAGGATCTGGCGGCAGCCCTGGGTGTGGAGCTCGAATATGTGAAGACCTCCTGGCCAACGCTGATGGAGGATACTCTTGCGGGGAAATTTGACCTTGCGATCTGCGGCATCACGATCACCGATGCGCGCAGAGAACAGGCGCTCATGTCCGAGGGTTATTTCGGAAACGGCAAGACGGTCCTCTGCCGCGCGGAGGACGCGGACAAGTATACAAGCCTCGAGGCAATCAACCGGCCCGAGGTGCGGGTGATGGAAAACCCCGGCGGGCTCAACGAAAAATTCGCGCGTGAAAACCTGCCCGACGCCTCCCTCACCATCCACGATGTCAACCAGGAGATCCCGGGCCTCATTGCCTCGGGAGAGGCGGATGTCATGATCACGGAGATCATGGAAGCGGGCTACTACGTCAGCCAGGACGAGCGTCTTGCGGCGCCGCTCATTTTTGAGCCGTTTACTCACGGGCAGCTCGGCGTTCTGATGCCGAAGGGCAGCGAGGCGCTGCTGGCATACGTCAACGACTTCCTGGAGGCGGAGAAGAGCTCCGGCAGGATCGAGGCGCTGGGAGAGAAATATATCTACGGCGCCATCAACCAGGCGGGCGGGGCCGAGCTCCCGGCCGCGGCCTGACGGCAGCGAATCAATGCACATTTCAGAGGAGGCACTATCCGTGGAAAAACGCTTTGACCTGATCTGTATCGGCACGGCGCTGGTGGACTCGATCATCCGCGGCTTTGATCCGGAGCCGGTCTCCGCCTCCGGCTTCCGCGCCGAATCCGGCTCCCTGAACGTGGGCGGCGAGGCTGTCAACGAGGCCATGGCCGCGGCGAAGCTCGGGACGAAGACGGGTATTTTCTGTGCCCTCGGCGAGGACGACGCGGGGGATATGGTGGAAGCGGCGCTCCGGCGCTGCGGTGTGGACACTGGACGCGTCCTGCGAAGCGCCGAACACCCCACTCCCGTGACCACCATGTTTGTTAACGCCGACGGCACGCGCAAATCCATCACCAACGGCGCCCACCGCCATAACTTTCACCCGGAAAAGGACACCGCGCGCTTTACCGACGCGAGAGCCGTCATACTCGGCTCGCTGTTTCGCGCGCCCTTTGACGATCCCGCCATCATCGGCGCGGTGCTGGAGGCGGCGAAGTCGGCGGGGCAGACGGTCTTTGCCGACACGAAGCTGCCGAACTTCCGCTTTCTGACGCTGGAGGACCTGCGACCTTCCCTGCCGCTCATCGACTACATCACCCCCAACGAGGACGAGGCACGCTACTATTCCGGAAAGGACACGCCGGAGGCGATGGCCGATGTGTTTCTCGGCTATGGCGTCAAAAACGTGATCATCAAGCTCGGCGCGAAGGGTTGCTATTTCAAGAACAGCGATACCGCGATCCGGCTCCCGGCCTGTGCGATCCGGGCGGTGGACGCCACCGGCGCGGGCGACAATTTTGTGGCAGGCTTTGCCTCCGAGATTCTGCGCGGTGCATCGGTCGGCGATGCTCTGCGCTTTGCCAACGCCTGCGGGGCCATCTGCGCAAGTGCCGTCGGCGCCGGGACGGCGCTCAAAAACCGCAGCCAGGTCCTGGACCTTGCAGCGAAGGAGCTGGCAAGGCAGGCATTGTAAAAAAAGAAAATATTTCATAATCCGGGAACTTTTTCCTTTGCCGTGCGTCTAACAGTCATCAAACAAAAAAGCAAAGGAGAGTACACCATGGACGGTCTCGGATTCGATCCCTCTGCCCTGCTCATTGTCGGCATGCTGATCGGCGTGGTCTACACGCTGCTGTAATACGGGGAAGATATGGGAAAAAGGCGGCTCAGGACGAGCCGCCTTTTTTATTTGCATATTTTCTTTTCTTTTGGGCATACTGCCATCAAAGGGATCTGTGATCCCCGACTTGGAAAGGAGAAATTCGATGACGACCAAAGAGCTTCTCTACGTGGACGACGCGCTGTCCCACGCCCAGCTGCTGGCGACCCAGTTTCAGAACGCGGTCGATCAGCTGCAGGACAACTCCCTGCGCACGCAGGTACAGCAGATGGCCCAGCGCCACCGCCAGGTGTACCGGCAATTCTACGATCTTGTGTGAGGTGAATGTGATGGACGACAAATGCATTATGGAAGGGCTGCTTCTCGACGCCAAGAGCGTGTGCGACCTGTATATGCACGGCGCGATCGAATCGAGCACCCAGCAGGTGCGGCAGACCTTCTCCGCCGCCTTTGACGACGCCCTTTCCATGGGCGACAGCCTGTATCAGCAGATGACTGCCAAGGGCTGGTATCAGACCGACACCGCCCCCGAGCAGAAGGTCCAGCAGACCAGGCAGAAATTCAATCCGACCTGTTAACGGCGCAGCCGGGAAACGTCCGCGTTTCCCGGCTGTTTTTCACGCCTGCTCCGCCTCCAGCTTCTCCACCAGCCTGCGAAGGGCCTTGCCCCGGTGGCTGATGCGGTTTTTCTCCTCCGCGCTGATCTGGGCCGTCCGCAGGCCAAGCTCGGGCAGTATGAAAAGCGGATCATAGCCGAAGCCGTTGCTGCCCTGCTCGTCGTGGGCGATCTCCCCATAGAGATAATCCTCCGCCGTGAGCATCTTTCCGTCCGGCCACACCAGGGCGATGGCGCAGGTGTAGTGCGCGCCGCGGTCTTCGACCCCCTCCAGCTTTTCCAGCAGCAGACGGTTGTTTGCCTTGTCGTCCCCGTGTACGCCGGAAAAGCGCGCGGAGTAGATGCCCGGCGCGCCGTCCAGGGCGTCGACACACAGGCCGCTGTCGTCCGCGATGGCGCAGCAGCCGGAGAGCTCCGCAAGCTCCCGCGCCTTCTTAACGGCGTTTTCCATAAAGGTCGTGCCGTCCTCGACGGTCTCGTGCTCGATGCCGGCCTCCCGCATGGACTGTACATCGTCGAAGAAGGGGGCGAGGATCGCCTTCATCTCCGTGAGCTTGTGGGCGTTGTTGGATGCGATGATGAGTTTCATGGTGTTCTCCCCTGTTGTCATATTTTTTACGCTGGGATTGTACTATAAAATCCCCGCCGCCGCAACTTGAAATCGTCCCCGCGACATGATATATTGTAAAAAACCTTTTTGAATGCGGAGGAACAACCATGAAAATCACATACCGTCCGCGGGGCGTGTGCTCGCGGCTGATGGAAATAGAAGTGGAGGACGGAAAGATCGCGTCCGTCTCCGTCACGGGCGGCTGCGACGGAAACCTCAAGGGCATCTCGCGCCTGCTCAAGGGCATGGAGGTGGACGAGGCCATCGTACGCATGCAGGGCATCCGCTGCGGCGGGAAGGCCACCTCCTGCCCCGACCAGCTCGCCATCGCCCTGAGCCAGTACCGGAAGGAACATGCGTAAACGCCTGTTAAGCGCGGCGCTTGTGCTTGCGCTGCTCCTGTTCCCGGGTGCCGCCGCCCTGGCGGACGATGCTCTGCCCCCGCTTGCGCCCATCGCCGCGCCGCAGGGGGCGGAAGCGGTGCCGGTGTATCTTGACGGGCTGCTGCGCTGCCGCGCCTGGGCCTGGGGCGATCTGGTCTATGTGGACCTCAAGCCGCTGTGCACGCTATTTGACATTGCCATGGACTGGAACGGTGACGGGCAGCGCTTTACCCTGACGCTCGATGAGCTCCGGGTGGAGGGGGAGGCCGGGCGGCAGTATTTCACTGCCGACGGACGCTATATCTACGCGCCGGAGGACTGGCTGATTTTCAGCGGCAGACTCTGGCTGCCGCTGAACGCCGTGTGCAAGCTTCTGAATCTGGAGTCTGCCTGGAAGGACGGCGCGCTGCATCTGGACGCAAGCCATTTCCAGGTCCTCAGGGGCGGGAAGGATTACTACGACCTCAACTTCCCCACCGGGGATCTTTACTGGCTTTCGCACATCATCGGCTCGGAGGCCGGGATCGAGCCCATGGAGGGCAAGATCGGCGTAGGGAACGTGGTGCTCAACCGGGTCGCGGACCCGGATTTTCCCGATACCGTGTTCGGCGTGGTTTACGATTACGAGCACACCGTGCAGTTTGAGCCGGTTTCCAAGGGCACCATCCACGACGAGCCGAAGCCGGAGGACATCATTGCGGCCTGCCTCGTCCTCGAGGGGGCCAACACGGCAGGCAAGTGCATTTATTTCGTCAACCCCGATTTCGGCAGCTACTGGTTTGACAACAACCTGGACTTTGTGTTAAAGCTCGGCCGCCACAATTTTTATGTAAGCAGAGGAGCAGACCATGCCGGAACAGACACTGGAACAAATCCTGCGGGAGGGGCTTGAGCCGCGGGGCTGTACGCCCGACGACGAGATGCTGCGGCGCTTTCGCCTCTACTACGACAATCTGGAGAAGACCAACCGCGTCATGAACCTCACCGCCATCACCGGAGAGGCGGAGTGTGCGCGCCTGCATTTTCTCGACTGCGCCGCCCTGCTGGACGCCGGAGATTTAAGCGGCAAAACGCTCATCGACGTGGGCACCGGCGCGGGCTTTCCGGGCCTGGTGCTGAAGATCCTCTGCCCGGAGCTGAAGCTTACGCTGCTCGACAGTCTCGACAAGCGCCTGGGCTTTCTGCGCGAGACCTGCGAAATGCTGGGCTTTCCGGATGTGGAGCTCGTCCACGCCCGGGCCGAGGAGATCCCCGAGGGCTTCCGGGAGCGCTTTGACTATGCCTCGGCCAGGGCGGTGGCGCGGCTCAACGTGCTGTGCGAGCTGTGCCTGCCCTACGTAAAGCCGGGCGGGGCCTTCCTCGCCATGAAGGGGCCGGAGCTGGAAACGGAGCTCAGGGAGGCTTACGTTGCGCTCAAGACCCTGGGAGGGAGCCTCGAAAAGCAGCTCGACTACACCATCCCCGGCACGGACACGCGCCACTGCGCCGCCGTCATCCGCAAGACCGGCGCAACGCCGAAGCGCTATCCCCGCCGCTGGGCCCAGATCAAAAGCAAGCCGCTGTAAAAAAACAGGGGCTATGAAAAAGTCCCCCGCATCAAGAACACAGTAATTTCAACAACGTAGGGGCCGACGCCCTCGGCGGCCCGGCAGAGAAAGCGGAAAAAATACACGTATCCCCGGCAAATTCGCTACATTTGTGCGTTTTCGCCGGGGATTTCTGCGTGTTTTCGAGTTGTTCCACACGGGCCGCCGAGGGCGTCGGCCCCTACACCGCCAATTGACTTATTTCACGGCCCTTTTTAATGCCGCGTTGTCCGGGGCGTTTGCGCTGAAATATGCCTCCACGCGCGTCTGGACGTTCTGCTGGAGGTTGCGGTAGAAGAACTGGTAGTCATAGACATGGTACGAACCCTCGGGAAGCGCGGGAACTTTGTTCGGATAGTCAGCGCTGTCGATGTCCGTGACCTTGAGAGCACCGCGCTCCGGGTCAATATAGCAGCCGCACAGGCCCTGTACCTCCTGCTTGATGCTGCCGTCATAGCCCATGAAGCAGGCGCCGAGGTTTTCGGATTTGTCCGCCGGGGTCGAATCGGTCTTCCAGTTGAGGGGATTGATGCTGAGCGCCTTCTGCCCGATGGGGTTTACATAGGTCTCCGTGACCTCGGGGGCCTCGCAGTCAAAGCTTACCACCACGCCGATATCGTCCGGCCCGGTCGCGGGTCTGAGCTGCGGGTATTTCTCCGTCATCTCCTGCGTGCAGCTCCAGCCGGGGACGTATGCCGCCACCAGCTGCTCCATCAGCGAATCGCCCCAGTTTACCGACTCGTCAAAGCTCTTTAAGTCCACGCCCTCGCCGAAATAATCCTCCAGCAGGCGGAAGCACATGTAAGCGCCCTGGGAAAAGCCCGCGAGAATGATGGGCCTGCCCTTGTTTTCATGGGCGAGATACCACGCGAACGCATTCGATACATCCCTGTAAGCAAGGTCCAGATAAGGCTGCAGCTCCTCTTCCGGAAGGCTGTAGGCCTTTATGCTCGCCTGGCGGTAGTAGGGGGCAAAGAGACGCGCGCTGTCCTCATAGATGCCGCGCTGCATGTTCAGCGCCCCGACGGTGTGCTGCTTCATCTTTTCATCGCCCAGAGACATATTGTATTCGTCCCGGGTGTCCACCGTGGGGGCAACCAGGAACACGTCCACCGGCTTGTCTTCCCCCTCGGCGAAGTAGGCCCAGTTAGACATGTCCAGATAATTCACATACTCCGTGTCGGCCGACGCGCCAGCACCGGCAAAGCCCGTCAGCGCCATCGTCACCAGCAGCAGCGCCGCGATCATTTTCCGACTATTCATAGTGCTCTCCTTTTTTCATAAGAACTCTGGCAGATATTATAACAGCTTCAAACGCCCCTGTCCATGCCGCAAAATGCATATCCCGCTCAGAATGGGAAAAAATGCTTGTACGTACGAAAAGAATCTGAAACGGAACGGAGAAAAGCATGGACAGCATCAATCTGGTACCGTATATCGAGGACGAACGGCTTTTTGACTATGCCGCCGCCTGCGCGCGCACGCTCCGGCCCGAGGGCACGGACGACGGTCATGGCGAGGCGCAGACGCTCAGGCGCTGCTTTCTCATCTGCGAGCAGTGCCACGCCCTGCTGCAGCGGCGCTACGAGGGTTCAGCGCGCATCCCGGCGGCCTGCGAGTGGCTGCTGGATAACTTCTATATGCTCCAGCGGGAGTACCCCGCCATGCGCCGCGCCCTGCGGGAAGCGGAGCGCCAGCGCTGCGCGCGCGGAAGGCTGCTCATTTCGGCGCTTTGCAGGGCGCTTTTGCAGGCGGGTCACGGGAAGATCACCGACGCGCGCTGCGCGGCTTACCTTGCGGGCTTTCAATCTGTCACGGTCTTGCAGCGGCGGGAGCTGCTGCTGTTCCCGACGGCGCTGCGCTGTGCGATCCTGGAGGCTGTCGCCGCGAGCTGCCGTAAGCTCAGTGCCTCCTCCGAGCCGGAGACGCTGACGGAGGAGCTGGCCGCGCTCTTTACGTCTCTGAACACGCTTTCCACCATGGATATGGAGGCCCTGCTGGACGCCGCCGACATTCCGGGGCAAATCCTCTCGGAAGATGCGGACTACGCCAAAATGGATCGGGTGACAAAGGAGGACTATCTGTGCCGTCTGTCCGAGCTTGCGCAGAACCGGGGGCTGGACGAACAGGCACTCGCCCGTCTGCTTCTGGAGCGGTCACAGCGCGAGGGGCGGCATGTGGGCTTTCTGCTTTTCTCCCCGCCGGGGGAGCTGCGCGCGGCGGTGTATATCGCGGCCCTCGCGGGGCTTACGCTCTTCGGCTGTCTGGCAGCCTGCACGCTGCTCGGCGCTGCTGCGGCACTTTTGCTGATCGTGCCGCTGTGGTCGCTTTTCAAGGGCTTTGTGGATTTTCTGCTGCTGCGCCTTCTGCGGCCCCGGCCTTTGCCGCGCATGGATCTCACGGACGGCGTGCCGGCGGAAGGCAAGAGCATCTGCGTCCTGTCGGCGCTGCTGGGCTGCGTGGAGCTTGAACGCCTGGAGCAGCTGCGCCTTGCCAGCCGCCGCGAAGGGGAAAATCTCCTGTTCGGGCTGCTGGCCGATCTGCCCGGGGCAAAGACCGAGACCGCGCCGCAGGACGCGGCCCTGATCGCGCAGGCGGAGGAGACCATCCGCGCCCTCAACGAAAAATACGGCGGCGGCTTCTATCTCTTTCTCCGAAAACGCAGCTTCGACGGCGAGGGCTACAGCGGCCATGAGCGCAAGCGCGGCGCGCTGACAGAGCTTGCAAGGCTCCTGTGCGGAGGGGAAAGCGCCCTCTCGGTCACGGGCGACCGGGAGGCCCTGCGCGGTACGCGCTACATCATCTCCCTCGATGCGGATACCCGCGTCTTTCCCGGCGCCCTGGGGCGGCTTATCGGCGCGGCGCTGCACCCGCTGAACCGGCCCGTCCCCGGCAGGGACGGGCTTCCCGTATCGGGCCATGCGGTCATCCACCCACGCATCGAGACCGAGCTTGAAAGCGCCGGGGCCACCGACTTTGCCCTCATCTTCGCCGGGCCCGGCGGCAGCGATCCCTACGGGGGGCTGAGCACCGAGCTCTACATGGACGCCTTCGGCTCGGGCGGCTTTGCGGGCAAGGGCATTCTGGACGCCCGGATGCTTCTGAAGTGCGGAGAGAAGTTGCCCGAGGGGCGCGTGCTGAGCCACGACGCGCTGGAGGGCGCGTATCTGCGCGGGGCGTATATGAGCGATGTGTCCGTGGTGGACGCCTTTCCCGCAAAGCCGCTTTCCTACTTCAAGCGCCTGCATCGCTGGGTGCGCGGCGACTGGCAGAACGCGCCGTGGATCTTCAAGCGGGAGCTGCCGCTCATGGACCGCTTTCGCCTGCTGGAAAGCCTCCGGCGCAGTTTGCTTGCTCCGGTGACCTTCACGGCGATGCTCCTGGGCCTGTGCTGTGAAAGCCCCGGCTTGCAGCTTGCGGGCTGGGCCGCGCTGCTGACGCTCGGTCAGGACCTGCTGCTGACGCTCGGCGAGGCGGGACTCAGGCGCGAGGACGGCAGGGTCCGGCTCCGGCGGCACACCCGGCTCTTGACAGGCCTCGGCGGGGCGATCGTGCGCTGCTTCATGCGGCTGTGGCTGCTGCCCTATGAGGCCTGGGTGTGCCTGAGCGCGATCCTCACCGCCCTCTGGCGCATGACGGTGAGCCACAGGCGCCTTTTGCAGTGGACCACCTTCGCCGAGGTGCGCGCCACCGCCTCCTTTGCCGAGCATGTGCGCGCGATGTTTCCCTGCGTGGTGCTGGGTGTGCTGCTGATGGGCTTCGCCCCCGGGGCGCCCGGTAAGGCGGCGGGGCTCATGTGGCTTGTCTCCCCGGCCTGCGCCGCTGCCCTGGCGCTCCCCGCCGCAAGGGAGACGTCCCTCTCCGTCCGCGACCGGGACCTGCTGCACCGAAGCCTCACCGAGTGCTGGGGTTTTTATAAGGAGCTGACCTCTTCGGACGACCACTTTCTTCCTCCCGACAACTTCCAGCAGCAGCCACCCATCGGTACGGCTCACCGCACGTCCCCGACAAACATCGGTCTCGCGCTTGCCTCAGCGGCGGCGCTGGGCGTGTCCGGGGTCATCCCTCAGGTGGAAGCGGCAGACTATATCCGCCGTATGGTCCCGACGCTGGAGAAGCTCGAAAAGCACCGGGGCCATCTCTACAACTGGTACGATACCCGCACCCTCCGGCCCCTGCGCCCGCGCTTTATCTCCACCGTGGACAGCGGCAACCTCTGCGCCGGGCTCATCACCGCCTGCGCCGCCCTCGGGCGCTGGGGTGAGGCAGATTTGGAAGAAAGACTCAGAAGGCTCCTCGACGCCATGGACTTTGCGCCGCTGTTCGATAAGCGGCGGGAGCTTTTCTATATCTGCTATGACGCGGAAAAGGAGCGAGGCGCGGGCGGCTGGTATGACCTGATGGCGAGCGAGGCGATGCTCACGAGCTACATTGCCCTCGCCCGCGGTCAGGTGCCGCTGCGCCACTGGAAGCGTCTGAGCCGCGCCCAGCTCCAGAAGGACGGCTATCGCGGGCTTGCCAGCTGGACAGGGACCATGTTTGAATACCTCATGCCCATGCTCTTTCTCCCGCTCTTTAGGGCAAGCCTTCTCTACGAAAGCGCCCGCTTCTGCCTCTATGTACAGAAGCGGCGCAGGCTCCCCGGCAAGCCCTGGGGCATCTCGGAAAGCGCCTTCTATTCCCTCGACGCCTCCCTCAGCTACCGCTACAAGGCTCACGGCTGCCCGGCCCTGGCCCTCAAGCGCGGACAGGAGGCGGATCTTGTCGTCGCGCCCTACGCAAGTTTTCTGGCCCTGAGCGTGGAGCCCCTTGCCGCCGTGCGCAATCTGCGGCGGCTGCGGGAGCTGGGCGCGGTGGGGCGCTGGGGCTATATCGAGGCGCTGGACTTCACCCCCGGCCGCTGTGTAAATCCCGACGGGGAACAGGTGCGCTGCTGGATGGCCCACCATGTGGGCATGAGCATCCTGGCTGCCCTCAACGCAGCCGACGGCGGCACGGTGCGGGAGCTTTTCCTGTCCGAGCCCTCCATGGCGGCCTTCACGCTGCTTTTGCAGGAGAAGCTGCCCGACTCCCCCGCCGTTCTCCGCCGCGACGCAAGTCCCGTCCCGGAGCGCCCGACGAAGGATCGGCGGGAACCCTGGTCCGCCCACGGGCAGCACGGCGGCGCGGTGCGGGCCTGTCTGCTTTCAAACGGCATGTACAGCCTGCGGGTAAAGACCACCGGCGAGAGCGCCGCCTTCCTTGGCGATGCCTGTGTCTACCGCGCCGAGGGGGACGACCCCGGCCTTGGGCTCACGCTCGGGAATCAGGCGTATCTGCCGGAAAAATGGGGTTTTTCGGAGGAACGCTGTCATTGGGAGGCAACTCAGGACGACGTTTACGCGGCGCTCACGCGGCAGTGCGCCGAGGGGGAGCTGGGCGAAAGCCTGACCCTCACGCTCACCGCCGACAGGACACGGAGCCTGCCCGTCACGCTTTGCCTTGCCCCGGTCCTCGCCGCAGAGCGCGACTGGGAGAGTCACCGGGCCTACTGGCAGCTTGGCATGCAGGCGGAAGTCCGCGACGGGCGGCTGCTCCTTCGGCGGCTTTCCAAGCACGGGGAGCCGGAACGCTTTCTCTGTCTCGCCGTCGACCATCCCGCCGTCTTTGACGCGGACGCGCGCGGCGGACTCGGGGCGCTGCTGTCGCCGCTTCTGCGCGTGCGGGTCGATGTGACGCTGCATAAGGGGATTGACCGCGCCCTTCGCTTTGTGATTGCCCTCGCAACCAGCGCGCAGGAGGCCTTCGACACAGCGGGGCGGATCCTGGAAGCCGCCCACGGAACCTCCGGCAGCATGGTGCGGGCGGCAGCGCTGCGCCTCGGCATGAGCGGCGAGGAGCTGGACGAGGCCATGGGGCTGGTGCTGCCGCTGTGGGAAAACCGCCTGTCCGGAGCCGAGCCCAAAAGCACACTCTGGCGCTGGAGCATCTCCGGCGATTACCCGCTGCTGTGCTGCCGCGCCGGGGCAGCGGAGCGTGACCGGCTGCTGCGGGCCTTCTGCCTCTTAAAGTGCTGCGGGCTGGAATCCGAGCTTGTCTATCTCACGGATGAACACGGCGAGTACCGGCGCCCGGCCCTGCGGGAGATCGAAGCCTGGCTCACAGCCTATGGGCTCGAGGCCCTGCTGGGAGCGCGGGGCGGCGTCCTCTCCGCACCGACTTCGGCGGAGGCGGTTTTGCGTGATCGAGCTGCGGTCTTCATCGGCGAGGAAAAGAAACTGCCCCCGCCGCTTGTGCCCGCTCTGCCCGCGTCTGGACGCGGCGGGGAGATCCCGGCCTGTCGCTGGGTGCAGGACAGCTTTGTCTATGAGGTCAATAGTCTGCCGCCGCGCATTTGGCAGCATGTTCTCACAAACGGCAGCCTCTCCGCCTTTGCCGCCGATTTCGGCCCGGCGGGGCTGTGGCTGCAGAACGCCCGGGAGATGCGCCTGCTCCCCCCGCCGGAGGACATCCGCGCGACAACGGGCACGGAGGCGGTGTATGCCTTGGTCGACGGCGAGGCGGTCAGCCTCTTTGCCGACGGGGAGAGCCTCTGCGAGGTGAGCTATGCCCCGGGCCTTGCCGTCTGGCGCAGGGAGATCGCCGGTCGTGAGATCGAAACAACGCTGCTCATCCCCATGGGTCTCGATGTGCGGGTATTGCGCATTCGCGGCGCGGAGGAGCTCACGCTCGGCTGGGAGCTGTGCCCGCGCCTCGGCACGGAGGACCCGGCGGGCCTGCGCATTGAAGAGCGCGACGGCCTCATCCGCCTGTGGGACGAGGGCGCGTGGCTGCCGGGAACGGAGCTGTATGTCGGCGCGTCCGTACCCATCGGGGCTGAAAGCGAGTTTTGCCCCGCAGCCCTGCGACTGCGCCTGCAGGCAGAGGATACAACCCTCCTGCTCCTCGGCACGGACGCGGAGGCGCTGCGCTTCTTTGACGTTGAATCCGCCCTGCGCGACACCCGCGCCTGGTGGCGGGAATACCTGGGGCGCTTCCGGCTTGACTGCCCCGACGCGGCGCTTTCTCACTATATGAATACCTGGGCCGTGTACCAGTGCTATGCCTGCCGCATCCTCTCGAGGAGCAGCATCTACCAGTCCGGCGGGGCCGTCGGCTTCCGGGACCAGCTTCAGGACTGCGCAAACCTGCTGCTCATCGACCCCGCCCTGTGCCGGGCGCAGATCCTCGACTGCTGCCGTCATCAATACGGCGAGGGGGACGTGATGCACTGGTGGCACCGCCACCCGGCGGGCGACAGGGGCGTGCGCACCCGCTGCTCGGACGATCTGGTGTGGCTTGTCTGGGCGCTGTGCGAATACACGGAGGCCACCGGCGATCTCGCCCTCTGCGATGTGGAGACAAGCTTCGTTCAATCCGCCCCTCTGCGCGATGACGAGCGCGACCGCTACGAGACGCCGAAGCAGAGCGAGGAGCACGGCTCGGTGCTCGAGCACGCGGTACGGGCCATGACCATGGTGGAGCGGCGCGGCTTCGGTTCCCACGGGCTTCCCTTCATGGGCAGCGGCGACTGGAACGACGGGCTTGACCGCGTCGGCGGCGAGAGCGTGTGGCTGGGCTGGTTCGTCTCCTGCTGCGCCCTGCGCTTCTCGGAGCTGTTGGAAAAGCTGGACGACAGGCGCGCCGGGCACTACCGCGCCCTGTCCGAGCAGCTGGGCCGCGCCGCCGACGCCTGCTTCAACGGGAGCTGGTATCTCCGGGCCTACCGGGAGAACGGCAGCGCTCTCTGCGGCGGAGAGCGCATCGACTCCCTCCCCCAGAGCTGGGCGGCCTTCTGTCCCTGGGCGACGCCCGAGAAGGTGGAGCTTGCGCTGGGCAGCGCGCTGTCAAAGCTTGTGGATCAGGAGCATGGCATTGTAAAACTCCTCGCGCCGCCCTATACAAGCGAGGACAGCCCCGGCTATCTCAGCGGATACGGCGAGGGCTTCCGGGAAAACGGCGGTCAGTACACCCACGCGGCCGTCTGGCTTGCGCTGGCCTGCCTGCGGCGCGGGCGGGAGCGGGAGGGAAAAGAGCTTCTGAAGATGCTGCTGCCGGAAAATCACGATCTCACACGCTACGAGGCGGAGCCCTTTGTTCTGCCCGCCGATGTGTGCGCCGCGCCCGACCGCGCGGGGGCAGCAGGCTGGACCTGGTACACGGGCAGCGCGGGCTGGTACTTCCGCGCGGTCTGCGAGGGTCTTCTGGGCCTGCGTCTTCGAGACGGCAAGCTCCAGACGCGCCCCGGCGCGCTGGGGGACTATACGCTCGAATGGACGGACACGCAAGGGGTACGGCATCACGTTGAGGCAAGAGAGGGAAAAATCCTGTAAAGTGAAAAGTGGAAAGTTAAAAGTGGAGTGAAGGTGTGCCTTCGGCACTATTAAAATCGTCCGCGGAGCGGACACCATGTTTTCACTTTCCACTTTTTTACTTTTCACTTTCTCTATCCGCTCTTTCCTTTTTCCTCCTGCGGTGCTATAATTAAATAAATATAGAAAATCCTGCCTTTGGAGGTGCCCCATGGAGTATTCACGGTCGGAGCTGATGCCGGGCGTTTTTCTGAGCCATCTGCGATCCGATAAATTCAAGACCGCCTGCATGAGCGTCAATCTGCTCACCCAGCTCAAACGCGAGACCGCCGCCATGAACGCGCTGATTCCCTCGGTCCTGCGCCGCGGAACCCAACGCTACCCGGATATGGAGAAGCTGTCCGCAAGGCTCGACGAGCTGTACGGCGCCGCCATCGAGCCGGTGATCCGCCGCATCGGCGAGGTGCACTGTCTGGGCTTCTTCGCAAGCTTTCCCGAGCCCGCCTTTCTTCCGGGCGGTGAGGCACTGCTGGGAGAGATGAGCGGTCTTATGGCGGAGATGCTCCTTTCTCCGGTCACGCGCGGCGGCCTGCTCCTGCCCCAGTATGTGGACAGCGAGAAGGAAAAGCTTCTCGATCTCATCCGCAGCCGCGTCAACGAAAAGCGCAGCTACGCCGTGCAGCGCTGCCTGGAGGAGATGTGCTGCTATGAGGACTACGCCGTCTCCCGCTTCGGGGATATCCCCGAGTGTGAGGCCATCCACTACAAAAAGCTCAGCCGCTATTACCGGGAGCTGCTGCGCAAAAGCCCGGTGGAGCTTTTCTACTGCGGCCAGGCAAGGCTTGAGGCGGTGGAGGAGGCCCTGCGGGACGCTTTCGCCGCCATGCCGCGCGGCGAGCTCGACTTCGATATCGGCACCGAGATCCGCATGAACGCCGTGGAGGCCGAGCCCCGTTATTTTGAGGAGCACATGGACGTGACCCAGGGCAAGCTTGTACTGGGCTTTCGTCTCGGCGAGTGCATGGAGGACCCGGACCGGGCCGCCATCCATGTCTTCAACGCCGTCTACGGCAGCGGCGCTACCTCGAAGCTCTTCATGAACGTGCGGGAAAAGCTGTCGCTTTGCTACTACGCAAGCTCGGCGGTGATTTTGCGCAAGGGGCTGATGATTGTCTCCTCGGGCATCAGCTTTGAAAACTTTGAAAGTGCCAAGGCAGAGATCCTCGCCCAGCTGGAGGCCGTGAAAAACGGCGAGATTTCGGACGACGAGCTTCTCTGGGCCAAGCGTGCGGTGGCCTCCGACCTGCGCGCGTCTCTGGACAGCCAGGGCGAGCTGGAGGGCTGGTGGCTCAGCCAGGCGGTGGACGGGGACGAGTGCAGCCCCACCGAGCTTGCCGAGCTTGCAGAGAACGTGACGAAGGAAGATGTCATGGCGATCGCGAAGAGCGTGGAGCTCGACATGGTCTACTTCCTGTGCGGCAGCGGCGAGGACGAAGAAGAGGAAGACGAAGATGAAGATACAGAAGCTTGATTACCCCGGCATCGGCGAGACGCTGTATTCTGCCGTTCTCGACAACGGCCTGGAGGTGCGCGTGGTGCCGAAGAAGGACTTTTCCACCTTCTACGCCGCCTTTGCCACAAACTACGGCGGGGCCTGCCGCCGCTTTACGGTCGACGGGCGCGAGCTCGACACCCCGGCGGGCGTGGCCCACTATCTGGAGCACAAGATGTTCGACCTGCCGAACGGCGACAGCGCGCTGAACATCCTCTCGGCAAACGGGGCCGACCCCAACGCCTTTACCTCCTCGGGCATCACCTGCTATTACTTCCAGTGTACCCAGGGCTTTGAGGAAAACCTGCGCATGCTGCTGCACTTTGTCTCCACCCCCTACTTCACCGAAGAGACCGTGCGGAAGGAGCAGGGCATCATCGCCCAGGAGATCCGCATGGGCGAGGATAATCCCGGCCTTGCGATTTACTACAATCTGCTGAAGATGCTCTATGCCCACCACCCCATCCGCGACCGCGTGGCGGGGACTGTGGAGAGCATCGCCGACATCACCGCCGAAACGCTCTACGACTGCCACAGGGTCTTCTATGCCCCCTCCAACATGGTGCTGTGCGTGGAGGGCGACGTGGACCCCGAGACGATCGTGCAGATCGCGGAGGAGGTGCTCCCCAAAGAGAAGGCCCCCGTCCCCGCGGCGGACTTCGGGCCTGAAGAGGACATCCTGCCGGCAGAGCGCTTCCATACGGAGGCCATGGAGGTCTCGGCCCCGCAGTTTCTGATCGGGGCAAAGCTCACCCCCGGCCTTACGGGCAGGGAGGCCCAGCGCCAGCGCCTGGTCGCGGCTTTGGCGCTTAGGATGCTGTGCGGCAGCTCCTCCCCCTTCTTCACCCGCCTATACGCGGACGGGACGCTCAACAACGATTTCGACTACGAGGTGGACGCCAGCGCCGGGACCATCACCGTCATCATCGGCGGCGAGAGCAGGGTGCCGGAAAAGGTGCTCCAGGAGCTCAACGCCGAGATCGCCCGCGTGGCGGCGGATGGATTTAACGAAGCCTACTTTACTCGTTCCAAGCGGGCAAGTCTCGGCGCGAGACTCCGGGCGCTGGAGGACTTTGACAATGTGTGCGTGTCGCTCGCGATGGACTGCTTCGACGGCTATTGCAGCTTTGAAAGCTTCCCGCTTTTAGAGGAGATCAGCGCCGAGGACTGCCGCCTGTTTGTGGCCGAGTCCCTGGCGCCGGAGCGGCTTGCCATGTCGGTCATCACGCCGAAGGAGGCGAAGGCGTAGCCCATGCTTGAAACCATTCAGCGCGATTCCGTCATCTCCTTTCCCATGCTGGGAAACCTGCGGCTCAACCCGCCGTCGTACTTTACAATTTTCGGCCGCCCCATCTACTTTTACGGCGTCATCATCGGCCTTGCGTTCCTGCTGGGCATCCTTTTCGCGTCCAAGCGCGCAAAGCGCTTCGGACTCAAGGAGGACGACATCTACGACGCGGCGATCTGGGGGATCCCCTGCGCGATCATCGGGGCGCGGCTTTACTATGTGCTGTTCCAGCTGGACTACTACCGGCAGTACCCGGGTGAGATCCTGGCCATACGAAACGGCGGCCTTGCCATTTACGGCGGCGTGATCGCGGGAGTGCTGACGGCATATCTTGTATGCAGGCGCAAAAAGATCCCCTTCCCCGCCATGCTCGACTGCCTGTGCTACGGCCTGCTGCTGGGGCAGATCATCGGGCGCTGGGGAAACTTCATGAACCGGGAAGCCTTCGGCGCGGAGACGAACGTCTTCTGCCGCATGGGCCTGACCGCCCCGGACGGCACCACCGTCTACGTACATCCCACCTTTTTATACGAAAGCCTCTGGAATCTGGGCGTGCTGCTGTTTCTGCTGTGGTTTGACGAGGCGGGAAAGCGCCGCTTTGACGGCCACTGCATCACGCTCTATTTCCTGCTCTACGGCCTGGGCCGCTTCTGGATCGAGGGACTTCGGACCGACAGCCTTTATATCGGCGGCACCGGTATCCGCGTCTCCCAGGCCCTGAGTCTCGTGCTGGTCCTCGCGTCGGCGGCGCTGCTTATCTACAAGCACTCTCAGCCCTTCTCCCCCGGCGATCTGTACGTCAACCGCGTCGCCGCGCAGGAGTCGGCTGTCATTATCGAAAAAACGGAGGAATCTTAACATGGCAGATTATAAAAACATTCTCAGCGGCACCTTCGGCAAGCTTGCCGACAAGGTCAGGGACGTGGCCGACAGCGCCGGCGTGCTGGACGTGTACGCCCAGGGGGCAAACCGGGCCAAGGCCTTCGGACAGTTTACCAAGCTCACCCTCGAGCTCAACAGCGAGCACGAGGAGCTCAAGCGTATCTACACCGAAATCGGAAAGCTCTACTTTGAGCAGGCCAAGGACGCGCCCGAGGGCGTCTTCGTCCCGCTCTTCGAGCAGGCAAACCGCGTCACCGGGCGTATTCAGGAAAAGCGCGCGAGGATCGACGAGCTCAAGGAAAACTACGGCGTGAGCGGGAAGGACGACATCGACGTGGAGATCGGCGACTTTGACGACGTGGTCAGCGCCACCGAGGCCGACGGCATGACCGTGGAGGTCAGGACAAAGGAATAAGTACATCTGCGAAAAAGCGCCATCATCAGAACCCTAATTTTCTCGGGATTCGCTCTCGACGAATTATGCGGTGTTGCCCTTGTTTTTTTCCTTCCGGGAGGCTATAATCTCCCACGCAAGTTTACCATCTGGAGGAAAACATGAACAAAAAATTATGTACAGCGATTTCCGTGGCACTCACTCTGGTGCTGCTGCCGACGGCGATGCTCAGCGGCTGCGGCAGGGCAGACACCGCGCCGGCGACACCAGCGCCGACCGCGCAGGCCGCCCCGGCCGAAACGCCCCAGGCCACCCCCGGCAGGCAGGACGGGGAGCGCTTTGAGACGACCGTCATCGTCGAGGGCATGGAGGAGACGGTGAGCTATGAGCACATCCGGAACGAGGCCCTCGGCTTTGAGATGGACTATGATTACGAGATCCTCGAGCGCCGCCAGGATGCCGACCGCGAGGTCTTCCTTGCTCTCGGCGAGGACCCGGAGGATCCCTGGAACTATTTTGAGATCCGGCGCACTGCGGGGGACGCTGAGACCGTCACCACGGGGCTGAGCGCGAGTTTTTCGGACGGCTACGATACCGTCTCCGCAGCGCCGATTACCCTTGACGGGGCCGGAGCGTGCACACGCATCGACGTCTCCGGCGCGAAGGACGGGAAAGCGCCCGCGGGTTCCCTGCTGACCGTGTATGTCATCCCCGCTGACGGCAGCTGCCTTGTCGCTCTGGTGCGCTGCACCTTTGAAAGCGCCGGCGGCTTCGGCGTGCGGGCAAACGCAATGCTGAACACGCTCACGCGAATCGGGTGATGCGATAAAAAAGAAGGGCGTGTTGCAAAATGCTTATCGTTTTGTTATCCTGAGGAACGAAGTGACGAAGGATCTTTCTTTTGAAGGTTTTTGTAAACTTTTAGGGAAAGATCCTTCGCTTGCGCTCAGGATGACACGCATTTTGCAACGCGCCCTTTTTCTATTGTATGGCTAAAGCAGGCGTAATCAGGCGGCGTCCTTGCCGATGTCCACGAGGGTGTAGCTGCGGCTGCCGAGGCCGATCTCCTCGGCGTGCTCCAGCGTGTGCAGACCCTGGCGGTCTTCAAGGCGCCACATGAGCTTCTCGTTCCCGTCCGCCTTCGACACGAGGTCCAGGCAGGCCTGGTCCAGCGCGACGGGGTCGGTGGAGGCCAGGATGCCGATGTCGTGGATGTCGGGCTCCTCGGGATAGGGGGCGCAGTCGCAGTCGATGGAGAGACGGTTCATGACGTTGATGAAGACCACCTGATCCCCCAGATCGTCACAGACAGCCTTGGCGGCCTCGGCCATGGCCTCGAGGAACTCGATCTGCAGCTCGTCATGCCAGTGGGTATCGCTGGTGCCGCCGGAGTGGATGCGCACCTTGCCCATCGCGGAGGCAAGGCCGATGGAGGCGTTCTTGATCGCTCCGCCGTAGCCCGCCATGGGATGGCCCTTGAAATGGGACAGGATGAGGTAGGAGCCGTAGTCCTTGAAGTGGGCGCCCACAAGGTCGCCCGTCAGGCGCGTGCCGCCGGTGACGGGAATCTCCACGGAGCCGTACTCGTCCAGGATCTGAAAGTCCGCGATGTCCGTAAAGCCGTGATCCTCCGCAACCTGATAGTGCTCGGCAGTCGCGGCGCGCTCGCCTCCGTAGGCCGTGTTGCACTCGACGATGGTGCCGTCGACCTTGTGCACGAGATCGGCGATCAGCTCGGGGCGCAGATAGTTGCTGGCGGGCGGCTCGCCGGTGGAGAGCTTTACCGCCACGGGGCCGACGGGTTTCCAGCCCAGCGCCTCATAGATGGCGACCAACCCCGCCGGGGAGATGTCGTCCGTAAAATAGACGACGGGCTTTTCCGGCTCGTCTGCGTATGCCGCCGGGAACAGGCAGAGGGCAAGGCAGGCAGCAAGCAGCAGAGAAAGAATCTTTTTCATGTACATACCTCCTTTGATACTTATAAAATCAGGTTGACTACAATGCCGGTGAGCAGGGCAAACACGATGACAAAGGCCCAGTAGAGCAGGAAACGCCTGATGCCGAGGACGATTTTCAGTGCGCCGAGGTTGGTGATCTTCGTCGCGGGGCCGGTTAGCATAAAAGCGGCGGCGCTGCCGATGCTCATCCCCTCCCAGAGCCATTCCTTCAAAAGCGGGATCGTCCCGCCGCCGCAGGCATAGAGCGGCACGCCCACCGTCGCGGCCATCAGCACCCCCCAGGCCTTATCCCCGCCGAAGAGCCTGACCATCTGCTCCTGGGACACGTAGCGCTGAAAGACGGCGGAGAGCACAACGCCGAAGAGAAAATACGGCCCCGTGGCCCGGATGTTGCGGCCCACGTTCAGCAGATAGCGGATCAGGATATTGGGGTGGGTGTCGTGGCTGGCACGCTCTTCAAAGCCGGAGAAATCGAAAAAACTCCTGTCCCGGTAAAAGGCGCGGATCAGAAGACCGGCGGCACAGCCGCAGAGAAAGCACAACACGATGCGCACCGTGAGGACTGTGGGTCCCAGGGCGGCACTGTAGATAATCAGCTGGGGATTGAGCAGGATCGAGGCCATCATGAACGAGGCGAGCCAGTCATGGCGCATGCCCTGCCGGGAAAAGGACGCCGCAACCGGGATGGTGCCGTACATGCAAAGCGGCGAGGCGATCCCCAGAAGGCAGGCGGGGATGATCCCGAACAGGCCCCACTTCTTTCCCTGCATGCGGCGGAAAAGATCGTGGATGCCGTTTTTGGCAAATACCGAAATGAAGGAGCCGATGGCAATGCCCAGCACCCAGTACCAGAAGATCTGCCTGAGCTGTATATCAAAATAGTACCAGAGATAAATAAACTCCCGGCGCAGGATACGCGCCACTTCGCTCATGTCGGTATTCTCCTTCCCGTCGGCCAGGTGCTTTGCATTTCCGCATGCAGATACACTACCACATCCGGGAAAGATTAGGCAAGTGTTTTTATCGGTTTCATACGGAAATATCGTGCGGCTCCGGCACCGCCTTTGCTGCTGATAAAAAGGGCGTGCTGCAAAATAATAGTTATTCGCGAAAACAAACCATTATGAGCGTAGAGGAGGGGCTTGCCCCTCCCGCGCACGGCAAGCTCGAACTATGTAAAAATGTACGGCGATTTCGTAAAATGCTACGATTTTGCCGTACATTGGTCTATAATGGTTGCATAATACTGCCGGGAGGGGCATACCCATAGAGGGCACAGGCGCCCCTCCCCTACAGTATTCACGGACAATTATGCGAAAAGTGAATTATGCAACGCGCCTTATTTCATACGGGGAAGGAATCCCCCGCCATTTCGTGCGGGATCCCTGTATTACAGATACCGGACAATTTCCTCTGTTGCGTATTTCGGCACAAAGTAGTCGCCGTTTTCGTCGCGCCAGTAGTTCTTCTGACCGTCCTTGAGCGGGACCACCGTGCTCTTGTGGGCGGGATAGCCGAAGGCAATACCGGTGTTGACCTGCAGGTTTTCCGGCAGACCCAGGAACTCCGCCGTCTTCGAGCGGTGCAGAGTGCCGATGATGCAGCTGCCGACGCCGTGGGCCCAGGCCGCCGTGGTCATGCCCGCCACGGCGATCCCGACGTCGATATCGCTGTGGCCGGGGACCGAGGTATCCTGGAGCACAACGATGTACAGGGTGGGGCGCTGCTCCGGCGCCGGGGTCCCGGCTCCGTTCGGGATGGCGGCGGCCCATTTGGTCAGCTCGCAGAGCTTCGCCACGTCCTCCGGTTTCTGCGCCACGACAAAGCGCAGGCTCTGGCGGTTGGCGCCGCAGTTGGCAAGGCGCGCGGCCTCAAGGATGTCCTGAAGAACCTCCCGGGGCACCGGCTCCTGCGTAAAGGCCCGGAACGTGCGCCTGGTGCGCAGTACTTCCATCATATCCATATGTACGCCTCCTTTGTCTCAGCTCTTGCTGCCGCGCAGCTCTTTGTATGCCACGACGATATCGCGGATGCTGTAAATGAACATCAGCAGACCGCCGATGACGATGCTGGCATAAGGCACCTGGCGCGGCGCGCGCAGGATGATGGTCGGGGCCTGGGCCTTGCTGAACAGCTCCCACGCATAGTAGAAGAACACGCCAAAGAACGCCGCGTTGAAGATCGTGATGCAGAAATTCAGGATGCGGATGAACTTGGTGTCCTTGAATTTCTGCTGCAGCAGGTCGACCCGGAAGTGCGCGCCGTCGCGCATGATGAGGGCGCTGGTAAGGAAAATCATGTAGGCCATACTCCACTCGACCACCTCGTCCGTCCAGGACAGGGAGAGGTTGATGGGCGTGAAGCGGATGATGACGCGGAACATCAGGATGATCGCGATGAGGGCCAGACAGCAGACCACGACGATCTTCAATACCTGCGCGACAACCTTGTCAAGCTTTTTCAAAAACTCCATGGCAGTCCCCTCCTAAACCAGTATGGACGGCAGCCATGTACACAGGGGCGGGATGAACGTACACAGCAGCAGTACGATTATAATACCGATTACGTAAGGGATAACCTCTTTTGAAAGTTCCAGCATTGGCACATCTGTCACCGATGAGACCGCATACAGGCTCATGCCCACCGGCGGCGTCAGCAGACCGATCATGGAGGCCAGCACCATGATCACGCCGAACTGCAGCTGGCTCATGCCCATCTGGCCAATGATCGGCAGGAAGATGGGGGCCACGATCAGGATGACCGCTGTGCCCTCGAGGAACATGCCCAGCACGAGCAGGATGAAGATGATCATCAGGATGAGCGCGGTGGGGTTTGCGGTGATGGAGAGCATGCCCTCAATGACCTGGTTCGGCACGCGCTGGTGGGTCATGAAATAGGCCAGGAAGTTTGCGATCGCGATGATGAAGAGGGTCTTGCAGCTGGTGACGATGCTGTCGTACACGATCTTGAACAGGTCCTTGAACTTGACCTCGCGGTACACGACGCAGCTTAAAAACAGGGCATAGAAGCAGGCGACGATGGAGGCCTCGGTGGCGGTGAACCAGCCGCTCCAGATGCCGCCGACGATGATGACGATGGTCATCAGGCTGGGGATGGCGTTGACAAAGTATTTCCAGCGGATGCTCCAGGGCATCTTCGGCTCGATGGGGTAGTGGTGCTTGACGCTGGTGTAGTAGACCCACACGCCCATGGCCACGGCCATCATGAAGCCGGGGATGAAGCCCGCCGCAAAGAGCTTGCTGACGGAAGCTTCGGTGGCGCAGCTGGAGTAAACGACGAAGGCGATGGAGGGCGGGATAACGGGGCCGATGGTGGAGGAACCGGCGGTAATGCCGGCGCTGAATCGGTGGGGGAAGCCGGCGTCGTCCATGGCTTTCATCTCGATCATGCCGAGACCCGCCGCGTCCGCGACAGCCGCGCCGGACATGCCGGAGAAGATGACGGAGGAGACAATGTTCACCTGGCCCAGACCGCCGGGCCAGTGGCCGACCATGGCCTTGGCAAAGTTAAAGATGCGGTCGGTGATACCGCCGGTGTTCATGAGGTTGCCGGCGAGGATGAAAAACGGGATGGCCAGCATGGTGAAGCTGGTGGTGCCGTTGTAGATACGCTGTGCCATGACGGCCAGGATATTGCCGTAGCCGAGGCTTGCAAACATCGCCGCCGCCGTGCCGCCCATGGCCGCACATACCGGTACGCCGAGAAGCATCAGCCCGATCAGCACAACGCAGGTAATCAATGCGATCATCAGACTATCTCCTTTTATGAAGACAGCATCCTCCTTAGCCCGCAGACGGGGATCCGAAAGATGCTGTCACAAGCTATACTATTGCAAAATCACGTCACTGCCCGAGGGCGGAAAACGTTTTACTGACGAGCGTTTTCGACGATCTCCATCATGCGGTCAACCTGCTCCTGCGTCACAGCGCCGGTGGAAACCATCTTGTCGTACGCATACTGCATGTTCTCGCGGAATTCGTCGATGTTGACCTCGATGATCTGCATGCCCTCGGCGGCCAGCTTCTCAAGGTAATCCGCCTCGGAATCCTGAACGGTCTGACGCATGAAGGCGGAAGCCTCGGCGGAAGCCTTCTCGATGGCCTCGCGCTGGGTGTCGCTCAGCTTCTCCCAGAGTCTGTTGTTGATGCAGAGGTTCATGGACTCCCACTCGTGTCTGGTGAGAGTGAGGTACTTCTGCTCGCACTCCCACAGGGCGTTATTGTAGATGGTGGAGATGGGGTTCTCCTGGCCGTCGACGGTCTTCTGCTTGAGGGCGGGGATCAGCTCGCTGAAAGCGACCTGCTGGACGTTGGCACCCAGAGCTTCCATGCAGAAGATGAGCTGCTGCTCGGACGGGGTACGGATGAGCAGGCCCTTGACCTGATCGGGATGCTCAACGGGGACCTTGGAGTTGGTCAGGCTGCGGAAGCCGTACTCCCAGCTGCCGACATTGTGGATGCCCTTGGACTCGAGGGTGCCGTCGTTGACCCATTCCTTGAACTCGCCGTCAACCACGCGGTAGGCATGGGCGTAGTCATCGTACAGGTAAGGCATGGCGACGAGGTGGTAGCGGCTGTCGTACTCGCCCAGGGTAGCCTCGCAGACCAGGCAGGCGTCAATGGCGCCGATGGAAACCTGCTCCGCCATCTCGGGGGCGTTGCCGAACTCGGAGTTGTTGTGCACCTCGACGGTGATGGTGCCGCCGGAGTACTCGTTTGCCAGCTCTGCAAACTTCAGGGAAGCCGCCTGGCCGGGCTCGCCGTTGGCGTTGAAGTTGCCCAGACGGATAGTGACGGGCTTGTCATCGGCAAAGGCAAAGGCCTGGCCGCAGCCCAGAACGAGGGTGCACACCAGTGCGAAGGCGAGGATCGCGGAAAGTGTTCTTTTCATGCTTGTTCCTCCTATAAATTTCTTTTTTCTGGTATCCCGCTCATGCGGGATCATGCTGAAAAAAGTATAGTCTGACACAGGTCATTTGTCAATGTTCTTATCTGGACATTTTATAAGGTTTTTATGGGCATTTCACAAAAAGCAGTTTACATAACCTTGCTTTTCGCGATAAAAGAACGCATTATTCACAGAGACATGACCGTACCCGGCGGGCATGTCCCGGAGAAGATGACAGAGGCCGGTGCCGCCGGATTTCGTCACACCATTGTTTTTTTGATTTCGTGAACTTCGACAAAAATCAGAATTTCTTCTTGTGCGCTGTGCACAAGTTTTTGGTCAGTTTACCTCTTGCATTTTCAAAGCAAAAGACTAAAATGATGGCTCAAAAGCTGGGGGCAGCAAACTCCTCCGCATGCCCCAATCCTCAGCTTTGATACTGGAACCTCATGAAAACCTTTCATTTCATAAAGGTTTTCATAGCGCCATAAGGCGCGTAGAGGTTCCGTATGAGACGTATTTTCAGCGTTTTGCGCTGAAAACGCCGCAGGAACTGCGGCTTTCTTGATGGAAGAATTTCATCAAGAAATAGTATGAAAGGTTGAATGAAAATGACAAGAGACATGACCACGGGTTCGCCGCTGAAGAGCATCCTGCGCTTTTGCGTGCCGCTTCTGATCGGAAACCTGTTTCAGCAATTTTATAATCTGGCCGACAGCGTCCTGGTCGGCCGCATCCTCGGCCTGAACGCCTTTGCGGCGGTCGGCACCACGGGTGCCTTGAGCTTTCTGATCCTCGGCTTTGCGACCGGCAGCTGTTCCGGTCTCGCCATCCCCATTGCCCAGAGCTTCGGCGCCGGGGATCTGGAGAGTGTCCGCCGGCGCACGGCGCAGCTTGTGTGGCTGGGCTTCGGCATCACGGCGATCATCCGCCTGATCTGCTTTTTCTGGACCGATGATCTGCTGCGGCTGATGAGCACCCCGGCGGAGATCTTTGACGACGCGTACCGCTATATTTTCATCGTCTTCATGGGCGTCGGCGCGACCATGCTTTACAATCTGAGCTCCGCCGTGCTGCGCTCCCTGGGCGACAGCCGCACGCCGCTGCACTTTCTGATCGCCGCGGCAGTCGTGAACGTGATCCTTGACATTCTGTTCATGAAGTATCTTCACTTCGGCGTGGAGGGCGCTGCCTGGGCCACCGTGCTTTCGCAGCTCGCCTCCGGCATTGCGTGCCTTGTCTACATGGCGAAGAAGATCCCGGTGCTGAATCTGCACCACGATGACATGAAACCAGACTGGAAGCGCATCTGTTACATGGCCGCCATCGGCGTACCCATGGGCCTGCAGTTTGCCATTACCGCCGTGGGGTCCATCATTCTGCAGGGTGCGGTGAACGGACTGGGCGCGCAGGCCGTGGCGGCAGTTTCCGCCGCATCAAAGGTACACAATGTGGTCGCCGCTCCCCTGGAGACCTGCGGCATCGCCATGGCCACCTACTGCGGTCAGAACCTGGGCGCGGGGCAGTATGCCCGCATCCGCCGCGGGATCTGGAGCACGACGGCCGCGGCGATGATCTACTGTGCGCTGGCCTTTGTATTCAACTACAGCGCCGGGCGCAGCATGGCGACGCTGTTTGTCAGCCCCAGCGAGGTCATGATCCTCCAGGATGTACAGAAGTACCTGGTCATCCAGAGCGTGTTTTATCCGATGCTTGCGGTGATCTTCATTTTCCGCAACGGCCTGCAGGGCATGGGCTATTCCAATCAGGCCATGATGGCGGGCGTGTCCGAGCTGATCGCCCGCGCCCTGGTCTCCTTCGGTCTTGTGAGCAGTCTCGGCTTCACCGCCGTCTGCTATGCCAATCCCGTCGCCTGGCTCTTTGCCGACGGCGTGCTCCTGATCCTTTACGCGCGTGTCATGCGCCGTCTTGACCCGATTCGTCCGCAGGATCTCAAGGCCCGGAAGCTTGCAAAAGCGCAGCGTTGAGTACAAGAATTATTGTGAGCCGCCGTTGTAAGCCATAGGCGCAAAATCTGTGTGCCACTGAGTGAGCCGCGGGAGAATATTTTTTCGTATTTTGCCATTGGACAGTAACGATAAGGCAAAGTGACACTTGCAAAAGCGAGAGCAAATAGGAATAAAAAATACCCCAAAACCACCTGTTTCAGATGATTTTGGGGTATTTGGCGCAGAAGGAGGGATTTGAACCCTCGCGCCGGGTCTAAACCGGCCTACTCCCTTAGCAGGGGAGCCCCTTCGGCCTCTTGGGTACTTCTGCACACGATGCCGCTTGAGTATGATAGCATAGCGCCGGGCAGTTGTCAACACAAAATTTCTCTCTTAGCCCTTTGATGATCCTGCTTTCCTGTTGAAAAATCCCTTTCGCTGTCCTATAATGCTTACATATATGTACGTGTATTGTACGCTGCAAAAAGAGCGAAGGAGGACACGGCTATGGCAATCGTGGGCTTTATCGGTACGGGAAATATGGGGTCGGCTCTGGCGCGGGCCGCGGCGAAAAGCAGTCAGGTCGACCGTCTGCTGCTGGCCAACCGCAGCCCGGAAAAGGCGGAAAAGCTTGCCCGGGAGCTCGGCGGCGAGGCGGTGGACAACCGGGAGGCCGCCGCACAGGCGGAGTTTTTATTCCTTGCGGTCAAGCCGCAGTATTTGCTTGAGATGTTCGCCGGTATCCGGGACGTTCTCACGGCGCGGCAGGACCGCTTTGTTCTGGTTTCCATGGTGGCGGGCTGGAGCCTTGAGCGGCTCAGACGCGAGCTGGGGGACTTTCCCCTTGTGCGCATCATGCCCGACATTCCCGCCCAGGTGGGCGCGGGGATCACGCTTGTCTGCCCCGGTGAGGATATCACAGCGCAGGAGCTTTCGCTTGTGAAGGCGCTGCTGGACGCTTCCGGACTTGTGTCTGAGCTGGACGAGCGTCAGCTCGACGCGGCCAACGGCGTGACCGGCTGCGGCCCGGCCTTTGCGGCGATGTTCTGCGAGGCACTGGCGGACGGCGCGGTGGCCTGCGGTCTGCCGCGGGACAAGGCGCTGCAGTTTGCGGCCCAGATGGTGAAGGGCTCGGCGGAGCTTCTGCTGGAGGAGAACATGCACCCCGCGGTGCTCAAAGACCGGGTCTGCTCCCCCGGCGGCAGCACCATTCAGGGCGTGCGGCGTCTGGAGGAGAGCGGCTTTCGCGCCGCCGTCATGGACGCGGTCATCGCCACGTTTGAAAAGAAGTTTTGATGCTTGAGGGAACGCATATGACCATCGCACAGATCATGGAAAAGATGATCGCCTTCTCAGAAGGGAACATTCACGACATCGATCATCTGATCCGCGTCTGGTCCTACGCCAGAACGATCGGCGAGCTGGAGGGCCTGGACCGGGAAACACAGTACATCCTGGAGGTCGCGGCAATCACCCACGATATTGCCTGCCCGCTCTGCCGCGAGAAGTACGGGAACACCAACGGGAAGTACCAGGAGGCGGAGGGCGTGCCCATGGTCGAGGCCTTCTTAAACGGCACGGGAATGAGCGCCGCGCAGATCGAACGGATCAAGTATCTCGTCGGGCACCACCATACGTTTTCCAATATCGAGGGTGCAGACTATCAGATCCTCGTGGAGGCAGATTATATTGCCAACGCCTCGGAAAACGGGTATGACGAAAAAAATATTGAGAACTTTCTAAACAAGATTGTGAAAACAAGTGCCGGGAAGAAGCTGATTGAATCCGTCTTTCTCCGGCACTGAGCTCCGGCAGAGACCGGATGATACCGTAACAAACAAAAGAGGTGCTCTTCTATATGGCAGAGAAAAGCTATATTGCCCGCACCAGCGGTTTGAAGGCAAAGGACTATATCGGTTACGCTATGGTGGATGCGGCGGGCTGCCTGGTATTCAGCCTGGTGACCACGCTGCTGCAAAAATACTACACCGATATCTTTCACCTGAGCCCGTTGTTTATCATGCTTATGTTCATCTTTGCGCGCGTGTGGGACGCGGTAAACGACCCCATCATGGGCCGCATCTGCGACACGGTGCAGCCCGGCCGCTACGGGCGCTACCGGCCGTGGCTCCTGTATGTGGCGGCGCCGCTGGCCGTCTCGGCGATCCTCATGTTTGTCAAGTGGTCCGGTATGGGCGAGGAGGGGCATGAGACCGCGACCCGCGTCTACGCCACGGTGACCTACATCCTCTTCGGCATGATCTACACCGTTTTGCAGATCCCCTACGGGTCTTTGGCCTCGGTGGTCACTACCGACGCCTCTGAGCGCAACAAGCTCTCGGTCTTCCGCTCCATCGGAGCGGCGCTGGGCTCCATCCCGGTACTGCTGATTGCGAGCTTTGCCTACGCCAAACGCCTGGACGAGGCGGGGAACGTGGTAATGGGCGAGAACGGCAAGGCCATCACCGACATGCAGTATGCCCCCGTCATCAAGGGCGTGATCGTCATGGCGATCGTCTCCATGCTGATGCTGCTGGTGTCCTTCAAGCTCAACAAGGAGCGCGTCAAGACCAAACCCCAGCCGAAGGAAAAGGGCGCTGCCGTCAAGGCCGTCAAACAGCTTTTCGCAAACCGCGCCTTTCTCTCCATCAGCCTCACCGCCCTGCTGCTCCTGGCCGGGCAGATGTTCACCCAGAGCTTTTACACCTACCTCTTTGACGATTACTTCCACGCGAACTGGATGAACCTCGCCTCCCAGGCCTGCACCTATTCGCCGATGCTGGTGATGATGTTCCTGCTGCCCTCGATGGCAAGGCGCATCGGCAAGAAGGAGGTCTGCGCCTGGGGCGTCGCGGCAGCCGCGGTGGCCAACCTGATCCTCTTCTTCCTGCGCGGGATGGACCCGTCGGTTCTGATGTGGATCTTCCTGGCGCTCTGCTTTGTCAGCGGCTGTGGCCTTACGACCGTTGTCATGCAGCTCTGGGCCATGGCGACCGATGCCATCGACGATATCGAAGTCAAAACCGGCAGCCGTGACGACGGCACCGCCTACTCGGTCTTTAACTTCTTCCGCAAGCTCGGCCAGGTGCTCGCCGCCATCTGCGTCAACGGCGCGCTGCTCGGCATGCATTACCGCTACGAAAAGGGCGCAGTGCAGACGCTGGATAATCTCAGGAAGATGTACGATCTGGCGACGCTTATCCCCGCCGTGATGTTCGCCCTCATGGCGCTGATCCTCTTTGTCTGGTATCCCCTCAGCCGCGGCAAGGTGGAGGAGCTGCAGGTGCTCAAGGAGAAACGTCTGAAAGAATCCTACGAGAAGAAAATCATTGATATCTGAAAAAAGTGTAAAAACACCGTGTCATCCTTTGCTTGGGATGACACGGTGTTTTATGCCTTCGGGTCAGGCCTTCTTATAAAATTCCGCGTGAGCTTCCAATAGTTCACATGCCCCATTTTCGTGCCGCCCGGGGCGATGCGCAGAACGCCCTTTTCCGCCTTGTTCCAACGGGGCAGGCCCGGACCGTTGGGATCGCCGGAGCGGGCGAAATTCGCAAGATAAGACGCAAGCTCCACCGCCGCCTCATGGTCGCGTGTCCCGTAGGGCCGCCAGCTCCCGTCCAGGGTCTCGAAGGCGTAGCGCAGGTCGCACGAGTGGAAGGCGCGGTTATCGTCCCCCGGCGCGTCCAGATCGAAATAGTAGAGGTATGCCCTGTTTTGCTTTCCGAAGCGCCTGCCGATATAGGCCAGGAAGGGGGCATACATGTCGGCGTTTGTAAAGCCCAGCATGTAATCAATCGGAAGCGGGTTTTTCATAAGCCTGTCCAGCGTGTCCGGGATCAGCAGCCCGTCTACCACCGGCATGGTGTTGTAGAGGTTGTCCTTCCGGGCTTTTTTGATCTCCTCCACCGCGTCAAACAGGCGTTCGAGCGGCGCTGAGCACAGCTCGTCAAAGCTTTTGCACCCGGCGAGGGACTGGAACTGCTGCCAGTACGCGTGTGTATCCTCCGCCCTTTTCGGCTGGGCAAAGCGCGGGAACAGCCCGCCGCCGGACATCATGGCAGCCCGCTGAAAGAGACCTTTATGGTCAGGGTTGAGGCACAGATCCTGGATGGAGATGGCCCCGGCGCTCTGGCCCAGGAGCGTGATGTTCTCGCCGTCGCCGCCGAAGTCCGCGATGTGTGCCTTCACCCAGCGCACAGCCGTGAGTTGGTCGTCCAGGCCGAAGTTCCCGTCCCGCCCGGTGCGGCGGCGGATCTCTTCATGGGTCAGGTAGCCCAGCACGCCCAGGCGGTAATTGGCAAACACCGTCACGATCCCGCGCCCGGCAAGCCTTGATCCGTCAAAGGGCCCCTCGCTGTTCATGCCGGAGTCGAAGCCGCCGCCGTGGAAAAAGAGCACCACCGGGCAGCCCCGCGCCCCCTTCGGCGCGTAGATGTTCAGGTTCAGGCAGTCCTCATCATAGCGAAAAGACTGACCCTCCCGAAACTCCTTTTTGTAAAAACGGCGGGTGGGGTTTTCAAGATGCTCGTGCACCGCCCGGTTCTGCGGGCAGGCCGGGCCAAAGGCTGTCGCGTCCAGCTCCCCGTCCCAGTGTTCCACCGGTGCCGCATAATCAAAGCGCGAAGCGCGCGCATAGGGCACGCCCAGAAACTGCACACAGTGCTCGGTTTCGATCCCCCGGACCGCGCCGAGAGAGGTATTGTATACGATCGTCTTCTCCTGCATGATAAAGTCCCCTTCCCTGCGATGAAAGTATCCTGATAGCATATTACGGGAATCCGGCTTCAAATGCAAGTGGGCAAATGGCATATTCTGCATAAGGAGCGCCGATTTTTATAGTGGAAAAATCGGCCGATATGAGGTATAATAAACTACTTAATCTTTCGGGTGTGACGGGAGATTACAGCGATTCGAGGTTTAGGGAGAGAAACGCATATGAAAAATGGAAAAAGACCTGACCCGAATAAGGTCCACCCGATCATGGGATATGACAAAGAAATCTATGTAAAGCCAACGATCACGAATCCCAACATTCTAGTTGGAGATTTCACCTATATCGCAGACTCGGAATTTGAGAGTCATGTAACACACTTTTATCCGTGGAGCAGAGACAAACTCATCATCGGAAAGTTTTGTCAGATTGCGGCCGGTGTTGAATTCGTAATGAACGACGCAAATCACCAGATGAACGCCGTATCTACATTCCCGTTCTACACGCTTGAAGGATGGGATATGGAGCCGCCTGCTCCATCGGATATGCCGTTCAAAGGCGATACTGTTATCGGTAACGATGTATGGATAGGTCAGAATACTGTGATCCTTCCCGGCGTTCAGATCGGTGACGGAGCGATTATTGGTGCCAACAGCGTTGTTGGCAGTGATGTTGATCCCTATACTATTGCGGTCGGGAACCCAGCTAAAGTCTTACGGAAGCGCTTTGATGATGAACTGATTGACCTAATGCTGCGATTCAAATGGTGGGATAGAAGTATTGATGAAATCAACGATCTCATTCCACTGCTGACATGCAGCGACCTGGAAAAGGTCAGGCGAGAGTTGAGAGCAAGGGTATGATCATCATAATTACAGGCGCATCCCATACTGGAAAAACGCTTCTGGCACAAAGGATGCTTGAGAAATACAACTACCCATATCTGTCCATAGATCATTTGAAAATGGGCTTAATCCGCAGCGGCAATACCAATTTGACGCCGGAAGACGATGATGCGCTGACTGGATATCTATGGCCGATTGTCCGGGAAATCGTAAAGACCGCAATTGAGAATCGACAAAATCTTATTGTAGAAGGTTGTTATATTCCTTTCTGCTGGAGAAGGGATTTTGACGAGCAGTATTTACCATCTATCAGATTTATCTGCCTTGCAATGACTGAAGAATATATAGAGGATCATTTCGAGGAGATTATAAAACATGAGTCGGAGATAGAATCGAGATTGGTTGTGGCAGACTGTACAGTTTCTGATTTGAAAAAGGATAACTGCAACATGATTGTTGGTTTTCAACGTGCTGGTGAGCAGGTCTTTTTAATCGACTCTGACTATAAGAAAGTGTTCTCAGAACTATTAACATGAACATTTCCACTTCACCAACCGCAGAGTCCCAAACCTGACGGTAGTAAGAACCCCCGATTTTTACTACCATTTGACTACCATTTGACTACCATTGACGGCTGTGACTTGCCGCATCTTGCCGTATTTTGCTTTTTCCGTGACTTAAGTCACAGATTATTAACAACTTTTTCTGCCCGGCAAATCGCGGCAAAACGGGGCAGAATACGGCTTTTCAGGAGGCTGATCGCATTTGACAAAGATACTTTTTGTTTGTCACGGCAATATCTGCCGCAGCCCGATGGGCGAATTCATACTCAAGGACATGGTTTCTCGCGCCGGGATGTCGGAGGATTACGAGATCGCCTCCGCCGCCACGAGCTCCGAGGAGCTGGGCAACCCCGTCTATCCGCCTGCCCGTCGCAAGCTCAACGCGCACGGGATCGACTGCTCGGGCAAGACCGCGCGGCGCATCCGGGCGGAGGACTACGACAGCTGGGACCTGCTGATCGGCTTTGACGGTGCCAATATCCGCAACATGGAGCGCTGCTTCCGCGGCGATCCCGACCATAAGCTCCATCTGCTCAGCGAGTACGCGGGCCGCCCGGACGCCATCATTGACGATCCCTGGTACACCCGCGACTTTGACACCGCCTGGGATGACATTTACGAGGGCTGCCTGGGCCTTCTCAACGCACTGACGCCGGAGCTGACGCTGGACCTCTCCGCCTGCCGGGAACGTCCGGAGCTTTACGACGTGCTGTCGGCGCGCATGCTCTGGGGCGAGGACTACGGGCGCAACCTCGACGCCCTGTATGACATTCTCACGGGCCTGCCCCACCTGGGGCGGCGCTTCAAGATCCTGCTGCCGGCGGAGGACGCGCCCTGCCGGGGCTATGCGGAGATCATGGCCCAGGTCTTTGAGGACGCCGGGGCCGAGGTCACGGTTTGCTGATCGACTGATATTCAAAGGGACGACCGCTTCTTTTGGAAGTGATCGTCCCTTATACGTTTATTCTACCGGTTTCAGGACCATGGCCGTTCTCGGCGGCAGACCCAGCTTTAAAGCCGGGGTGTTCATGCCGGGGATGAAGGCCGAGCGCAGCTCGTGGCCGATGTTGTCAAAGCCGCCGTAGCAGCCGTCGTCGGTGGTGAAGACCACCTCGTGGTCGCGCCCGACGCTCACGGGGATGATATAATCCATGTGGCTGCGGACGGGATCAAAGTTGAAGACGAAGACGAGGCCGCCGCGCTCAAAGGCGATGATGTGGTCGTCCTGGCGGATGAACTTGAGGTGGGCCGTGCCGTCGCCCAGGAGGTCGACCTTGCGGAAGGTCCGGATCATGTCATGGTCAAAGAGGTTTAACTGCCCGTATTTCAGGTAGCCGTTTTCCGGCAGGCTCCACTGACGGCGGCAGTACTTGTAGTCCCAGCCGTTGCCCTCGCGGGGGAAGTCGATCCACTCGGGGTGGCCGAACTCGTTGCCCATGAAGTTGAGGTAGCCGTTGCCGCCCGCCGCCGCGGTGATGAGGCGCAGCATCTTGTGCAGGGCCATGGCGCGGTCGATGACCTGGTTGTGGCAGATCTTGTCCATATCGGTGTACATGTGCGCCCCGGCCAGGCGGAACATGATGGTCTGATCGCCCACCAGGGCCTGGTCGTGACTCTCCACATAGGCGATGGTGGCCGCCATGCGGTCGTTAAGCTCGTGCCAGATATAATCGAGGTTCCAATCCTCGTCCCGCTTTTCCTTGATGAGGCGTATCCACATGTCAGGCAGGCCCATGGCGAGGCGGTAGTCAAAGCCGATGCCGCCCTCCTCGACCTTCACGGTCATGCCCGGCATGCCGGACATGTCCTCGGCGATGGTGATGCCATTGGGGTTGAGCTCATGGATGAGCTCGTTTGCAAGCTGGAGATAGGTGATGGCCTCGGTGTCGGTGTTGAGGGAGAAGTACATGCGCAGGTTGGAAAACGCCGCGCCCAGACCGTGGTCGTGGTAGAGCATGCTGGTCACACCGTCAAAGCGGAAGCCGTCGAAATGATATTCGGTCATCCAGAACTTGAGGTTGGAGAGCAGAAAGTGGATGACCTCGGTCTTGCCGTAGTTGAAGCACTTGGTGTCCCAGGCGGGGTGATCGCCGGCGCGCCCCGCACGGAAGAACTGGGTGTCGGTGCCGTCAAAGCGGTTGATGCCCTCCACGGTGTTTTTCACCGCGTGGGAGTGCACCACGTCCAGCAGCACCGCGATGCCCATGCTGTGGGCCTTGTCCACCAGGTACTTGAGGTCCTCGGGATAGCCGAAGCGGCTGGAGGCGGCGAAGAAGTTCGACACCTGGTAGCCGAAGGAGCCGTAATACGGGTGTTCCATGATGGCCATGAGCTGGATGGTGTTGTACCCGAGGTCCTTCACGCGCGGCAGCACATTGTCCGCAAACTCCCGGTAGGTGCCCACGCGGTACTCCTCGGTGGCCATGCCCACATGGGACTCGTAGATAAACAGGTGCGGGTCCGCCTCGAAGTCCCCGTCCGTCCAGGCGTAGGGCTCAATGGGGTCCCAGACCTCGCAGATCCACTCATAGCTCTCGGGGTCCTGGATCACGCGCCGGGCGTAGAGGGGGATGTGCCAGGTGAGCTTATCCCCGTTTCGCACCACGGTCTTGACGCGCATGCCGTCATGCAGCGTTCCCTCCGGCAGCTTCACTTCCCAGCTGCCGCCGGGGAGTCTCGTCAGAGGTGTTTCGTCCGCCGACCAGTTGTTGAACTCGCCCGAGAGATACAGCGCGTCCGCGCCGGGCGCCCACTCACGGTAGACCCAGCCGTCCATGGTGTGGTGGAAGCCGTAATACTCATGCGCGTTTGCAAAGTCGCTGAGCGTCCTGTCGTTTGCCAGCAACGCGTGCATGCGCCTGTAGTTATCCATGCGCAGATTGATGTCCCTTTCAAACGGGCGCAGGGCCGCGTCCCTCTCAAGGATCGGGTACATGGCAGTTTCTCCTTTAATCTATATCGTTGCCGGCAGCATACCGGTCAAATGTTCTTTTCTTATTTTAACAAAAAAGCGCCGGGCTGTAAACTGGCATTCTGTCACTTTTGTCTGAATTTTCCTTTTGCGTTGACACGAAATTTTTTACAAGGTGCAGTTTTCTTTTTTCCCGCGCCGTGCTACAATATCGATATCTTTTCTTCGGGGGCATGGGGCAATGACGAGCAGGAATACGGGCTATGACCGGGAGCACCGCGGCCTCATCCGCCGCATCCGCGTGAGTGTGGGGATCATCATTTTGGCAATCGCCGCGTTTTCGCTTGTTATGGGCTTTGCCCTCGTCCGGGATAACGGCATGGGGCCCACGGTGAAAAGCGGCTCGCTGGTCGCCTACCTGCGTCTGTCGCGGGATTTCAGGCGCGGGGACGCGGTGTGTATCCGGCTCCCGGACGGGAACACCGCCGTGCGGCGCGTGGTGGCTGTCGCCGGTGACAGCGTGGAGCTCCGAAACGGACTCACATACATCAACGGGCTTGCCGAGCGCGGCAGCTACAGCTTCACCCGCACCGACCCGCGCCCCGAGGGCATCACCTACCCGGTGATCCTGCGTCAGGGGGAGCTGTTTCTCCTGGGCGACGCCCGGGAAGAGGCATACGACTCCCGCGACTTCGGGCCTGTGAAAGCCTCCGATCTGCTGGGGAAAGTGATCGGATAGAAGCGTCCTCTCCATACCTTGCCGTAAATCAAAAATGCACCGTCGGTCTGACGGTGCATTTTGTCACTGCTGGGGCTTTTCGCCGCCTCTGGCCTTTGGCTTGCCGTGGTAGTAGCGGCGGCGGTTGGGCTTGGGCTTTGCCGCGCCCTCCTCCCCGGCGGGGGCGGCCTCTTTTTTTGCCTGCTCCGGCTTGGGGGCGGCTGCGTCGTTGGGCCTGGCTTCCGGCCTGGGCTTGCCGTGGTTCTTGCCGCCGCGGCGGCTGTGGGCGCTGCGGACTTCCTTTTCGGCGGGCTTGTCGGCGCTCTTCTGCTCAGGGCGCGGCTCTTTCTTCTGCGCCGCCGGGGCCTCGGTCTTCCCTTCCGGGACGGGCTTTCTGGAGCGGTGGCGGCGATTGCCGCGGCGCGGCTCCTCGGCCGGGGCTGCTTCGGGCTCAAGCAGGGACGGATCGTTGTACTGCGGCTCGACCATCCAGGGATTGGCCTCGGGCTCCTCGGCCTCCGGCTCGGGCTCGGGAACATACCGGAAGGTGGAGACGGGCTGCTCCCCGTCGCGGGGTCTGCCGCCTGGCACGGCGCACAGCTCGTTTGCCTTGTACAGGTGCAGGGAGTCGTCGCTGTCCTCATCCAGGCGCACCTTCACGGTCTGGCGCAGAAGGTTGACCTGCACGGCGGTGCCGAAGCCGTCCTTGGTCTCGACGAAGGCGCCCTGTTTCGGGACCTTCTTGATAAGGTCCTCGTAGGCCTCCTGCTCATAGCGCAGGCAGCACATGAGCCTGCCGCAGCTGCCGGAGATCTTGGCGGGATTCAAAGACAGGGACTGCACCTTGGCCATCTTGGTGGACACGGGCTGGAAGTCATCCAGGAACTGGCTGCAGCAATACGGGCGGCCGCAGATGCCGATGCCGCCGATCATCTTGGCCTCGTCGCGTACGCCGATCTGCCTCAGCTCGATGCGGTTGCGGAAGACGCTCGCCAGGTCCTTGACAAGCTCGCGGAAGTCCACGCGTCCGTCGGAGGTGAAGAAGAACATGGTCTTCGTGCCCTCGAAGTTGCACTCCACGTCCACAAGCTTCATATCGAGGCCGTGCTTTGCGATCTTCTCCTGGCAGATCTCAAAGGCCTCCTTCTCTCGCTGGACGTTGAGCTGGGCGATGCGCAGATCGTCCTTGGTGGCGATGCGCTGCACACAGCGAAGCGGCTGGACCACGGCGGTGTCCATGACGTTGTGGTTGCCGTGGGTGCAGTCGGCGATCTCGAGGCCCTTGGAGGTCTCCACGATCACCTTCTCGCCGGTGTGAACATTCAGGCCGTTTGGGGAAAAGTAATAGCACTTGCCCCGGTTTTTGAATTTGATACTGACTACTTCAATCAATTGTGTTTCCTCTGTTTCCGTCGGGCAGGGCGTCCACCGCCAGCAGCCCGAATAATTGCTTTACGTTTGTATTGACCTTCAGATATTGGGTACACCGCTCGCTGAGCCTGTACAGGCCCAGAAGCTCCGCGCGGGAAAGCCGCCCGCTTTTAAGGCGCAGGCACAGCATGTCCGACAGCCGCAGGCGCACCGCCTCCAGAAAGGCCGCCATGGCCTGGGCGTCGATGTTTTCATTCTGCACGCACCAGCGGAGGATCTGCGCGTCGTCCCGGCTGTTCACCGCCTTGAGGTAGCCCGCCGCGAGCTCCTGTGCCGCCTCATCGGGCCCCTCCGGGTCCTCCGCGCCCTGGAGCTTCACCAGTGCGCAGCGGGAGCGCACCGTCTCCAGCAGCTGCATGGGCCGCACCGTGCACAGCAGGAACACCACCGCGGTAGGCGGCTCCTCCAGAAGCTTGAGGGCGGCGTTCTGGGCGGCGGGGTTCATGGTCTCAGCCCCGTCGATGATGTAGACCTTGCGCTTTGCCTCGTTCGGCAGCACGATGGCGTCCGCCGAGAGTGCGCGGATCTGATCGACGGTGATGTTCTGCTTCTGCTTGCCCTTTTCGTCGACCGCGCGGGTGAGGGTGATCACGTCCGGGTGTATCCCCGCCGCGACCTTGCGGCAGTCCCGGCACGCCCCGCAGGGTTTCAATAAACCCGTCCCGGAGCAGACGGCCCTGGAAGCAAGCTCTCTGGCCTTGTCCAGCGCCGCCTCCGCGCTGGAGGCACAGATCAGGCAGGCATGCGGGATGCGTTCGCTGTCCTTTGCCGTACTCTGCGCCATACCCGCCCCGCCTTTCGTATATCATATACTGAATCAATATATTTTACCCTAAAAGGATGGTGAAGTCAATCCGGTGACGTGAATTTGGTACAACCCCAGTTTTAATTTGTAGGGGCCGACGCCCCCGGCGGCCCGGGCCGAGGAAATGGTGAAAATAGCAGACTGCCCCGGCGAATACGAACGGTGTACGTATTTGCCGGGGCGGGATGCTGAATATGAGATTGTACTGCCGGGCTGCCGAGGGCGTCAGCCCCTACGGTGGGAGGGTGTGGTTTGCGCTCGTGTTGCAGCGCCGCTACGAACTGGATTGGTGTAAAGGCAGCACCCTTCAACCCACGAACCCGCGCGTGTTGCAGCCATCAGGGCTTTGTTGTCGGTGACAAGCGCCTGGATCCTTCAACCCGCGTACCCGCGCGTGTTGCAGCCATGATTCCCCGCCTGCTGGAGATATGGCCGGAGCCTTCAACCCGCGTACCCGCGCGTGTTGCAGCTGCAAAAACGCGCAAAGTGCGCGGCTCATGCACGGATTACTATGTGCATCTTTACCTTCTCGAGTGTATTACCTGCTCTGCAAAGCAGAGTCTGACGGTCACTTTCTCGATTTCGGGACGGGAAGTCGCCCCAAAAGCAGTGCGAACCTGTATGGAAATCCGCGATCACTTCGTGTTCGCACCGCGTTCTTTTTTGATGATTTTGTCGATTTCCGGGATGGACAGATTCTGCGAGGCGTTGAAGTCCGCATTTGCCCGGAAGCCGCATTTCGTGCAGCAGAACACAGCCTGCGACGGCCTGTTGTCGCTGTCTATATTGCCGCATTTGCTGCACCGCTGGGAGGTATAAGAGGGATCGACCTTGATGAAGTTTATTCCGTTTTCTTTCGCCTTTGCCTCGATCTTCTGCTGCAGGTCATAATATGTCCAGTGTTGGAGAAACTTCGGAAAGCCGGTGTCCTGCTTGATGCCCGAGAGGTCTTCCATCTGGATGGTGCCGTACCGGTTCTGGATGGCATATTCGATCAGTTTCTTGCTGTAGCGGTGGTTGACCGTGTTTCGGAAATTGGCGATCTTGTCCTCCGCTTTGTACACGTCCGAGACCCGCGCCCTCGTCCCGTGCCCGACGCGGCCCTCGCCGCAGTGCGCCGCCTGCTTTTGCAGGGAGCGCTTGCGTGCCTCCAATTGCTTTGCAAACGCCGTGACTTCGCCTCCCTCAATACGGAGAGACCCGTAATCGCCGAGAGAACTTGCGTAAAGCGCGATGCTTTCCCCTAAATCGACGCCCAGAATCTTGTCCGGGTCCAGCCCGTGCTGCTCCGGTGAAAAGTTGTAGGTGAGGTACAGGAACCACTTTGGGCGTTTATAGACGATCTGACTTTGACCGAGACCGTATTCCCCGGACAGAACATTTTTGAAAATCGCCCGCTGTGTCGCGTCGTGGAGCCGGAAAGCAAAGCGGACATTGGAATAATCGCAGGCCTTCTTGTGGGCATTGGAAAACAGCGTCACCTGCAAAACGGGCCCGTCCTTGTCCTCGGACAGCTTGATGCTCTGCGCATGCAGGACAAGCGGCTGGTCGCTCTTGTAGGAGGGCAAGGACATGTCGCCGCGCAGCACGTCGGTCTTGGAGGATTTGTACTTGGCCCATGCCTTCTGGATCGTGGCGTTTACATTTACCGACGCAAAATTCTGTACAGTCTCTTTCAGCTCGTCATAGATATATCCGTCCAGTCGCTTGTACCCTGTCTCGGACTTCACATCCAAATGCTGTCCGGTTTTTTTGAAGTGCTCCCGGTCGGTGTAGTCCCAGTGATAGGCGATCTGTATGGTGCGGTTCAGGATTTCCCGCGTCTGCCGCTGCAAGGTCCAGAGCTCTTTCTGCATGTTCTGGAAATCGCCGCAGCCGTCCAGGTAGCTCAGCTCAAATTTCATGACCTTGGACAATGCGCCCTTTGCCACATTTACCACCGCCCTTTCGTTCTTACTATATCATACTGAAAAGAAAATTACAAAGGTTTCGTGTACGAAATACTCTGGAATCTGATTTGCAGGATTTCTTGCTCTTTTTCTCAAAAAATCCTTGACAATCCCGCGAAAAAGGATATAATTATTAAGCCTGTCCGGAAGGACGGCTATCCTTGCTCCCGACACTGAGCGGGGGCCAAATGACCAGAAGGAGGTGCAACCATGGCAAAAGCAAGCGAAAAGTACGAAGTGATGTACATCGTCAACCCCAATTTCACGGAGGAAGAGTACGCCGCGGTCGTCGAAAAGTTCAAGGGTCTTGTGGAAGCAAATGGTACGCTCGAGGAACTGGAGGAGATGGGTAAGCAGAAGCTGGCTTACGAAATCAACTACCTTTCCGAGGGTTACCGCGTGCTGATGAAGTTCACCAGCGGCCCCGAGCTGCCCGCAGAGCTTGACCGTATCCTCGGCATTACCGACGGCATCCTGCGTCGTCTCATCGTCACCCGTCCCGAGTAAGAGGTACAGGAATGCTCAACCACATCACCATCATGGGCCGTCTGACCCGTGATCCCGAGCTGCGTACCACGCAGGCCGGCGTCAGTGTGACAAGCTTTACCGTTGCGGTGGACCGCGATTACAGCGGCCGCGACGGCGGCGAACGGCAGACCGATTTCATCGACTGCGTCGCCTGGCGTTCCACCGGCGAGTTCGTGTCCAAGTACTTCCACAAAGGCAGCATGATCGTTGTTTCCGGCCGCCTCCAGTCCAGAAAATGGCAGGACCGCGACGGCAACAACCGCACCAGCTGGGAGGTCAACGCGGACAACGTCTACTTTGGAGAGAGCCGCCGCGACAGCGATTCCAACCGCTCCTACGGCGACAACCGTGCCGACAGCTACTCGAACAACTACTCTTCCAATTCCTCGAATTACGGCGGATACGACTCCGGCCGCGCCGCGGCCCCTGCCCCGTCGAATACCTTCGTGGATCTGGACGACGGTGACGGCGAGCTGCCGTTCTGAAATTGAAATAAGGAGGATACAGCTTTGGCTTTCGATAAGAACAACCCCAAGAACCGCAAGCGCAGAAAAGTTTGCCAGTTCTGCGTTGACAAGGCGACCTACATCGACTACAAGGACGCCGCCAAGCTTCGCCGCTTCATGTCCGAGCGCAGCAAGATCCTGCCTCGCCGCACGACCGGCGTTTGCGCCATGCATCAGCGTGAGCTCACCGAGGCCATCAAGAGAGCCCGTCAGATCGCTCTCCTGCCCTACGTGACCGACTGATTACGAATCGAGAAAGACAAGCGGTTTTCCCGCTTGTCTTTTTTCGTGCCTTGACGAAACGCTTTGTACGTGGTAAATTAATACAAACGCCGGTGTGGTGGAACGGTAGACACCGGGGACTTAAAATCCCCTGGGAGCGATCCCGTGCCGGTTCGAGTCCGGCCACCGGCACCAAACCAACAAAATCCGAACCAGATCATCCCTATGGGAGATGGGTTCGGATTTGTTGTTTATTTCGAGAAATTTGAGAGGACACACTTCCGAAACGGGTTCCCGATCCTCCCGACAAGCAAGCCCCGTGAGCATTGGACACGAAAGAAAAAATCATAATATCGGAGGTATGTCAAAATGAAGAAAATCATCCGCTGTGCGTACAACATGGACAACTGCTGTGTGGAGCTGCAATACAGCGACGGGACGCTGGTCTCCATCGACTGCATCGCTGTCGAGAACGAGATCGCCCGAAACATGTACGAGCAATCTGAACTGGACTATCTGATCTACAATGATCCTCTGGCCTACGCCGACCTGATCCTGAATGGGAACGCAGAGGATTATCTGCGGCGGGTTACAGATTACCGGCCTCTGGACGAAAGAAATTGATGTCCTTAATCAAGAAAACGGCAAATCTGACAATAGGAGCGTCTGGAATGATCCATTGATCGATCCAGGTGCTCCTATTCGTTCCAGCGGCGAATCCCAAAATATGGGTTTAAAATATTGCCTTTCTAAAAGGCTTTTGCCGAGAATCCGGGCAAAATTGTGACCAACTTTGGCACAAATTATAAGCCTGTTTAAAGCGCAAAGCGGACAAAGCTAAACAATATGAAAATGTTCCCAACTTGGGAACATTTTTAGTAAATCCCCATGCGCCGTACAGCGCGCCACGACGCGTGAAAGCAAAATACGCATGGGGATTTGTGCGCATCTGTTCCGGTTGCCCCGCTAGGGGCGAGGAACAGGTGCTTGTATAAAATATTTACTATGAAGCGGAGCTTTCATAGTAAAGCGTGTAACGGTTAGAGATTTAGCTAAGCTTCCTGACACTGAACTTCGCCGCAACTTGCGGAAAAGTAAAACGCGAAAGCGGTGGCCAAAAGTATTCGCTTGAAAGACTCTCCAATGTATATTATAATTATTATAATAACCGATACTTACGGCAGCACAGTCGCGAGCTACAGCTACGATGTGGACGGGCTGCGGCAGACGAAGACGGTGGGCGGTGTCGAGCACCGTTATGTGTGGCAGGGGAACAAGTTGGTATCTGAGTACTGGGGTGGAAAGGAGCTGGAGTTCTTCTACGACGAGAGCGGCATGCCATATGCGTTCTCGTACAAGTCCTCGTCGAACGCCACGCCTGTATTCTACTACTACGTGACGAACCTGCAGGGCGATGTAGTGAAGATTATCACCGCCAGCGGGACGGTAGTTGCGAACTACAGCTACAACGCCTGGGGCAAACTGCTCAGCTCCAGCGGCACCATGGCGAGCGTCAACCCCATCCGCTACCGCGGTTACTACTTCGACGCCGAGTCGGGATTCTATTATCTACAGAGCAGGTACTATGATCCCAAAATATGCAGATTCATCAGCGCGGACGATCCTTCCCTGCTGGGGGCAGACGGCGAATTCATCAGCTACAACCTCTTC